>VFQM010001115.1_pt1 | contig 24899 bp, 20 predicted proteins | sample 3512391 | NCBI WGS metagenome assembly VFQM01 (sample SAMN10412369, study PRJNA504923) | tailings metagenome | isolation source: Replicate 1 from Balatoc abandoned mine | place: Philippines | reverse complement strand
GGCAGGACGACGAACGACCTTGACCCAGCGCTCCGACGCAAACGACAAATCGACGAACTCGTCGATCCATTCGCGGTGTAGATTCTCGTTGTCCCGGATCAGGCTGCCAGCTTCCTGGTCATCCGGTTCTTGAACCAGAATCTGCACCACGCCGTCCAGGGTCGCCGCCAACTGCTCCAGCTTCTGGCGTTGCCTAGCCTGGATTTGCTCCAACTCCTCCTTGGCGCGTTTATGAATCGTCGAAATCCGTCGGATGAACATCTCGGCCAGGTGATCTCGTGTCCGCACACGCATGCGGTAAATCAAAGCCAGCATCAGCGTGTAGCGTTTCGGTAACGAGCAGTCCTTCAGCTCGGAGACGTCCGATGCTGCTGCCTGGGCAGCGAAGTGGCGGATCTTAGTATCGACGATGCCCTCAAATATAGCGTCGAGATTCCCGAAGCTTTCCAGCCAGGCCAAGTGATCAATCAGTACTTCCAAGTGCTTGCGGGAGGGCTTCTTGGGCGCCTGTTTCAGCGTATTGAAATCGCTTTGGCGCCGACCGAAGTCGGTTTCGAGCAGCTCCCTCAGCTTGTAGATCACCTCGATTGGGGCGCGAGTTACGACTAGGTTGAAGGTAACTTCCTGGGCACTCGCCAAGGCGGTTTCTGCGAGGTTGTTGAGCGTCGAATAAGCCGGAAGCTCATAGCCACGCTGAATTAGCTCATCAATCATGGCATTGATGAGATCAACTCGCTGCTCAAGAACTACAGCGCAGTCACGTGCGATCTGCTCAGTGACCGCTAGCCCGTCGCTGCTGTAGAAAGGGGTTACCTGCAGGTACTGCCGTACCGCTGCTTGGTGCCGGTAAAGGGTGCGGGGATTGCTATAGCGCGGAGCTATTCGTGTGCCGTAACGGAGGCATTGCCGGACATGACTGATGAGTTCCTGAGGAAGCTCCTCGAACGGAACGAAATAATGCAGCTGCTGAAACACCTTTAACTGGATTGCCAGCCCAATCGAGAGCGCTGGACTCTTAGCGGTGTTGTTGACCCATTCGATCTCTGAATCAGACAGGGAATAGCTTCGATGAAGCTCCTTGGCTGGTAGCTGACTGGGCAAGACCGGATAGGCTGTTCTTTCCACCGATGCCATTGAGCACACCCCACAAGCAAGGCAAAAGCATCAGCATAGACGTCTAGCCAGACGGTGGTTGGTCAGTAAGTCATAAGATCCAGAATGACCTTTTAAATCATTGGCTTACAGAGCGAATGTCCTAATTTTTGCCTTATCTCGGCATAACCCCCAGACGAGGATGCCAGGCTGCTAACGGCTAGCGGGGGCGCAATACCCAGACGTGCGAAACAAGTCTGACAGGGAGGGGAAGCCTCAAGTCACAGGGAGCAGCCTAGCTGCCGCTCTAGGACGGTCTTTATAGTCAATTATAGAGTGATTATAGAATCATTCATTCCGGCTGCCTGATTTGCCGCGACCGGTTCAACTGAAGGATCTTCTGAGGTTGTTAATCGACCTCATTCCTAAGCATCAGGGAACTGTTTGTTCCTACACCTGTAACCCACGTCGGCACCAACCATGTTTTCCTCGCCGTGTAGCAGCGATCGACCTGGGTGACACACGTCAGAATCGCCGCATCGCGATACCCATGTGGTTTTTTAAAATTGTGATATTAATCATATGGATAGAGGGGAAGTGAGTGAATTTTCCCCTTATCTCGGCATGACCCCAAGTTGAAATAGAGAAAATCTGAGGGGGCGTTCTGTACCTGCGCGACCAGTGCGTAGAAGAACGCAAAGCCTACAAGCGCGGCAGCGATCAGGCCTTCCCTGAAACGTAGGCGCCCCTGGTGGGGGACGAGGCCGGCAATCTGCTGTGAGTTCGGTGCCAGGAAGGCCAGCAGCGCGGCGAGTCCGAGGCTCAGCAGCGCCTCTAGAGGCAGCAGGGCGCTGCCGATGCCCCCTATGCCCCCGCCGCTCAGGCCGAACATGCTGGACAGCATGCGCTGTGCCGCTGGCAGATCCTCGGCACGAAAGAACACCCAGGCGAAGTTGACGAACAGGAAGGTCAGGCTCCAGCCCAGCCAACTCGGCAATCGCAGTCCAACATCCTGCCAGCAGCGGTGCAGCACGACTGCCGCGCCATGCAGTGCACCCCAGATCAGGAAGGTCCAGCCTGCTCCGTGCCAGATGCCACCAATCAGGAAGGTGGCGAACAGGTTGAAGTAGATACGCGGCAGCGCAGCCCGCTTTCCGCCCAGGGGGATGTAGATGTAGTCGCGCAGCCAGCTGGAGAGTGTCATGTGCCAGCGACGCCAGAAGTCCTGGATGTTCTTGGCTTGGTAGGGCGAGTTGAAGTTCTGCGGCAGGCTGATGTTGAACATCAGGCCGAGGCCGATGGCCATGTCCGAATAGCCGGAGAAATCGAAATACAACTGGAAGCTGTAGAGCAGGCTGGTGCTCCAGGCTTCGATCATCGTCAGCGTCTGCTCGCTGGCGTAGCCCGCATTGGCCCATTGTCCCAGGTTGTCCGCGATCAGCACCTTCTTCACCAGGCCGATGGCAAAGACGAACAGGCCGAGCGAGAAGTTGTCGAGGCGGAAGCGCAGATTGCTGGTGCTGGCGAACTGCGGCATCAGGTCCTTGTGATGGACGATTGGGCCGGCGATCAGGTGGGGGAAGAAGGTCACGAACAGGGTGTAGTTGACCAGGCTGTAGTCCCGCACCCCCGATCTGCCGCAGTCCACCAGATAGGCGATCTGGGTGAAGGTGAAGAAGCTGATGCCCAGTGGCAGTAGCAGGTTGAGACTGGCGAGTTGGCTGTCGGTCAGCGTGTTGAGTGTCTCGATCAGGAAGTCGGTGTACTTGAAGTAAACGAGAGCGGCGACATTCAGCAGGATGCCGATCAGCAGCAGCATTTTGCTGTGTCGGGTGGGGCCATCTGCGGCCATTACCAAGCGTGAAATGCGGGTGCCGATGAGATAGTTGACGATGATCGACAGCCCGATCAGGAGTAGATACTTCGGCCCCCAGTAGCCATAAAAGAATAGCGACGCCACGGCCAGCCAAAGGCGTGCAAGCGAGCCTTGCCTCAGTCGTGCCAACAGGAAATAGCCAGCCAGAGCCACAGGCAGAAAGGCGTAGATGAAAATGGAGGAGCTGAAAAGCATATACAGCGGGTCCTGTTGGTCAGCGCAGCAGAATAACCGTCCGTGCGTAAACGAAAAACCCGGCGCAGGCCGGGTTCTTCGTCAAATGGCGAGGGGGCTTACTCGACCGCCTTGACCATGTCTTCGATGACCTTCTTCGCGTCGCCGAACACCATCATGGTCTTGTCCATGTAGAACAGTTCGTTGTCCAGGCCGGCGTAGCCGCTGGCCATGGAGCGCTTGTTGACGATGATGGTCTTGGCTTTGTAGGCCTCGAGGATCGGCATGCCGGCGATCGGCGACTTCGGATCGTTCTTCGCCGCCGGGTTGACCACGTCGTTGGCGCCGAGCACCAGCACCACGTCGGTCTGGCCGAACTCGGAGTTGATGTCCTCCATCTCGAACACCTGCTCGTAGGGCACTTCGGCCTCGGCCAGCAGGACGTTCATGTGGCCCGGCATACGGCCGGCTACCGGGTGGATCGCGTACTTCACGGTCACGCCGCGGTGGGTCAGCTTCTCGGCCAGTTCCATCAGCGCGTGCTGGGCACGGGCTACCGCCAGGCCGTAGCCAGGGACGATAACCACGGTGTCGGCGTTGGTCAGCAGGAAGGCGGCGTCGTCGGAGGAGCCCGACTTCACGTTGCGTTCCTGTTGTGCGCCAGCGGCGCTGCCTGCGTCAGCATCGGCACCGAAGCCACCGAGGATGACGTTGAAGAACGAGCGGTTCATCGCCTTGCACATGATGTACGAGAGGATGGCGCCCGAGGAGCCCACCAGCGAACCGGCGACGATCAGCATCGAGTTGTTCAGCGAGAAGCCGATACCGGCGGCTGCCCAGCCCGAGTAGCTGTTGAGCATCGACACCACCACCGGCATGTCGGCACCGCCGATCGGGATGATGATCAGCACGCCGATCACGAAGGCCAGGGCCACCAGGATGGCGAAGGCAGTGATGTTGCCAGTGAAGGTGAAGTACAGACCCAGGGCCAGGATGGTCAGGCCGAAGGCCAGGTTGACCATGTGCTGGCCCTTGAACACCACCGGGGCGCCCTGGAACAGACGGAACTTGTACTTGCCCGACAGCTTGCCGAAGGCGATCACCGAACCGGAGAAGGTGATGGCACCGATGGCCGCACCGAGGAACAGTTCCAGACGGTTACCGGCCGGAATCGCATCGCCGAGGTGCGCAACGATACCCAGCGACTGTGGTTCAACCACGGCAGCGATGGCGATGAATACCGCGGCCAGGCCGATCATGCTGTGCATGAAGGCGACCAGTTCCGGCATCTTGGTCATCTCGACGCGCTTGGCCATGATGGTACCGGCAGTGCCACCGATCAGTAGGCCCACCAGCACGTAACCGAGGCCCGCGGCTGCGCCGCCCTCGGCCATTTCCGCGCCCAGCTTGAACACCAGGAAAATCGTCGTGACTACGGCGATGGCCATGCCGGCCATGCCGAAGGCATTGCCCTGGCGCGAGGTGGTCGGGTGGGAGAGGCCTTTCAGGGCCTGGATGAAGCAGACAGACGCAACCAGGTACAGCAGGGTAATCAGGTTCATGCTCATCTTACTTGCCCTCCGCCTTGGCCTTGGGTGCCTTCTTCTTGAACATTTCCAGCATGCGCCGGGTGACCAGGAAGCCACCGAACACGTTGACCGCGGCCAGGGCCACGGCTGCGGTGCCCATGACCTTGCCCAGCGGGGTTACGGTCAGTGCGGCGGCCAGCATGGCGCCAACGATGACAATCGCGGAAATCGCGTTGGTCACCGCCATCAGCGGGGTGTGCAGGGCCGGGGTGACGTTCCACACCACGTGGTAGCCCACGTAGATGGCCAGCACGAAGATGATCAGGTTGTAGATGCTCGGGGAGATCAGTTCCATGTCGCTAACTCCTCTTAGCCGTTAGTGCGAACGACATTGCCGCCTTCGCACATCAGGCAGGCTTTGACGATGTCGTCTTCGAGGTTGAGGTGGAACTGGCCTTCCTTGTCGATGACGAGCTTGAGGAAGTCCAGCAGGTTGCGGGCGTACAGGGCGGAGGCATCCGCCGGCACCAGCGCGGCCAGGTTGCTGTAGCCGACGATGGTGACGCCGTGCTTGACCACCACCTGGTCGGCTTCGGTCAACGGGCAGTTGCCACCCTGGGCAGCGGCCAGGTCGATGACCACCGAGCCCGGCTTCATTTCGGCGACGGTCGCTTCATGAAGCAGGGTCGGCGCCTTGCGGCCGGGGATCAGTGCGGTGGTGATGACGATGTCGGCCTGCTTGGCACGCTCGTGCACGGCCTTGGCCTGACGCTCCATCCACGATTGCGGCATCGGACGGGCATAACCGCCCACGCCCTGGGCGCACTCGCGCTCTTCGTCGGTCTCGAACGGCACGTCGACGAACTTGGCGCCGAGCGATTCGATCTGCTCCTTCACCGCCGGACGCACGTCGGAGGCTTCGATCACCGCACCCAGACGCTTGGCGGTGGCGATGGCCTGCAGACCGGCGACGCCGGCACCGAGGATCAGCACGCGGGCGGCCTTCACGGTACCGGCAGCGGTCATCAGCATCGGCATGAAGCGCGGGTAGTGATTGGCGGCGAGCATCACCGCCTTGTAGCCGGCGATGTTGGCTTGCGAGGAGAGCACATCCAGACTCTGCGCACGGGAGGTACGCGGTGCGGCCTCCAGGGCGAAGGCAGTGATGCCGCGGGCATTCATGCGCGCGATGGTCTCGTTGCAGAACGGGTTGAGCATGCCGACCAGCACCGCGCCGGACTTCATGTGGGCCAGTTCGGCTTCGGTCGGGGCAACCACTTTCAGTACCAGGTCGGCACCCAAGGCGGCGGCATCATTGCCAATGGTGGCACCCACGGCGGTATAGGCACTGTCCGGGATGCTGGCACTGACACCGGCGCCAGCCTGCACGGTCACCTGATGGCCCTGGCCGATCAGCTTCTTGATGGTTTCCGGCGTCGCAGCGACGCGCGTTTCACCAGCGTGGGTTTCGAGAGGAACACCGATGTGCACTTCAAGTCTCCTGCGTGTGATCTCTTTGATGAACCGACCTACTACGTTGGCGGGCCGGGTAGCTGATCAGCAGCAACAACCGCGCGATACAGGCTGTGCATCGTGACGGGCGCGGCATTTTGCACAGAGGCTTGATGGGCATCAAGAAATTCTGTAGTCCGACGAATCGTTAACTACCAGTCACTCTGCGACCAAGATTTTGCACAGGGCGCTGAGCGCCAGAGCTGGCGCGGCTTTCGTTCAAACGAGCGTTTCAATCGAGCGTGTGAGGCATGCTTAAGCTGAATAACCGTTCATCAGGTCGGTTGGACGCAGGCGCGACTAGTCTGGGCACTCGCCGAGGCTGAGCAATTCCTCCAGGGGCACTCCGCTAGCGACGAAGCGCTGGCAGCTGGGGTGTAGCGTAGGTCGCCCGCTGCCCGCCGCGAGGGGCTGGCTATGTGGAGTGGTCGCGCTATGCCTGGAGCTGCCCTGCAGGCGCAGTACGGCCTGTTGCTGGCCGCGCCGCAACACCAGGCGATCGGTCAGTACGGCCTCTACCCACAGTCCGTCGCCCAGGGCCTGGCCTTGGCTGACCAGCAGGGTGCGGCCATCGGCCAACTGCAAGAGGGCGCTGCCGCGGCCCCGGCCGCGACTGAACAGACCTTGCAGGCGCACGCCGGCTGGCAGGTGCAGCGTGGCGGCGGCCGGTATGTGGAGCTGCGCCGGTCGCAGCAGCTCCACGGGAAGCAGCACGGCGGCGGCCGGTGAAGCCGCGAGTAGGGTCAGCACGGCCAGCCGGATGCGCCAGGCGCTACCTGGCATGCTCAGGGCGTGGCGCCCCGGCTGGCGCTGTAGTCGAGCAGCAGGGCGGCATGCCGATTGGCGACCAGCGGCAGTAGTGGATTGTCGTTGAGCGACAGACCGTACCATTTCTGGTTGGCCCCGCCGGTGCAGCCGTACATGATCAGTTTGCCGCGCCCGTTGCTGAGGAAGCCGCCGGAAAGATCGGCGCAGCGGCCGGCGTATTTCAGCTGGGGCAGTGCGGAAAAGTCCCAGGCCTGGCTGTCCTGCAGGCTGTTGCAGGTGCTCAGGCTAATGTCGTTGCTGGCGGTCAGGCACAGTTCCGGACGCAGCGCACTGCGCAGGCGACCACTGGCATCGGTCAGCCAGAGCTCGGCACGCGACCCCGTGCATTGGGCCTTGTCCGCGACATAGGGCCGCCATTGACCATCGACCTGCTCGACCTGCACACAGTGGCCGCTGCCCAGGGTGAAACTTTGTGCGGCGGGCAGTAGCGGGGTGCTGGCCAGTTGTAGGCGCTGCAGCAACGCTTCCAGGGCTTCGCGTGCGGCCGGGCTGTCGGCCAGGCGGGCGCCGTAGGCATCCAGCCAGCGATTCAGGCGCAGGGCATGCTGGCGCTGTGTCTCGATGCGCTGGACAACCTGCTGGGCCAGTGCAGACAACTCCTGGCGGTGCTCCACATAGCTGTCATAGAGCAGGCGGGCCTCACCATGCAGGTTGGGCGCGCTCTGCTTGGCCAGCGCTTCCAGGGCGGCCTGCAGACGGGGCAGCTCTTCCCGACGCAGAGCGCTGTAGCCCTGTTCCTGGCCAACGATGATTGGTGCCGGCATGGCCGGCAAGCCTTGCGGAAAGTCCACTTCGGCCAGTTGCTGGGCTGGGCTGGCGGGATTGTCCTGACAGTGCAGCGTGGCGCGCAGGGGTTGCTCGTCCTGAGCCAGGTTGATGTGCAGCTTGTTGGCGTTGCTGCCCAGACGTAGTGGTGCCACAGCGATCTGCTGGCTGCGCCCACCGGCAAAACCAATCTCCAGCCAGCACTGTTTGCCGCTGGCATGGGCGGCTACGCCGGGCAGGTCGAACACATGGCCCCAGTTGCCGCGCAGTGGCGGATAGAGCACCGCGCTATTGGCAACCGGGTCGTAGCCGCCAAGCAGGGTGAATACGGCAACGCCCTGGCGGCGTGGGGCCAGGTACTTGCCATCGGCACGGTTGTGCCAGATGCGTGTTGAGTTGGGCACGCGGGCGTCGAAGACTTCCATGCGCCGGGTGGTCTCGTCCCACTTGCGATAGCCGGTTGGCGAGTCGGCGGAGGCTACCGCCTTGTTCAGGCTCGGCTGGATTTTGAGTTGGGTGCTGTAGCCGGTGTAGTGGGTGTAGCTCGACAGGCTGCTGGCATAGTGCCCGCCCGACATGGCATCGCTGCCGAAGCTGTAGGCATCGGCATAGACCGGCATTCCGGCCAGACCAGCGTTCTTGGCGCGCGTCCAGTGCAGGTTCGCACGCATGCGTTTGCGATGGCCGATATAGCCCCAGCCACTGTCGTGATGGTGGCCGGCCCAGAAGTAATTATCGCCCTGCTGGCCGGGGTAATGGCCCAGGCCATAGTGGTGGCCGATCTCGTGGCTGAACTCGTTACCCACCGAGCTATACAGCGTGAGGATGCCGTTACCGCCGCTCAGGCCATGACTGACCACGCCGTTGCTGTAGACGCCACGGGCGTGGTGTATCACCGCCGCCTGGGTCAGGTGCGGGTTCTCCTGGCTGGCCATGCCGGCGCTGGTCACGCCGAGGTTAGCCAGGTTGATGCCGGTGCTGAAGGTCGACTTGGCGGTGTTTTCACGCATGTCGCCGCTGTACACGTCACCGGTTCCGGCGCTTGCCGTGTCGTAGATGACACCACTGGCGACCATCACGCGTGACAGCTGGACGTCCTCATACTGGCTGGCAATCAGGCGGGCAATCGGCACGGTCTGGAAATAGTCGGTGGCGGCCTTGGCCGGCTGGTTGAGAAACCAGTGGCCGTTTTCCGCCAGCGGAGGGGTCAGCATGCCCAGGCGAATGGCCTGCACTACCAGTTGTGCGGGCGGTGCGAAATCGAAGGCCTCGGCCCCCCTTGCCCCACGCCGGCCCTGGTCATCGCGCAGTTGCAGGGTCATGCCGGGCACCACCCAGTCCCAGGGCAGCAGCACCGACCAGGCGCGTCGTGAATAGACCACATCGGGCCGATTGTCAGTACCGCTGCGGTCGGCCCAGGGCAACTGCTCCGGCGGGTTGAGCGTCAGCTCGCCTTTGGCCTGGCCGTCGACCAGCACCTGTACCTGTAGCTGGCGCGACGCGGGTTGCAGAGCGTTGTCCGGGGTGACCAGCAGCAGGGCTTCGCGCTCGCTGGTCAGGCGCGGCATCTTGCGTGCTTCGTTGCCCTGCGGGTCTAGCGAATGGCTCTGTACGAACTGCAGCATGGCCGGCAGGTTGCCGTCCAGGTCGTTACGCAGCGGGCGCTCCTGGCCATCGGCGGTCTGGTCGTAGAAGCCCAGCACGTTGATTTCATCGATCACCGCGGCTTGCGGCTCGGGAAAACTGTCTGCCGGCGGCGGGACGCTAGGTGGCTCGACCGGCGGGGTTGGCTGCTCGGGCTCCGCTTCCGGCTCGCTGGGCGGAGTCAGCGGCGGCTCGGGAGTGGGCGGGGGTTCCGGGGTGAGCGGCGGCTCGGGCGGTTGTGGCGGTGGCAGCGGTGGTTGCGGCTCGCTGACCGGCGGTTTGCGCGGAGGCGCGTCGCTACCCCCGCCGCCACCACCGAGGTCCAGACAGCCGGCCAGGTTAAGCAGGCCTATGAGCAGCAGAGCTTGACGCCACATCTGTTGTTTTCCTTAGTAATGTGCAGGTGGTTACAGCGGCCAGAGCCGGCTGCGTTGTGCCGGCAGGCTGGCCGGCAGGTTTTGCTGGGCCAGGCGGGCTAACTCGGCACTGGGGTAGTTGCCGTAGAACAGCTGGAACCAGTCCTGGCCGTCGCGCTGCAGGCGCTGTAGGCGCAAGGGCTCCTTGGGGTGACGGCTCAGCATGGCGCGCATGAACGCCTCGCCGCGCCCCTCCACAAGCAGGATGCTGTGGCGGCGCTGCGTTTGCGCCGGGGCCTCGTCACCGCCCTGGCCGTGCCCCGGGTCCTGCACCTGGGCGGGCTGCAGCGGCGTTGACGGCGGAGCGGCAAAAGGCCGTGGCGGGTTGGCCGGGGCGTCGTCGGAGCGGCGCAGGTCGACTGCCGGGGAGCTGTCCGTGTCGCGTTCGAACAACTGGCCAAGTTGCGCCGGCAGGGGGCGCTGGCTGTCCTGCTGCTGGGTGTACAGCTGGATGTCGCGGTACTTGTCCCAGCTTAATGCGGCCAGGCCCGCGCCATCACGTACCACGCTGGGACGCAGGAACACCATGAGGTTGCGCTTGACCTGCAGGTCGCGGCTGGAACGGAACAACCCGCCGAGCAGTGGCAGGTCGCCGAGCAGTGGCACCTTGCTGACGCTGCGGGTGACGTCGTCCTGAATCAGTCCGCCGAGTACGATCACCTGGCCATGATCGGCCAGTACCGTGCTCTTGATCAGGCGCTTGTTGGTCACCAGGTCGACCGCCTGGGCCGCTACGCCGGCGCTGGGGGCCAGCGAGGAAATTTCCTGCTCAATGACCAGACGCAGGGTGCCGCCTTCGTTGATATGCGGGGTCACCTTCAAGGTGACGCCGACATCCTTGCGCTCGATAGTGGTGAAGGGGTTGTTGGCACCTGCCGCGTCGGTGGTGTACGAGCCGGTCTGGAACGGTACGTTCTGCCCGACGAGGATTTCCGCGGGCTGGTTGTCCAGGGTTAGCAGGCTGGGGGTGGACAGCAGGTTGCTGTTGCCGTTGGCCGACAGCGCGGTGATCAGTGCGCCGAAGTTGTTGCTACCGATGCCAACGATGGCGCCATCCGGCAGGTTGATCGGTTGCTCGCGCTCCAGTGCGCCGAGCAGGGTGCCTACCGACAAGCCGCTGTTGCTGAAGTTGCTACCGCCCAGTGCGCTGTTCCCGGAGCGATCGGCGACGGCCCATTGCACGCCGAGCGCCTGGCTGACGCTGCAGGCTTTCCAGCAACACCCCGGCGACGTCCTTGGCCCAGGCATGGCGCAGGTCATAGAAGCTGCTGTCATCGCTGCTGGCGCGGTCGACTTGATTGATCAGCGCCAGCAAGCGCTCGATGTTGGCGCGGCGGTCGCTGACGATCAGCGCATTGCTCGAGGGAATCGCCGCCAGGTGGCCCTGCTGCGGTAGCAGAGGGCGAATCAGCGGCAGCAGTTCGCTGACCGACGCGTGCTGCACCTGCAGCAGGCGGGTCTCCAGGCTGTCTGCGTCCTGTTGGGCCGCACTGGCCTGGGTGCGCGCCTCGCTGTCGGGGATGATGCGTGCCTGGCCATCCTGATTGACCACGGCATAGCCATGGGTGCTGAGCACCGAGAGAAACAGCTGGTAGACCTCGCTGAGGCGCAGCGGGGTTTGTGACACCACGGAAACCTTGCCCTTGACCCGAGGATCAAGCACCAGGGTTTGTCCGCTGATGTTGGCGACCTGCTCGGTGAAGTCGCGAGTGTCCACATCGCGCATGTTGATGGTCCAGCGTCCCTGTTCATCGGCGGTCGCTGCCGCGCTATGCCCGCTCAGCGGGGCGAGCAGCAGTAGTCCCAGTAGCCAGTACTTCATGGCTGCACCCCGTCAAGGCGGGTTGGCTGCAGTGCCAGCTGGATCACCCGGCCGTGGCCTGCCAGCTCGACATGCCGTGGGGCAATCAGGCGGACGTGCAGACCGTGGTCCAGCGCGTCACCTTCGGCCACGCGGCGGGTTTGCCCGGCCATGCGGATCAGCGCACGAGACTGGCGACTGTCGCTCTGTGTGAAGCTGGCCTGCAACTGCCAGTCCAGGTGCGCCGGTGCGTAGGCTGGAGCCTTGCGTAGCGGCGTGCCGAACAGCTCGAGCAGCGGCTCGATAGCGGGCTGCGCAGTCGCCTGGTGCGGGCGTTCAGGCGCGGCACTGGGCATCTCCAGCCGGCTGCGCCAGTCGGCGGCCTGCAGCGCCAGGCTGCACGCCATGCTGCACGCCATGCCCAGTAACAGCAGGGCGGCCAGTGCGCCGGGCAGCGCAGAAAGGTTGAGCGGGGGGAACGGCATGAATGGGCTCGGGCAGCGTGCGGGCATCCATGCGTGGGCGGAAACGATGCTCATGCCTGAGCCCGTTGGCGTGACGGCGGCGGAGCATAAGAAAAAGCTGTGAGCCTGATCAGCTTTGCTCGATGCAATTGCGCGAACTGTCACAGAACGGCAGAGAAAAGTACGCTGTGCCATCGGTTTGACGACGGTTTTCAGGCATCCTGCCGCCCGCCAGACTGTTCCCATCCCGGTCTGCCCGCGTAGTATCCTCGCCACGCTCCCGGCAGCGCGGTGCCCTGTGGCAGCCGCTGTAGCGCTGCGAGCGTCAGCGCGTTTTCCAGCATCCGCATACAAGGCATAACAACAATATGCAGAGCCCGACCGTGCCCCAGTTGCCCTTCGTGTTTGCCAAGCGCCATGGTGTGTTGCTGCAGGGTGAAGGTCCTGATGCCTGCCTGCAGCTGCGTGATGACGTCAGCCTGTTTGCCGTGCAGGAAGCCCAGCGCGCCCTTGGCCTGCGCCTGCCCTGGCGCTGGTTGAGTGGCGGCGAATTCGAACAGGCGTTGAGCCAGGCCTACCAGCGCGACTCCGCGCAGGTGCGTGAAATGGCTGAAGGCCTGGGGGCGGACATGGATCTGGCCAGTCTGGCCGAGCAGGTCGACCGTACCGAAGACCTGCTCGAGCAGGAAGACGATGCGCCGATCATTCGCCTGATCAACGCGATTCTGACCGAGGCAGTGCGCGAGAACGCCTCGGACATCCATATCGAAACCTTCGAGACCCGCCTGCTGATCCGTTTCCGCATTGATGGCCTGCTGCGCGAGATGGCCCGGCCCCGCCGTGAGCTGGCTACCCTGCTGGTGTCGCGGATCAAGGTGATGGCGCGCCTGGATATTGCCGAGAAGCGCGTGCCGCAGGATGGGCGCATTTCCCTCAAGGTTGGCGGCCGTGAGGTGGATGTGCGGGTTTCCACGCTGCCTTCGGCCAACGGCGAACGGGTGGTGCTGCGCCTGCTCGACAAGCAGGCCGGCCGTCTGACCCTGCAGCACTTGGGCATGAACCCGCGCGATCGCCAGTTGTTGGAAGGCAACCTCAACAAGCCGCATGGCATCCTGCTGGTCACCGGCCCCACCGGCTCGGGCAAGACCACTACCCTGTACGCCAGCCTGGTGACCCTCAACACCGGCACGCGCAACATCCTCACGGTGGAAGACCCCATCGAGTACAACCTCGAAGGCATTGGCCAGACCCAGGTCAATACCAAGGTCGACATGACCTTTGCTCGCGGCCTGCGCGCCATCCTGCGCCAGGACCCGGACGTGGTGATGGTCGGCGAGATCCGCGACCGTGAAACCGCCGAGATTGCCGTGCAGGCCTCGCTGACCGGCCACCTGGTGCTGTCGACCCTGCACACCAACAGTGCGATTGGTGCGGTCACCCGTTTGGTGGATATGGGCATCGAGCCGTTTCTGCTTTCATCCTCGCTGCTGGGCGTACTCGCCCAGCGCCTGGTGCGTGTGCTCTGTCCGAGCTGCAAGCAGGCGTACCAGGCCGATGCCGCCGAGTGCGCGCTGCTCGGTGTCGACGCCGCGCAAGCGCCGACGCTCTACCATGCCACCGGTTGTGAAGCCTGCCGACAGCTCGGCTATCGCGGACGTACCGGCATCTACGAGCTGGTGGTATTCGACGAGACGCTGCGCACGCTGATCCACAATGCCGCCAGCGAGCAGGACATGTTGCGTCACGCACGCCAGCTGGGCCCGAGCATCCGTGATGACGGCATGCGCAAGGTGCTGGAAGGCGTGACCACCCTGGAAGAAGTACTACGAGTCACCCGCGAGGACGCATGAGCCACCGCCCCCTATCGCCGTCCCGCAAGGGCGAGGCCTGAGCCATGGCCGCCTATGCCTACCTGGCGCTGGATGCCCAGGGTCGTCAGCACAAGGGCTTGCTGGAAGCCGACAGCCCCCGCCAGGCGCGTGCCCTGCTGCGCGAGCGACAGCTGTCGCCGCTGCAGGTCAACGCGGCGCGGGCCCGCGAGGACGAGCAGCCGCGTCACGGCCTGCGCCTGAGCCGCGGTTTGTCGGCCGCCGAGCTGGCCTTGCTGACCCGCCAGCTGGCGACGCTGATCCAGGCCGCCCTGCCGATCGAGGAGGCCTTGCGTGCTGCCGCCGCGCAGGCTGCTTCGGCGCGGGTCAAGGGCATGCTGCTGGCGGTGCGCAGTGGCGTGCTTGAAGGGCAGAGCCTGGCCCAGTCGCTGGCGGCGTTCCCGGCAGCCTTCCCCGAACTGTACCGCGCTACCGTGGCGGCGGGTGAGCATGCCGGGCATCTCGGCCTGGTGCTCGAACAGCTGGCCGACTACACCGAGCAGCGCCAGCAGTCGCGGCAGAAAATCCAGCTGGCGCTGCTCTACCCCCTGATCCTGATGATCGCCTCGCTGACCATCGTCGGCTTCCTGCTGGGCTACGTGGTGCCGGATGTGGTCAAGGTGTTCGTCAATACCGGGCAGAGCCTGCCGACGCTGACCCGTGGCCTGATCGCCGTCAGCGCCCTGGTCAAGCACTGGGGTTGGCTGATCCTCCTGCTGCTGGCGGGAGGGCTGGTGCTGCTGCGCCTGTGGCTGCGTCCGCCCGCGCGGCGCCAGCGCTGGCATGCCCTGCAACTGCGCCTGCCGCTGTTCGGTCGGCTGCTGCGGGCGACCCAGACGGCGCGTTTCGCCTCGACCCTGGCGATCCTCTGTCGCAGTGGCGTACCGCTGGTCGAAGCCCTGGCAATTGCCGCTGCGGTGATTGGCAACCTGCATATTCGCCACAAGGTGATGCTCGCCGCGCAGCAGGTCCGTGAAGGCAGCAGCCTGACCCGCGCCCTGCAGGCCAGCGAGGAGTTTCCGCCGATGATGCTGCACATGATTGCCAGCGGCGAAAAATCCGGGGAGCTGGAGCAGATGCTGGCGCGCACCGCACGCAACCAGGAGAACGACCTGGCGGCCCAGGTGGCTCTGCTGGTCGGCCTGTTCGAACCCTTCATGCTGGTGTTCATGGGCGGCGTGGTGCTGCTCATCGTGCTGGCCATCCTCTTGCCCATTCTTTCGCTCAACCAACTGGTGGGATAAACCATGCAACAACGACAGCAAGGCTTCACCCTGATTGAAATCATGGTGGTGGTAGTGATCCTCGGCATCCTCGCCGCCCTGGTGGTGCCGCAGGTGATGAGCCGCCCGGACCAGGCCAAGGTCACCGTGGCGCAGGGTGACATCAAGGCGATTGCCGCGGCGCTGGACATGTACCGCCTGGACAACCATGTCTACCCGAGTACCCAGCAGGGCCTTGAGGCGCTGGTGAAAAAACCCTCCGGCATGCCGGCGGCGAAGAACTGGAACAAGGACGGCTACCTCAAGCGCTTGCCGGTCGACCCCTGGGGCAATCCCTACCAGTACTTGGCGCCGGGTAGCCAGGGGCCCTTCGACCTCTACTCGCTGGGCGCGGACGGCAAGGAAGGCGGCAGCGAGAATGCCGCCGATATCGGCAACTGGGATCTCTGAGCAGCCTGATGGTGTCGCTCACCCGGCCCCGTGCGAGCAGCCGCGGCTTCACCCTGGTCGAGCTGCTGGTGGTGCTGGTCATCCTGGGCAGCCTGGTCGGCCTGGCCGTGCTCGGTGTCAGCGATCCGCGCGGCCGGCAGCTGCGTGACGAAGCCGAGCGTCTGAGCGGCCTGCTGGCGCTGCTCAGCGAGGCGGCGCTGCTGGACAACCGCGAGTACGGCTTGCTGGTGAACGACCAGGGCTATCGTGTGCAGTGGTATGACGAGTCCCGTGCTACCTGGCAGGACAGTCATGAATACCGTCAGCACCGCCTGCCGGCCAGCCTGCGCCTGCAACTGCAGGTGGAAGGCCAGGCGTTGCAACTGGCCAGCGCGGTAACCGAGGAGGCGCCGGACAACCCGCTGCCGGCACCCCAGCTGTTGTTGTTGTCGAGTGGCGAGCTGAGCAGCTTCAGCCTGCAGTTGCAGGGCCGCGAACCCGGCGTAGCCGCCTGGGAGCTGCGCAGCGACGGTTTCCAGCTGCCTATCGCGCAGCGTCTGGAGCAGCGCTGATGGGGCGTACACGGGGCTTCACCCTGCTGGAAGTGCTGGTGGCGCTGGCCATCTTCGCGCTGGTGGCCGCCAGCCTGCTCACCGCCAGTGCGCGCAGCCTGAACAATGCGGCCCGCCTGGAGGACAAGACCCTCACCGGCTGGCTGGCCGACAACCAGCTCACTCTGCTGCAGCTGCAGGAAGCCGCCCCCGCGGTGGGGCGCGAGGTGCGCAGCCTGGAATATGCCGGGAGGCGCTGGTGGCTGTTGCAGGAGATCAGCAGCACCAGCGATCCCGGCCTGTTGCGGGTGACCTTGTGGCTGGCGCCGGGTGCCGGACCGGGCCGCGCAGCGGAGATCGAGACGGCGGCCGTGCAGCGCCTGGTCGGTTTCCTCGGGGTGGCCCGCTGATGCATTATCGCCAGGCCGCGGCCTTCACCCTGCTGGAATTGCTGATCGCCATCGCCATCTTTGCCCTGCTTGGCCTGGCCAGCTACCGCATGCTCAGCACGGTGCTGGCCAGCGACGAGGCGCTGCGCCACCAGGAGCAGCAATTGCGCGAACTGGTGCGCGGTATGGCCGCGCTGGAGCGCGATCTGGCTCAGGCGGGTGCCCGCCCGGTGCGCGATGGCTATGGTGAGCCGCAAGCGGCGCTGCGTGGGGATAATGAGCAGGGCATGCTGGAGTTTACCCGTCTGGGCTGGCGTAACCCGACCGGACAGCCACGCAGCCAGTGGCAACGGGTGCGTTGGCAATATCGCGACGGTCAGCTGCAGCGCGTGTACTGGAATGTCCTGGATCGCGCCCAGGACAGCCCGCCACAGCAGCAGGTGGTGTTGCCGGCGCTGGATGGCCTGCGCCTGGCCTTTCTCGATGATAATCAGCAATGGCTGGACAGCTGGCCGGCCGACGACTCCGCCCGGCAGCGCGCCCGCTTGCCGCGCGCGGTGCGCCTGGTGCTGCAGCATCCGCGCTATGGCGAACTGGAGCGCGTCCTGCGTTTGCCCGACAACCCGGCGCAAAGCCCGCTGGGCAACCCGGAGGAGGCGCCATGAAGCGCCAGCGCGGCGTTGCACTGATTACCGTGCTGCTGGTGGTGGCGCTGGCCAGTCTGGTCACTGCCGGGCTGGTGCTGCGTCAGCAGTTGAGCATTCGTAGCAGCACTAACCAGTTGCTGGCGCGCCAGGCCTGGCACTTTGCCCTGGGTGGCGAGGCGCTGGCGCAGGCCATTCTGTGGCGCGACCAGCAGGCCGCGACGGATCCGGCGCGCAGCACCGACCATCTCGGCGAGGCCTGGGCGCGCGCCCAGCCACCCTTTGCCCTGGAGCAGGGTGAACTGCTGTTGCGCATTGATGACCTGGCCGGGCGCTTCAATCTGAACAGCCTGCTGCGCGATGGCCAGGCCAATCCGCAGGCCGTGCAGCGCCTGCGCCGCTTGTTGCTGCGCCTGCAAATCGACACACCCTATGCCGAACGCCTGCTCGACTGGATTGACGAGGACCAGCAGGCCAGTGGCGGCTACGGCGCCGAAGACAACCAGTACCTGTTGCTGCAGCCGCCCTACCGGGCCGGCAATCGCTGGCTGGGCGATGTCTCCGAACTGCGTCTGCTGCTGGATATGAGTGAGCGTGATTACCGGCTGTTGTTGCCGCATGTCAGTGCGCTGCCGGCCGAGGTTGGCCTTAACGTCAATACGGCCAGTGCCCTGTTGCTCAGCTGTCTGGCCGACGACCTCGACCTGGCCAGTGCGCAAAGCCTGGTCGAGGCACGAGGCGAACAGGGCTTTGCCGACCTGCAAGCCTTTCTCGCCCAGCCGGCGCTGGTCGGGCGCACGGTGGACAGCGATGGTCTGGCGGTGACCAGCCAGTATTTCCGGGTGCGCAGCGAAGTGCGTCTGGGTGGGCGTCGTCAGTTGTTGTGGAGTACCTTGCAGCGTCAGGCCGATGGCCCGCCGCGGGTACTGCAGCGTGATCTTGGCCAGTCGCTGCAAAGCCTGCAGCCGGCCCCCGTAGAGGAACAACCATGAGAGATTGTCTGTTTCTGCCAGCCGATACGCCGCCCGGGCTGAGTGCAGACAGCCTGCTGTACTGGCAGGCGGTGGATGGCCAGGGACGTAGCCTGCGTCTTGCCGAGTGTGCCAGCGTGCTGGGCACGCGCGAGCTGGCGCTGGTACTGCCCATGGAGCAGGCCAGCGCCTGCCTGGTCAGCCTGCCCACGCAAAAAGCCCGCTGGTTACGCCAGGCACTGGCCTACGCGGTGGAAGAGGCGCTGGCCGAGGATGTCGAAGCCCTGCACCTGGCCTTGGGTTCTGTGCAGGAGGATGGGCGCCACCCCGTGCGGATTATCCGGCGCAGCCTGTTGCAGGGCTGGCTGGCCAGCCTGGCAGAGGCCGGCTTGCGTATCGGCGCCATCTATCTGGATGCCGACCTGTTGTGGGCTTCCGGTAGTGAGCTGCTGGTTGATGAGTCGCGCGTCCTACTGGCCAGTGACGATGGTCTGCGCCTGGCGCTGCGCCGGGATGACTGGCCGGCCTTGCAGGCGCGCCTGCCCGCGCTGCGCCCGTGCACCGAGGCTGCGCCCTGGGCGCAGTTGCTCAATGCGCAGTCACAGGCCATCGACCTGGCCCAGGGTGAGCTGGCCCTGGCCCAGCCTGCCTCGTCGCGCGCCAGGCGTCCGGTCGCTGCGGTACTGGTCAGCTGGCTGTGCCTGCAGTGGCTGTTTGACCTGGGGCAGGGCCTGTACCTGCAGTACCAGGGTGACCAATATGCCCAGGCCAGCGAGCAGCTATACCGTGAGCTGTTCCCCGAGGATCGGCGCATCGTGCGCCTGCGTGCGCAGTTTGATCAGCACCTGGCGGCGGCCGGTGCGCAGCAGCAGGAGCAGTTGCTGAGCCGCCTGCAGCCGTTGATTGAGCCTCTGCAGGCTGCCAGCGGGGTGCAGGTGCAGCAGCTGGACTATCAGGCCGCCGAGGGCAGCCTGGCGCTGCAGGTACAGGCCAGTGATTTTGCCGGCCTGGAGTTGCTGCGTGAGCGGCTCCAGGCACAGGGGCTGCAAGTCGAAATGGGCTCGGCGGGCCGCGACGAACAGGGTGTCAGTGCCCGTCTGCTGATCGGAGGTGACGCATGAGCCTGTGGCAGGATGTGCAGCGTCGTGGCCAGGCATCGCCACTCCTGCAGCGCTGGCAACAACTGGCTGACCGGGATCGCCAGGCATTGCGCCTGCTTGGCCTGGCCCTGCTGCTGGCGCTGCTCTATGTAATGCTCTGGCAGCCGGTGCAGCGCCAGTTGCAGGAAAGCCGGACCTGGCACGCCCAGCAACAGGAGCTCTGGCACTACCTGCAAGCCAATGCCGAGCAGGCCCGTCAGCGCCCGGCGCAGACGGTTGTGCCGGTTGAAGCCAGCCAGCTGCAAGGCCTGGTAACGCGCACGGCACAGCAGGCCGGATTGCGTCTGGAGCGCTTCGACAGCGACAGCCAGGGTGTACAGGTCAGCCTGGTCGAGGCCGACTTCGCCAGCCTGCTGCGCTGGTTGCAGCAGCTGCAGGGACAGGGCGTTATCTGTCGCGAGGCCAGCCTGACGCGCTTGGGTAACGGTCGCGTACAGGCGCGTCTGCTGTTGGCGGCGGGCTAAGCGGACAGCTCCGCGTTGGCCTGCGCCTGGCGATAGGCGGCGGCTTCGGCCAGCAGCCATTCACGGAGCCGCTGCAGAGCCGGGGCTTCACGGCGTCGTTCGGGAATGATCAGGTAATAGGCCTTGTCGCTGCTGGCGCTAGCGGCCAGCGGGCAGACCAGTCGGCCATCGGCCAGCTCGCGCTCAATCAGAAAGGGTGGGATCAGCGCCATGCCCATACCCAGACTGGCTGCCTGGGCCAGCATGGAAAACAGCTCCAGGCGCGGCCCGCTCATGTCCTGGGCAACCTGCAGCCCCTGGCTGGCAAACCACTGGCGCCAGGCATAGGGACGGGTGCTTTGTTGCAGCAGCGGCAGACGTGCCAGGGTGCCGGCGTCCAGCAGGGGCAGCCCGGCGATCAGCTGCGGACTGCAGACGGGTTGGGCGTTTTCCGCCATCAGGAAATCGGCCTGGGTACCGGGCCAGTCGGCGTCGCCGTAATAGATGGCGGCATCGAAGTCGCTGTCGGCAAACAGGAAAGGCCGGGTGCGGCTGGTCAGGTTCACCGTGACATGGGGCTGCTGGCGCTGGAAGTCCACCAGGCGTGGCAGCAGCCATTGCGTGCCGAAACTGGGTACCACCGCCAACTCCAGGCTTTGTTGGCCTTGCTGGCCCATCACCGCCAGCGTGTCGCGCTCCACTGCATCCAGTTGCAGGGCTACCCGGCGGCTGTAGGCCTGTCCTGCATCGGTCAGCTTCACGCCGCGCCGCGAACGGCGAAACAGCTCGACGCCAAGAAAGCTCTCCAGGCTGCCAATCTGCCGGCACACCGCGCTTTGTGTGAGTGCCAGCTCGTCGGCGGCCTTGGTGAAGCTCTGGTGGCGGGCGGCCGACTCAAAGGCGATCAACGCGTTGGTGCTGGGTATCTTGCGACGCATAAGTGCGATCTGCTCAAGTGATTAAAGGGTTTTGTCCGATTAAAGCTATTACGAAGTGCAATTTATGCACAAGTGCGTGCGAATTAGTCGTTTGCCCGCCGCCGCCGGCTGACCTAGTCTGCAAGGCACATCGACCTAGCACGCAGGTGAGGAGCGTTTCATGACTGGCAAGGCCACGTTCAACTGGCAGGATCCGCTATTGCTTGATCAGCAGCTCAGTGAAGAAGAGCGCATGGTGCGCGACAGCGCTCAGCAATTTGCCGAGGCCAAGCTGGCGCCGCGCGTCCTGCAGGCTTTCCGCCATGAGCAGACGGATCCGCTGATCTTTCGTGAAATGGGCGAGACCGGCCTGCTCGGGGCAACCATTCCCGAAGCCTACGGCGGTAGCGGCCTCAACTATGTGTGCTATGGGTTGATCGCCCGCGAAGTGGAGCGCATCGACTCCGGCTACCGCTCGATGATGAGCGTGCAATCTTCCCTAGTGATGGTGCCGATCTTTGAATTTGGTAACGAAGCCACCCGGCAGAAGTACCTGCCCAGGCTGGCCTCTGGCGAGTTCATTGGCTGCTTCGGCCTGACCGAGCCAAACCACGGTTCGGACCCGGGCAGCATGATCACCCGGGCCCGGAAGGTCGATGGCGGCTATCGCCTGAGCGGCGCCAAGATGTGGATCACCAACAGCCCGATTGCCGACGTGTTTGTGGTCTGGGCCAAGGATGATGCTGGCGAGATTCGCGGCTTTGTCCTGGAAAAAGGCTGGCAAGGTCTGTCCACCCCGGCGATCCACGGCAAGGTCGGTCTGCGCGCCTCGATCACCGGCGAGATCGTCATGGACAACGTGTTCTGTCCGGAAGAAAACGCCTTCCCCGAGGTGCGCGGTTTGAAGGGGCCCTTCACCTGCCTGAACTCCGCACGCTATGGCATCAGCTGGGGGGCGCTGGGCGCTGCGGAGGCCTGCTGGCACACCGCGCGTCAGTATGTGCTGGATCGTCAGCAGTTCGGTCGCCCGCTGGCCGCCAACCAGTTGATCCAGAAGAAACTGGCGGATATGCAGACCGAGATCACCCTGGCCCTGCAGGGCTGTCTACGCCTCGGCCGTATGAAGGATGAAGGCAGTGCCGCGGTGGAAATCACCTCGATCATGAAGCGCAACAGCTGCGGCAAGGCGCTGGATATTGCACGTATGGCCCGCGACATGCTCGGCGGCAACGGCATTTCCGACGAGTTCGGCGTGGCCCGTCATCTGGTCAACCTGGAGGTCGTGAATACCTACGAGGGCACCCATGATGTGCATGCGCTGATTCTCGGGCGAGCGCAGACGGGCATCCAGGCGTTCTTCTAACAGGCCGTGGCAGGTCATACGCTTTACGCGGCAAGGTAATGCCGCTCAAGCGGTTGATTTGCACAGCACCTATTCCCGCCGGCGCAAGCAGACGTTGTCATTCAGGGCAGCGCCACTTGCCGCTTGAGGCTTGCAGCGTGAGGCTCCACTTATGTCCGCCCTGTCGCATATCCGCGTGCTCGACTTGTCCCGCGTTCTCGCCGGTCCGTGGGCGGGACAACTGCTGGGTGATCTGGGCGCGGAGGTGATCAAGGTTGAACGGCCGGGCTCGGGAGACGACACCCGGCACTGGGGTCCTCCCTATATAAAGGATGCGCAGGGTAACGACTCTGCCGAAGCGGCCTATTTCCAGAGTGCCAATCGCAACAAGCAGTCGCTGACGCTGGACTTCACCCAGCCGGAAGGTCAGCGCCTGGTGCGTGAGCTGGTCGCGCAGTGCGATGTCCTGCTGGAGAACTTCAAGGTCGGTGGCCTGGCGGCCTATGGTCTGGACTACCCATCGCTCAAGGCTATCAATCCGCGGCTGATCTATTGCTCGATCACCGGTTTCGGGCAGAGCGGCCCCTATGCCAAGCGGGCCGGCTACGACTTCATGATCCAGGGGCTGGGCGGCCTGATGAGCCTGACTGGTATCGCAGAAGGTGAAGAGGGCGCCGGGCCGATGAAGGTGGGGGTGGCGCTGACCGATATCCTCACCGGGCTTTACGCCACGGTAGGTGTACTGGCCGCACTGAATCAGCGAGAGCAATCCGGTATCGGCCAGCATATCGATGTGGCGCTGCTGGACGTGCAGGTGGCCTGCCTGGCCAATCAGGCGATGAACTATCTGGTGACGCGTGTCGCGCCCAAACGTCTGGGTAATGCACACCCGAACATCGTGCCCTACCAGGACTTTCCCTCCGCCGATGGCAACTTCATCCTGGCGGTGGGCAATGACGGGCAGTTCCGTAAGTTCTGTGAGGTCGCCGGCATCCCCGAGCTGGCCGATGATCCGCGCTTTGCCAGCAACCAGGCGCGGGTGGCGAATCGTGGCGAACTTATTCCGCGGCTGCGCCAGGCTACGGTATTCAAAAGCACGGCGCAGTGGATTGAGCTGCTGGAAGCGGCGGGCGTGCCCTGCGGGCCGATCAATGACCTGCACCAGGTGTTTGCCGATCCGCAGGTGCAGTCGCGAGGCTTGCGCTTCGAGCTGGCCAACGCGCTGGGTAGCCATACCCCGCAAGTCGCCAGTCCGCTGCGGCTTTCCGCTACGCCGGTGACCTACCGTCTGGCGCCACCCCTGCTTGGGCAGCACACTGAGGCCCTGCTGCAGTCCCGGCTGGGAATGAGTCTGGCGCAGATCATGGCGCTGCGTGCAGCGGGGGTTGTTTGAGCCCCTGCTGAGCGCCGCGGCTGTTTATCTGGGCGCTTTGTGCAGGTTTTTCTCCATCAGGGGTTTACAGCCTGCTGTGCTCATGTAGAATGCGCGCCTCGCTAAGACGAACCGAAGGTTTAGCTAAGCGATAAGTTGTTGAAATGGAAAGAAAATTTCCTGAAAAACAGCTTGACTGAGCAAGGCGGCGCTGTAGAATGCGCGCCACACCGAAGCGAAAGAAATTAAGCCAAGGTTGCTCTAAGCGGTTGAGAAGAAACGAAAAATTCTTCAAAAACAGCTTGACAGATTGAAAGGCTGCTGTAGAATGCGCGGCCTCGGTTGAGACGAAAGACTTGATCGAAACGCTCTTTAACAAATTGAATCAAGCAATTCGTGTGGGTGCTTGTGGAGTAAGACTGATGTCGCAAGATTATCAGCATCACAAGTAACACTCGTGAATTCGAGAGTTTTTTGCGATTGCTGAGCCAAGTTTAGGGTTTTCTCAAAACCCAAGCAGTATTGAACTGAAGAGTTTGATCATGGCTCAGATTGAACGCTGGCGGCAGGCCTAACACATGCAAGTCGAGCGGATGAGAGGAGCTTGCTCCTTGATTCAGCGGCGGACGGGTGAGTAATGCCTAGGAATCTGCCTGGTAGTGGGGGATAACGTTCCGAAAGGAACGCTAATACCGCATACGTCCTACGGGAGAAAGCAGGGGACCTTCGGGCCTTGCGCTATCAGATGAGCCTAGGTCGGATTAGCTAGTTGGTGAGGTAATGGCTCACCAAGGCGACGATCCGTAACTGGTCTGAGAGGATGATCAGTCACACTGGAACTGAGACACGGTCCAGACTCCTACGGGAGGCAGCAGTGGGGAATATTGGACAATGGGCGAAAGCCTGATCCAGCCATGCCGCGTGTGTGAAGAAGGCCTTCGGGTTGTAAAGCACTTTTGTCCGGAAAGAAATCTTCCAGTTTAATACGCTGGGAGGATGACGGTACCGGAAGAATAAGCACCGGCTAACTTCGTGCCAGCAGCCGCGGTAATACGAAGGGTGCAAGCGTTAATCGGAATTACTGGGCGTAAAGCGCGCGTAGGTGGTTTTGTAAGTTGGAGGTGAAATCCCCGGGCTCAACCTGGGAACTGCCTCCAAAACTGCATGACTAGAGTACGGTAGAGGGTAGTGGAATTTCCTGTGTAGCGGTGAAATGCGTAGATATAGGAAGGAACACCAGTGGCGAAGGCGACTACCTGGACTGATACTGACACTGAGGTGCGAAAGCGTGGGGAGCAAACAGGATTAGATACCCTGGTAGTCCACGCCGTAAACGATGTCTACTAGCTGTTCGTGGTCTTGTACTGTGAGTAGCGCAGCTAACGCACTAAGTAGACCGCCTGGGGAGTACGGTCGCAAGATTAAAACTCAAATGAATTGACGGGGGCCCGCACAAGCGGTGGAGCATGTGGTTTAATTCGAAGCAACG
>VFQM010001114.1_pt1 | contig 24965 bp, 25 predicted proteins | sample 3512391 | NCBI WGS metagenome assembly VFQM01 (sample SAMN10412369, study PRJNA504923) | tailings metagenome | isolation source: Replicate 1 from Balatoc abandoned mine | place: Philippines | reverse complement strand
GCCGGCTCGGGCAAGACGCAGCTGGCGCTCGCCGAATACCGGGCGACGCTGGAACACGGTGCACGTCCGCTCTACCTCTGCTACAACCGGCCGCTGGCCGACCATTTCCGCGCCATTGCCCCCGAGGGCGGTCTCGTCGCCACCTTCCATGCCTTCTGCCAGCAGCGCCTGCGCGCGGCCGGCCAGCCGCCCGACTTCAGCCAGCCCGGCGCCTTCGACCGTCTGATCGAGGATGCCGCGCAGTTGCCGCCCGACGATGCCTGGCGCTTCGATACGGTGATCGTCGACGAGGGTCAGGATTTCCACGAGGAATGGCGCGACCAGATCTTCCGCCACGCGCGCGACGGCGCCCGCCTGCTCTGGCTGGAAGATCCCATGCAGAACCTCTATGCCCGGCCGCCGGTGGCGCTGCCCGGCTGGGTCGGCCTGCGCTCCTTCGCCAATTTCCGCTGCCCGCGCTCGGTCGTCCGCTTCCTGCAGCCGCTGTTGCCGCCGGAAATGCCGATCGAAGCCGCCTCGCCGATCGATGCCAGCGAGGTCGAGATCCTCGCCTATGGCGACGATGCCTCGCTGCTGCAGGCGCTCAAGGAAGGCATCCGCCTCTGCTATTCGACCGGCTTCCGCAAGGAGGACGTCGCCGTCGTCACCTACGCCGGCCGCAACAATTCGCGCCTGCTCGCCTACGACCGCATCGGCCCGCACACCATGCGCCGTTTCACCGGCGAATACGACCTGCTCGGCGCGCCGGTATTTTCGGAGGGCGACGTGCTGATCGAGTCGGTCTATCGCTTCAAGGGGCAGTCGGCGCCGGCCGTCGTCTTTGCCGAGATCGACTTCGACGCGCTCGACGACCGGGCCGTACGCAAGCTCTTCGTCGGGGCGACGCGGGCGATGATGAAGCTGGTGCTGGTGATCTCGGAGCGCTCGGCAGCAGCGCTGCGCGCCCGCAGCGGAGAGTAGTGGCAGAAACTCAGGGGGCGCCGTCTGCCGGGTCCGGTCGCCGCCGGTAGACAATCATCCAGGCCAGCAGTCCGACGACTGCTGGCAGCACACCCCAGGCCAGGACCAGCGTATAGACGTCGAGCAGCGAATGCTGTTGCGCGGCAAGCACGAGGAAGGCGGCGTAGCCGACATAGGCAGCGCAGAACAGCCCCCCCTGCCAGCGGCGGATTTCGTGCCGGTAGAGGAACACCGGCAGGCAGGCCAGCGTTGCCGCCAGCATCACCCACAGATCGACACGCAGCAGTTCCGGCGCTACCGGCAGTCCGGCGGGGGCGGCGATGCCGGCCAGTCCGAGGCAGCCGAGCAGGTTGAAGACGTTGCTGCCGACGACATTGCCGACAGCGATGTCGCGCTCGCCGCGCAAGGCGGCGGTGAGCGAAGCAGCCACTTCCGGCAGCGAGGTGCCGGCGGCGACAATGGTCAGGCCGATGACGAGGTCGCTGACGCCGAGCGCGCGGGCGAAGCCCACCGCCGCATCCACCAGCCAGTCGGCGCCGACGACGAGCAGTGCCAGTCCGGCGATCACCAGCAGTACCTGCACCGTCCAGTGGCTGTCCCATGTCGCCGGCGGCGGCATTTCGTCGGCGAACTCGTCCGCCGCCGTCTTGCCCTCCCGCCGCGACTGCACGACGAGAAAGCTCACGTAGGCGATCAATGCGGCGAAGAGCAGTGCCGCTTCGACGAATGCGAGTTCGCCGTCAATGGCAAGGACGATGAAGGCCAGCGTTGCCGCGATCATCACCGGTACCTCCTGGCGGATCACCTGCACGTGCACCGCCAGCGGCACGATCAGCGCCGAGACACCCAGAATGACGAGGATGTTGAAGATGTTGCTGCCGACGACGTTGCCGATGGCGACATCCACCTTGCCGGTGAAGGCGGCCCCGACCGAGACGGCCATTTCCGGTGCGCTGGTGCCGAAGGCGACCACGGTCAGGCCGACCACCAGCGGCGAGATGCCGAAAGACAGCGATAGCCGCGATGCACCGCGTACCAGCAGTTCGGCGCCGAGGCCGAGGGCGGCGAGGCCGACGAAGAAGAGAATGGTCGTCATGGGCGCCGATTCTGCCGCATTGTGCAAGGTGGCGTCACGCGCCTTGCCAAGGCGCGGAGATCGACGGCGTTCTGCGCCTGCTCAGCATCGTCTGTTCAGCAGCGCCTTGCGCCCCTCCTCCGCCGCCAGCAGCAGGGCGACGAAGGGCAGCGCGAACAGCCAGGCCTCGGCGGCGAGCGGCGCCGTGCCGAACAGCCGGTTGCCCCACGGCGTGTAGACGATGGCCAGCAGCAGGCCGAGCTCGGCCGCCAGCCCGGCCAGCAGCAGGCGGTTGCCGAAGAGCGGGAAGCGCCAGAACGGCAGCCGCGGATGGCGGCAGGCGAAGACGTTGGCCATCTGCGCGAGGACGATGGCCATCAGGCAGGCGGTGGTCGCCTGCAGGTAGCGCGGGTCGTCGGCCGCCGGCATCTCGCCCCAGCTCCAGCCGCCGGCGCCGAGCACGAAGAAGAAGGCGGCCATCGCCGCCAGCGCTTCGAGCGGGCCGAGGAAGAGATAGGCCCGCGCCAGCAGCGGCCACGACAGCAGGCGCTCGCCGCGCGGCCGCGGCGGCCGGCGCATGACGTCCTTGCCCGGCGGCTCGGCGCCGAGCGCCAGCGCCGGCAGCATGTCGGTGCCGAGGTCGACGGCGAGGATCTGGATCACGGTCAGCGGCAGCGGGATGCGGAAGAGGACGAAGGCGAGGTAGGGCACGATCTCGGGAATGTTCGAGGTCAGGATGTAGGTGAGGAACTTGCGCAGGTTGTCGAACACCGCGCGGCCTTCCTCGATCGCGTTCACGATGGTCGCGAAATGGTCGTCGAGCAGCACGATATCGGCCGCCTCGCGCGCCACGTCGGTGCCGGCGAGCCCCATGGCGATGCCGATGTCGGCGGTCTTCAGCGCCGGCGCGTCGTTCACGCCGTCGCCGGTGACGGCGACGATCTCGCCCTTGGCCTGCAGCGCCTGCACGACCTGCATCTTCTGCTCGGCGCTGACGCGGGCGAAGACGACTTCCGGCGCATCGAGTGCCAGCTGCAGCGCCGCCGGCCCCATCTCCCGCACCTGTTCGCCGGTGATCACGGCGGGCGTCGCCGCGCGCACGATGCCGACCTCGCGGCCGAGCGCCACCGCCGTGCGCGGATGGTCGCCGGTGATCATGATGACGCGCACGCCGGCCTCGTGGCAGCGCGTCACCGCTTCGTGCACGTCCGGCCGCGGCGGGTCTTCCAGGCCGATCAGGCCGCACAGTTCCAGCCCTTCCTCCTTCGCCTCGCCGTCGCCGGCGAGCGGCGCCCAGGCCAGCGCCAGCACGCGCAGGCCGCGGTCGGCGAGGTCCTCCTGTGCGCGCAAGAACAGCGCCTGCGCCTCGCCATCGAGCGGCCGCGACGCGTGGCCGTCGAGCCAGGTCGCGCAGCAGGGCAGCACCGTTTCCGGCGCCCCCTTGCACCACAGGTGGCGGCGGCCGTCGGCCTCGCGCGTGAGCACCGACATGCGCTTGCGCTCGGCGTCGAAGGCGATCTCGCCGCTGCGTTCGCCGAAGTCGGGCAGCGCGCCGGCGAACTGCCACAGCGCGACTTCCATCGGGTCGCCGGACGGCTGCCCGTCGACGAACTTCAGGCTGTGGCAGAGGCCGGCCACCGCGCGCAGCCGGATGTCGCCGGGCGGCGGCCAGCGTTCGGCGGCGAGGTGGTGGCGGCCGCCGAGGAACAGCTCGCGCACCTGCATGCGGTTCTGCGTCAGCGTGCCGGTCTTGTCGGTGAGGATCACCGTCGCACTGCCCAGCGTCTCGACCGCCGGCAGGTGGCGCACCAGCGCGTTGCGCTTCGCCATGCGCTGCGTTGCCAGCGCCAGCGACAGCGTCACCGTCGGCAGCAGCCCCTCCGGCACGTTGGCGACGATGATGCCGATGGCGAACATGAAGTTGGCCCAGAACGGCAGGCCGATCGCCTGCCCGACGAAGAAGAAGACGACGCCCAGCCCGAGCGCGAGCGCGGCGACCAGCCGCGACACGCGGCGGATCTCCTTCTGCAGCGGCGACTCGGTCTCGCCGGCGGTCTGCGTCAGGTGGGCGACGCGGCCGAACTCGGTGCGCATGCCGGTGGCGTAGACGACGGCGCTGCATTCGCCGGCGACGATCAGCGTACCGGCGAGCAGCAGATTGTGCGCGGCGAGCGGGTCGTCGCCGCCCGCTTCGGCGTCGGCGGCGCGCGCCCGCGGCCGCGATTCGCCGGTGAGCGTGGCGAGGTTGACGCGCAGTCCCCAGCTTTCGACGAGGCGGCAGTCGGCGGGAACCTTGTCGCCCTCGGCGAGCAGCACGAGGTCGCCGGGAACGAGATCGGCTGCGTCGATGTCGACGACCGCGCCGCCGCGGCGGACGCCGATGCGCTGCGGCAGCAGCCGGGTGAGGGCGGCCAGCGCCTGCTCGGCGCGGTAGGCCTGCCAGAAAGAGAAGGCGCCGTTGACCGCGATGACACCGACGATCGCCGTGCCCAGCTCGGCCATGCCGGCGGCGGCGTCGGCGTATGCCGCGAAGAAGGCGAGCCCGGCGGCGAGCCACAGGATCAGCGCGAAGAAGTGGGTGAATTCCTGCAGGAAGGTCAGCGCCAGCGGCCGGCGCGGCGCCGCGGCGACGCGGTTCGCCCCGAACTCGGCCAGCCGCCGCGCGGCTTCTGCCGGCAGCAGGCCATCGGCGCCGCTGCCGAGGTGGGCGAGGGCGGCCGGCGGGTCGAGGCGGGCGATGCTCAGTCATGGTCTCGATGGCCGCGGCGTGACGGCGGCCGGGAGGAACATGCGGACAGTATGGCACCGCCGGCGACGGCCGGCGGCAGCCGCGCCGCGTCAGCCGCCCTGGTCGCCGGCGCGCAGCAGCTCGTCGAGGAAGGCCTGCGCCGGCAGCGGCAGCACCTTGCCGCGCAGGTGCACGACGCTCCACGGGCGGCGCAGCGGGAAGCCGGCGACGTCGAGGACGATCAGCTCGCCGCGCTCGATGGCGTCGCCGAGCGCGTGCCGGGAGAGCACGGCGAGGCCGAGGCCGCTGGCGACGAGGTCGCGGATCGCCTCGTTGCTGGCCAGCGACAGGCGCACGTCGAGGCGGATGCCGGCGTTGCGCAGGTGCTCGTCGACGGCGTGGCGCGAGCCGGATCCGGTCTCGCGCAGCAGGAAGGATTCGCCGGCGAGATCGGCCAGCGTCAGCCGGCGGCCGGCCGCCGGATGGCCGGGCGGAGCGACGACGACCAGCTCGTTGTCGAGGAAGGGGCGGCTGACGATGTCGAGGTCGGTCGGCGGGTAGGACATCACGTAGAGGTCGTCCTGGTTGCCGCGCAGGCGCTCGACGATGCGCTCGCGGTTGGCGATCTCCAGTTCGATGTCGATGTCCGGGTAGCGCCGGCAGAAGGCGCCGAGCATGCGCGGCAGGAAGTACTTGGCGGTGGTCACCAGCGCCACGCGCAGCTTGCCGCGGCGCAGCCCCTTGAGGCCGGCGATGGCCGACTCGAAGCGGTTCCAGACGTCGTCGAGGCCGCGCGCGGTGGCGAGCAGCTCCTCGCCGGCCGGCGTCAGCGCGATCCCGCGGCCGTGCTGCTCGAACACCGGCAGGCCGATCACGTCGGCGATCTGGCGGATCTGGATCGACACCGCCGGCTGCGTCAGGTGCAGCGCCTCGGCGGCGCGCGAGAAGCTTTTCAGCCGGGCGACGGTGGCGAAGGTTTCGAGCTGGCGGAAGGTGATGCGGCGGCGTGGCATATAAGCTCTGGTAAATACAAAACTGCAAATAGTTTAATTGGATTTAATGGGCGCAAACAGCGATATTCGTTTCGCCCGCCAGCGCGGGCCACCGACAACGACCTACAGGAGACCGCCATGCGCCACTACCCCCCCGACAGCCCGGAAGCCGCCGCCCGCATCCTTGCCCTTGCCCTGCTTGCCGACGGCGCCATCGACCCGTCCGAGCTCGGCACGCTGCGCCGCCACGCCATCCTCGACCGCCTCGGCCTCGACGAGGAGCGCTTCGAGCGCGTCATCCACGCGCTGTGCGAGGACCTCGCGCAGTACGCGCTGCGCGACGCCGGCGGCCAGTTCGAGATCGGCCACGAGGCGCTGCGCGAGATCCTCGCCGAGGTGCGCCACCGCCGCCTGCAGAAGCACCTGCTGCGCACCGTGCGCGAGGTGGTCGAGGCCGACGGCCAGCTCGCCGGCGGCGAGGCCGTGCTCGTTTCGCTGGCCGCGGAATGCTGGGGGCTGACGCCGTTCGCCGCGCTGCGCATCGCGCCGCCGCCGGGACGCCGCTGGCCGCCGCAGCTCCGCCGGGCCGGTGGCCGCCGCAACAACGGCACCCACACGCCCCCCTCCTACCACTGACCCTTCCCGCGGCGGCCCCGGCCGCCGCTTTCTTGCCCGATGCCCTTCGAACCCGTCGTCCTCTTCTTCCTGCTCGGCCTCACCGCCGGCATCCTGCGCTCCGACCTGAAAATCCCGGGCGTCCTCTACGAATCGATCAGCCTCTTCCTGCTGCTCGCCATCGGCCTCAAGGGCGGCGTCGAGCTGGCCAGGCACCCGGTCGGCGAACTCGCCGGCCAGGCGGCCATCGTCGTCGCCGTCGCCGCGCTGATCCCGCTCGTCGCCTTCCCGGTGCTGCGCCGCCTCGGCGGCTTCGCGCGCGCCGATGCGGCCTCGATCGCCGCCCACTACGGCTCGGTCAGCGTCGTCACCTTCGCTGTCGCCGCCGCCTGGCTGAGCAGTCGCGGCGAGGAAGCCGAAGGGCATCTGGTCGTCTTCCTCGTGCTGCTCGAATTCCCGGCGCTGGTCATCGGCGTCCTGCTCGCCCGCGGCGGCAGCCGCGAAGCGCCGTGGGGACGCATCCTGCACGAGGTGCTGGCCGGCAAGAGCATCCTGCTGCTGGTCGGCGGCCTGTTGATCGGCTGGGCCGCCGGACCGGACGGCATCCGCCCGCTCGACCGCCTGTTCTTCGATCTGTTCAAGGGCATGCTGGCCTTCTTCCTGCTCGAAATGGGGCTGGTCGCCGCCGGCCGCCTCGGCGACCTGCGCCGCGCCGGCGGCTTCCTGCTCGGCTTCGCCGTCCTCATGCCACTCGCCGCCGGCGCCCTCGGCGCGGCCACCGCCACCGTCGTCGGCTTCTCGGTCGGCGGCGCCGCGCTGCTCGCCACGCTCTACGCCAGCGCCTCCTACATCGCGGCGCCGGCAGCGATGCGCATCGCCGTGCCGGAAGCCAACCCGGCGCTGTCGATCGGCGCCGCGCTGGGCATCACCTTCCCCTTCAACCTGCTGCTCGGCATCCCGGTTTACCATTGGCTGGCAACGCAACTGCAAGGAGTCGTCCGATGAGCCCGACGAACAATGAGCATCCGACGCGCAAGCTGCTGACGCTGGTCTGCGAGGCCACGCTCGAACCGCTGCTGACCCACGACCTGCCGGCGCTCGGCGCGCACGGCTACACGATCACCGACGCGCGCGGCCGCGGCGACCACGGCGAGCGCGACGGCGCCTGGACGGCCGATGCCAACATCCGCATCGAGGTGATCTGCGATGAGGCGACGGCGCGCGCCATCGTCGCCTTCGTCCAGGAACGCTACTACGCGAACTACGGGATGGTGGCCTGGCTGTCCGACGTCGAGGTGCTGCGGCCGGCGAAGTTCTAGGCGGGTGATTGCTGCGCCGGCGGCGCCGCGACGAAGCTGCGCGGCTCCCTGCGCAGGCGCTGCCCGAGCAGGCGCAGCAGCTCGCGCGTCTGGCGGAACTCGACGCTGCGCGCGCGCAGCGCCATCCACAGCGCCAGGCTGAAGCTGACGACGAGGTTCACGCCGCCGATGAGCAGGACGCCGAGGGCCGCCCAGGCGAGCGCGACCGGGGCCAGCGAGAAATCGAAGGCAGCGACGGCATAGCCGAGGTTGGCCGAGGAGAAGGCGATGTGGCGGATGTCGATGGGCAGGCCGAAGATGACGCCGAGGGTGCCGGCCGAACCGAGCATGCAGCCGAACAGGAAGTTGCCGGAGATGCCGCCGAGATTGCTGTCGAGATAGTTGCCGGTGGCGACCGTCGCGCGCACGCCAAGAAGGCGGCGCAGCCAGCGCAGGCGGGCGACCCGTTCGCCGATCCGGGCGTAGGCGGCAAGATTGTCGAAGAAGCCGGAGAGGATGCCGGCGAAGAAGAGGAAGACGCCGGCGATCGCCGCGTGCGGCAATGCCCAGCCTAATGGATCGAGGTCGTCGAGCAGATGGGCGCCCTTGCCGGCCTCGATCATGGGCACCCCCGAAAAATGCTGCCAGAGCAGCGCGATGCCCATCGCCACCGGCAGCGCCACGGCGACGTTGCCGATGATGGCAGCGACCTGGCTGCGGCTGACGGCGGCGATCAGGTCGACGATCCGTTCCAGATCCTGCGGCTTGCCCCGTTGCGCTTCGCCGAGGTAGCCGGCGATCGTCTGCGCGGTCATCGCCGGCTGCTTGGTGGCGATGGTCAGGTGCAGCATGTAGATCAGCGCGAAGCCGAGCCCGTAGATCATGCTGTAGACGAAGGCCTGACCGAACAGCGCGAGCTCCAGCTTCGATGCGAAGATCTTGAGCAGCGCCAGCACGGCGATGATGGCGCCGGCTCCCATCGCCGAGCGCCACATGCCCCAGTAGGCCGGGCGGGTATCGGTGACGTAGTGTTCCCCCGTCTTCGCCGCGTTGTCGGTGACGCGCAGCGCGAGCAGGCTGAAGCCCCGCGAGAGGTGCTGGCGGATGCTGTTGCGCTGGTTTTCGGCGCGCAGCGCTTCGCGCGTCAGTTCCGTCCAGCGTTCCAGCATCGCGGCCGGGCTGTCCTCGTGGGACTGGCTGCCGACCAGCTGGGCGAGCACTGCCAGCCGGTGCAGGCTCTGTGCCGTGCGGCGCAGCGTGAAGGTCAGCGCCAGGCTGGTGCCGACACGCATCGCTGCCCGGTGCGCCCGGTCGAGCACGTGTTCGCACTGGTCGATCAGCACCAGCAGCTGGCGTTCGTCCTCGGCCGGCGGCGCGCCGGCTGCGAGCGCCGCGCGCCAGGCATCGGCGAAGCGCTGTGCCTCGCCGGCAACGGCACGGAAGGATTGCGTGTAGCCGGTGAGCTGTTCGCCGAGGCGTCGGAAATCCTGTTCGAGGTCGAAGGCGCTGATGCGGTAGGCGAGCACCAGCATGGCCTCGACGATCTGGTCCGCCAGCCAGGCCCGTTCGGCATCGCTCATCGCCTGCTGCGGGGCGAGCAGACGCCAGAAACGCTGCGAGCTCTCGACCGGAATCGCCGCCAGCCAGCGCCAGTCGTCGCGGCGGTGGAAGACCGTGTGCAGGGCGTCGCGCATTTCCCGGTCGTCCGGCAGTTCCGGCAGGATGCGGTGGCTGACGATGCGCGTCAGTTCGCTGAAGAAACCCGTGGGCGGCAGGATGCCGCTGTCGGCGAGGAAACCGACCAGCTGCCGGGAGGCGAGCAGGCGCGCCAGTTGTCGCTGCACGGCAGCCCGCCGCTCGGCGTCGGCTTCCAGCAGGTCGAGCAGCGTGGTGTGGCCGAGAATGGCGCGCTCGGCATCGCTCGCCCGCGGCGGCCGGATGAGGTCGAAGAGGGCGGTGAACAGGCGCAGCGGATCGTCGGCACCGGCATGCCGGTCGATGGCGCCACACAGGCGTTGCAGGATGTCTTCGTGCCTTGGCATCAGTCGAAGTAGCTGCGCGCGGCGTCGAAGCGGGTAGCGAAGTAGCTGCTCGAAAGGCGGTCGATGCGGATGCGGCCGCTGGCTGATGACGGTGCGTGGATGAAGCGCCCCTCGCCGATGTAGAGGCCGACGTGCGAGAAGGGCCGGCGCTGCGTGTTGAAGAAGACGAGGTCGCCCGGAATCAGCTCGTGCCGTTCCACCGGGCGGCCGCGGCGCGCGATGTCGGCCGCGCTGCCGGCGACGCGGAGCCCCGCCGCCTGGTCGAAAATGTAGGAAACCATGCCACTGCAATCGAGCCCGGCCTCCGGATTCTTGCCGCCGAAGCGGTAGCCGGTGTCGAGCAGCGACATCGCGAACATCACCACCTCGCGGCCCTGCGCCGATGGTTCGCGCGGCGGCCCGGCGGTACGCGGCACGCTGCCGCAGGCGGCAACGAACAGCGCGGCGAGGGCGGGGAGAAAGCTTCTGCGGTGCATGGCCTGAAGTATAAACTCCCGTTCGTGTCCCTTCGTCGCAGCGAGTAATCCCCATGCAACTGACCGATCCCCTTCTGCTCCGTTCCAACGCCTACATCGACGGCCGCTGGGAAGCCGCCGACGACGGCGCCACCTTCGCCGTCGCCGACCCGGCGAGCGGCGGGAAACTCGGCGAGGTGCCGCAGATGGGCGCCCGCGAAACTGCGCGCGCAATCCTTGCCGCCGAGGCGGCGCTGCCCGGCTGGCGGGCGAAGACGGCAAAGGAGCGCGCTGCGCTGCTGCGCCGCTGGTTCGAGCTGATCGTCGCGCACGGCGATGACCTGGCGCAGATGATCACCGCCGAATGCGGCAAGCCGCTGACCGAGGCGAAGGGCGAAGTGGCCTACGGCGCCTCCTTCGTCGAGTGGTTCGCCGAAGAGGCGAAGCGCGCCTATGGCGAGACGATTCCGCCGGTGGCCGGCGATAAGCGCCTGCTTACGATCAAGCAGCCGATCGGCGTCTGCGCCGCGATCACGCCGTGGAACTTCCCGCTGGCGATGATCACGCGCAAGGTGGCGCCGGCGATCGCTGCCGGCTGCACGGTGGTGATCAAGCCGGCCGAGCAGACGCCGCTGACCGCGCTGGCGCTGGCGAAACTGGCGCACGAGGCAGGGCTGCCGCCGGGGGTGGTCAACGTCGTCACCGGCGACCCGGTGGCGATCGGCGGCGAGCTCACGGCGAGCCCGGTCGTCCGTCACCTGTCGTTCACCGGTTCGACCGAGGTCGGCCGGCTGCTGATGGCGCAGTGCGCGCCGACGATCAAAAAGCTGGCGCTCGAACTCGGCGGCAACGCACCGTTCATCGTCTTCGACGACGCCGACCTCGACGCTGCCGTCGACGGCCTGCTCATCGCCAAGTACCGCAACACCGGCCAGACCTGCGTCTGCGCCAACCGCATCCTGGTCCAGTCCGGCGTCTACGAAGCCTTCGCGGCGAAGCTGTCGGCCAAGGTGGCGACGCTCAAGGTCGGCCCCGGCAGCGAGGCCGGCGTCGTGCAGGGACCGCTGATCGATGCCGCTGGCCTCGAAAAGGTCGAGGCGCACATCGCCGACGCCGTTGCCCACGGCGCGCGCGTGCTCTGCGGCGGCAGGCGCCATGCGTTGGGCGGTACCTTCTTCGAGCCGACCGTGCTCGCCGGCGTCACGCACCGGATGCGCGTCGCCCGCGAGGAAACTTTCGGCCCGGTGGCGCCGCTGTTCGCCTTCGACAGCGAGGCGCAGGCGGTGGAGATGGCCAACGCCACCGAGTTCGGGCTCGCCGCCTACTTCTACTCGCGCGACGTCGGCCGTGTCTTCCGCGTCGGCGAGGCGCTCGAATACGGCATGGTCGGCGTGAACACCGGGCTGATCTCGAACGAGGTGGCGCCCTTCGGCGGCGTCAAGCAGTCCGGCATCGGCCGCGAGGGCTCGAAGTACGGGCTGGAGGAGTATCTGGAGATCAAGTATCTGTGTCTGGCGGTTTGAGAGAATCGGCTGCGCAGCGCAGCGACGAGGGGGTCGCCATGATTCAATGGGATGCGAGCTACAGCGTCGGCGACAGTACGCTCGACGGACACCACCGGAAGCTGCTCGCCTTGTGCAACGAGTTGTCCGATTGCGTCGGTGACGACAGCCCGGCCGCCGATTCGAAGTTTCACGAAGTCCTGCATGAACTGGCGGTCTACGCGCGCCAGCATTTCTCCGCCGAAGAAAGGCTGCTGAGCCAGTGCCACTATCCACTCCTGACCGCGCACAGGAACGAACACGCGATCTATCAACGCTGGATGGCGGAAACCCTGGTGTCCGCGAGCGACGGAGTGCTCGACAAGGCGGGGCTGCTGCAGTTTTTGTCGAGTTGGTGGCGCGAGCATATCCTGGTCAAGGACATGCACTATCGCGACTATCTGCTGAACCGGGATCGCTGAGGAATTGCCGCACGGCAGCGGGAACCGCCGCCGTGCGGGCAAGGCGCTACAGCCCCTTCCGCCTGAACCAGGCCAGCATCTTCTCCCAGCCGTCTTCCGCCTCCGGCTTGCGGTAGCTCGGCCGGTAGTCGGCATGGAAGGCGTGCGGGGCGCCTTCGTAGACGTGGATCTTCGAGCAGCGCGCGGCGTCGCCGGCAGCAGCCTTCAGCGCACCGCGCATCCTGTCTACAGTCTCCAGCGGAATGCCCTGGTCGGCGCTGCCGTAAAGGCCGAGCACCGGTGCTTTCAGCTCGGCCGCCACGTCGAGCGGATGCTTCGGATTGGTCGCGGTCACCGGCGAGGTGAGGCGCCCGTACCAGGCGACGCCGGCGACGAGCTTCGGATTGTGCGCGGCGTAGAGCCAGGTGGCTCGACCGCCCCAGCAGAAGCCGGTGATGCCGAGCCGGGCGGGATCGCCGCCATTGGCCGCTGTCCAGGCGGCGCAGGCGTCGAGGTCGGCCATGACCTGGCTGTCCGGGACCTTCGACACGATGTTGGCGACGAGGTCCGGAATCGCCGAATACTGGCGCGGGTCACCCTGGCGGGCGAACAGTTCGGGGGCGATGGCGAGGTAGCCGAGACGGGCCAGACGCCGGCAGACATCCTTGATGTACTCATGCACGCCGAAGATTTCCTGGACGACGAGAATGGTCGGCAGCTTGCTCGCGCCGGCCGGCTGCGCCCGGTAGGCAAGCATTTCGCCGCCGTTGACGGGGATGGCGACCTCGCCGGCGGTCAGGGTGTCGGCCGGGGTGCTGATCGCCGTCTGTGCCATCACCGGCTGGACGGCCAGTGCAAAGCCGGCGCCGAGGCTGGTGACGAGGAAACCGCGGCGGTCGAAGTGCTGGGCGGGGACGAGGCTGTCGAGTTCGGCAGCCGCGCTGCAGGTGTTTTTCTGGCTCATCGATTGTCTCCTGATGGACATTTCCGGGGTCGGACTGCAGGTATGCTACGTTCCTCGGACAAGACCAGAGGAGATCAGTTTCATGAACAAGGTGGGTGGCTACAACATCGAAGACCTGCAACCGGGCATGAGCGCCAGCGTCGCCAAGACCGTCACCGAGGCCGACATCGTCCTCTTTGCCGGCGTCTCGACCGACGTGAATCCGGCACACCTGAACGAGGAATATGCCAAGGAGACGCAGTTCGGCGGCCGCATCGCGCACGGCATGCTCTCGGCCAGCTTCATTTCGGCCGTGCTGGCCAACAAGCTGCCGGGGCCGGGCACCATCTACATGGCACAGACGCTGAAGTTCAAGGCGCCGGTGCGCATCGGCGATACGGTGACGGCAACGGTGACGGTGCGCGAGGTGGTGACCGAGAAGCGCCGCTGCGTGCTCGATGCGGTGTGCACCGTGAACGGCAAGGCGGTGATCGAGGGCGAGTCGACGATGTACTGCACGACCGAGAAGGGCTGAGCCTGCTCGTGCTTGAAGAGAACGGGGCTGCGGCCCCGTTTTTCACATCAGCACGATATCGTACTGTTCCTGCGAGTAGCTCGGCTCGGCCTGCAGCGAGACCGATTTGCCGATGAAGTCGGAGAGCATCGCCAGCCCCTGCGATTCCTCGTCGAGGAAGAGGTCGATGACGCTCGGGGCGCCGATCACGCGGTATTCGCGGGCGTTGAACTGGCGTGCCTCGCGCAGGAGTTCGCGCAGGATTTCGTAGCAGACGGTGCGTGCGGTCTTCACCTCGCCGCGGCCGTCGCAGGTCGGGCACGGCTCGCAGAGCACGTGGGCGAGCGATTCCCGGGTGCGCTTCCTGGTCATCTCGACCAGACCGAGCGCGGTGAAGCCGTTGACGGTCAGCCGCGTGTGGTCGCGGGCGAGGGCCTTGTTGAACTCGGCGAGCACCGCTTCGCGATGCTCCAGGCTGTCCATGTCGATGAAGTCGATGATGATGATGCCACCGAGGTTCCTCAAGCGCAGCTGACGGGCGATGGTCTGCGCCGCTTCGAGGTTGGTCTTGAAGATGGTGTCGTCGAAGTTGCGCACGCCGACGAAGCCGCCGGTGTTCACGTCGATCGTCGTCATCGCCTCGGTCTGTTCCATGATCAGGTAGCCGCCGGACTTCAGGTCGACACGGCGGGCCAGTGCCTTCTGGATCTCGTCCTCGACGCCGAAGAGGTCGAACAGCGGCCGTTCGCCGGTGTAGTGCTCGAGCAGCGGCCGCACCGCCGGCGTGTAGACGTCGGCGAAGCTCGCCAGTTTCTGGAAGTTCTCGCGCGAGTCGATGACGATGCGCGCGGTGTCCGGATTGACGAAGTCGCGCAGCACGCGCTGGGCGAGGTTCAGTTCCTGGTAGATCAGCGCCGGCGGCGCCGCGGTCTTCGCCCGCGCCTTCAGTTCGGCCCAGATCTTGCGCAGGTAGGCGATGTCGTTGGCGAGGTCGGCCTCCGAGGCGCCTTCGGCCATGGTGCGCACGATAAAGCCGCCGTTTTCGTCTTCCGGGACCAGCCGGGTCAGTTTCTCGCGCAGGGATTCGCGCTCGGTTTCGTTCTCGATGCGCTGCGAAACGCCGATGTGCTTTTCCTGCGGCAGGTAGACCAGCATGCGGCCGGCTACCGAGATCTGCGTCGACAGCCGCGCGCCCTTGGTCCCGATCGGGTCCTTGATGACCTGCACCATCAGGCTCTGCCCTTCGGCGAGCATGCGCTCGATCGGCCGCGGCGGCTCTCCGGCATTGCCGTTCGGGCGCGCTTCGAGGATGTCGGCGACGTGCAGGAAGGCGGTACGTTCGAGGCCGACGTCGATGAAGGCGGACTGCATGCCGGGCAGGATGCGCACGACCTTGCCCATGTAGACATTGCCGACGAGGCCGCGCGAACCGGTGCGTTCGATATGCAGTTCCTGGACGACGCCCTGGTGCATGACGGCGACGCGGGTTTCCTGCGGCGTGAAGTTGATCAGGATCTGTTCTGGCATCGTGGGCTGCGGCGCCGGACCATGAAGGCCAGGCGCGTATAATTTGGGATTGTCTGGATTCTACCGCATGAAAACCCCCGAACTCCTCGCCCCCGCCGGCTCGCTGGCGATGATGCGCACCGCCTTCGCCTTCGGCGCCGACGCCGTTTATGCCGGCCAGCCGCGCTACAGCCTGCGCGCCCGCAACAACGAGTTCGGCGACATGGAGACCTTCGCCGGTGCCGTTGCCGAGGCCCATGCCGGAGGTAAAAAGCTCTACGTGGTCAGCAACATCTACCCGCACAACGCCAAGGTGAAGACCTACCTCGACGACATGGCGCCGGTGATCGACATGCAGCCGGACGCGCTGATCATGGCCGACCCCGGCCTGATCATGATGGTGCGCGAGCGCTGGCCGGAGATGCCGGTGCACCTCTCGGTGCAATCGAGCACCGTCAATTGGGCGGCAGTGAAGTTCTGGCAGACGATGGGTTTGTCGCGCGTGATCCTCTCCCGCGAACTGTCGCTGGAGGAGATCGAAGAGATCCGTCAGCAGTGCCCGGACATGGAACTGGAGGTCTTCGTGCACGGCGCGCTGTGCATCGCCTACTCCGGCCGCTGCCTGCTCTCCGGCTACTTCAACCACCGCGACCCGAACCAGGGCACCTGCACCAACAGCTGCCGCTGGGACTACAAGGTGCAGCCGGCGAAGGAGGACGCCGGCGGCGACGTCTGGCTGATCGAGGAGAAGGAGCGTCCGGGCGAGCACATGCCGATCGAGGAGGACGAGCACGGCACCTACATCATGAACTCGAAGGACCTGCGCGCCATCGAGCACGTGCACAAACTGGTGGCGATGGGCATCGACTCGCTGAAGATCGAGGGCCGCACCAAGTCGCCGTACTACGCCGCACGCACCTGCCAGTCCTACCGCCAGGCGATCGACGATGCCGCCGCCGGCCGCGCCCTCGACCCGGCGCTGCTGGCGCAGCTCGACGGGCTGGCCAACCGCGGCTACACCGACGGCTTCTACCAGCGCCACCACGACGCCGAGTACCAGAACTACCTGCGCGGCCATTCGGAATCGGCACGCAGCCTCTATGTCGGCGATGTCGTCGCCTGGGATGCGGCGCGCGGTCTCGCCGAGATCGACGTCAAGAACCGCTTCGCCGTCGGCGACCGGCTGGAGCTGGTGCATCCGGCGGGCAACGCCGACGTCGTGCTGGAAAAACTGGAGAAGGCCGACGGTACCGCCATCGACGTCGCGCCAGGCAACGGCCACCGCGTCTGGGCGCCGCTGCCGGCGACGAGCGTCGGCGCCTTTGTCGCCCGCTTCGTCTAGCCCTGCCGGCCGGCACTCCGGGGCGGCGGCGTGGCTGAAGGCGCAGGCGGCTAGAACGCACCGGCGCTGTCGGGTATGATGAAATCCTATGGACAAGGCCCGGATATTCACGACGATCGCCGCTGACGTGGCGAAGGGGGAGCTGGCGTTTCCGACCAGCGCCCGCGTAGCGATGAAGGTGCGGCAGGCGCTCGACGATCCCGATTGTCACGTCGAGGCTGCTGCCAAGCTCGTCCAGGCCGAGCCGCTGCTGTCGGCGCGCGTCGTCGCGACAGCCAACTCGGCGGCCTACAATCGCTCCGGCAACGAAATCACCGATGTCCGCACCTCGGTCGCACGCCTCGGTTTCCGCACCGTCCGCTCGCTGGCCATGGCGCTGGTCACCCGGCAGCTGGCGGGCTCTCCGGCCGGCGCCGCCGGACAGGATCTCGCGGCGCAGCTCTGGGAACACACCGCACACGTCGCCTCGCTGGCGCATGTGATCGCGCGGCGCATCACCAAGGTCGACCCGGAGACGGCGATGTTCGCCGGCATCGTGCACGAGGTCGGCGGCTTCTACCTGCTGTCGCGGGCGAAGGATTTCCCCGGCCTGCTCGACGACGGGTTTGCCGAGTGGATCGAGTCCGGCGAGGCCGAGGTCGGCCGCGCAGTGCTCGACGTGCTGGCGGTTCCGGCAGCGGTGAAGGAAGCGGTCGAAGCCTACTGGGCCGGTTATCTCGCCATTCCGCCGGTCACCCTCGGCGATACCCTGCTGCTGGCCGAGGAACTGTCGCCCGTGGCTTCGCCCCTGCATCGCATCGACGAACGCGAAAAGCGCGTGCCGGCCAATCTCGACATGGAGATCGGCGAGGAAACCCTGACCGGCATCCTCGAGGAGTCGGCCGAGGAAGTCCGTTCGCTGACCGGTGCCCTCAAGTTCTAGACATTTTGCCGATTTTCTCCTGATATCTCCCCGGCGTTTCCCGCCCCGGCCGGAACTTCGGCCGACTATCCGCTCCCGGTCGCTTCATGCCGCATCTCTTCGTTGACATCTCGGCCCACGGATTCGGCCACCTCGCACAGACCGGCCCGGTACTCGATGCGCTTGCCGCGCGCTGCCCGACGCTGCAGCTGACGATTCGCAGCGGCCTGCCGGCTGCGCAGCTACGGCTGCGCATCGCCCATCCATTCCGGCACATCGCCGCTGCCAGCGATGTCGCCTTCCTCATGCACGACGCGACCTTGATCGACCGCGAAGCCTCGGCGGCGGCCTATCGCAGCGCCCATGCCGACTGGCCCGGCCGCATCGCGGCCGAGGCGGAGTTCCTGGCCGGCCTGGCACCGGACCTGGTGCTTGCCAACATCTCCTGCCTGCCTCTCGCCGGTGCCCGTCGGCTCGGCCTGCCGGCGGTGGCCATGTGTTCGCTGAACTGGGCCGACCAGTTCGCCTTCCTCTTCCCCGGCGAGGAATGGGCGGCGCCGATCCACGCGCAGCTGCAGGCCGCCTATGCCGGTGCGACGGCCTTCCTGCGCTGCACGCCGGCAATGCCGATGCGCGATCTGCCGAACACGCGCAGCCTGCCGCCGGTGGCGCGGCTCGGCACCCGCCGCCGCGAAGCGCTGGAGGCGGCGATCGGCACTGCCGGCGAGCGCCTGGTGCTGGTCGCCATGGGCGGCATCGGCTTTCGGCTGCCGGTGGCGCAGTGGCCGCAGATGCCGGGAGTGCGCTGGCTGGTCGGCGAAGCCTTGCCGGTGACGCGGCCGGATGTCACGGCCTACCGGCAGCTCGGCCTGCATTTTTCCGACCTGCTGGCCAGCGTCGACGCGGTCGTCACCAAGCCCGGTTACGGCATGTTCGTCGAATCCGCGGCAGCTGGCGTGCCTCTGCTTTACCTGCGGCGGGAAGATTGGCCGGAGCAGGACGTGCTGATCGACTGGCGGACGAAGGCGTCGGTCTGCGCCGAGGTGCGTGCCGCGGATTTCGCCACCGGTCGTTTCGTTCCGCAGCTGGAAGCGCTATGGCAGCGTCCTGTGCGGCGGGTGCCCGCGAACGGGGCGGCGATTGCCGCCGATCATCTGCTGGAACTGCTGTCGGGAAAAGCCAAGAGCGCTCAGAGCGGGTAGTTGAAGCGGCGCAGCAATTGCGCCGTCTCGCACAGCGGCAGGCCCATGACCCCGGTGTAGCTGCCGGCGAGATGCTCGACGAACATGCCGGCGCGCCCCTGGATGCCGTAGGCGCCAGCCTTGTCCATCGGTTCGCCGCTGTCGACATAGCGGCGGATGTCGGCGGGGTCGAGGGTGGCGAAACGCACCTCGCTCACCGAGAGCACGGTTTCGATGTGGCCTTCGCAGCAGACGGTGACGGCAGTCAGCACCCGGTGCGTCCTGCCCGAAAGGCGGCCGAGGATGCGCGTGGCGTCGGCGGCGTCCGCCGGCTTGCCGATGATCTCGCCTTCGAACTCCAGCGTGGTGTCGGCGGAAAGCACCGGCTGCAGCCGCAGATGGCGCCAGCCGACGCAGCGCCAGCCATGCTCGGCCTTGGCGCGGGCGACACGCTGCACGTAGGCGACCGGGTCTTCGCCGGGGAGCGGCGTTTCGTCGGTTTCCCGGTCAGCCCTCGGTCCGTCGCGGAAGATCAGCGGATCGAACTGGACGCCGAGCTGCGCCAGCAGTTCGCGCCGTCGCGGGCTGCGCGAGGCGAGGTGGATGCGGGGAACGAGCAGGCTCATCGGACGGCTTTCCTCTTACCCTTCGCGGTGGTAGGGGTGGTTCCTGATCACGCTGACGGCACGGTAGAGCTGCTCGCACAGCACCAGCCGCGCCATCGCGTGCGGCAGCGTCAGGCTGGAGAGGCGGATCATCTCGTCGGCGCGTTCCTTCAGTTCGGGATCGAGCCCGTCGGCGCCGCCGATCAGGAAGGCGGTATCGCCGCCCTGCTGCATCCAGGCCTCCAGCCGCTGCGCCAGCTGTTGCGTGGTGAGATCCTTGCCGCGCTCGTCGAGGGCGACGATGCGTCCGCAGTTGGCGATCGCCGGTGCGATGCGTGCCTTCTCGGCGGCAGTCAGCTGTTCGCGGGTTTTTCCTCCACGCGGCTCCGGCTTGATCTCGACGACCGACAGCGGCAGTTCGCGCGGCATGCGCTTGATGTATTCGTTGCAGCCCGCCGCGACCCAGTCCGGCATCCGGTGGCCGACGGCGGCGATGACGAGCTTCATGCGACGCTGGCCTGGCCTTCGTCGTCGCCGGCCGCAGCCTTGCGTTTCGCCGGGCGGGCGGCCCACAGCTCCTCGAGGTTGTAGTGGGCGCGGACGGCAGGCTGCATGACGTGGACGACGATGTCGCCGAGGTCGACCAGCACCCATTCGCCATTGTCTTCGCCCTCGACGGAAATCACCTCGCCGCCGGCCTCGGAAACCTTTTCCTGGACGCTGCGGGCGAGGGCCTTCACCTGGCGGCTGGAATCGCCGCTGGCGATGATGATCCGGTCGAAGAGGGAGGTGAGTTTCGAGGTGTTGAGAACTTCGATGTCGTGTCCCTTGATGTCTTCAAGGGCGGATACAACCAGCTTCTGCAGCTTTCTAAGATCCATCGTGATTTCGGTAGAGGTGGTGAAGGTCAATATAGTCGATAACCGATTGCGGCAGCAAATAGCGGGGGCTGCGGCCGCACATCAGTCGCGCGCGGATGTCGGTAGCGGAAATGGCGAGGGGGGTCATGGCGAAGCAGACGATCCGGCCGGCTGCCGCCGTCGCCAGCGGCGACGGCATGTCGGCTGCCGCGACACGCGCCAGATGCTGTTCCCGGAGGGCGGTGGGCAGCGTCTCGGGGTCGACCGGGAACCCCGGGCGGTGGGTGACGGCAAGGTGGGCCAGCGCGAAGATCTCCTGCCAGCGATGCCAGCCGGTGAGCCCGGCGTAGGCGTCGGCACCGAGCAGCAGCACGAGCGGACGCTGTCCGCCGAGTTCGCGGCGCAGGCGCTCCAGTGTCGGCACCGTGTAGCTTGCCTCGCCGCTGGCCACTTCCGCCGCGTCGAGCTCGAAATGCGGATTGCCGGCAATCGCCAGTTCGACCATGCGCAGCCGGTGCAGGGCGGCGACCCGCGGGGTGTCGCGGTGCTTCGGCTGGCCAGCCGGAATCCAGCGTACGCTATCGAGTCCGAGTGTCTCGCGCGCCTCCTCGGCCAGTCGCAGGTGGCCGACATGCACCGGGTCGAAAGTGCCGCCGAAGACGCCGAGCGGGCGTTGCTCAGGCATCGGCGGGCGGCTCCTCGTCCTGCTGCGCAGCGGCGACTGCCTGCTCGTTGCTGAACACCTCGCGGTAGCTGACGTAGAAGCTGGCGATCAGCGTCGGTGCCAGGATCAGCATCATCGGGATGATGAAGATGGAGAGCATGAAGCGGGCCGCGTCCGGAAAGGCGGCGCCGATGACGCCGAGCAGCAGGCCCGGCAGGATGCCGCCGAAAGCCATCACGCAGGCGGTGTAGGCGAGGAAGGGCTTCCAGTTGCGGAGGCAGGCGAAAAAGCTGAAGAAGAGGGCCTTGCCAACGGTGAAGCCGTGCCAGGCAACGAGCACCGGGGCGAACCACCAGGCCATGATCACCGGTGCCATCACCACCAGCGCCATCTGTGCGCCGGAGAAAAGGGCGCCGCTGGCGAGGTCCGCTTCGGTCGGCTGGTAGCTGCCGAGCATCGTCTGCATGAACATGCCGCCATCGGCCAGCGAGGAAAAGACGAGGGCGAACAGCGATGCCGCCAGGTAGAGTCCGCCCAGCGTCAGCAAGGGCTGGGGCCGTGTCCGGAAGCCGACGAAGAGGATCGGGAAGAGGACCGGGCGGCCCTGGTCGGCATCGCGACAGGCGGTCATCAGGCCGACCGAAAAGATCGGGATGGTCAGCGTTGCCAGCGCCGGCCCGAGCAGCGGCAGGGAATTGACGAAGGCGATCAGCAGCCAGTAGCCGATGACGACCATGGTCAGCTGCGCCGGGTAGCGGCGGAAAAGGGCGAAGCCGGCACCGAGCCAGCCCCAGCCCTGTCGCGCGGTGAGCTTGAGTGCCTGCATCAGCGGCATCTCCCGGAAGTGTTGCGTTCGTATCGTGTCATGTCAGCCAAGAAAGATGTCCTGGTGCGCAGCGTGCAGTGCGCCGCCGAGCACCGGAATCAGGACGAGAAAGCCGAGCCCCATCGGCAGCGCCGCAAAGAAGGCGAGGACGGCGGTGATCAGGCAGAAGACGAGGAGTGGCAGCCAGTTCTTCAGGCTGGCCGAGAAGCTGGCCTGCAATGCAGCCACCGGCGCCATGTCGTTGAAATAGATCAGCCCCGGGGCGAACCACATCGCCAGGCACAGCGGAATGCCGAGCAGCACCTTGAGGACGAAGGCGAGAAAGAAGCCGGCGAGGCCGATGCCGGCGCCGATGCCGGGCTGGCCGGCAACGCCGACGATGACGCCGCTGGCGACGCCGCCGCCGGCAATGACGGCGACGGCGAGCAGGATGATGGCCCAGCCGGCCATGAAGAGAACGCCGAGCATGACCAGCGGGCCGGTGTTGCGGTTGAAGCCGGCGAAGAGGTCGGTGATCTCGAAGCGGCCTTCCTCGCCCAGCCGGCGCGCGGCATGCAGCATGCCGGCGATCAGTATCGGGATCAGCAGGGCGGCGGCAAGGCTGCCGATGAACGGGACGATCTGCAGCCCGAGAAATGCGACCAGCAACAGCACGGCCATCGCGATCCATTGCCCGGGGTTGGCCATGAACATTGCCCAGCCCTGGCGCAGCCAGTTGAACGGCGCATCCGGCGGCACGGTTCTCGGCTCGCCGGAAAAGGCGACGGGGGCGAGCGGAAAGGAATCCATGGTGGGTGGGCTGTCTGGTGAGGGGGTGCCGGAATGCTAGACCTGCTGCCGCCCTCAGGCAAGCCGGGGCCAGCAGGCGGGCGCCGCATTCATCGAGCGCCGCTGCACCAGGATGCGGCGGAAGGCGTCCGGGTCGCGGACGGTGACCGACTCGCCGGCCTGCGGGCAGTGGAAGTCTTCCAGCCGCGACAGCCAGAAGCGCAGGGCTGCTGCCCGCAGTTGCAGCGGCCACGCTTCCCGCTCGGTGGCATTCAGCGGCCGGCGCGCGTGGTAGGCGGCGAGCAGCGGGCCGAGGCGGTTCTCGTCGAGTTCCCCTCCCTCGCTGCCACACCAGTCGTTGGCGACGATGGCCAGGTCGAAGAGGAATTCGCCATGGCCGGCGAAATAGAAATCGAGCAGTCCGCCGATCTTCACCCGGTCGCCAGTGCCGACGAAGAGAACGTTATCGCGGAAAAGGTCGGCATGGATGACGCCGGCCGGCAATTCCCGCTCCGGCACCTGCTGGGCGGCCATCTCGTCGGCCAGCAGCGCGGCGTCGGCCGCGGGCAGCAGGGATTGCAGGCGACGCGCCGTCGCCGCGACCCAGTCGCGCCCGCGCGGGTGCGGTGGCGCCGTAAAATCGGCGGCGGCAAAATGCAGGCGGGCCAGGGCGTCGCCGACCGCCACGCACTGTGCCGGCGTCGGCTGGATCACCGAACTGCCCGTCAGGCGTGAAAACAGGGCGGCTGGCCGCCCGTTCAGCCGTCCCAGCAATTGTCCGTTCCTTGCCGGGCGCGGTGCCGGGCAGGGAATGCCGTGTGCAGCCAGGTGGGCCATCAGGTCGAGGTAAAACGGGAGTTGCGCCGGATCGACGTTCTCGAACAGCGTCAGCACGTGCCGGCCACGCTCGGTGTCGACGAAGAAATTGGTGTTCTGCACACCTTCGGCGATGCCGACGAGCGCCGTCGGGGCACCGAGGTCGTAGGCCTCTAGCCAGGCGGCAAGCTGTTCGCGGGAGACGGAGGTGAATACGGACACGTTGCGGACACGTCGGGGAAAAGTTCTGGCAGATCAACGGGCCGGCGGACGTGGCGCCGGCCGGGGTGTGGCCGATCTAGGACACGAATCAGAAGGTCTTGATGATCCACATCGGGACACGGACACGGTCGTCCAGCGTCTCCAGGCGATGGAAGTTGCCGTCGCCCTGCGTGTCGACAAGGTAGTAGGGGACGCCGTGCGATGGCGTCACGCGCAGCATGTAGAGGCGGCCGTCGCGGCGGAACTCCTCGACCGTGTCGCCTTCGCGCTTGCGGATGGTGACCTGAGGTTCCAGTGCGGCGTCGAAGGGGACGATTTCCGGCGGGGGCGGCGGCACGGCCGGCAGCGGCTGCAGATCGGCAGGCTTGCCGGCCTGGGCGAAGGCGGTAGTGGCGATGAAAGCCAGTGGCAGGAGAAAGCGGCGCATGAGGAATCCCCGGGGAATATACCCGGATTGTATTACAGGTTGAGCAGCATCTCCCGCTCCACCGCCGAGGGCGAGAAGCCGCGGGTCTCGTAGTGCTTGAAGATGGCCTCGACGATGTCGTCCGGCCTGTCGAGGACCTGGATCAGGTCGAGGTCCTCCGGCGATATCATCCCTTCCTCGACCAGGCGGTCGCGGAACCAGTCGATCATGCCGCGCCAGAAGGGTTCGTGCACGAGGATGATCGGGATCTGCCGGCTCTTGCCGGTCTGGATCAGCGTCAGCGCTTCCAGCAGTTCGTCGAGCGTGCCGAAGCCGCCCGGCATGACCACATAGGCGCTGGCAAGCTTGACGAACATGTACTTGCGCGCGAAGAAGTGGCGGAAGGTCTGCGAGATGTCCTGATAGGCGTTGGCATGCTGCTCGTGCGGCAGCTGGATGTTCAGCCCGATCGACGGGCTCTTGCCGTCGAAGGCGCCCTTGTTCGCCGCCTCCATGATGCCGGGGCCGCCGCCGGAGATGACGGAGAAGCCAGAATCGGACAGCTTGCGGGCAATCGTTTCGGTCAGTTCGTAGTACGGGGAGCCGGGCGGGATGCGGGCGCTGCCGAAAATCGATACGGCCGGACGGATCGCCGCCAGGCGCTCTGTCGCCTCGACGAACTCTGCCATAATGCCGAAGATTCGCCAGGATTCCCGGGCCGAGAACGTCTGCTTCAGGCTGTCGGGGTCCGCCAGCGGCGGCAATTTCTCTTTTTCGCTCATTCTTCTTCGCTATGTCCGTGCTGCTTCTGGTCGACGGTTCGTCCTACCTTTATCGCGCCTTCCATGCGCTGCCCGACCTGCGCAACACGCAGGGCGAGCCGACCGGGGCCGTCGTCGGTGTGCTGAACATGCTACGCCGGCTGGAAAGCGACTTCAAGGCGAAGGACGTGGCCTACAAGGCCTGCGTCTTCGACGCCAAGGGCAAGACGTTCCGCGACGACTGGTATCCGGAATACAAGGCCAACCGGCCGCCGATGCCCGAGGATCTGGCGTGCCAGATCGCGCCGCTGCACGAATGCATCGAGGCCCTCGGCTGGCCGCTGATCATGGAGTCCGGCGTCGAGGCCGACGACGTCATCGGTACGCTGGCGCGGCAGGCCGCGGCTCAGGACATCGAGGTGGTGATCTCGACCGGCGACAAGGATCTCGCACAGCTGGTCGATTCCCATGTGACGCTGGTCAATACCATGAGCGAGGAAGTGCTCGACGAAGCCGGCGTGCTCGCCAAGTTCGGCGTGCCGC
>VFQM010001113.1_pt1 | contig 24974 bp, 21 predicted proteins | sample 3512391 | NCBI WGS metagenome assembly VFQM01 (sample SAMN10412369, study PRJNA504923) | tailings metagenome | isolation source: Replicate 1 from Balatoc abandoned mine | place: Philippines | reverse complement strand
CCTCTCCCGCCCCCCAAGTCAATTCCCCCAAGCCTTTCCCGCTTTCTGGCCGATTTTCCGTCCTCGGCGCTTGCCCTCCGCCGGCCTTTTGGCATAATCGCCGCCACCGCGCTTCGCCAAAATTTTCCCCGCATGGGCCTTTTCGACCGCATCCTCCCTCGCTCCGGCCCCTCCGCCGCCCCGGCCCGCAAGCCGAGCTCGGCTCCGGCTTCGCCCGCTTCCGCTCCGGCGCGCAAGCCCGGCGCCCCCGAGGAGCGCTCGCGCCCCCCCAAAGGCCTGGAGACGCGCCCCCGCCCCGAGGCCTTCGGCGTCTCGGCGCCTCCAGCCGGCCCCCTGCGCTCGCTCATCCTCGACCTGGCCCCCTTCGACTCCATCGAGGCCGACATCGCCGCCGATATCTTCTGGGCCCCCGCCCCGGAGCCGCGCGCGCGGCTCCAGGTCCCCGAGAGCTTCCTCAAGCTCCTGCGCATCGAGGTCAGCGGGCGCAAGCTCTCCATCTCCTCCCATCTGGGCCTCACGGGCGCGCGCGTGCGCGTCTCCTTGTCTTCCCCTCGCCTCATGGAGATCCACGCCGCCGGCGAGAGCTTCATCGAGGCGGACGACATCCTCTGCGGCCGGCTCATCGCGACCGCGCGCGGGCGCTCCCAGCTGCTGCTCGCCGGCGAGGCCGCCGAAGTCCATCTCGAGGCCTCCGACTCCGCCGCCATCGACGCGGCCAGCCTCAAGGCCATGATCGCCGTCGCCGACCTCTCCGGGGGCGCCGCCATCCTCGCCCGCGTCCAGGACGCCATCGAGGCCGACTTGCGCGAGGAGTCCTCCCTGCTCACGGTCGGGCGCCCGCGCATCATCGACGCGCGCCGCCACGAGCCTCCCTCCACCCTCACCATCGGCGGGTCCTGATGGCGCCGCGCGCCCCTTTCCCCGCTTCGGATCCCGGTTCGGATTCATTTGCTTTTGAAAAAAAAGAGCGCTAGCCTCTTGGGAGCATCGCCATGCCTTCGCGGCATGCATGTCAATAAAAAATGGCGCTTCGCGCCGCAGAACAACGCAAGGAGAGATCGCATGAACCGCCCGACCGCTCGCGCAAGCCGCACCTTGGCCTTGGCCGCCCTGCTCGCCTTCCCCTTGGCGACGGCCCAGGCGGCCACCCTCTCCCAGGCCCAGGCCGATTGCCGGGCCCGCGTCGACGCCCACAACGCCGCGGTCAACGCCTTCTATGAGAACCGCGCCCTCAGCGGCAGCGACACCTACCAGAATCAGACCGCCAAAAAGCTCGTCCCCACCAGCAAGAGCGGCTCGGGCTCGACCGCGCAGAACTTCTCCTGCTACGACATCACCAACGACGCCTTCAACGACATCCTCCAGGACGCGGGCAGCCTCTTCGGGGACTACTCGGGCATCTTCACGAGCATCTTTGGCGGGGTCGCCTCCAGCCAGGCCGGCAGCCTCTGCCAGCAGGCCCAGCAGGCCACCGGCGCCCTCTTCAACCAGATGAGCGTCAATTGCCCGCAGATCTATGTCCCGGGCATGCCCGTCAACTGCAGCGCGAGCGTCGGCCTGGGCAGCGGCGGGATCACCTACTCCGGTTCCGGCGCGCTCGGCGGCCTCTCGGGCAACACCTCCGGCACCTACACCGGCGGAACGGTCCCCTATCCGGCCAAGGCCCCGGCCAACGGCGGCGCCGTGAGCAAATTCTCCTGCTGGCTCTCCAACAGCTGCGGACAGTGACCTCCGGCCGACCCTTTTCCTGACCCATTTCCCCATTGACAACCAGGCGATGCGAGCATGAACAAGAGCGACTCTGATCTCCAACAAAACCACCGCCCGCTCTCTGGAGCGCGCGCGATTCCGCAGGGAGCCCGTCCTATGAGAAAAAACACCACCCCGACGCTTCGGATCGCCGCCCTTTCCCTCGCCGCGCTGCTCGCCGTCTCCGGCCCCGCCGGAGCCGCCTGGAACCCCGCCACGCCGGGCCAGGCCGCCGCCCCGTCCTACGCTGACGAGGCCGCCCCGGCCCCCTCCAGCGCCGCCGGATCCTCCCAGAGCATCAGCGCCGCGCCGCTCTCGGCGACTGCCAATCCCGACGCCGCCGGATACGACAAGAAATTCAAGAAGGGGCCCTGGTATCCCGTCGGCAACGCGGCTTCCATGCCCGTCCTCAACGCCTCCGCCGGCGCCGCTCCCCCGTATATGAGCGGCGTTTGCGTCATGGTTCAGGGCTACGCCTACAGCACCGGCTGCATCGCGTCCATGCAGGCGCTCGATTCGCTCTACAATTATGTCAGCTATCAGTTCACCCAGGTGATGCAGTGGCTCGAGAAGATCTACAACTACATGGCCGCCGGCGAAGGCGAGACCGGCACCGGCATCATCGGCATCATGGGCAAGGAGCATGACCTCGACCGCAAATTCCTCGAGGAGCAGCTCGCGCTCAACCACGCCCGCATGCAAGAGCTGATGATGAAGTCCTCCTACGCCGACGCGGTCGCCAAAAAGATCCAGAGCTACCGGGCTTGCGACGACATCGTGGCGAACACCATGGCCCGCTCCGCTTCCGGCGGAGCCGCCGGGCGCGGCGGCGGCGGATCCGCCGCGAAAGGCGTCACGGAAAACAAAGTCGCCAAAGCGATGGCCGGCGGAACCCTCAGCGAGGCCGGCCAGGCTGGACGGGTCTACGCGGAGCATGCTGCGGCTTCCAATGGCTACTGCTCCTATGAGGACGTGAACTATTACAATTCGGACGGATCGGTCAAAGGTCCGCGAAACGCCTTCGGATGCTCCGCGCCTGGCGAAATGCCCGACGGCGACGCCCGAGCTCAATCCGTCTTCGCTCCGGCGCATGACTACACCAAGCCCGCGGTCGTGGCGAAGCAAACCTTGACTTTCACGACTGCCCAGAAAAACGCGGCGGATGCCTCGATTCGCAATATCGTTTCCGCTTTCAGCCCTCCGGCTCTCCCGAAGGAGCGGGAGGCCACTGACGCCGGCAAGCTTTACCTCGCGAAAACCAAAGTTTTCAACGCGCGGGTTTCTTCCGCTGTCCATTCTCTGGCGGCGATGGCGGATCGGCGCACTCCCGCGAGCATCGGCAGCGGAGCGTCCGGAACCTCCGGCGGCAGCTTCCTGTTCTGGTCTTGGGGCGCGAATGACTGGAAAACGGTCTATGCTCGCGTTTTCGGCCTATCCAGCGCCGACGTCCCCGCTCAGCTTTCCGAGGCGGATAGCCTGCGTTTCGAGGCTTACCTGCGCTATTACGATGACTCTAGCCAGAGCGACAGCTGGTATGCCAAACAGGTCGAGGGCGGCAGCGGGGATGACTTGCTCAAAGAGCAGCTGCGGATGGGCTCCGTCGAGCTGATGATGCTCTACAACATCCATCAGCGCATGGAGGAGAACAATATGATTCAGGCCGCGATTCTTTCGCACATGATCAACCCCGTCAGCAAGGATGAGCTCCTCCGCTCCGCTCAGGTCGCCGGATCTCGGGTGTCGACCCCCTAATCCCAATGCCCCTCATTTCCAACCTCATTCCGGGATCGTCTGACATGCAGCATTCCAAGAAAAACTTTCGGAGAGAATCCATGCTTTCCCCTAAAAAACATCTCTCATGGCTTCTGATGCTTCCTCTTCTGCTGCTGTTCCCTGCGGAAGCTTTCGCCATTTTCGCAGATCCGCCCGCCGGAGATGTTTCGATCAAGCTTTTCCTCTCCCAGCTTTTCGGCTCGGCCCTTCCCGGCGCGCTCGGCGCTGGCGGACAGGATCCTCTCGGCGCGATGTTCGGCATCTTCAATGGCGGCATGCTGATCGTCGGCGGGATCATCGCGGCCTACACGCTGGTCGTCGGAACCATGCAGACCGCTCATGACGGCGAAATGCTCGGAAAGCAGTGGAGCAGCCTGTGGGTTCCGATTCGGACGGTTTTGGGGATCGGGATGGTCGTTCCCCTGGGCAACGGATATTGCGTCGCTCAATATCTTGTCATGTGGCTCACCGTCCAGAGCGTCGGACTGGCCGATTCTCTTTGGACCGTTTTCGTGAACGACTACCTCAAGCAGGCGGCCGTCAATGTCAGCGCTCCCAACCCCAATCTTCGCGAGCTCGCCTCCAACGCTCTCTTGATTCAGGTTTGCATGAAGAGCTCCAACAAGCTTCTTCAGGATGAGGCGACCAACCCCCTCTTTTTCGGAACGACCACCAAAGTCACGGAGATCACTCCGAGCCTCGGCGGGGCGGTCGGAGCCGCCGCCGCCAGCAAGCTGACCCTCGGACTGGTCGGCCCCGCGACCTATGGCACGGAGTATGGGCTGACTTCCCTGACCAACTCGGACATGTGCGGCAGCATCACTCGCGTCGCGGATTTGAATAACGCGGCCGCGGCCTCGATGCTCGCCATCGGCGCCGGCGCCGGCGGCGGCCTCGGACTTCTTGGCGTCTCCTTCATGGACGCTCCCCTGGATGTCGCTCCGATCTACGCGGCGCATCGGACGGCTCGCGACGCGATGATGACGGAATACGACGCCCTCGCTCAGCAGATTGTCGATCAGCAGAACCCCTCTCCCGGAGCTTTCGACACCGCCATCGTCAACTATGTCAACTCCGTCAAAAGCGAGGCTTTGAACACCGCCGGGGCGGGCGATGCCGCTTTGGACACCATCGCCAACAATGCCTCGGAGAACGGATGGATGCTCGCTGGCGCCTGGTATGCCAAGATCGCCAGCATCACCAACAAAATCAACACTGCGATCCGTTCCGTGGAAACCTCCATGGTCAATAAAGAGGAGATTCTCGACAACAGCAGCCTCTCCGGAGAATATGTCCTTCGCGATATCGAGGCGGCCGCCACCTACATCAACCAATCCGAATACGCGAAAGTTCTCGGCGGCGCTGTCGACCTGGGCATCACCAAGCAAGTGAAAGCGGACGGGCAGACTGGCGGCGTCACCCAAAAGCTGGTCCAGAAAATCCTCAAAGAGTTCACGGATGTCGATATCGCTCGCTTGGCGAATGACCCCCGCCATCCTCTGATTGTGGTCCAGGAGATGGGCGAATCCATCCTCAGCTGGATTTCCATCGGCGTGGTCGGCATGATGGTCATCAGCGTCGTCCCCGGCGTCGGCGCCCTGGTCGCCCCGATCCTCGGCTTGATTGTTTTCGCCGCCTGGGCTTCCGCTGTCATCATGGCGATCTACACTCCGCTTCTTCCTTTCGTCATCTTCCTCGGAGCGGTTGTCGGCTGGATGATTTTGGTGATCGAAGCGATGATCGCCGCTCCGATTTGGGCCGTGATGCACCTCTCCCCTTCCGGGAATGATTTCATGGGCAACGCGAAATCGGGATACACCTTGCTGCTGTCGCTTCTTTTGCGGCCAGCTTTGATTGTGATCGGATTCGCCGCGGCCGTGATCATCGCCTATCCTATCGGCTATCTTCTCAACGCCGTTTTCTTTGACGCGTTCTTCCTCTCCATGGGGGAGTCCGGAACCATGAAGGGTCTCTTCACCACCATCGCGGCCATGGTGGTTTACGCGTCCCTTATCCTCTCTCTTCTCCATCGGGCATTTTCCCTGATTCACGTCGTTCCCGACCAAATCCTTCGTTGGTTCGGCGCTGGCGACTCCACCATCGGGAAGCACGCGTCGGAAATGGGCAGCGAAGGAAAAGTCGGCGTCGCCGCGATGGGGGCCGTGGGGCATCAAGCTGGGCAGGACGCTGGCCGTTGGGGCCCGCAGATGCGCCAATACAACGAGACGAAGCGCGGCGCTGTAGCGCAGGAGGAAGCCAATAGGGCGAATCGCATCTCCGGAATTCAAACCGCGAGAGAGAGCGCCCAAGAGGCAATGGAAGCAGCTGATGTGGCGGCCGCAACCGCCCAGCAGACGGGCCTTCCTTCTGATGCGCTCGCCGCTCAGAATGCTCTCGCCCTGGCCACTCGCAGAGCAGACGCCGCTCAGAGCATGGAAGCTTCGGCTGCTCAACGGGGATATCAGGTTCCACCAAACACGATGCCTTATGCCCAGGGCAGGAGCCGCGGAAATTCCGCTCCCCAATCTCCTTCGCCATCTCCTGGTGATGCCAATAATCAAACCCCTCCACCACCAGATGATCCTAATAAGCTGTAAAACACAAGGGCCTCTATTGAGGCCCTTGTGTTATGTGGTCGACAAATCATTTATTTGATTCCGCGAGTTTCCTTTGCGGCTTTTGTTCCATTGGTATTTGCGAACTCTGGCCTTTCATCCGCTACTTCAAGGAGGCAGTCATCTCGGTCGTTCTCCATTTGTTCGGTGCTCACCCCCAACTTTTTTCCGTATTTCTTGGCCAGCCGTTTAAAAGCTTCCTGAGAGTGCATCCACTCCTTCAGCAACTCCTCTTTCATCGCCAGGGCCGCATTCGCGTCCCCCAACGCTTTCTCCAGCATCGCCACTCTGCTTCTTGAGGCCATGCTTTGCCTGAGCGCTTGATCCTGCACCGCTCTTTTTTCAACTTCCGCTCGTTCTCTCTCGATGGCGGAACCCTCAATCCGAGCAGCCTTTTCTTGCTGCATCGTCGCGTTCACCTCCAGCAACCCCGCGACTCTCACATCATCTCTGCTCATGGAAGGCCCCTTTCGCGAATTTCAGCGGCAATCTCAATCATGAAAAATCAAAACCCGGGTTTTTTTTGCGGCAGTTCGGGATTTTCGCTGCCCTGTTTTTGGCCCAGCGCGGAGCGGACCAGCGAAGAGGTTCGTTTCCCCGCCAATTTCTCCGCGACTTTCCCCAGGCTCATCCCCAGGGTTTCCATGGAAAGCATCAATGGCGGCGTGCTTTTCGCTTTTTCCGCCCACGCTCCCCCCTTGAGTTTCATCGCGACACCCGCTGTCGCTCCCGCGGCGCCTCCTAGCAACCCGATCGGCAAGGCGGCTGCTGTCATGACGCCCAATCCGATCAAAGCTCCCGCGGCCCCCATCGCCGAGCCGACAATCCACTGCCCCGCCGTGTCCAATTTCCCCGACCCGGGGATTAGGGCATCCCCCACCAGGGTTCCGACTCGCATGCCCACCGCGCCCCCTGACGCCGGGAGCGCCAACAAGGCGGTTCCGGCCCCAGCCAAAGTGCTCGCCATTCCGACTTTCCATAGCGAGGCCTTTTGCTTTGGCTCGGATCCGGCCAATTTTTTTTCCAGAAAAAGCGCCGCAAGCATAATGGGCCCGCCAAGAATCCCTAAGGCAAGCATTTTTTTTCGATCCATGCTTTCTTTGCTGTGGGTTTCCTTTCCGCTCATTCTCGCCTCTCCTTTGTTTTCATGTTTTGGCTGATATCCTCTCTCAAGCATATCATGCTTTTTTCATCAACCCAACGATCCGCGGCCTAATCCCACTCGTTCGCGCGCTCCCTATCGCGCGAGCATCCAACCGCCCGCCCCCACCAGCAGCAGGCCCGCCCACTGCCGGTGATCCAGGCTCTCGCCGAAGATCACCCACGCCAGCAGCGCCGCCATCGCCGGATAGGCCGAGCTGATGCCCGTGGCCACCCCGATCTTCACGCCGCCTTGGATCCCCATCGCGAAGAGCAGGATCGCGGCCATCGCCGGAATCGCCGCCAGGGACGCCAGGGCCCAGCCCTTCGCCCCGATGCCGGCCGCGGCCTTGCCCGCCTCGCCCGCGAAGGAGGGCGAGACGCTCCAGAGCAGCAGACCGCCGGCCCCGTAGACCAGCCACATCGCCATCGCCGCCCCCGTGGGGCCGAGCTCCTGGGAGAGCGGGCGCATCGCCACCGCCCACACGCTCCAGAGGCCCGCGGCCAGCAGAATCATCATTTGAGGAGTCAGAGCCATCTCTCTTCCCGTCCTTTCTTCCGCGCTGTTTTCGCGCTTGCGCCCGGAACTTACCGGGATAGGAGAGGAATGTAGCGTAAGAATCTTGAAATGTAAAGCATTTTTATATGTTATGTTTTCCGCGGCGATTCCTGTCTCTTTTTCGCGTCAAAAACTCCGCTCTCAGCCTCTTCCTAGCCTATTCTTCCCTTTCCTCTTCGCTCTCTGCTCTCCTCCCTTGAACGCTTTGAGCGCTCAAGGGAAGCGCGCTATCCTATTTGGATCGCTATTCGCCGGAGACCCCGCCATGCCCAAGATCAAATCCTTCTGCCCCGTCGACCGGAAAACCGGCTCCTTGCTGCTTCCGGAGAAGGAGATCCTCAGCGACGAGGATTTCGAGGGCTTTCTGATGTGGCTGTCCAATCCGCGCGAGCGCGCCCTTCGCGAGAAGGCCTACAAGGCCCTCGGCGGCGCGGCCTCCCCCGAGAGCAAGGCCGACCTCATCTGGCGCGCCTCCGGGCGCTACCTGCGCCACATGCTCGACCAGTCCAACCAGCACGCCAATTTCGCCCTCTCCCTCGACGCCACGCCCGAGGAGCAGACGGCCTGCGAGAGCATCGTCAGCCGCCGGCGCTCCCTGCTCAAGAGCTTCCATTCCATCGTCGCCGGCGAGATCTTCTCCGCGCAGATGCGCCAGTGCCGCATGAGCGACAAGGCCATCGCCGAGATGGCCTCCTCCTTCGCCGAGCAGGACGACCTGGGCGCCTCCGCCCTGAAGATCCTCGCCGCCGGCGCCGAGAAGGCCAGCGAGGTCGCAGAAGCCGACGCCATCCGCGCCCTGCGCTCCTGGATCGAGGATCCCCAGCGCCGCGCCGAGATCAAGAAGGCCTCCGACCGGGCCCTCACCCAGGCCGATCGCGACGCCCTGGGCGAGTTCGCCCCGCTGATCGAATTCATCCAGACCCGCGTCGACCCGAACATCCGCGCCGAGATGCTCGCGCGCATCGAGGACTACGCCGTCAGCGGCTGGCTCGGGGCGGATCTCATCCGCAACGGCGACTCTTCGGCGCTCGCCCCCTGGGCCCCCTCCCACGACGGGCAGGCCCGCTGGCGCGCGATGTTCGACCGCGTCCGCTCGAATCCGGCCTCCGTCTCCTCTCGCGAGTTCCTCGACTCCTTCGCCGAGCGCTTCTGCGAGATCGCCGTCTCCGTCTCCATCGACTCCGGCTCCAAAGCCAAGCGCAAGGGCTCCGAGGAGGAGGGCTGCACCGTCAAGTCCGCCCACGCCATGACCCCCTCGGAATTCTTCGCCCGTGCCGGCTCTGGCATGCCCGACTGCCTCATGATCTCGCCGGGGGGCTCGCGCGCGCACATCACCTGCGCCTCCTCGGACGAATCGCTCGCGCGCCAGGGCAACCAGATGGCCCGCTACCGCGAGGCGGTCGAGCGCGCGCTCGACACCGGCTACCTGGGCGACATCCCCTTCCCCTCCGGCAAGCCCTCCATCCATTGCCGCACCATCTCCGTCTGCCTCGCGCAGGCCCGCGGCGCCAAGGCCGGGCGCCAGGTCGGCGAATCCTTCTTCAGCCTCTTCCAGAACCCCAAGTCCCCGGCCTGCTCGGCGCTGGCCCCGGCGGCGAACGCCCTGCCTTTCATCGCCCTCTTCGAGACGGACATCCACCGCTTCTCCCTCGAGGAGCTGCCCAAATACCGCTTCGACCTCGTCGGCGCGAAAGAGAGCGTCTGGGAGCCGATCCGCGCCGCGGCCGAGGCCTCGCCGACGCCTTCGAAGACCGCCTTCCTCGGCATCTCGGAGCTGCTGCGCGGCTTCTTCGAGGGCTCCGCGAAAGCCGGCATCCGCGAGGGCGCCGAGATCTCCACCAACCCCGGCGGCAGCGGGCGCGCGGCGGCCTCCGTCGCCGACTCGGCCTATTCGGCCGTCTCCTACCTGCGCTCGCGCCTCCGCCGCATGGAGGGCGACGAGCGCGCGGAGTGCGAGCGCTCGCTGGCCGCGCTCTCAGGCCCCTTCTCCGAGTTCTTCGGGCAGTTCCGCATCACCAGCGGCAACCGCGAGAACGCGATCGCGGGGACCTCCGAGGCGCTCCAGGCCCTGGCCGAGTCCTGCTCCTCCGCCCAAAAACGCAAGCGCAAGAAGCCCTGACCTTTCCGGCCCGGGGCGACCGGGCCTTTCCCCTCGCGGACGCATCCTCGGAGACCCCATGCCCAACGCCAGACCCCATGCCCGCGCCGCCGAGCCCTTCGAGCAGTGGAGCGCTCAGACCCTGCTGCTGCGCGCCCGCGGCAAGCCCAACTATGAGCGCCTCGTCCAGCCCGCGGGCGCCGAGGGCCCCCGCGTCCTCATCCCCTGCGCGGACGGGCACGAAATCCGCGTCCTGGAGAGCGACCCGGCCTTCGTCGAGAAATCCATCCTGGCCATGACCGCCGTGCGCGCGAGCTATCGGGGATACCCCCCCGCCGACGAGGCCGAAGCCTCCAAGGCCCTGGGCATCCGCCCTCCCCTGCCGCCCGGATTCTATGTCCTCTCGCCCGAGCGCGACCAGATCGTCGCCGCCTTGCTCCCGGATCTGGCCGGCGAGAACGGAGAGCCCCTCACCTCCCGCGCGGAGGAATTCGCCTCCCGCGCCGCCGCCCTCGGCGAGGCCGTCGCCCCCGAGTGTTGGATCTCCTCCTTCCGCATCGAGCCGGATGCCTTCTTCGCCGCCTACGACCCCTTCGCCGACCTGATGATGCTCTCTGCCCCCGACGGAGCCCTCTCCGAGGACGAGCCCGGGATCGAGCGCTCCGGCACCCCCTTTGCGGAGCGCCCGAAGGATTTCGAGCTGCTCGAGCGCTTCGGGATGTCGCTCTCCTCGCGCACGCTGGGAAGCTCCATGGAGATCCCCAGCTATCCGGCCCCCTACCGCCTCCACGCGAGCGCCTCCCACTCCGCCTACGCCGAGCCGGCCGATCGCGGCTTTCTGGTGCGCCGCTCCCAATCCTTCCACGCCCCCTGGCGCGATCTCGAGTCCATCCCCCTGATCAACCATTTCGCCGGATCGGCCATCAACAACGCGCGCGACATCCTCCTGGTCGCCGAGCGCGCGCCCGAGCGCGAGAAGATCGCCCGGACCATCGCCCGGACCCTCTTCAATATCGAGAACATCGAGAGCGGCGCGCTCGACCATCGCATCGACGCCAGCCGCGCGGATTCCCCCGCCGCGCTCGAGGAGCTTCGCCGCAAGGCCGCCCGCTCCGATCTGCAGACCCTCGGCAAGGCCCGCAAGCTCTTCGTCGGCCAGCAGCGCACCACCTCCTTCGAGAGCTCCGACGGCTCTTCGACCCTGCTGCTCTCGGCGGACATGGCCCTGGTCGACGGACAGCACTCCTCGCGCGACTACGCCCTCATCGCCCAAACCTGCCTTCGCGCCGGGGACGATCCGGGCTTCGTCCCCTCCTTCGGCGAGGCGAGCGCCTCGGACTGCTCCGCGCCCGCCCTGCGCGCGATGATCCTCTCCGAATACCGCGAATCCTTCGCGCAGCTCGAAGCCGAGAAGCGCTCCCGCGCCGGGCTCCCGCCGATCCGATCCGAGTCCGGCGAAGCCCCGCCGCGCCCCACCCCCGCCCAGGAGGCGGCCTTCTGGGAGCGCTATCGCCGCTTCGTGGGCGATCTGACCACGCAGATCGACGTCATGCCCTCGCTCGACCCCAAGACCGCCAGGGAATACACCATCGTCGAGAACGAGATCCGCGCCCAATCCATCGCGGCTCGCGCTCTCTCCGAGCATCACGCCCTGGTCGTCGACTACGCCGAGCGCTTCACCCGCTACGCCATCAAGGCCGAAGATCCCGCTAGGCTGCACACCGTCAAGAGCCACCACTCCGACTCGGGCTTCAGCTCGGTCGCCGAGCGCGGCGCTCCTTTCTCCGCCTCCTCCAGCGAGTTCGCGCGCATCTACCCCTTCCTCAAGGCCATCTCGGATTCCGAGAAGACCATGAGCTCCCGCCAGCAGCATGTCGTCGAGGCGGAGCGGCGCGAGGCCTCCTCGCGCGCCACCGCCGAGACGGCGGCGCTCTTCTCCCGCATGGGCCTCTCCTCCGTCCGCTCGGACGATCCGCTCTTCGAGCAGGCGCACCGGAGATTTCTCGTCCTCTACCAGGCCATCGGAACCCTCAAGGGCCGACCCTATGAGATGACCCCGGATTCCCTCGGCGGGACTCTCCAGACCATCTACGGCCTGCGCGCCGCCAAGGGCTGCGGATCCCTGAAGACGTTCGCGAAGCTCGCCTTGTCCCACGCCGCGCGCTTCCTGCTCGAGGGCGCCGAGCGCCTGGCCAACCCCCTCAAAAGCCAGGCCCTGCGCGAGCGCGCGGCTTCCCTCGCCGAGGACTACGCCAAGCCGCAGCCCGACGACGCTGGCCTCGACGCCCGATGCTTCGCCCTGGGCAAGGCCGCCATCGCCCTGCACGGCGCCGTCGCCTCTGTGCGCGAGGCGGACAAATCCGTTCAGGACATGATGACCCGCGCGACCCTCGACAACACCCTGCTGACCCTGCTCGCCGCCACGGGGGAGCATCCGGCCAGCGAATCCGCCCTCGAGGGGATGCGCTCCGCCGCGCGCCGTCTGCGCAGCGTCGCCCAGGCCGACGGCTACGTCCCCTTCAACGCCGCGCGCGAATTTTTCCGCGCGCGCTGGGACCCCAAGGCCGAGCCTCCCGCGGAGCTCAAGCACCGCGCCCTCACCGAGCGCTATCTGCGCGACGCCGGCGAATTCTCCATCTTCGACCAGATCCCCCAGGGGGCCTGCCGCGCGCTTTTCGACATGATTCCGCTGCCTGGCCCCTCCTGGGACGAGCTGCGCGCGTCTTTGCAGGCCCGCGCGCGGCTCGGCTCGGCTCCCGCCGCCCTGCCCGAGCGCCTGCGCGGCTCCCGATCCGGCCCAGCGCCGTCCGCCTCGGCGGACTTGGGGCTCTGACATGGCGCGCCCTGGCACCCCCGCCCCCTCCGGCAAAGCCCTCTTCTCCCCGGCGGAGCTGGTCTCCTTCGGCAAAGAGGCCGCCAGCGCCGCCGCGATCGCCTGCGCGAAATCCGGCGCCTGGGGCAAGGTCGAGGCCCTGCTCGCGGCCGGCTGCCCCCTCGAGACCACCCGCGGCGGCGAGAGCCTCGGCTCCGCCCTCTGGGCCTGGGCGGACCTGAAGACGTTCCGCCGACTCGAGAAGGCTCGCCCCGAGATTTGGGTCGAATCCGGATCGGCCAAGTCGACCCCCCTGTTTTTGGCCGCCTTCCGCGGCGACGAGGCCCTCTTCGCCGCGGCCTTGGCCTCCCACGAGGCTCTGCTGCGCCCGGCCGCGAGCAAGCGCGTCTGGGCGGCCCGCCTCGACGCCGCCAGCGACACCGAGGATGGGTCCCGCATGAGCGCCCTCTCCGTGGCCGCCCTGAAGGGAAGCCTTCCGATCCTCTCGGGCCTGCTCGCCTCGGGCGCGAATCCGGACGGATCCCCCGAGGAGCCCATCTCTCCGCTGCTCTGGGCCATGCTCTCGCCTTCGGACTCCTGGCGGCCCATCGCCGAGGCGCTCCTGGCGGCCGGCGCCGATCCGCATCTGCACTCCTCTCTCGAGGCCTTCCGCTCCGACGCCTGGAACCGGACCTCCTCGCGCGGCGTCCCCGAATCCGTCCGCCAGGTCCCCTTCTTCGCCCGCGAGAACACCCATCTGGGCTTTCCGCGCGGAGACCTGCTCTCCATGGCCGCCCAATCCGGATCGGCCGAGCGCCTTCGCTTTTGCCTGGCGGCGCAGGGCCCTGCGCGCCCCTTCGACGGCTACCGGGAGGATGTCAGCGGGACCGCCTTGCAGGTCGCCACCGCCAAGAATCGCGCGGATCTGCTCGCCATCCTCCTGGAGGGGCGCGAGGATTCCTGGCACGAGCCGTTCATGAACAACACCCATTGGGCCGAGCGCGAGGCCGAGGACGGGAGCGAATTCTACCAGTTCCGCCTCTCGAACCCTCGCGAGCATTTCGCGACCATCCTCCTGCAGGACGCCGTCGAGACCGGATCGCCCGACGCCGCGGACTTCTGGCTGCGCCGCGGCGCCCGCCCGGAGCGCCTGGCTTCCTTCGGCAGCTCCAGCGCCTCCTACGGATCCAAGCTCAATGACGACGAGCTCGCCTTCCTGTCGAGCGCCGTCGAGCGCTTTGGCCTCGATCAGTCCTCGGGCGCCTCCGAATCCAAAGGGAAACCTTCGCGCTCGCTCTAGCCGCCCGCGCCCCTTGGCTCGGCCGCGATGCGATCCGTCCCTATTCCTTCGGCTGCGCCGGGATCCCCGGCGCGGAGGGCTCCTCCGCCTGATCCGTCCTCCGCCGCGCCAGGCGGCGGCGCTCGACGAATCCGTCGAGGCATTTGGGCCTTTGGCTCGGGTGCTGCTCCGACCAATGGATGATCCCGATGACGTTCAGGCGCAAAAACAGCAGATACAGCAGCGCCATCAGCCACAGCCCCATGATCGCGTTGAGCGCCACGAGCGCGACATTGCTGACGATCCACAGATAGAATCCGGAGATGCGGATGCGCGCGTTGAGCTTCGCCCCGTAATACGCCGTGGAGACCGCTACCCCCTGCAGGGCCCAGTTCCAGACCGGAACGCCCTGGATTTCCGAAACCAGCAGATCAAGCACGCTCTTCCCCCCCCCGCGGCGAGAGCGCCGCCATCAGGTCGGCGAGCCCCATCATCGCCCCGGCCGCCTGCGCGTGCCCCCCTCCCCCGAGCCGGGTCGCCACGACCGAGACGTCGAAGGGGATCTTCGAGCGCATCGACAGCTTCGCCGAGCGCAGATCCTTGCTGCTCCAGATGAGCGCATAATCCGCGTCGCCCCGCTCATAGAGGATCTCCCCGCAGCGGTCTGCGAAGGCGTGCGGCGCGTTGAGCGCCCAGACCCGATTCCCCTGGAAATCCGCCAGCGTCGCGGACTGGGCGATCTGCTGGCACTGGTATTCGAACTGCTCGAGCATCGCCTCGCCTTTCTTGAGGAACTCCGCCTTCTGCTCCTCATCCATCCGCGCGACGGCCAGCCACGTCTCGAAATCCCGCGGGAGCGCGTCGAGCGCCTGGCAAAACGCCCGCGTCCCCGGAAGCTCGAATCGCCACAGGTCCCGATCCTGCACATGCTCGAAGAGCCAGGGGCGCTTTTCCCCTGGGAAGAAATAGTCCCACGACATCCCCGCTCCGCTGCGGTCCATGTCGAACCGGCAGCAGCCCAGGTCCCCGCAATCCTCCCGCGCGCTCTTGTGGTGGTCGAGCACCAGCAGGCTTTTGGATTGCGCCCTCGCCTGCAGCAGCGCCTCGCGCGGCGGGCAGCAGTCGAGGAAAACGGCTCGGCGCCCCTCGAAGTTGGGCAGGCGCTTCTCCTCGTGCCCATACGGGGCCAGCTCCGCGGCATCCCCCAGCGCCATCTTGGCCGCGAGCGCGCTCGCGAACCCGTCCGGGCAGTTGTCGTGGTAGATGATCAGGGTCTTTTCGGCGCTGTCCATTGGTTTCCTCTCCGCTCGCTCTTTCTTTCGCTCTCGCGTCCTCGCCGGATCCTAAACGATTTCGCGCTCCTTGTCGACACCCCGTTTTCTTCGCCATTCTTCTCCTTCCCAACGCCATCGGATGCGCTAAAATGCGCCCATGGCCCATCCGCTCCCCTCCGATCCCCCTCCGAAGCCTTTCGAGCGGCTCCTCTTCGCGCAGGACCTCGCCGCCTCGCTCAAGGCCCTCTGCGGTCCGCGCAAGCTTTTCGCCGACATCGAGTCGATCCCGGCGCCCCTGTGGATGTGCCCGATCCACAGCCGCAAGGCGCGCTTTCCCGGAAGCCCGGCCTTTCGGGTGTTCCTCGAGCGGGCCTTTTCCCCCCGCGATTCCGAAGAGGCTCTTCTTTGGACCCGCATCGCCCGCGCCGCCTTTCAGTCGGTCCGCTCCTCCCCCTGGGCCGAGGATCTCCCCGCTCGCCTCCCCTGGCGAGTCTTTTCTCTGCTGGGGCCGGCCTGCATTTTCGTTTGGGCCGGCGATCGCCCTGATTCCTCCGAGGCGCTCAATCGCCTCGATTGCGAAGGGCGCGACCTGCTCGAGTCCGGGCTGATCTCCCGCCTAGGATACCCGCACGTCCGCATGCCCGAGGAGCTCGCCTTGCGGACCGCCATCGCCTTGGGATACGACATCTCCGGCCGGGGGAAGGAGGATTCCCGGATCCATCCTCTCTATCAGACCGTCCGCGATTATCGGGACGACCTGGTTCCGTTGCTTCTGGAGCTCGGCGCGGATCCTCGCCAGAAGATCCTCATGGAGGACGACTCCTGCGGGCGCCGGTTCCATGGCCAGCGGGCGAGCGTTCTGGAGCTGGCTGGCGGAATGCTCGAGCAATCCTGGCTCAGCGGCGCCATTCGCGAGCGCGTCGAGCGCTCGCTTGCGATTCTGCGCTCGCGCGCCGAGGCCCTCGATCTGGAGCGCGCCGCGGCTCCCGCGGCCGCCAGCCCCCCTGTCCGATCCGGTCTTTGAGGCGGCGGCTCTCTTCCGGTCGTGGCGGGCTATTTTCGGAATGGGCGGGCTTCCCTCTAGCCCGGAGCGGGCTATTCGCAGATCCGGTTCCTCGGGCGCGCGCGGCTCAGAGCCCCCGCGCCTTCCCTTCCCCGGAGCCTTCCCGCCCCGCCGCGCCCGCGAGCGCTTCGCGCTCGGCGATGGCCCGCGCGATCCCGAATGCCTTCGCCAGATCCTCCCCGTGATCCGGATCGAGCGCCTCCGCCTTCTCCCGCAGCAGCGCGACTCGCTCCATCGTCGGCGGCGAGGCGGGGCAGGCCAAATCCCGCAGCGCCCACCAGGCCCCCGCCAGCAGCGCGCTCTCGAAATGGTCCAGCGGCTCCCCGCCCTCGGCGTCCTCGAGCGAATCCGCCTCCATCGGCCAGCGCTCCTCCCCCGCCAGGCTCAGCAGCGCCCGCAGCGCCTCTTGCGCCCGCTCCGGATCCCTCGGAGCCTCCGGGCTCCAGAGCAGCTCCTCGAGCGGGCTGGCGAAGACGTCCCCCCAATACGGCTCGGGGGATCCGTCGGGGAAGGCCGCCCGGAAGGCCGCCTCGCACTCGGCGATCCCCTCCGCCCACAAGCTCGAGGCGCACCCGGAGATCCAGGCCATGATCTGGCGGCGGCGCTCCTCGCCCCCCTGAGCCCCCAGATGCCGATCGAGCGCGAGAAACGCCCCCGAGCGCCTCGCCTTTCCCGCCACCGCCGCCAGATCGATCACGGAGCGGCCCTGCGCGAACGACGCCCTCGCCGGGGCCCCCTTGCTCAGCAGCAGATCCAGATGCGCCGCCCCGGAGCGCGCCGCCCAGAGCGCCGGATGGCGCGGCTGCCCCGCGGCGAAGGCCTCGGAGGCCCAATTGAGCGGATTCTCCGGAAACTCCTCGCGCAGCCATCCCCACGGGTCGCTCCCCTCCATCCCCAGCAGATCCGACAGGCGCCGCGCGAATTCGTCCAGGCGCGACTCCACAGCCCTCGCCTCCTCGAGGCTTCCCTCCGCGCGCGCCTCCGCACAGGAGTCCGCCCACATCTCCAGCGCCGTGAGCAGGCTCGCCGCCTTCGCTCGCCCCAGCGGCGTCAGCCGCGCGAACGGCGACCCCGCCCCCTTCTCCGCTTTCGCTCTTTCGCCGATCATCCTTCGCTCCTTGGAGATGCCTTGCCTCGCGGGAAGCATCGCGCCCTCCCCGAACCACGTCAATATTCTCGTCAATATTTCTTGCCATTCCCCCCGTTCGGGGCCATAATCGCTTCGCGAGCGGAGCGGACGGCCGCGGGGGAGCGATCCCCTGAGGAAAGTCGGGGCTCCACAGGGCAAGGACTCCAGGCAACTCCTGGGCGCCGCGAGGCGCGGATAAGCAACAGAGAGCGAACCGCCGATGGCCCGCGAGGGATCAGGCAAGGGTGAAAAGGCGGGGTAAGAGCCCACCGCGGCGAGGGCAACCAAGCCGGCTAGGCGAGCCAGTCCGGAGCAATCCCAAGCAGCAGGCGATGAAGCGGCCCGCCGAGCCTGCGGGTAGGGAGCTAGAGGCGCGGAGCGATCCGCGCCCCAGAGGAATGGCCGTCTATGGGCGAAAGCCCGGCACAGAACCCCGCTTACAGCTCCGCTCGCTCTTCCGTTTCCGCAGGATTCCTCTATCATCTTCCTCTCCTCCCGCTCTGGCTCGATCCCTATGGCCGCATCCTCCCCTTCCCTTTCCGAGCGCCACGCGGCGCGCATGGCCCGCAAGAAAGCCCTCATCGACGCGTCCATCGCCGCCGCCACCGAGGAGCGCGGTTTGCTGCTGGTCATCACCGGAAACGGCAAGGGCAAGAGCACCTCCGGCTTCGGCGGCGTCGCCCGCGCGCTGGGCCATGGCATGAAGGTCGGCGTGGTCCAATTCATCAAAAGCCGCACCGACACCGGCGAAGAGGCGACCCTCGGGCGCCTGCCCGGCTGCGAGTGGCTCGTCACCGGCGAGGGGTTCACCTGGGACACCCAGGATCGCTCGCGCGACATCGCCGCGGCCGAGCGCGGCTGGGCCCATGCCCAGCGGATGCTCTCGGACCCCTCCTATGGCCTGGTCCTGCTCGATGAGCTCACGTATCTGCTCAGCTACGGCTATCTGGATCGGGACCGGGTCCTCGACGCTCTCTCCTCGCGCCCGCCCATGCAGCACGCGATCGTCACAGGGCGCGGCGCGCTTCCCGAGCTGATCGATCTCGCCGACACCGTCTCCATCATCGCCGATGATAAGCATGCCTTTCGCTCCGGGGTCAAAGCGCAGCCGGGCCTGGATTTTTGAGCGATCAATTCGCCGCTGTCCCGCGATTTCCTTTCGGGATTTCGCCAGGTCGCTCGCCCGCGTGGCATCTGAGGCCAGGGAGTTTCCGACGCATCCATCCGGGGGCTACAGCTGGGAGCGGCGCTGGCGCACTCTCTCCGGGAGCTCCTGCCCGTCGGATTCCTCCGGCGTCGCCTCCGGCTCCGTCGCCGAGATCAGGCTCGCGGCCTCCAGCCCGGCGCGGATTCGCTTGGCGAACTCCTCGTCCCCTTCGCGCTCTGGCTCGCGCTCGAGGCGCAGCGTCTGCTCGATCAGGCTTTCCCGATTCGGCCCCGGGCAATCCCGCGCGAGCGGATTCGCCTTGAGCATCTCGGCGATCAGATCCCCCTCTCTCGCCTCGAAGGCTTCCCAGATCGGCCACGCGCGAGGCGGAAGCCCCAGCGCGCCGCCCCGGATCCCATCCATCGGATCCCCCCCGCCTCGAGCAGGCGGCTTGCGATCTCCGGCCTTCCGAAGCGGATGGCCAGCGCCATCGCCGAGGGCGGGGAGCGCAGCGGATCCGGCAGCAGGCTAGCCCCCGCGGAGGCCAGCTCGATGGCCGCGTCCTCATAGCCCATCGCGCAGGCGATCGACAGCACCGAGAGCCCCCCGAATTCCTTCAGCGGCGCGGAAATCTCCGCGGGCGTGAGCTTGCGCAGCGCCGCCTTGAAGCACGCCCACGCCTCCAGGTCGCGCCCGTCATCCCCGACGCCGCCTGACAGCGGCATCGCCCAAAAGGCCATCTTCGCCGAGGCGAGCGAGCGCAGCAGCAGCGCGGCCTTCTCCGGGGCCGCGCTGATCTGCGGCATGTCCCAGGCGAAGCCCTCCGGATCCCGGCGGGCGAGCTTCTCGATCGCCAGATCGAGTCTCCCATTCGCCTTCGGGGGCTGCTCCTGCTCCTGCTCCTGCTCCTGCTCCTGCTCCTGCTCCTGCTCCTTCGCCTCCGCGCCCTGGCTTTCCTCGGCGCTTTTCTCCAGCGCCTTTTTCCCCGCGAGCGCCGAAAACCACGAGCGCTTCTCCGTCTTCTCGCCGTCTTTCTTGGCGGATTTCCCTTTCGGCCGAATGGCCTCGTCCGTCTCCACCGCCATCAAAAACAGGTAGATCGCCAAATCCTCCTTGGAGTCGAGGGGCCGGGTCGAATTGCGCTCATGCGTGTTCTCCCGCAGGCTCAGCCCCAGAGGGCTTTGGCCGCAGCAGGCGACCCGCAGCCCCAGCAAGCCTTCCTCGATTTGCCCCCGCCTCGCGGCCTCCCGCGTCCCCTGGATTCCGCGCATCGGCCAGTTCTCCTCCGGGAAGAGCGCATGGTCGGCGTGGCTCTTGTGCAGCGCCAGCGCGATGCTCCCGTTCCCCTCCGCGAGCGCGTTGAGCATCGGGGACCATTCGGGCTTTCTCTTGCTGAATTCGGAATCGCTGTTTCTCGCGTATCCGTTCGCCGAGGCCCCCGCCTGGAGCAGCATCTCCACCACATCTCCCCAGCCGCGCTCGCAGGCCGCATGGATCGGACGGATGCCCTTGGGATCGTTCAGCCGCATCGACGCGTTCTGCGACAAGTTGGCGTCTTGGATGATCATCCTGGCGCATTCCAGGAATTTCGGATCTTTTGGATTCGGATTTTGGTTTTTCAGATAAACCCAGGGGCCGTCGTCTCCGACCGTGTCCCGCAGCCAGCGATTATGGAACAGGTAATTGCTCCGGTCTCCGTCATTGGAGAACCCCAGGATAAATCCCAGCCCCGAGGGATTCAGGTTCTCCAGCGCCGCACGCATCGCCTCGTGGCACGCCTCATTGGAGAGGCGATCGCCCGTGAGCATCTCCCTGGCTTCCTTGATCTTCCCCGCTCCCACGAGCCGAGCGAACTCCTTGACGTTTTCTTTCATCTCCCCTCGCTCTCCCTTCTCGAGCGCCGAGCCCGGCCGACGCAAATTTATTCTCTTATTCTCTTATTCTCTTATTCTCTTATTCTCTTATTCTCTTATTCTCTTGGGCATTTTACCGGAATTTCATTCTCGCGCGAAGGGCGCTCGGCTTTCGGGTTTCGCCGCCTCCGCTATCCCAACCCCGGAAACAGGTCCTTCAGCCCCGCGGCGATCATCTCCACCGCCAGGCTCGCCAGCAGAAATCCCGCCAGGCGCTCGATGAGCCCCATCGTCTCTTGCGAAATCGCCTTCCCCGCCCCCAAGCCCAGCCGGAACGTCGCCCAAACCAACCCGCCCGCGACGGCCGGCGCCACGGCGAGGAGCGCCAGATCCGCCGGCACGGACCATTGGGAGCTTCCGATCATGAACGAGAGCGCCGCCGGGCCGGCCAGCAGCGGAATCGCCAGCGGAACCACCCCGGGGCGCTCGCTGGCCTTCTCGATCATCCCGGGAGCGCCCTTCACCGCCATCTCTTTCCCGATGACCATCGCGATCGCCAAAATCAGCGCGATGAGCCCTCCGCCGACGCGCATCGCGCCCAGGCTCACCCCGAAAATCTCCAGCAGCTTCATCCCGAAGGCTCCGCCGGCGAACAGCGCGGCCGCCACCGTCAGGGCGATCGTCCCGGCGAAAGCCTTCGCCGCGCGCTCCTCCATCTCGGCCGCCGCCGAGAGGAAGATCGGCAGAATCGCCACCGGATTGATCAGCGCGATCAGCGTGAGCGTCTTCTTCGCCTCCGGCATCCACTCCAGCATCGCTTGCCCCTTCCATTGGTTTTGGCTCATTTGGCGTCTTTCGCCGTTTTTTCATTATACCTATCTTCCATAATCATTTCCAGGCTCTTTATGGCGCTTCGCCAAGACAGCGGAATTCCGGCGCGCTAAAATGCTTTTTTGCCTGAGCGATCCGGATTTCCCATGAGCCAAGAACGCGAATTTCTCCCGGAGGCGGCCTCGAGCGGCGGCCTCGTCATCACCGAAGCGGATCTGGCCAAACTCCCGCGCGAAGCCACTCGCGGGCTCTTCCTCTCCTTCTGCGAGATCGGCGACCGCAATCTCGCCACGCGCTGCCTTCGCATCCTCCCGCTCATGGGCGCCGGAGCCGCCTTCTCGGGCCCGTCCCTCGACGAGAAATGCCTCTTCGCCTATCTCAAGGCCTTCCCCGCCGCGGAGGATTGGCGCGTCTTCTTGTCCAAGGCCGACGCGGACTGGAACGCCGCCAACGCCAGCACCGGCGCCGCGGATTCCCGCCGCGCCGCGGGCCTGGTCGACGCGGGCCCCTTGCTCGTCTCCGCCTATCTGGCCGGCGAGACGGAGAAGGCGGATCTGCTGCTCTCCTGCTCGGGCCTCAAGCTCACCGGCAAGCTCTCCTTCCCCTCGGGAACCTCCTTGCCCAACGCCTCCGGCCCCTTCGCGCACCGCTCCTCCGCCAACGCCCTCGAGGCGGCCCTCTCCCGCGACGACGAATCGATGGCCGCTCGCCTGGCCGCTCGGGAGGATTGGCGCGAGGTCGCCAAAAAGCTGCTGTCGCTCGACTACTCCGGGCGCCAGAAAACCTATGGCCCGGAGCGCGACTTCTGCGCGGATTTCCTGCGCTCGGAAATCTGGGCGGCCGCGCCCAAGGCCAGCTCCGCCTTGCTGGCGGAATTTCCCCTGGAATCGATCCATCCGCTGACTTTGCGCTCGGCCATGTCAGCCAGCCCCCTCTCCTTGCGCGCCGTTTTGGGGCGGTTCGGCGAAGCGGCGCTCGAGCGGGCCTTCTCCGGGGCCCGGGCGGGCCGCCTCGAGGTCAGCGGTCTGGGGGATTTCATCCACAGCGTCCGGGAAGCCAGCGGCGAGCCGGCCGCCGAGTCGCTCCTGCGCCAAGCCCTCTCCATTCCCTCCCTGGCGGAGGCCGTCTGCTCCCCGGCGCCGGGATCCTCCGCCTGGAACATCTCCGGGCTGGTCCTTCCGCTGCACTTCTCCCCCTCCGCCCGCGTCCGCGGCGCGGTCCGGGAGGCCGCGGGCTTCGCCCCGCTGCGGGCCTTGGCCAAGGCCCTCGACGCGACCGAAACCTCCACCCTCTCGAGCCTCCTTCCGCGCCTCGTCCGCTTCGCCTCCGATTCCGGAGACACCGCGGCTCTGCGCGAATTCCTCGGCGCGCTTCCGCGCCCGGAGACGTTCTTCCGACGCGACAGCGAAACCGCCCCGACCGGATTCGCCCGCGCCATCGAGCAGTCCAGCCCGGAGGCTCTGCGCGAGATCCTCTCTTGGGCTCGGGAAACCCTCGGCGACGCGCGCGCCCACTCCTACCTGCGCGAGGAGGGCTGGATTTTCGAGGGGCTCAACCAACAAAGCGGATCCCGCCAGACTCTGCGCAAGAAAGGCGACGCGCTCGCCGCCGCCATCGGAACCGGCGATCCCCTCAAGGCCCAGATCCTTCTGGAGGCGTTCCCTTCCCTGGACCGCTCCCGCGCGAAGGAAACCCTCAAATACCTCAAAGGGCGCGACTCTGGCGCCTTGGCCAAATCCTTGAGCGCCTTTGAGAGCATTCTGCTCGGCCAGGCTCTCTCCCTTGCCGCTCCGGAGCCGGCCTCGCGCCCGAAATCATCCCGCGGTCTTTGACCTTTGAGTCGGAGCGAGCAGTCGGCGATCCCGCGGCGCGGGGAAACGCCCCGCCGCAAGCGCGGAATTACTCCTCTTCTCCCTCTTCGCCTTTCTTTTTCCTTCGGACGATCCAATCCGGAGACGGCTTCGGATACGGAAGGGAAAATCCCGGGCACGAGAGCTCGACCCGCCGGGCCTCCTTCGCGATCGCCCGCAGCCGCAGCGCCTCCTCCTCGGTGACCACCCCGTCGCGCAGCGCCAAGTCGAGCTCTTCGGCCACGTCCGGATGGTGCCCCAGCTCCTCCCGGATCTGGCGGATCTCCTCGACGAGATCCTGGTCCTCGCAGGCGCTCTCGAAGGCCTTCATCCCCCCCATCCTCGCCGCCATGGCCCGCGCGACGCTCATGCGGATCGCCGCGAGCTCCTCGGGGCTGACATTGTTGTCCGCCAAGGCCCGCTGGATCGCCGCCACCACCTCCGGCTCATTTCCCCAGCGGCCAAGAATCGATTTGATCTCCTGAATCACCTGCATGGATGCTCTCCCGGCCGGATCGGCTCGCTAGCATTCTCCCCGCCCCGCGCCGTTTTGGCAACCTGGCGAACTCCGCCTAGAGGCTCTCTCTCTTCCCGCGCGCCTGCGCTTCCCGCGCCGCCGAAGCGCCCGAGAGCATCTCCGCCTCCATATTCGCCGCGAGGAACTCCGCGAGCCGCGCCGCGAACTCGCCCTCCTCCCCGCGCAGGAGCGGAACCGATCGCGTCAGATGGTCCCAATGCTCCGCCACCCAGCGGATGTCCCTCCAGCGCGCCCAGCTTTTCTCCAGCCGGCGCTCCCGCCCCCAGAGGGCCACTTCGCTCGCCGCGTCGAACCGGAAGCTCGCGCACGGCTCGAGCGCCTCCGTCCCCGGCGCCGGCCGGCTGCTCACCCGCAGCAGCGCGAAGGCGGCCTCGAATCCCGACTCCTCCGGCAGATGCAGCAGGATCTCCCGGGTCGCCGCCGCGCCGCCATTGTTGAGCGCCATCTCCAGCGCGCTGTATCCGTTGTTTTTCTTCAGCGGGTCCGCCCCGAAGCGCAGCAGATCCCGCAAGATTCCGGCCTCACCGCGGGCCGCCGGCGCGAAAATGCAGGGCATCCCGTCCGGAGCGCGGGCCTCCGGGCTTGCCCCCTGCTCCAGAAGCTCGCGCGTCTGCTCCTCCAGATCGTAATCCACCGCCAGCCAAAGCTTCTCGTCGAGCGAACTCATCGGCATATCCCCTTCTCGAGGGGGGAGAATAGCGCGAACCCCGAGAAAACGAAATCTTGCGCGGTATCGGCGGCCGAGGCGACGCTACGCCGCCCGCACCGCGCCGCCTAGCCCTGGCTGCCCCTCCGGCGTCTTGTCGTCCAGGCAAACCGGAGAGATCCGATAGTCGCGCCCGAAACGCTCCTGGAACTCCTGCGCCTGCAGCTCGGCCCGCCGGCGCTCCTCCGGATAGAAGATGAATCCGCTGCGCTCGTTTTCCTTGTGCATGAGAAAGCCATCCGGCTCTTCCCCGGTCCGGATCTTGCGCATGCGGTAGATCGGCTTCCCTTTGCATTTGGCCCGGAAAATCTCGGCCGTCATCGAATTGGCCAGCCAGACTTTTCCGCTGTCGTCCATGGCTCCATAAGCGAAAATGATCTCTGACATTCCTCTGGCTCTCTTTCGTTTTTCTTTTTCGCCCGCGCCGTTTGGCTACTCGCCGCTTTGGGCTTCGTTGGCCCATGGTATCCGAAAAAAAACATTCGTCCACTTGCCGGCTCTCCAGGTGAATCTCGCATATGGGATGCTCATGAGGCTTGCGATTTGCGCAGGCAATAG
>VFQM010001111.1_pt1 | contig 25003 bp, 20 predicted proteins | sample 3512391 | NCBI WGS metagenome assembly VFQM01 (sample SAMN10412369, study PRJNA504923) | tailings metagenome | isolation source: Replicate 1 from Balatoc abandoned mine | place: Philippines | reverse complement strand
AACATACATTTTCTAACATCATTACTTGGCCATTGTATTGCTCTGCAGCTTTCACTACATCCCAATGATCCTGCAAAGTTGTTCCGAGCATTACTTCTGTTCCTATATATTTTATACCTGCCTGAAGAGACCCTATAATCATCTCTTTGTGCAGTTCCCAGGGTGTAGCAATAATTACTCCATCAGGCTTTTCTTTAGCAACCATTTCTTTCCAAATCACAGAAGAACCTGTATATACTTTTGGCATTTTTTTTCCAGACTTCTCAATCATCCCCTTAGCTGTGGATAGCATTCTGTCGTTGATATCACATATGGCAGTTAATTCCACATCTTCCCGTCTGAGCAACAGATCAAGGTGGTTTTGTCCACGTAAACCCGTTCCAATAATTACAATTTTCACTTTAGTTGCTATTGACTTTGCAGAAAGAATATTGGCAGAGAATACCATAGCACCGGAAGCCATGGCAGTTTTTTGGAGAAAATTTTTGCGGTTCATTAGTCAAGGATTGTATATTAAGTATTTTGAGATTGTTCTTACTGAAAAATATTTCAGCGCTTATCTGGCCGTGTTTTCCCATTCGGCATAGGAATCACTGGTTTCATAAATCTTTAATTTTCGAAGTTTTATATCGGCAGGCAACTCTGCAAGCAGTACATTACGGATATACAGGAGTATATTCTCTGCAGTCGGCTCCATTTCCCATACAATCAGGTTTTCAGATGCAGCAGCATGGCTATGCTCGGCTAAAAAGTCTTTTGACAGTATCAAACGATGATCCAGCTGGTCTACAATGATCTTATTGACTATCTTTTTTAAATCCTTAAAATCAATCACAAAACCCGGCTTTGGCAAATAAGCAACATCATCTGTATCTGAACCAACAGTTACATGCAACACATAGGAATGTCCATGAATATTCCTGCAATGACCATTGTATCCATGAATAGCATGTGCTGTTTCGAACCTAAAAATTTTTGTAACTTGAATCATGTCTGTATCTATATTTTATGGTAACTCCCAAAACCTTTTGTCTCTGATTACATTCAACTTCAGTTTGAAAATTGATTAGTCCAAAGATTTTACTGATGCCAAGAGGGAGGCAATAGATTATAAAAGTACTATTTAATAACTTTTAATCATACAGTTGCCTTTATTACTTTATTTGATCAATAAAATGTAGAATAATTATTAAATTCATTGTCAATTAACAGGAATTTTGTTTAAAAGTCTAAACATTAATTAAAGAATGTCATTGCTAGGCCGTAAAATAGTAGGATCTCAAATCAAAAAATATATCCAATTAATCGGCTGGATTTTAGCGCTTATTGCAATTCTCGTAATAATCGGCTGGATTTTCGATATTATTTTATTCAAAAGTTTATTGCCCAATTTAACACCTATGAATCCATTAACTGCCTTAACATTCATTGTAGGAGGTTATTGGCTTATTCAGTTTAATGAAAAGCAGTACAAAAGAAGTTCAGCTCTCAGTGCTTTGTTCATTTTATTTGTCGGTACTATACATTTTCTTTCCTATTTATTAGAAATTGATTCCATCCGATTTGATGATCTAATATTCCAAAATAAAATTAAGAATAGTTTGATTAATTCTCATATGGCACCAATCACCACTGTTTTATTCGTATTTTCTGGCATCACTATGTTAAGTGCACAATCAAAGAGGAAGTGGCTAGTATGGATACATCAAACAATGAGCATTGCTACTTTTATCATTGCCTATGCATCTACCTTAGGATATTTTTATGGAAGAGACTCTGCTTATGTAGTAGAGGGGGTATCTACCATAGCTTTATCAACTGCTATTTTATTTTTATTGATGAGCATTGGACTATTCCTGAGTAATGTTTCACAGGGATTACCCAAATTATTTGTATCGATGCTTGAAGGAAGTGTATTATTCAGAAGAGGAGTAATTTTTATTCTGATTTTTACCTCCTTATTGGGATATTTAAGAATTAAAGGCGAATTATTGGGCCTTTATTCAACTGAAAGAGGAGCAGAACTGTTCACAGTCGTTTTAACTATTACAGGATTTGTTGCTGTTTATTTTTATGCACTGATCTTAAATAATAAACAGAAAAGGAGAATCCAATTAGAAAGACAATTAAAACAAAATGAATTAAAATTCAGAACGCTTGTTTCATCACTTAGAGAAGGTGTTGCCAGTATTGATTATGAAGGGAGAATATTGTATTGTAATCCTAGCTATTGTAAAATATTAGGGTATAAAGAAGAAGAATTAATAGGCAAAGTTGTTGTAGATATGATTATTCCTATTGAAAGAAGGAAAGAATTTTATGAACGTTTAGAAAGCAGAAAACTTGGAATTTCAGAAGATTATCAAACTGAAATAATAAAAAAAACAGGTGAAAAAATAACAATTGAAATAAAAAGCAATACACTCAGTGATTATGAAAACAATGGCGTGGCGTATGTAGTTAGTATCAATGATATAACTGAAGAAATAAGACAACTTGAAGATATTAAAGCCTTTTCTTCTTCTGCTGCACATGATTTGAATAACCCGATTAACAAAATCATGACGGTAGTTGATTTGGTAGACCCAAGTACACTGAATGAGGAAAACAGGGAATTTTTACAAATGGTAAAAACGACTGTGTTGAATATGAAAGTATTGACCCAAGATTTACTAACTTTTTCCAGATTGGGTAAACAGCCATTGGAAAAAGCTGAAGTAAATCTTAATTCAGTAGTAGAAGAAGTTATTAAACAGCAAAAACCCCTTGATTTTAAGGGAACCATTCAACTCAATCCCCTGCCAAATGCGTTTGGAAATGAAGCCGCATTAAAACAGCTATTCAATAATTTAATTTCTAATGCTTTTAAATACTCATCCAAAAAAGAAAATCCTGCTATTGAAATAGGTTCTTATCAAAAAGAAAATCAGGTTTTTTACTATGTAAAAGACAATGGAGTGGGTTTAAACGCAGAACAAATGAAAACGCTTTTTACTCCTTTCAAAAGATACCATAGTAAATTTGAGGGGAATGGACTAGGGCTTGCCATTGTAAAAGAATCATAGATAAACACGGTGGGACTATTTTTGCTGAATCAGATACCGATAAAGGACTTACTTTTCACTTTACCTTGTCTCATAACTAAGGTTGAATTACACAAATACACCTTGACTAATTTTGTTTAGAGCGCCTTCAATGTTTTTACGTTCAAAGCATATAAAGAATAGGCTGATGAATAAATATTTGTTTAAGAAGACGAGAATGTTCCAATCAATTAAACCTCTTATAGCATTTCAGTTCCATTCTCAATGGACGCGATATAAATATCTAATGGCAGATGCATAGCAGCTTCGTATGCTGGTTTTATTTCACTTACCAGCTGGTCTATGGCTTGTTCCTGTATTAAGTTTATGGTGCAACCGCCAAATCCTCCTCCCATCATTCTAGCACCCAATACTGCCGGATTATCTTTCACAAAATCTACTAAGAAATCAAGCTCTTTACAACTTACCTCATACTGCTTACTAAGTCCTTCATGGGTTTCAAACATGCATTCACCCAAGGATGCTATATCATTTTGTTCCAGATAGTTGCAGGCATCATTCAATCTTCCCATTTCATCTATTACAAACCGGCTTCTTCTATATACTAATTCATCTGCAGGTAATACATACTGATCTAGCATATCTATTGTAACATCCCTTAAAGTTTGTACAGATGAATGATGAGGTTTAATTAAGGCGATTGCTTTTTCGCATTCTTCTCTACGGGTATTGTATTCGGAAGAAGCCAGTGAATGCTTCACATTGGTGTTTAAAAGTAAAATCTTGATTCCATCTAATTTAAATGGTACATATTGATATTCCAGAGAGCGACAATCCAGTTTAATTACCTGACTTGCTTTACCCATCATTGAGGCAAACTGATCCATAATTCCGCACATCACACCAGCATACTCGTGCTCAGCTTTCTGAGCCATACTCACCATTTCAATCCTGCTAAATTCTGTCTGTAATAAATGATTCAATGCAAACACTGTAGCACATTCTACCGCTGCGGAAGAAGAGAGCCCCGCCCCAATAGGCACATCGCTGGTAAGTAACAGGTTAAATCCCTTCAGGGAAATACTCTTTTTTACAAACTGAGCAGCTCCACCTAAAATATAGTTGGGCCAGCTTATATCATCAATTGGTTTTAATTGATGAATTGTAGTTGAAAAGTTTTCTTTCAGGTCTTCTGCTCTTAAATAAATTTCATCGTCTTCTCTCAATGAAATAGCAATATAAGCTGCTTTGTCTATAGCAGCAGGCAGTACAAATCCATTATTGTAATCTGCATGTTCGCCAATGATATTCACCCTTCCCGGAGACCTTACAATTACAGTTGGGGGACACTGAAACTGTTCTATAAATAGTTCTGTTAATGTATTCTTCATAGCTTACTTAATTTGAAACAAGGGATGGGTAGAAGGCACACGTTCCTTCTGCATGATGCTTTCCATATATTGGAGCTTGTCTGGCAGCTGCTCTGCCAGGTTATTTTTTTCAGCAGAATCTTTCGACAAGTCAAATAATTCTGTTCTCTCGGGAGTTGCTCCTTTATAATACCGTATGGCTTTCCAATTACCCACTACAACTGCCTGTTTAAACCCTCCTTCATAGAATTCCCAATACAAAGGTGGGCGGTCCGTTTCTGTATTTCCTCTTAGTGTATTCACTAAAGAAATCCCATCCGTTTTTGTGTAAGTTTGAATACCTACAATATCATTGAACGTGGGTAAAATATCCCAGAAAGATCCGATTGCATTTTGGGTTTGGCCCTTGTTAAACCCTTTCTTCCAATTAATAATAAAGGGAACCCGGATACCACCTTCATATAAATCTCTCTTAGCTCCTCTGAATATTCCACTGCTTTTAAAGTACTCAATATCATTTTGATTTCTACCACCTTCTTTATGTGTTCCATTGTCACTGGTAAAAACAATAATGGTATTTTCTAACAGATTTTTCTCTTTTAACTTCTCTACTATCTCACCCACGTAACTATCCATTTGGGAAACCATTGCTGCATAGGCTGCTTTAGGAAATTTTTGCTCCCCATAATGCTGACCTGGTAGATGTTGTTTTTCAGGTGCAAAAATGCTTTGGCCATTCTGATCTAAATAAAGTGCTAAAAATGCATTAGGAACCTTTAATTCTGCATGAGGAAGTGTGAATGACAAATACAAGAAAAAAGGTGAATCTGCTTTTCTATTTTGATTGTTTTCTGCATGCAGATCAATAAATGATTTAGCTTCATTGGTAAACCATTCATTACTGTATTGCTGGTTTGGTATAACAACTTTTCTGCTTGTTGCTTTTATCATTTTCCATGCAGAATCAGCATGCTGATAATGCCCTTCTACATGATGCAATAGCCCTGAGAAATAATCCCAACCTTTTTTCTCCGGAGCACCCGTTGTATGAGATTGTCCCAAACCCCATTTGCCAAATAAGCCTGTAGTATACCCAGCTTCTTTTAAGTATTGGGGGATTATTTTTTCCTCGGCTGGCAATGGCACTTCCCCATTTCCCCTAACCGTTAAATGTCCTGTATGCAAGCCAGTCATTAAAGAAGCCCTAGAGGGTGCGCATACGGTACTACCGGCATAGAAATGAGTAAACTTTGTACCTGTTTTTGCTAGCGCATCTATATGAGGGGTACGTATCTGGTCTGAACCATAACAACCCAGATCGCCGTATCCTAAGTCATCTGCAAGAATAAAAACAATATTTGGTTTTGATTGCTGTGCATGAAGACATATATCATTCAACAAAAACATCATTCCGAAAATGCAGAGTAATTTATTCATCCAAAAGATTTTAATAAACTTACCATTTAATCTACCTAAGTCAGTAAATTATTTTTGTGCCATGATTAGTTCAACTGCTTTTGCATTTTTGAGCCATTGGAATAGCATTGTGCGAAGCTGATTAGCAAGTGTAATATTCGTTGAACTTATACTATTTTTTTCACCTAAATCTTCAGATAAATCATAGAGCTCTGAGGTTTTACTTTCATAATTAAAAATCAATTTATACTTCCCTTTTCGGATGGCAGCACCAGGCTTACCACCTTGATTACTATAATGCGGATAATGCCAATAAATAGCTCTTTCAGGTATTTTTTTCTCAAATAAACTGAAAATATCTTCTCCATCAATCGCAGGATTTTTCTGGTATTTCATTACCATTAGTTTTCCCAAAGTAGGATAAAGGTCAGCAATAGTAACCGGTATATCAATCGTATTCCCTGACATGAGTCTGCCTTTCCAATCCATATTTTCAATCATTGCCGCATACACAGGATTGTCTTGCACTAATCTTCTCTTCCAACCAGCTTCAAGCTTCATCCACTCTTCATCTTTTGCAAAGCGTTGCGCTTCTGTTAAAGACAACTGCTTTTGTTTTTGCTGATATTTTTCAATTAGAGGCCTGGGGGCCTGCAATGGATTATGGACTGCATACATGGAATACATTAAGAAAAAGGGCTTCTCTGATTTATTTTCTAAAAACTGAATGCATTCATTGGTTAATCGATCGGTTAAATATTCCCCCTGAGGACCGTCTTTCAAGAATGGATTCTGGTAAGGTTTAAAAAAACCTCCTATGCTATCGTTCTTTCGTCCTGTTGGTCCTTCCTTACTCCAACCTCCTTTATTGGTTTCAAACCCCTGGTATTGAGGCCAATATTTTTCGTCTTCTCCTAAATGCCACTTACCAGCGAAGAAGGTCTGGTATCCATTTTTTGCAAGTGAATCTAAAACAGGTGTTTCATAAAAGCTGCTTCCATAAATACCCAAATCTGCCCATCCTAAATCATCGGCTAGTACCACAATAATATTGGGCTGCTTTTGAAAAGATTGTTTTTGCTTGGCCTGCGCCTTTAAATTAGGGACTGTGAAAAGAATAAGCCAAATACAGAATATATTTTTAACATGCTTTATCGAATATCTTTTACACATCTAAAGCCCGCATGCTCTAAACCCGTATCTGGACTGCTTTTCATTCTTCTGGCTACCCGATACCCACTACAATAAGCATCATTACACAAAAAGCTTCCGCCTCTTAATACCCTCTTTGGCGTATATGGATCCTGTGGATCAAAACTTTTCTCAGGTCCTTTGGGGTTCACTGAATTTTTGTTTGCAATTGTTTTGTAATAGTCTGCATGATACCAGTCGCTGCACCATTCCCATACATTTCCAGCCATATCAAAAAGCCCAAAACCATTACAGTTGAAAGACATGACTGGCGCATATTTCAGAAAACCATCTTTCTGTTCATTGTAATAAGGAAAGTTTCCTTCCCAGCTATTGGTTTTGGGAACCCCCTGATTCACAGCCTGATTACCCCATGGATAAATTTGATTGATTCTTCCCCCTCGAGCAGCATATTCCCATTCCGCTTCAGTAGGTAGTCTTTTACCAGCCCATTTACAATAAGCCATAGCATCATCCCAGCTTACGTGAACCACTGGAAAATTTTCTTTGCCTTTAATATTGGATCCAGGTCCCTGAGGTTGTTTCCAGTTGGCGCCTTCTACCCAACTCCACCATTGGCTATAATCATTTAGATTAACAGGACCATTGGTTTGCTTAAAGACCAATGAAGCAGCCACCAATAAACTATCCGCAGGCTTGGGTGTACCTGGTGGAACCGTCTTTTTAATTTCTTCCCAGTTGGGCTTTCGCTCTGCCGTTGTTATGTACCCTGTAGCTTTTACAAAAGCGGCAAACTGTGCATTCGTCACTTCCGTAATATCCATATAAAAAGAGTCAACCGTTACTTTATGTTTGGGGTACTCGTCTTTATCTGCCTGTTCATTATCCCCCCCCATATCAAAGCTTCCTCCAGGAATTAATACCATATTTCTATAAGAACTATCTCCACCAAAAGCAATGGATGTATCAGCAGACACCCCAAACCTTTGTGGAACTTGCATACAAGCATGTGCTGAATCGTTTGGTTGGCTCAACTTCTCTGTTGAGGAATCTGCTTGGACATTGTTTTTACAACTGACACCTAATAAAATCAGGTAAATAAGACCAAAATTTATCTGCTTCAAGGCAATTTATTTTTGTTTTATCTTCTCCAGCAATGCTTTCATTTCATTTACCTTCTCAGGAAAAGAAGCAGCAAGGTTTTTAGTTTCTCCAGGATCATCTGCTAAATTATACAGCTGAGGTTCGGATGAATTTCCCAATTCTATATTGGTATCCTTGTTGATCTTTGGCCCTTTAGAAGGTTCAATATACTTCCAGCTGCCCGCCAATAAAGATAAGGTAGAATTCAATGATTGTTCTACTAGCCATTACCTGGGTTGAGCGGATTGATTTAATAAAACAGGTAAAGCATTTTTACTGTCTGGTGCCTCTTGTTCCCGCTTCAAATGCACTGTACTTGCCACCTCTATAAATACCATGACGTTCTCCCAATAATCGGTCTGGTTAATAGTAGAAGAATCAGGCTGTTGGTGAACTGATTTGTACTGGTGATGAAGGTATGTTTTTCGGGGGGAGGTCAATAAATTTAAATCGTAAACCATGAGAAAGAGTCAGTTCAGTCACTCCCTTGATTTTGACTCATACTGCCTTAGAATTGACCCATTTAACTATGCTTGTTACCCAAACACTCTCGCATTTGCTTTTAAAAAGGGAAGCTATTTTCTATTTAAACAGAATCAGTAAGTTTTCCCGATTCTGTAAACTGAATTCCTGATTTAATAAGTCATAAAAATGGGGATGACAGACATTCGCAGCTCAAAATTTTAAATATGAGAGGAATGGCAGTGTTGACAATGGTCTGTATGGCTTTAGTGTTAAATGGACAAACTCCAACTTATACAACAGATACAATTGCTACAAAAAATTTACCCGATATCACAGTTGTAGGCAGAAACAGTAAAAGTGATTATCAGCAAATGCCCGAGATAGTAGGCACCAATATTTATGCAGGCAAAAAAAATGCCCTGATTGTAATGGACAATGTGCAGGGAAATGTAGTAAACAATACCATGCGTCAGGTGATGGCAAAAATACCCGGCATACATGTATGGGAAAGTGACCCCAGCGGTATTCAAATAGGAATTGCCGCAAGAGGTTTAAGCCCAAACAGAAGCTGGGAATTTAACGTAAGACAAAATGGATATGATATTGCAGCTGATCCTTATGGTTATCCCGAAGCTTATTATAACCCACAGCTACAGGCAGTACAGAGAATTGAAGTAGTAAGAGGACAGGGTTCTTTGCAATATGGACCTCAGTTTGGTGGATTAATTAATTATATCCTGAGAAATGGCAGTGAAATGAATAAACCCATTGAACTGGAAACACAACAAAGTTTCGGAAGCAATGGTCTATTCAATTCCTATAATGCCATTGGAGGTAGAAAAGGTAAAATTCACTATTACTCCTTCTTTGACCACAGAGAAGGAAATGGCTGGAGAGACAATAGTCGGTTCTACAATAACTCAGGATATGCAACCATCACTTATCAGTTTACCCCTAAATTTTCTTTGACTGCTGAAATCATGCGATCTAATATGCGTTCTCAGCAGCCCGGCGGATTAACTGATACACAAGTTATACAAAACGCACAACAAAGTGCTAGAAGTAGAAACTGGTTTGATGTTACCTGGACCACTCCTGCATTAATTGCGAACTATCAGATAAATGATAATACCAGATGGAACACCAAACTCTTTGCCACTTTTGGTGATAGAAATAGTATTGGATTCATGTTGCCCGTTACAGTGAGAGATACCATAAATGCACTTACCGGAAATTATAATTCCAGAACAGTAAGCTTAGATCAATACAGAAATTATGGATTAGAGAGCCGTATAATAACAAGCTATTCTTTAGGCGGTATGCAAAACAATTTATCAGCTGGGATCCGTTTGTTTACGGGTACAACCAGCAGACAATCTGACGGAGTGGGTTCAAACGGAACCGGTTATGATATCAGTATCATTGGCAAACATCCCAGAGATATTATTTTTAAATCGAATAATGTAGCAGCTTTTGTAGAAAATATCTTCCGCCTTAATGAAAAACTAATCATTATACCAGGCATAAGATATGAATGGATTCAAGGTTCTGCATCCGGAAGAAACGGTTTTGCAGCAAACGGAAATGAAATTCTGTTACAAAATATCACAAGAAACAGAGACTTTCTTTTAGCAGGCGTTGGAGCTGAATACCATATTACGAGCACAACAGAAATTTATGCCAATTATTCACAGGCTTACCGACCTATTCAGTTTGCCAATTTACAGGCACCCCCAACCACAGATATTGTAGACCCTGATTTAAGAGATTCCAAAGGGTATAATTTAGATTTGGGATACAGAGGAAAGATTAAAAACTTTTTACAGTTTGACATCAATGGATTTATACTACAATATAACAATCGGGTTGGTGTTATTGTGCCAAATGGAACCAGCAATCGTTTAATCACCAATGTTGGAGCCAGCACCAGCAGAGGAATTGAAAGTTACCTGGAGTTTAATCCAGCAAGAGCTTTTAATGCACCTGCTCAGTTTGACCTCATTGTTTTTAGCTCTTATGGTTATACAGACGCCAGATATAGCGGAGACCATAAAGACGCCAGTACAAAAGGGAAACGTGTTGAAAATGCGCCTGAACATATTCTGAGAGCAGGCATTACAGCTGGCTACAAAAAATGGTTGATTACCTGGCAATACAGTCATGTTGGACAGGCATTTAGCGATGCCAATAATACTCTTATTCCAACTGCAAATGGCAATAATGGTTTAATACCCGCTTATGACATTACTGATATTACCTTGACTTATAAAATGAATTCTAAATTCAATATTAAAGGAGGACTTAACAACTTGTTTGATACCCGATACTTTACCAGAAGAGCTGGCGGGTATCCGGGTCCGGGTGCATTACCAGCAGACGGAAGAACATTCTTTGTTTCGCTGCAAGCAAAACTGTAAAGCATGTTACCCAAGTTTAACCGAGGTCATGGTTAATGATCCTCCTACCGCTTTATCATTAAAAAAAGAAATTTTATCCCTGGTTGTTCCTACTCCTAAAGTGTACATTAATGGCAGGTAATGTTCGGGAGTAGGAATAGCCAAAAGGGCTTCCCTGCCTAATTGGGTATAATTAATTAAAGGAGCATGATTACCTGATTCTATTAAAGTTTTAAACTGGTCATTCATTTGAATAGCCCAATCATATCCGTATTGATTTTCATTTAATTTATCCCATGCTACCATTCGTAAATTGTGTACCATATTTCCGCTTCCAATAATTAATACCCCTTTCTTTCTTAAGGCATACAATTCCTTTGCTAAATCATAGTGAAACTTTGGACCTTTTGTATAATCAATACTCAATTGCAAAACAGGAATATTAGCTTCCGGATACATATGCCGCACAACGGTCCAGGTACCATGATCTAATCCCCAATCATGGTCTAACTCTACCTGGGTAGAAACAATCATAGACGCTGTTTCTTTAGCTAAGGCAGGATTACCAGGTGCATTATACTGTACATCAAATAAAGCCTGCGGGAAGCCACCAAAATCATGAATGGTCTTTGGAAAATCCATGGCAGTAATTTGTGTGCCTCGGGTAAACCAATGCGCAGACACCACCAGTACGGCAGTAGGAGTTGGTATTTCAGCTGCCATTTTCTTCCAGCCACGGCTGAATTCTGTGTCTTCTATCCCGTTCATAGGAGAACCATGCCCAATGAATAATACCGGCATCAGGTAGTCATTCTGAGGTAAGCTTTGCGTAAAATTTTTAAATTCAGATAGTGTTGTCATAACTTATTCTTGTACCAGATTTGTCCTGCTCTTGAAGTGTAATTCTCAATTATTTTTTCAGCTTCTAATTTTTCTAATATGGCCTTCGCATCTGACAGTGTAAGATTATAATACAAAGCATATTCTTGCAAAGTGGAAGAATTAAACTGATTAAAAATGTCCAGTGAATCCTGAGGTTCATTTTTAATTACTGGACCATTCACTAATTTCATTAAAGTCTGTACGTATACTTCATAAGGCTTGCTACCATATACTTTCAGCTGATTGTCGTCTTGATCTAGAAAAAATATGGTAGGAAATCCTCTCACACCCCGCTCTCTTGCAAGAGCTAGATCTTCATTAAATAATTCTTTTGCCTGAGCATTGTAGTCTTTTTCAAACTGATCTAGATTTAACCCGGTTTCCGTTGCAGCCTGCTTCAGGAATTCCCATTTGGTAATATTTTTTTTCTCTATGAAAACCATCTCCTTTATTCTACGCAGGAATAACATTGCTTTATGCTTGTCTTGTATTTCAGCTGCTTTAAATGCAATAGAAGGTGGATAAGAAGACGCTAAGGGATCTTCCAACCATACAGCCCCATCAATGGGCATATTGTATTGTTTGCTGGCTTCATCCCAATGAGCGGCAACACTGGCAGGTCCATTTACATCGGAACCACCATAACTGTCCCAGCTCTTTAATAATCCACCCATTCTGTATTCTATAGTAAAATAATGCCCATATTCCTTTTTGAGTTTACGCAATTGGGGATCTATGCCCCAGCAAGAGGAACAAATGGGATCTGTGAAGTACAAAAGTTTTATTGCTTTCTTCTGATTTGTTGCCAATTGTTTTTCGATTAACCCTTGCATGTCAACCACTTCCCCAATTTCAGGTTGGTGGATTTTTGAACCAGCACCCGGCACTTCGCAAATACCTGTAATGGGGTCACATTGCATAGGATGTACATTCATATTTTCCATAGAATACCGCTTTGATTTCTATAGCAAAATTAATTAGCTACCCTATGAGGCTACAATGACTCCAGGCAATAAAAAGGATTGATTTAAATCAATTATTTCCTTACTTATCCGCTATCCTTTTCCTTATTCTACTTAAAGTTTCTGGAGTTAATCCCATATAGGACGCTATCATATGTTGAGGGAATCGCTGCAGTAAAGCGGGATACTCTATTCTAAATTTTTCATATCGCTCTTCCAATGATAAGCTTATCATTGAAGTAAGTCGTCTTTGCATTGCAATATAAGCCCCCTCAAAATTGAGTCGGGTATATGTTTCATATTTAGGCATAGTAAGCAAAAGCCTGTCATGAGCATTTTTACTAATCAGCGTTACCTCCGTATCTTCTACTGCATCAATATTATATGTAGCTGGTTCTCCTGTTAAAAAGGAATATAAATCTGATATAATCCATCCTTCAACTCCAAATTGAATAATATGTCCTACCCCTTGTTCGTCTAGGGTATAAGATTTCATTGCCCCCTTTTCAATAAAAGCAAATGATTGGCAGATATCGCCAGCATGCAATAGATACTGTTTTCTTCGATACTTTTTATATACAAGATGTGACTGCAACAATTCTTGCTCACTCTCTGTTAAAGGAACTTTACTATTGAAATGCTGAATGAATTGTGTACACATATGTTACTTTCCGATACAAAACTTACTGAAAATATAATCCAACTGATCTTCGTGTGTAATAGTTCCCGTAATAGTTCCCAGATGATGAAGACACTGTCTGATATCTAAGGCCAGTAAATCTCCTGGAACCCGATTCTGAAGACCAGCCTCCACTTCTTCAATCGATTGCAACAAAGCTACCAAAGCTGCATTATGACGCGCATTGGTTACAATGGTAGACTCTGCATGTATGTTTCCGTGAATGGTTTTATTCACTAGTTCCTTTTTCAGTGCTTCAATCTGCTCATTGTTCTTTGCAGAAATAAATAACTGATTAAAGAATTTTTCAAAGTACTTTAGTTGCTCTTTTGAAGCAAGATCCGCTTTATTCCCTACGAGTATATATTGAATTTGTTCTGCTTCAAATTCTGCAACCACCTGCGCCAACTCTATTTCAGTTGTTGTTAATACATCATACAGATATATCACCAGTTCAGCAGCCCGCATTTTTTCCTTGCTCTTGCTTACTCCAATCTGTTCAATTGCATCAGATGTGTGTTCCCTAATTCCAGCCGTATCTATCAATCTGAATAATACACCGTCAATGTTCAGGACTTCTTCAATTGTATCTCTGGTAGTACCAGCAATATCGCTTACAATGGCCCGGTTCTCATTCAGTAAAGTATTCAGAAGAGTTGATTTACCTGCATTAGGCTTTCCAATTATAGCAACCTGAACCCCATTCTTGATTACGTTCCCCAGCTTGAAAGAAGCAATTAATTGTTGCGTTGCGGTTTTTAATTGAGCAATCAATTCAGCAAATGCAGACCTGTCTGCGAATTCTACATCTTCCTGTGAAAAATCCAGTTCTAATTCTATCAATGCTGAAAATCGGATCAAGGTTTCTCTTAGTTGAGATAAATCAGAAGAAAAACCTCCACGCATCGTATGCAATGCCGCGCGTTTGCTGGCTTCTGTATTACTAGCAATTAAATCGGCTACTGCCTCTGCTTGTGCCAAATCCATTTTGCCTTTTAAAAAAGCTCTTTGTGTAAACTCTCCCGGTTTTGCCAGACGAACTCCTTTGGCCGTAATTGCCTGAATAATTTGTTCTTGTATATAGGGCGAGCCATGACAACTGATTTCAATTACATCCTCTCCCGTATAAGACTTAGGCCCTTTGTATAAGGAAAGAACAACTTCGTCTATTATAATATCTCCGTCTTTCAGCAAACCCACATGCAATGTATGAGATGCTTGCTTCTGTAAATCCTTTGAAGGAAATAAAGCATTGATGGCCTCGAAAGCATTGGGGCCACTCACCCTAATCACACCAATCGCTCCTATGCCAGGTGCTGTTGCCAATGCCACAATAGTATCATCCCATCCTTTTAATTGCATGTTCATTTGGCAAAGTTACGTCTTTTAGCACCCTGCTAAAAATACCTATCATAGAGGACCGCATAAACAAAAAGCCCCGACTCTTTTTTGAATCGGGGCCTTTATATCATTTAGGTAAAGATTACTCTTCAGAAACCATGAATGTAATGCTCTGCTTGTGACGATAGATTACGTTTCTACCATTCTGTACGGCAGGCTTCCACTTTGGACCTCTGGTAATTACACGTACCGCTTCGTTTTTAGTACCGTAACCTGGATCGTTCTCAGCAACTACATCACTGATTGTACCATCCTTTGCCACGATAAAAGAAACCACTACAGTATACTTTCCTGGAGGCGCACCATTGTCAACTGGTAAGTCTCTGTTAAGGTTACGCTCCAAGTATTTAGCCCATGCAGGCAAACCACCAGGAAATTCAGCAGGGATCTGCACCACTGTGAAAATCTTATCGTAATCTTCTTCTTTTTTAGGAGCTTCTACCACACCGGTACCTGATTCAACCGGAGGAGCAACAATACCTTCGTCTTTTGCACCTTCCTGATTGATTGTACCAATCTTGGTATCTTCTAATTTTTCTACCTCTTTAATTTCGTCTTCTTCTTTCACTTCCTCATCCTTTACAATTTTAGGAGGAGTGAACTTCGTGATTTCCACTTTAGGAGGCTCTTGCTTTGGTGGTGGCGGTGGTGGCGGTGGTTCAGGCTTCTTTTCTTCCTGTTGCACGTTTTCCAGCGACACGTCCTGCACTATTAATTCTGTCTTCGAACTTGAGGTAGAATTGGCAAGCAGGTTGCCAAGTACAGCAAGCAATATGATGAGAATCGTTCCTACTAAAGCCTTAATCATACGCTTGTTGTAGGTTTTACGCAAATCATAAGCTCCATACTCTTTGTTTCTTCCATCAAATATGATGTCGAGAATGTCTGCTGATTGAATTTTATTTACGTCCATTGTAAAAAATGTTATTAATTAGTTGCTTGTTGATATTAATTAGATGCGCCACCTGCTGTAGCACTGCTTGCATCTGATATTTTCACCAACTGTGCTTCAGGGTCTGAAATATCTACTAGTGCATAACGCTTCAACACGTTGATGGCCATCTCATCCAAAATATCTACTACATTTTTGTAAGTACAGTCAACTGAAGGCTTAATCACCACTACAAGGTCCTTTTCAGGAGTATTGCGCTTCTTGTCAATCAGAACAGTTCTGATTTCCTTGAAAGTAGATGATTTAAAGTTTGATCCATCCGGTGCTAATTGACCTTCGTAATAAAAGACATTATTGTCTTTTCCTAGCAACAAGGTAATAACCCCAGATTCTTTCGCCTTATTTTGTTCCTCTGGTTTGTCCGCATCTTTTGGTAAAAAGAGCTTCATAGCCGTTGGCTGACTCATGGTTGTAGTGAAGATAAAAAAGGTAATCAACAAGAAACCTAAGTCCACCATGGGTGTTAAGTCAACCCTGGTTGATAATTTTTTCCCTTTCTTGACCCCGGGGCCTTTCTTGTGGCCACCACTGTCGGAGGTATCCATTTCTGCCATGTCGGTAGAATTTAGTTTTCGTTATAAATTATTTTACTCTTCTAATTTTTCACCTTTCTGATTCATTTTCCAAAGGTCAGTACCTACAGGAGCTGCTTCCGGACTAGTAACCATTTGAAACTTCAGGATATCATTCTTCTTGAAAGCGTCAATAATGGCTTTGAAAGCTGGGAACTTAGCTGCATTATCGCCCTTCAAAAGGAATGCAGGTTCTTTTTCGCCCATGTAAACTTCTTTAGTAACTCTCATCCAGGTTACCAATTCATTGTTAGCTGTATCCAATACCGGGATACCTGGCAATTTATCACCCTTGCGCTGATCTTCTGGCAATGCAAGGAATGAAGAAAGACTGCCGAATGGTGCTCCGAAAAACAGTGCCTTTTTAAAAGCAGCTGTATTTAATCCAAGATTTCTGCTGGAATTCAAAGCATTGGCAATTGCTTCTTTCTTAGACTCATCGTCCATTTCAAGAAACACTTTACCGTTTGCATCCAAAATTACCATTACATAATCTTTCTGGGGCGCCACTTTCGCAGCAACAGAATTGGGTGTAGTAACAGCAATGGCTTCAGCGGGTTTAAACTTGGTCGTTAAGATAAAGAACGACAACAAGAGAAAGGCCACGTCGCACATCGCCGTCATGTCAATATTTGTACTCTTCCGAGGTAATTTGGCTCTACCCATTGTTTTGTTTTTTACTGTTCACTTATATAGGATTCAAATCTTTGCAGATTCCACAAATAATGTCAAAATTATTTGTAGTTAGCAGCGAAGCTTTGAGTTAAAGTGAAACCAGACTCATCAATACCATATGTAATACCATCGATACGAGTAGTAAACACGTTATAGAAAATGATAGCTACCGCAGATGTACCGATACCCAATGCAGTGTTGAACAATGCTTCAGAGATACCTTTTGACAATTCACGAGCAGCGTCACCACCACCTTCGTCACCTAGGGCAGAGAATGATTTAATCATACCTAATACGGTTCCGAACAAACCTAATAGCGTTGCTACAGAAGCGATAGTTGATAAGAATACCAAGTTCTTTTCTAACATTGGTAATTCAAGAGCAGTTGCTTCTTCAATTTCCTTCTGGATATTCAATACTTTTTGTTCAGTTTCCAACTCAGTGTTGGTAATCATTTCTTTGTACTTCTTAAGACCAGCTTTCATTACGTTTCCTACTGAACCTTTTTGCTTATCGCAAGCAGCCAAAGCTTTGTCTACTTCTTTGTTTGCAAGGTGGAACTGTACGCTACGAACAAATTCAGCATTGTTAGCTGTACCGGTAGCTTTAATAACTGTAAGCATACGCTCAATAACGAAAATCAATACGATGATGAAGTTACCAATCAAAACAGGTACAACGATACCACCTTCATACATTTTTGCTAATCCAGTCAAAGGTCCTTTGTGGTTAGGCCAGAAACCACCTGCCAAATCTGGATTGGTGAAATTACTGTTTGTTCCAAGTACAAATCTCCAAAGAATGTACCCTAGAAATACCCCTGCAAAAGGAGCAATCCATGAAATAATGTTGCTGCTCTTCTTCGGTTGAGTAGAAGTTGCACTTTTCACTGCAGCGGTTGGTTTTGTTTCAGCCATGACTCAAATGGTTTTTGATTTTTTAAAAAAATAACTAATGGTTTAAAAAATTACTTCACAATGCTAATGAAAATTATTCTGAATTAACAAATTGTTTCAAATTCTTTAAAACAATTTAAACCAGCATTGGAAAGGGGTTGTAAAATAGGTATTTTATTTAAAGCAGCAAACACATGCTTATTTTCTTTGCGTGATTTTTACCGATTTTTTAAAATTCTCCACCATTCATCCAATCCTTATTCTTATTTGATTGTTAGAAGATTAACACCCCTATCTTTATAGGCATTTTTTTAAAAAACACTAATTGCAACAATGAAAAAACTATTATTCACCAGTACAGCGCTGATGCTTGCCCTTAGTTTAGTGGCTCAACAGCGACCACAAACTCCACCCCAGACTCCAGGGTCAGGTGCGCCAACTCAGGGGCCTAATATGGGCAATTTGGCTAATATGATGAACAATGCACAGAGACAGGGTCCAAAGCCTTATAAAGAGGTGATTACGGCTAAAGCTGTTTCTAAAACAGGTTTGTTCACTGTTCACAAAGTAGAAGACAAATACTATTTTGAAATTCCTGATTCTCTTTTCGGAAGAGAGATTTTGTCAGTTGTTCGTTTTGCTAAAGTACCAGCGGGTGCTGGTTATGGCGGGGAAATTGCCAATCAGCAGACCATCACTTTTGAAAAAGGACCTAATAACAATGTATTCCTAAGAACAGTTACCTTGGTAAACAAGGCTGAAGAAAACCAGGATATCTATAAAGCAGTAACTAATTCTAACTTGAATGCCATTGCTTCTGCTTTCCCTGTGGCTTCATTAGGTAAAGATTCAACAGGGGTAGTAATTGACGTTACTGCCTTCTTTAGTGGCGATAATCAGGCGGTTAGCGTTAACCCTAATATCAAAAGAAGATATAGCTTAACTGCTTTGGCGCAGGATCGCTCTTATATCAGCAAAATCAGCACTTACCCAATTAATACAGAGATTGTAACAGTAAAAACCTTTAACGCTTCCGCAGCAGCAGGTCCTTCTATCCCGGGATTACCAACAGGTGGAGCTTCCTTAGCTGCAGCAAGAGATGCAGGTGCCGTTACTATGGAAATCAACACTTCATTATTGCTATTACCTAAAGTGCCTATGCAGCGCAGAATAGCAGACAAGCGTGTTGGATACTTCACGGATGATTTCGTTAGATACAGTGACTCCCAGCAAAAAGTAGAAGAATTAAGTTTTGCTGTACGCTGGAGACTGGAGCCAAAAGATGGCGAGTGGGAAAAATGGAGAAGAGGTGAATTGGTAGAACCTAAAAAACAAATCATCTATTATATTGATCCTGCAACACCTAAACAGTGGCGCTCGCACCTGATTGCAGGAATTAACGACTGGCAGGCTGCTTTTGAAAAAGCAGGTTTTAAAAATGCTATCGTAGGTAAGGAATGGCCAGAAAACGATACTACCATGAGCATGGAAGATGCCCGTTTCTCTGTAGTACGTTATTTTGCTTCTGATATTCCAAACGCTTATGGACCTAACGTTCACGACCCAAGAAGTGGTGAAATTTTAGAAAGCCATATCGGCTGGTACCACAATGTAATGAAGCTGGTACACGACTGGTATATGGTACAGGCAGCTCCTAATGATCCAGGTGCACGCAGTATGAAATACGACGACCAGTTAATGGGCGATTTAATTCGTTTCGTTTCTTCACACGAAGTGGGTCATACACTAGGATTACGTCACAACATGGGAAGCAGTAGCCAGACTCCTGTTGAAAAATTAAGAGACAAACAGTGGGTTGAAGCAAATGGACACACTGCCTCTATCATGGACTACGCTCGTTTTAACTATGTAGCGCAGCCAGAAGATAATATCAGCAGAAAAGGTTTATACCCTAGAATTGGTGATTACGACAACTGGGCTATCAAATGGGGATATGGTTATATACCGGGAAACAATGAAGAAGAAATAAAGAGCAATAGTAACAAAATGGTTACCGCAGCTTTAAAAGAAAATCCTCGTCATTGGTTTGGTACTTATGAGAGTGGCAACCGTGTTGACCCAAGAAGCCAAAGCGAAGATTTGGGAGACAACTCTGTAAAAGCCAGTGAATATGGTATTTTGAACCTGAAGCGTGTCATGAAAGGTTTACCTGAGTGGACCAAGGAGGAAGGTGATCAATACAACAACCTTGCTACCATGTATGGACAAACCTTAGGTCAGTTCAATAGATATATTGGACATGTTAGCACCAATATTGGTGGTGTTTATGAAACTTTCAAAACGGTTGAGCAAAACGAAGCTGTTTATGAAATCGTTCCAAAAGCACGTCAAAAAGAAGCGGTTGGATTCATTAACAAACATGTATTTGAAACTCCAACATGGTTAGTAGATCGCGCTATGTGGAACAAGTTCAATAACCCAATTTCTGCTGACCCTATCATGAGTCTTCAGGAAAGAACCGTGAACAGCATTGTTAGTACAGATCGTTTAGGTCGCTTGCAATTAAGCGCTGAAAGATTTGGAGCGGATAAGGCTTACACTGCTATGGAGTTATTGAATGATGTTCAGGGCACTATTTTCAGCGAATTGAGCAGCAAAAAAGCCATTGATACGTATAAGCGTATGTTACAAAGAGCATATGTGGATCGTTTGGCTTCAATCATTAATCCGGCTCCAGCTTCTGGTGGTGGTATTACTATCACAATTGGTGGTATCAGTGCTGGTATTGATGCAAAGAAATCAGACGTTACTGCCATTGTGCGTTCACAATTAGTAAGTCTTCGCAGTCAACTTTCTACCGCTGCAGCAACCACTGCCGATAGAATGAGCAAGATTCATTTAGCTGATTTGGCTGAAAGAATTAAGCAAGCTTTAGATCCTAAATAAATCCATTCTTTTACATAGAATTGAAACCGCAGGTGATAAACCTGCGGTTTTTTTATTTGTATCTTTACCACATGAAAAAACTATTGATTCTTCTGTTGGTATTGATAATGGGCAACTCCATTCAGGCGCAAAAAGTTATCTGGGGTTATGTTAAAGACAGCGTTACAAACGAACCCATTGAAATGGCCAGTATTACGAATACCCGCAATAACAATACAGTTATCACCAATCAAAAAGGGTTGTTCAAAATTGAAGTAAGTAAAAACGATATCCTTTCGGTTGCTGCAGTAGGTTATTATTTTGATACCGTTTTATACAGTGGTATTATTAGCGCAACTGATACTATAACCCTATTTTTAAAGCCCATTAGCAGAAGTTTGAATGATGTAACCGTTCAAAATACAGGGGTTAATCAATACAGTTTAGATAGTTTAAGAAGAATCAGAGAGTTTACAGAAGAAATGGTAAGCCCACCCGTTAAATCCGTTGAACTGGCTAATTCTGGTGCAGGTATTGGCATCAGTTTAAACAGGCTTAGCAAGAGAGAAAAACTCAAAAGAAATGCTATTAGAATTTTTAACAACAGTGAAAAGCAGGCATACGTTGACTATCGCTTCTCTACTGCTATTGTTAACAAATACAGCGGATTAAAAGGAGAAGAATTACAAGTATTCATGCAACGCTACAGACCTTCTTATGAATGGTTAAGAAAAAATCCTAAAGAAGAAGATGTTAAGTATTACATCAACGAAAAGCTGAAAGACCGAAGAAAATAAGGCATCAATTCGGTACTATTCGTATCGTAATGCTACAATTGGATTAAGTTTGGCCGCTTTCATTGCCGGATAAATACCTGCAACCAATCCTACAATGGTACATATAATGATTCCTATGAACACCCATGCCCATGGGATTACAAAACCTGTATCTAGTATGATTCCAAAAATATTACCTACCAATATTCCCAAGATGATTCCAAACAAGGCACCCAACAAACTAATGATCATACTTTCAAACAAAAATTGCTGACGTACATATTTACTTTTACCTCCAATGGCTTTCACCAGCCCCACTTCCTTGGTTCTTTCATTTACCGCAACCAGCATAATATTCATCAGACCAATCGCAGCTCCAATTAATGTAATTAACCCAATGACACTCGCTGCGCCGGTTATACTGCTTAAGAATCCAATAAACATTTCCGCAAACTTGTCGCTCTTTTCTATCACGAAATTATTGTCTTCTTTAGGCTCGAGCTTTCGGATGGATCTGAACACAGAAGTAGCTTCATCCGTTGCTACGGGCAATTGATTGATATCCGTTACACTCACCCCTACCAAATAAGTAGGGCCAATATTGGCATAACGGCGTACATTGGTATAGGAGGTTACAATTACATCGTCTTGTCTTAACATGGCACTTGACCCTTTGGATTTTAACAATCCAACGACGCGATAAGGGGTACTGCCTACTTTGATGATTTTATCAATAGAACGCTCTGGTCTTTCTCCAAACAAACGCGTAGCCACATTGCTGCCCAACAGGCAAACATTTCTGCCGCTCTGCACATCCAGGTTATTCAGGTTTCTACCCTGCTCAATGGTGTATCCGTTCACCATCAAGTAGTTTTCATCTCCTCCCCAAATTAATATCTGTGGATTGGTTTTTCTGTCTTCAAATCGCAGTTCCTGACCTCCTGGCCCACGTCTGTAAACGCTGACCATTGCACCCGGAAAACTATAATTGGCTTTGAATCTTTCCACTTCTTCCAGACGAAGCGGTTTATTTAAATTGGATTTTTTCTCTTTCAGTCCTCTTTTTGTTTTAGTGACTTCATCACTATTAGGCCCCATCCTGGCTCTGCTGTCTTTATAGCGGATGCTAAATGAGTTGGCTCCCATAGAGGAAAAACTCTCCTTCAGACTCTGGTTCATGGCTTCAATGGCGGTTATAATCCCTATTAATGCCATAATACCAAATGCAATAATGGCGATAGTAATACCCGCACGTAATTTGTTGCCTTTGACCGTACGCCAGGCTAAATTGAATGAGTCGAAGATTGTCATGAAATAAAGGTACAGCGTATTACGGAAACCTTTAAAGCCTTATCCTTCAATTATGAAGAGCGGTTAAAAATAGAAGCAATTGAGCACTATTGAAGGAAGAACGCCAACCAATACAATGGCAGCGGCTACCAATAACAGTCCTAATTTGAATCCTTGCCCAATTTCAGCCGTTTCTGGTTGTCCTTCCTTAAAGTACATAGCTTGTATTACTCTGAAGTAATAATAGGCGCTGATGGCTGCAAATAATACCGCAACAATTACTAACCAGATAGGACCACCTGCTTTTACTACAGAGGCCAGCATAAAGTACTTGGCAAAAAAACCAGCTGTTAAAGGAATACCAGCCAAAGAAAGCAAACAGATAGTGGCTACCAACGCCAACACAGGTTGTGTTCTTGCGAGTCCATTGAAACCATCGAAAGTATAATCTTTCACTTTCATCAGAATAGCAAAGAATCCTATGGTGGCCAAACAATAAGCCACTGTATATAAAATAATACCTTCTGTACCTAAATCGTTATTGCTGTACAATGCAAACAACATAAAGCCTGCTTGGGCAATACTGGAATAAGCCAGCATTCTTTTGATGCTTCTTTGAAATACAGCAGTGATATTACCCGCAAATAAAGTGGCTACAATAACAAATGATAAAATGATTGACCAGGTGGGTCCCAACAAACTCGTATTTGAAGCAAATAGCTTAATAAAAGCAAAGAATCCAGCTGCTTTCACAATGGTCGACATGAATGAAGTAAAAACACTGGGCGCCCCATCATACACATCTGGTGTCCAGAAATGGAAAGGAGCAGCAGACACTTTAAAAGACATGGCTGCGAACAAAAGTAAAAAACCAGCAACCTGTAAAAAGGAAGCAGTTTGAACACCAGAAGAAGGTGGCAATGCAGGGTTGTTTACTCCTACCATACCAAAACTTCCAGTGGCACCGTACAATAACACTATCCCCATCAACATGATACCGGTAGTGAAAGATCCCATCAGAAAATACTTTAAGGAAGCTTCATTGCTTTTTAAGTTCTTTTTATCTGAGCCAGTTAAAATGTATAGAGGGATAGATAGAATTTCAATTCCAAGAAACAGCATTAACATTCCATTGAAGGAAGTTAGAATAGCCGTTCCACAAAGCACAAAGAATATAAGCGCATAAAAATCCGCTGTCTTGTTTCCTAATTTTTCCATTTCGGAACCACTCAACAATACAAAGAGCAAAGTACCCGCAATCATCAGCGTATTGAAGAACATGCCCATTTTATTGAAATGCAGCAAGTCTTTGGTATCTACCTGAATAGAAAAAATGCCATAGCTATTTAGAATATTAGCCACAAGCAGTATGACTAATGCAACTATTGCCGTCAAGGTAATTAAGGGTTTCTTATTGGTAAAAATGCCTGTAAACATCATTACCACACCCATGATTGCTGAAAATATAATTGCGTTCATAACTACTCTCTCGTTCTTTTACTTATTTACAAATATTGCGGAAACTGTATCTCCGGTTAAATCTAATAATGGCTGAGGATATACACCAAAAACCAATATCATCAATGTAATAATTACCAGTGCTACCTGAATATTGAATGGCATTTCACTCGCTTTTTCAGTGGTTGCATTTACATTTCCGTAAATAACACGCTGAACCATATTTAAGGTATAAACAGCAGCCAGAATAATGCTGATTCCTGCTACACCTGCCATTACCATATTGTACTGGAATAATCCATTGAACATCAAGAACTCTCCTATAAACGCATTGGTTAAGGGAAGTGCCACATTGGCCAAAGCCATCATCACCAATAGAATTGCCATTGCCGGTGCTTTCTGTGCCAGCCCGCCCAATTCTTTCATATTGGTGGTGCCTAATTGTTTTTCAATTAAGTCTGCAATTATCCAAAGCCCAATTACATTCACACCATGACTGAACATCTGAATCATAACTCCATCCATAGCAGTTTCGTTGTTGGTAAACATGGCCGCAGACATTAAACCAATATGCGCAATGGAAGAATA
>VFQM010001109.1_pt1 | contig 25015 bp, 22 predicted proteins | sample 3512391 | NCBI WGS metagenome assembly VFQM01 (sample SAMN10412369, study PRJNA504923) | tailings metagenome | isolation source: Replicate 1 from Balatoc abandoned mine | place: Philippines | reverse complement strand
GACCATCGCCTGGTCGTAAGTGTCATAGTTGTACATCAGATCACCCAATCGCCGGCGGTCGGATCGGCCGGTTTCAAAGTCAGGTCGGGGCGCACGGTCGGGCCGAGCGCGCGGATGCGTTCCTTGATGTGGCCGGGGCGCACTCCGGTCTCATCCTTCACCGCGTCGATCGCATAGGCGGCGTTGACGCGGCGCGCGGCCAGCTCGCGGGCCAGGATCGTGTCGGCGTGATCACCCACATCGACCGCGTCCTCGACATGGAGCGACCATTGCACGCCGTCCCACCAGGTGACGGCGCCGGTCTTCAAATCATTGCCGGTCAGGATCTTCACTGTGCTGCCTCCAGCGCCAGGGCGCGCAATGCTGCGGTATTGGGTTCGGCGGTCACTTCGCCGATGACGATGATTGCCGGGCTCTTGACCTTCTCGCGCAGGACCAGATCGGGCAGGCCGGCCAGATTGGCGCGCAGCACGCGCATTTGCGGGCGCGTGGCGTTCTCGACCACGGCGACCGGCATGCCGGGGGCTAGGCCATCCTCGATCAGCTTGTCGGCAATCGCCTCGGCCGTGGCGAGGCCCATGTAGATCACCAGCGTCCGGCCCTGGCCGGCAAGACCCGCCCAGTTCTGTTCGCTGAGGCCCTTGCACTGGCCCGCGACAAAGCTGACCACCGAGGCCGAGCGGCGATGGGTCAGCGGCATCTGCGCGGCTGCGGCGGCGCCGATCGCGGCGCTGATCCCGGGGACGACTTCAACCGCGACGCCAGCGGCATCGCACGCCTCGGCCTCTTCGCCGCCGCGCCCGAAGATGAAGGGATCGCCGCCCTTCAGGCGGACGACTTCCTTGCCGGCCAGCGCCTCGCGCACCAGCAGGGCGTTGATCTCATCCTGCGGCATGGTGTGGCGTGAGCGTCGCTTGGCGACCGAGACCAGCCGGGCTTCGGGGCGGGCGAGGGCGAGGATTGCGGGATCGACGAGACCATCGTGGACGATCAGCCTGGCGCGCATGATCAGCCGCGCCGCGCGCAGCGTCAGCAGGTCAGGATCGCCAGGACCGGCGCCGACCAGCCAGACCTTGCCGGCATTGAGAGGTGGATTGCTCATCCTGCCCAAGTGCGCTTTTGCTCGCGCAGCCGCCAGCCAGAATGCCTTTGCGGGGGATTAGGTTAGCTATTCGCCCTTCATCTGCTCGGGCGGAACCGGCAATTCGACGCCGTGATCCTTGAACAGGTGCCAGACATTGCGGAGGATTGCCGAGCGGATCATGCCGGTGCCGATCTCCGGCTGGCTGATCGAGACCTGGATCTCGAATTCGATGCCCTTCTCGGCGAAGTTGACCAGCCAGACTGCCGGCTTTGGCTCGGGCTGGACACGCTCGACGCCTTCGATTGCCTGGAGCATCAGCCGCTCGGCCAGGTCAAGGTCGGTGCCGTAAGCCACGCGGACCGGCACCTTCATGCGCTCGTCCTTGGTGCTGGCGGTCCAGTTTTCGACCGCCGAGGTCATCAGCAGCTCGTTCGGGATCAGGTACTTGATGTGATCGCGGGTGGTGACGGCGACGGCGCGGATGCCGATGCGGTTGACCTTGCCCACGGTCTTGTCCGCTCCGGTGCCCACCGCGATCACGTCGCCCGGCTCGATCGAGCGGTCCATCAGCAGGATGATGCCCGAAATCAGGTTGCCCAGCGTCTTCTGCAGGCCAAAGCCAATGGCGAGGCCAAAGGCGCCAGAAAACACGGTGAGCGCGGTCAGGTTGATGCCCAGGATATCGATCCCGATCAGCACGAGCGCGGTCCAGACCACGATATTGACCAGCTTTTCGCCCAGCACCTGCTGGCCCAGATCGAGCCGGGTCATCCCGCGGAACACCCGCCGGACAAAGCGGGTCAGCGTCCAGCCGATCACCAGAACGCCGATCGCGACGGTCAGGATCTTGAACCCGCCGAGCAGCGAGATGTGATAGCCGCCAAGGTCAAACCCGATGCTGTCCAGCCAGCCAAGGAATTCGGGCCAGCTCATGCCGCAGCCCAGGCGGCCAGGCCGCGCGCTAGGTCGGCGATCAGGTCAGCTGGTTCCTCAAGCCCGATCGACAGCCGCACGCCAAACCGGTCGGCGCTGTCCATGCCGGGAAGCGGCCACTTGGTCGCAGTGCGCAGGCCCGCCGGATCGATCGGGGTAACAAGGCTCTCGAATCCGCCCCACGAATAGCCGATGCCGAACAGGGCGAGGGCATCGATGAAGGCATCGCGCGCCTGGCCGTCCTTGCCCTTGAACACCAGGCTGAACAGGCCGCAGCCGCCGGAAAAATCGCGGGTCCACAGCTCGTGCCCCGGGGATCCCGGCAGCATGGGATTGAGCACGCGGGCTACTTCCGGGCGCGCGCTGAGCCACTGCGCCAGCGCCAGCGAACTGGCGGTCTCGCGCTCCAGCCGCAGGCCCATCGTGCGCAGACCCCGCAGGGCGAGGGCGGCATCGTCGGGCGAAACCACCTGGCCCAGGCTCTGCGCAGTCTTGCGCAGCTTGGCGTAATACTTCTCGCCCGCCGCGGCGCTGCCCATCATCAGGTCGGAATGGCCGCCGACGTGCTTGGTCAGGCTCATCACGACGATATCGGTGCCGCGCTCCAGCGCCGGGAATGCCAGCGGCCCGGCCCAGGTGTTGTCGAGCACCACGGCAATCCCGCGTTCGCGGGCGAGGGCAGAGAAGGCTGGCACGTCCTGCACTTCGAGCGTCAGGCTGCCCGGGCTTTCCAGCAGCACGGCCTTGCAGCGTTCGCACGCGGCGGCGGCAAAGGCGGTGGGATCGAGCGGATCGAACCAGCGGGTTTCGATGCCCATGTCCTTCAGCAGCCCGCGCGCCATCGAGCGGGTCGGCTCATAGGCATTGTCGGTCATCAGCAGGACATCGCCCGGCCGCAGGACGGAGAGCAAAGCCCCAGCCACCGCTGCAACGCCTGAAGGATAAAGCACGGTCCCGGCCGCGCCGGGCTCAAGCTCGGTCAGGGCATCGGCCAGCGCCCACTGGGTCGGCGAACCGCGCCGACCATAATAGAAGTGGCCGTCCTCGTTGGGCTTGCCGGCATGGACCGCCGCGGAATCGGGATAGAGGTGCGTCGAGGCGCGCCACACCGGCGGGCTGACCACCGAGCCTGGCTGGCTGGGCGTGCCCGTCCATTCCGCGCTGCGCCCGGCCCCGACAAGGCGGGTGGCGGGGGCAATACTGTCAGGTGTCTTCTTCGCCAAACCGGGTCCGTTCGTAGTCGCTGTTCAGGCTGCGCCGGTCGCCTTTGGCGTTTCCGGATCGGCCCCCCACTCGCTCCAGCTGCCATCATAGAGCCTGCCGTCTTCCTTGCCCAGCAAGTGCATGGCAAACAAGAGCACGCAGGCGGTCACACCGCTGCCGCAGGTGGTGACGACCGGTTTGCCAAGGTCAATCGCGGCCCCGGCGAAGGCTTCCTTCAGCCCGGCCTTGTCCTTGAAGGTGCCATCGGCATTGAACAGGGCCGAATAGGGCAGGTTGCGCGATCCGGGGATATGGCCAGCGGCGATGTGCGGGCGCGGATCGGCTTCCTCGCCGGTGAAGCGCGCGGCACCGCGGGCATCGAGCACCTGTTCGGCGCCGCTCGCCACATTGGCCAGCATCTGGTCCTTGCTGCGGACCTTGCCTTCTTCCTGCCAGGCAGTGAAGTGGCGGTGGCGCAATGTTTCCGCACCCTCGGCCAGGGGACGGCCTTCGGCCTTCCACTTGGCGATCCCGCCATCGAGGATCGCGACATTGTGCGCGCCGAACAGCTTGAGCATGAACCAGGCGCGGGCGGAGGTCTTCACCGCGCTGTCATCGTAGATCACGATCCGGCTGCCATCGCCGAGGCCGAGCGATTGCATCCGGCTGGCAAACTTTTCCGGCGGGGGGAGCGTGTTGTCGACCGGCGATCCGGTGTCGACCAGGTCGGCCAGGTCCATGAAGACCGCGCCGGGGATATGGCCCGCAAGGTATTCGTCAAGGCCGCTGCGGCCCGTGGCGGGCATGTGCCAGCTGGCATCGACGATCCGCAGATCGCTGGCGCCCATTTCGTTGGCCAGCCATTCGGTGGTGACAAGACTTTCCATATGACCCTCGCGTCCTCCTCGCGCTGACCGGGCCCGCGCATTATTTGCGCGTCAGGTCCGGGCGAGTGCCGCGCTCCTCTTCGCTGCACCTGCGAACAGAGGCTTAACCCGCCGAGCGGGCCGCGTCCATCGCAATTCGGTCGCCAATTCGGTCAGCCGACCGCGCGCTGCCCCAGCTTGCCAAAGGTGCGCGGGCCAAGGTCGAGCCGGAACGGTCGCAGCGCGCCGCCGGGCTGCTCCGGCAATTCGCCGATCACGAAGGTCTGGGCGATCACCAGTGCTTCGTCCGCAGCCTGCGCTGCCTCGACCCGCAGCCGCGCAAGCGGCACGAAATAGGCGGCATTTCCAGCGCGGATCGGGGTGATCGCGGTCAGCGGCAGCCGCAGCTCGCCCTTGAACTCGGCGCTGTCACCGGCGGCGAGCTCAACCAGGGCGTGGCGCAGTTCCAGCTTCTGGCCGGGGCTGGCAATCTGCTGCTCGACCGGCAGCGAGGAATGGGCGGCAACCATGTCGCCCTCGATCGCCAGCGCGCTGAGCGGGGTAGTGCCGTGGTTGGTGAGCTTCAGCTGATAGGCCAGCGTGGTCGCCATGAGCGAGGCATCGAGCCGGCGCGCCTCGAGCGCGATCTGGAGACCCTCTGGCTTGGGAGCCGCGATGGGCTCGGGCGCGGGCGCGGGCGGGGGCGGGGGGGCAGCGGCTGGGGCCTCAGGTTCGGGCGCTGGCTGGGGCTTGGCCACGACGGGTGGCTCGAACTCCACCTCGGGCGCGGCGCTGGACTTGCGCCGCCACCACAACAGACCGCCGAACAGGGCCAGCAGCGCCAGTGCGCCAACCAGCGCGCCAATGGCGAAAGCGGCCCAGTCGGATGCTGGAGCTTGCTCGGCGGCAGGCGTGCTGGCCGCTGGAGCAGGCGCAAGCGTCGGAATGGCGGTCGGGAAGGCCGCCGTTGGCGCAGGCGACGCCGCACCGGGGAGGGCGAGCGGATCGGATGGAGCGGCCGTGCTGGCTGCGGGAGCCTGGCGCGGCGCAGTGCTCGGTCGCGCCACCGGCTGGCGGGTCGCCGGCGTGGTCGGTGTTGGCGTTGCGGCCGGAGCCGCGGTTGGCGTGGCGCTCGGCTGGGGCGTGGCAGTCTGAGTCGGGCGTGGGCGGACCACCGGGGCGTCTGCATCAACCGGGCCGGCCGGGCGCGCGCTGGGGCTAGCCGTGCCGGGCGGCAGGCTGAACACCTCTTGCGCGGCGACGGGCAGGGCCAGGCCCAGTGCCAGCATCGCACAGCCGCTCCAGATTGCCCCCAATCGTCTCGTCACTTCGCGCACACCCTTCCAATGCCCCGCGCGGCAGGCACGGGCAGCCCTGAATAGGGAGTGAACCCGCGCGTTCAACCCGGTGGCTTGTGTCTGCTGCACGTTCGGGGCATGGCCGTGCCATGTCGGACACACTTCAACCGCTCCACCTGGGCCAGACCAGCGCGCTTCCCGCTTCGCCGGAAGCAGCGGTGCTGGACTATGTGCCCAACCCGCGCCCGAATGCGCTCTACCTTGCGCGATTTGCCGCGCCGGAGTTCACCTCGCTCTGCCCGGTAACCGGCCAGCCTGATTTCGCGCACCTGGTGATCGACTATGCCCCGGGTCAGACGATCGTCGAATCGAAGAGCCTCAAGCTGTTCCTCGGAAGCTTCCGCAATCATGCGGGCTTTCACGAGGACGTGACCGTCGGCATCGGCCAGCGCCTGTTTGACGAGATGCAGCCACGCTGGCTGCGGATCGGCGGCTACTGGTATCCGCGCGGCGGCATTCCGATCGACGTGTTCTGGCAAAGCGGGCCGCCGCCCGAAGGGCTGTGGGTGCCGGATCAGGGCGTCGCGGGTTACCGCGGGCGCGGCTAATCGGTCACACCTGAAACCAAAAAATCGCCGGAAAGTGCATTGTCGGTTCCGTACGGGAGCCGGCTGGACTAGGCGCGCGGCCAGAATCTTAAGTGTCCCAACCCCTCCCAATCCAAGGACCAAAATGATGCGCACCAAGCTGCTGCTCAGCCTTTCCGCTATCGCCGTTGCCGCCACTTCGGCCCCGGCATTTGCCCAGGAATCGACTGACGAAACCCGTCTCGATGAAATCATTGTCACCGCCCAGCGCCGTGAGGAAAACCTTCAGGACGTGCCGGTTTCGGTCGCCACGCTCGGCGGTGAAACCCTGGCCGCTGTCACCGGCGCCGGTGCCGACATCCGCGCCCTGTCGGGCCGCGTCCCCAGCCTGAACATCGAAAGCTCGTTTGGCCGCACTTTCCCGCGCTTCTACATCCGCGGCCTCGGCAACACCGATTTCGACCTCAACGCCTCGCAGCCGGTCAGCCTGGTCTATGACGATGTCGTGCTGGAAAACCCGATCCTGAAGGGCTTCCCGGTGTTCGACCTTGACCGCGTCGAAGTGCTGCGCGGTCCGCAGGGCACGCTGTTCGGCCGCAACACTCCGGCCGGGATCGTCAAGTTCGACACCGCCAAGCCGACTTCGAAGAACAACTACCTGAAGGCCAGCTACGGCAGCTTCAACACCATCAACGCCGAAGCCGGCGTTGGCGGCGAGCTGGGTAGCGGCCTTTCGGCCCGCCTCTCGGTGCTGTACCAGCGGCGCGATGACTGGGTCGACAACCTCGACGCTCCGGGCGATAACAACCTCGAAGGCTTTGAAGACCTCGCCGCCCGCCTGCAGATCCAGGCTGATCTGAGCGATGCCTTCACCGTCCGCGTCGTCGGCCAGATCCGCGATTTCGACGGTACCGCCCGCCTGTTCCGCGCCAACGCCTTTGCGAAGGGCAGCAACAAGCTGATCGGCCTCGGCGGCCCGACCACCGAGTTCAAGCGTGACCAGGTCCGCGCCGACGGCCTGAACTTCCAGCGCCTGCGCAACTACAACCTGGGCATGACCGCCGAATACGATGCCGGCCCGGTCACCGTGACCTCGGTCACCAGCTACTGGAACGGCAACCTCTACAGCCGCGGCGATATCGATGGCGGCTTCGGCAATGCCTTTGCCCCGACCATGGGCCCGGGCTTCATCCCGTTCTCGGCCCAGTCGCAGGACAACGTGCCGAGCCTTGACCAATTCACCCAGGAACTACGCTTTGCCAGCAACAACACCGGCGGCCTCGGCTATCAGTTCGGCGTGTTCTACCTGAACGAAAAGCTCGACATCACCAGCTTCGACTTCGGCGCGCCGACCGACACCACCCCGGCCGCCATCGCCACCCAGCGCCAGGACAGCACCGCCTGGGGCCTGTTCGGCTCGCTCACCTATGAGTTCGAGAACGGCGTGAAGCTGCAGGGCGGGGTCCGCTACAACGACGATCAGCGCAAGATGGTTGCGGCCCGTCCGGTCGATACCCGCCCGGGCTTCCTTGGTTTCGGCGGCCCGGTGCCGGCCGTGACCACCGAAGTGGGTGATAACGTCCTGACCTGGGACCTCGCCGCCAGCTATCCGCTGAGCGACGACGTCAACCTCTTCGCCCGCGTGGCTAAGGGCTATCGCGCTCCGGCAATCCAGGCCCGCCTGGCCTTCGGCCGCACGCCTTCGGTCGCCAACAGTGAAACCACGATGAGCTATGAAGCCGGGATCAAGTCGACCCTGGCCGATGGCAAGCTGCGCTTCAACCTGACCGGGTTCTACTTCAGCACCGACGATCTGCAGCTGACGGCTGTGGGCGGCGCTTCGAACTTCACCACGCTGCTCAACGCGGCGAAGGTCGATGGCTATGGCTTCGAAGCCGAGCTGGAAGCCAAGCCTGCCCAGGGTCTGACGCTGACGGCCGGTCTCTCGTACAACCATAACGAGATCAAGGATCCGGCCGCCTTCGTCGCCGGTTGCGGCGCCAACTGCACCGTCACCAGCCCGCAGCGCGTCGGCAGCCCGGGGATCTACTCGATCAACGGCAACCAGCTGCCGCAGAGCCCGCGCTGGATCGCCAACTGGACGGCTGGCTATGCCGCTCCGGTCGGCGACGGCGAAGTCTACCTGTTCACCGATTGGGCCTACCGCTCGAAGGTGCAGTTCTTCCTCTATGACTCGGTCGAGTTCAGCGATGAGAAGATGCTCGAAGGCGGCCTGCGGATCGGCTACCGCACCGACAAGTTCGACCTCGCGGCCTTCGCCCGCAACATCACCAACGATGTTTCGGCGGTCTCGGGGATCGACTTCAACAACCTCACCGCGATGGTCAACGAACCGCGCGTGTTCGGCGTGGAAGCCTCGATCAAGTTCTGATCGCGGTTACCGCCTGAAACGAATGGCCCCGCCGGAGCGATCCGGCGGGGCCTTTTCGTTCAGGCTTTCAGAATGGCGAGCAGGGCGTCGACGTCACCCTCATCCTGGTAAAGCGCAAAGCCGATCCGCAGCACATCGTCGCGCAGATCGGTGACCACGCCCTTGCTGTCGAGCATGGCATAGAGCGCGGGCGTAGCCTCACCCTTGAAGGCCAGGTAGCGGGCGCGCGGGTCCGAGATCAGCGTAAGGTCGGGCAACGGATTGGCAGCCAGGAACCGCGCCTTCAGGCGGTCGCAATGCGCGCTGATCGCGGCGGTCGTCAGGCCCTCGCTCGTCAGCATGCGCTGCACGGCGTTGAAGCGATAGAGGCCGCTGGGATCGAAGGTGCTGCCCAGGAAGCGGCGCCCATCCGGCGCATAGCCGACACCGCCCTGCTTGGCCGCCAGATCGTCAAAGGCCGCGAACCAGCCGGTGAATTCGGGGCGTGGGCCAAAGCCGGCCGGGGCGTGGAGGAAGCACACGCCTTCGCCGGCCATGGCATATTTGTAGCCGCCCGAAAGGTAGAAGATCCGGTCGGCCAAAGCGGAGAGATCAGTCGGCATGGCCATGAAGCCGTGATAGCCATCGATCACCACCCAGGGGCCCTCGGGACGGGCAAGGGCGGCGAGGCGTTCGATCCCCTCCAGCACCCGGCCGGCATTGAACTGGACCTGGCTGGCGAAGATCAGATCGAATTGACCCGCCTCGGCAGTCTCGATCACCTGATCGAGCGGCACGGTCGTCAGCTCGATCCGCCCGGCCTCGGCCCAGCGGAGCGATTGGCGGCGGAAAGAGTGGAACTCACCGTCGCTCGCCAGCACGCGCGGGCGATCCATGGGCAGGGCCGAGACGATCCGCACCAGCAATTCGTGCGTGTTGGGGGCAATGGCGATGCTGGACGGGTTGGGCAGGGCCAGCTCGGCGGCGATATGGCGCTGGGCCTCGGGGATCACCTCGCCGAACACCCGGTCCCACTTGTGGTCGGCCAGGACTGCGGCGTCCTGCCAGGCCTCAGCGTGCCCGTCCCAGCTGGCGTCGGGCCAGAGGTGATGGCTGTGCGCCGCAAAATGCAGGCGGGCAGGATTGGCGTTGAGCGCGCGGGAGAAGAGGTGCTTGTAGCTCACAGACTGGTCCGCAGCGTCCACAGTTCCGGAAAGGCGCGCTTGCCCAGCGTCGAATGCAGGTAAGCCGCCCCGGCCGTGCCGCCAGTGCCGCGCTTGCCTCCGATCACGCGCTCCACGGTCAGCACGTGCTTGTGCCGCCAGGTCGCCATGGCATCGTCCAGATCGACCAGCTTTTCCGCGAGCTGGTACAGCTCCCAATAGCGGTCGGTGTGGCGATAGACCTCAAGGAAGGCCGCCTCGACCGCCGCGTTGGCTTCGTAAGGTTGGGTCACATCGCGTTCCAGCACTTCGGCCGGGATCGCCAGCCCGGCCCGCGCTGCGGCGGCAATCGCATCGTCCCACAGGCTCGGCGCGGCCAGTGCCGCTTCCATCGCCGCGCGCGCTTCGGGCCGGTCCTCCTGATAGGACAGGAAGCGCTTGTCCTTCAGCCCCAGCATGTACTCGACCGTGCGGAACTGGTCGGACTGGAACCCGCTCGATGGGCCCAGCACGTCGCGGAAGCGGGTGTAGTCGCTCGGCGTCATCGTCGCGAGCACGTCCCAGCTCAGCGTCATCACCGCCTGGATCCGGCTAACCCGCGCCAGCGCCTTGTAGGCCGGGACCAGCGCGTCGCCTTGAACCTGCGCCTTGGCCAGCCGCAGCTCGCGGATCATCTGCTTGAGCCACAGCTCCTTGGTCTGGTGGATGACGATGAACAGCATCTCGTCATCGCAGTCAGACTGGGGGTGCTGGGCAGCGAGCAGGTGGTCGAGCGCAAGATAGCGCGCATAGGTCATGGTCTGGTCAGTCATGGACGGACCATTCCCCGATCAGGTTACAATTGCAACCGTGTCAGCGCGTGCCAAGGCCGCGGGCAATGATCCCGCGCAGGATTTCGCGCGTGCCGCCGCGCAGTGACCAGCTTGGCGAATTGTGCACGATGTTGGCGAGGACCGAAGCATAGGCCCCGGCCGCGCGCGGATCGGGTTCGGCGTCGATAAGCTCGCGGGCAATGTCCGGCAGGGCCTGTTCGAACAGCGCGCCGACATCCTTCACGATCGCCGCCTGCAGGTTGGCGTTCTGGTGCTCCTGCAGCATCCCGGCGACCGAGCGCGACAGGCGGCGCAGCACGGCAAGGCGCGCGGTGACGCGGCCGACCGTGATCTGCGCGGCATCGCTGTCGCGGCCCTTCAGCACCTCGATCAGCTGGACCATCAGCTCGATCGAGGACAGGAAGCGTTCGGGGCCCGAACGTTCAAACGCAAGCTCGCTCATTACCTGGTCCCAGCCCTGGCCTTCTTCGCCCAGCAGCATGTCGGCGGGCACCACGGCTTCCTCGAAATGCATCTCGTTGAAGTGATGCTGGCCGGCGAGGTCGATGATCGGCTTGATCGTCAGGCCGGGGGTGTTCTTGAGGTCGACCAGCAGCTGGCTGGTGCCCATGTGGCGGTCAGCCGGGGTGCCGCTAGTGCGGCAGAACAGGATCACATAGTCCGCCTCGTGCGCGAAGCTGGTCCAGACCTTGGTCCCGGTGACGCGGTAGATATCGCCATCCTTGACCGCCTTGGTGCGGGTGGCGGCCAGGTCGGAGCCCGAATCCGGTTCGCTCATCCCGATCCCGAACGACAGTTCGCCCGCGGCGATGCGCGGCAGGAAGGCCTGCTTCTGGGCTTCGGTCCCGAACTTGAGGATCGAGGGGCCGGACTGGCGATCGGCAATCCAGTGCGCGCCCACGGGCGCCCCGGCGGCAAGGCATTCCTCGACGATCACGGCGCGTTCGAAGGCGCTGCGTTCGTGTCCGCCGTACTGCTTCGGCCAGGTCATGCCGAGGTAGCCGGCCTGGCCCATCGCGCGGCTGAAGCCGCGATCATAGCCGTACCAGTTGTCACTGCGCTGGCGCGGGGTGCGGTTCTTCAGCTGCTCGTCGAGGAAAGCGCGGAACTCGGCGCGCAGCGCGATGACTTCGGCGCTGTCAGCCGGCGGGGCGGGAAAGGGGATCGCGGTCATAGTGCAGTCACCATCGGCCAATAGCCCGGGCCGCCAGCGGCAAGCGCGGCAGAGCCCAGCAGTTTCGCCCAGGATACCTGGCCGCCGAACTCGTCGCGCCAGGTCCACAGGGCAGTGGTGTAAAGGTGGAGCCGGTGCTCACGGGTGAACCCGATCGCGCCGTGCATCTGGGTGGCGATGGCAGCCCCGGCAGTTGCGGCTTCACGCGCCCGGAGCGTGCCGGCGGCAACGCCCAGCACGTCATGGCGGGCCAGCGCTTCCCCGGCCAGGTCTGCCGCGGCCGTGGCGCAGGCCAGTTCGCCGGCGAGCTTGGCCAGCTCATGCTGCACCACCTGGTTTTTCTGAAGTGGCTTGCCGAACTGGACGCGGGTGGCGGTGTGGCTCAGCGTCATGTCGAGCGCGGCTTCGAGCGCCCCGGCGATCTGGAACGCGCGAACAGTCGCGCCCGATGCCAGCGGGCACCACGGCAGCGCGGCTTCGGCATCGACCGTCCAGTCGATGGCGAGGGTCGGGCGGGGATGGAAGTTGGCGGAGGTGCCGGCCGCGGCAATGGTCCAGCCAGCGCGCGGCACGCGGTAGAGCTTGTCTCCTACGGCGAGGGCAAGGCAATCGAGTTGCTCACCCCAGGCAACGCGGGCGACAGTGCCCGTCAGGCGGCCATTGCTGAGCGTCAGGTCATCGGCGCGGGCAAGGCCAGCGGGGCCTTCGGCCAGCGGCAAACCGGCAGCGGCGAACAGCTGGTTGGCTGCCATCGTTTCGGCGACAGGCAGCGGCATCGCATGGCTTCCCAGCAGACGCAGTGTCTCGCCGGCTTCGGCAAAGGACAGGCCGAAACCGCCCTGGTCCTCAGTCAGCAGGGCCAGCGGCAGGCCCATTTCCTCAACCTCGGCCCACAGCGCAGGGAGCCATTGCCCCTCGCGCGCGGCGGCTTGCGCTGCATCGTCGAGCGACCGCTCGAACAGCCGCGTGATCATCTCTGCAAGCATCTAATGACCGTCCCTGCGTGTGTTATATGGTGCCGGCTGCAGGGATCGAACCCGCGACCCCCTGATTACAAATCAGGTGCTCTACCAACTGAGCTAAGCCGGCAACGTGGTCTTTGTGCTGGTGTCCTTTGCGTCAGGCCGCGCCAAAGGTCCACCCCTCTGTTTGGGCAATTTCCGGCGTGAGGCCCGCCGGCGACCAGAGCGCCGGATCTTGCGCCGTATTGCGCAGCCAGGCGGCGGTGATCAGGGCGTCGGCGGCATGGTCGGTAATGGTGCCCGAGCTTGGGACGGGCTCCGAGCCGAGCGCCACCAGTGCGGCGTTGAGATCGGCATGGTCGCGAATCTTCGATGCCCCGGTCCGCCGACCAGCCGCGCGCGCGGCAATGGTAGTGTAGATTTCGCACACCACCGATCCGGTGTCCGGCAAGGGATCGATCGGCCAGACCGGCAAACGACTGTCCAGCCGGTGCAGCAACCGCATCCCCGTCAGGCTCGATTTGCCGACCTGCGCCGCCCCGACCAGGTTGAAGTTGGAGTAGGGCCGGCAGCCCATCGCCTCCTGCGCGCGTTCGGTTACCCGAAAGCGGCCGCGGCCGCCGCCAAACAGGTCACCCTCGCGCCCGCCGTGGCGGCGGAAGTGGCGGGCGGCTTCGGGGTGATCGACCAGGCTGCTGGCCGACAGGTGCGGATCAGTGGCGCAGATCCGGTCGATCAGCGCCCATAGCTCGCGCGCGGTTGCGGGGCTTTCCGCCCAGCCGGGAAAGAAGCCGCCGGCATCCGCGTGGGCCAGGCTGATCCCCATGTCGAAACCGACGATGGAGCTGTCCGGCAACTCGGTCAGCAGCCAGTCGAGCACTTCGGGGCGCGACCAGCGATGGCCGGCGCGGACCAGTTCGGGTGCGTCTCCACCAATGCTGCATAGCGCGACCGCAATCCCGCAGTGCCGCTCCCCCGCCGCGCCGGACCAGTCGATTGCGACGAAGTGTTTGAACCTGCTCATTTAGACGCTACTTCTATGGCATGGACTTCGAGTGGGACGAGATGAAATGCGCCGCCAACATTGCGAAGCACCAGATCGATTTCCGTGATGCCGCCGCAATTTGGCAAAAGCCAGTCATTGATCCCGCGTTCGAGCGATCAGTTGGCAGCGAGATCCGTCGGGTTGCCATTGGCACGATTGGGGATGCCGCGATCCTCATCGCTGTGGTATACACAGTTCGAGGCACTACATTACGCCTTATCAGTGCACGACGGGCAAGACGGCATGAGCGAAAATGTTATCAGGATAAGTTTGGATCAGGCCGGTAACGGCAAGACCGATTTGGGCGCGATCGCGGCTCTGAGTGACGTGCAGATTGATGCGCGAGCACTGCTGGACATGGATACGTTGTTGCCAAACTCAGACGATCTTGGCGTAACCTCGGTTGATGGCCAAGGCAGCAGCTCTGCGGTGCACTTCGAAATTTACAAGAGCAAGGACGGGACGTTCCGTTGGCGGCTAGCTGGCGCTGATGGCTCGATTTTTGCAGTCAGTGCCGATTATTTTGATACCAAGGCTCAGGCACTGGCATCGGTCAAGCAGATGCTCGCAGCTCTTGGAAAGATTAGCAGGCTTGCTGCATAAAACTTAGGTTATTCTCCGCGCAGCTCGCGCCGCTTCTTGCCCCACCACTCGAGCCGCTTGAGCACCTCGCGCTCGAACCCGCGTTCGACCGGGCGGTAGTACTCCTGCGCCGCCATGCCTTCGGGCCAGTAATCGGCGCCGGAAAAGCCGTCCTCGGCCTCGTGGTCATAGGCATAGCCTGCGCCATAGCCGATGTCCTTCATCAGTTTGGTCGGGGCGTTGAGGATATGGGCAGGCGGGGCGAGGCTGCCGGTTTCCTTGGCGCTCTTCCAGGCTTCCTTCTGCGCGACATAGGCCGCATTCGATTTGGGCGCCGTGGCGAGGTAGAGGCAGGCCTGGACGATCGCCAGTTCGCCCTCGGGACTGCCGACGAACTGGTAGGCGTCCTTGGCGGCAAGGCACTGGACCAGCGCCTGCGGATCGGCGAGGCCAATGTCCTCGCTGGCAAAGCGCACCAGCCGGCGCAGCACGTACAGCGGCTCCTCACCCGCGGTCAGCATCCGCGCCATGTAGTAGAGGCTGGCCTGCGGGTCAGAGCCGCGCAGCGCCTTGTGGAGCGCGGAAATCAGGTTGTAATGCCCGTCGCGGTCCTTGTCGTAGACCGCTACGCGGCGCTGCAGGAAGGCGCCCAGGCTGGCCGGATCGAGCGGTTCCGGGATTGCCGCATTGTAAAGCGTTTCGGCCTGGTTGAGCAGGAACCGGCCGTCACCATCGGCGCTGGCGACCAGCGCCTCGCGCGCATCCGGCGTCAAGGGAAGCGGGCCAGCGAGCGCCTCGGCCCGGGTCAGCAATTCATCGAGCGCGCGGGCATCGAGCCGGTGCAGGATCAGCACCTGCGATCGGCTCAATAGCGCGGCGTTGAGGGCGAACGAGGGGTTCTCTGTCGTCGCACCGACCAGGGTCACCGTGCCCTTCTCGACAAAGGGCAGGAAGCCATCCTGCTGCGCGCGGTTGAAGCGGTGGATCTCGTCAACGAACAGCAGCGTGCGTTGACCCATCTTCGCCGCGGTCTCAGCCTCGGCAAAGGCCTTCTTGAGATCGGCCACGCCCGAGAATACCGCGCTGACCGAGACGAACCGCATTCCCACGGCATCGGCCAGCAGCCGCGCCGTGCTGGTCTTGCCGGTGCCGGGCGGGCCCCACAGGATCATGCTGGAGAGGCGCCCCGCGGCGACCATCCGCCCGATCGCACCTTCCGGCCCGGTCAGATGCTCCTGCCCGATGACTTCGCCCAGATTGCGCGGCCGCAGCCGGTCGGCCAGCGGGGCGTCCTCGCGGGGTTCCTCGTGGCTATCGGGGGGCGGATCATCGGCGAAAAGGTCGGCCATCGGGCCAGCATAGGCGGGTGAGAGGATTCGCACGAGAGGGGTTGTAACGATGCATCTAAGATATATCTTGAGTGCATCGAAGACTCGAAAGGAACGCTCGCATGTTTTTCCACTATGCCAATCACGGCTGCGGCAAGAGCGCCGGCGGGCGCTGGCGCGGCTCGCGCAATTGGGGCCCGTTCATGTTTCAGTGGGATGCCGGCAGCGATGCCGGTCCGCGCCGCAGCCGCCGGATGTTCGATGGCGGCGAATTGCGGCTCGTGCTGCTGAAGCTGATCGCCGACGAACCGCGCCACGGTTACGACCTGATCAAGGCGATCGAGGAACTGACCCATGGCGCCTATGCCCCCAGCCCCGGGGTGGTCTATCCCACGCTGACCCTGCTGGGTGACATGGGCCTGATCGCCGAAGCCCAGGGCGACGGTGCGCGCAAGCGCTTTGCCGTGACCGAAGAGGGTACGGCGCACCTGGCCGAGCGGGCCGAGGAAGTTGAAGGCTTGTTGGCCCGGCTGACCGAGATGGGCGAAGCGCGCAGCCGGCCTGATGCGGCCTCGCTGCGCCGCGCGATGGGCAACCTGCGCCAGGTCCTGATCCACAAGGTCCGTGCCGGCGAGGCTGGCCCCGAGCTGATCGACGAGATCGTCACCGCGATCGACGAGCTGGCTCGCAAGATCGAGAAGCTCTGACCGGCGATTTTACCAATCCGGTTTCTCATGATACTTTTCCCCCATCCTGAAACCGGGATGGGGGAAAAAGGATGGAAAATTCAGTCGCAAGTGCGCAATCGACCACCTTCAAGGTCGTCGCCTGGCTTGGCCTCGTTTGGAATATCCTCGGGGCCTGCCTCTACCTGTGGGCCAAGCTCGATCCGGCCGGCGCGGCCGCCGGCGCAAGCCCGGCGATGCAGGATTACATGGCCAATATGCCAATCTACGCCCACATCGGCTGGTCGCTGGGCATCTGGGGATCGCTGCTCGGTTCGGTGCTGATGGTCATGCGGCGGCGCCAGGCGGTGCCAGCCTTCCTGGTCTCGCTGCTCGGCGCACTGGCCAGCTTCGGCGCGCAGCTGCGGGCCGGGGTGCTCGATCCGGGCATGACCGTGTTCATCCTCGCCGTGATCGCGCTGCTGCTGTGGCTCAGCCGCCGCGCCGTGGCAGAGGGCCGGTTCGGCTGACTTAGCGGCGGTTGAGCGCCGCCTTCTGGCGGATCAGCCGCAGATAGGTATCGGCGACGACCTGGTTGATCTGGTCCCATGAGAAGTCCCGGCTGCGCCGTTCGCCCGCATCGCCGTGGGCGCGGCGCAGCGCCGGGTCTTCGATATAGGACTGCAGCGCCTCGGCGAACTGGGTCACCGCGCCGGGGCGGATCAACCGGCCCGAACGGCCATTGGCGACCAGGTTCTGGCTGCCCGTCGCGGCGGCCGCGACCACCGGCAGGCCGCTGGCCATGGCTTCCAGGCTGACATTGCCGAAGGTCTCGGTGGTCGAGGGGAAGAACAGCACGTCCATGCTGGCGACTGCCTTGCCCAGGTCCTGACCCGCCATATAGCCGCCGAACACCGCCTGCGGCAGGCGCGCCTCCAGCCACGGCCTTGCCGGGCCATCGCCGACGATCAGCGTGCGGTGCTTCACGCCCTTGCGGCGCAGCTCGTCAATCGTGTCGGAAAAGACGTCGAGCCCCTTTTCCATTACCAGGCGGCTGTGGAAGCCGACCAGCACCTCGTCATCGCCGATCCCCAGGCTGCGGCGCCACTCCATCGAGCGGTGCGAGGGATCGAAAATCGCGCGGTCCACCCCGCGCGACCAGATGTCGATATCGTAATTCATCCGCTGGTCGCGCAGGACCTGGGCCATCGATTCCGATGGGGCAACCAGCGCATCGCAGCGGCGATAGAGCCGGCGTAGCAGGGCTTCGACCACCGGTTCCAGCCAGGCCATGTTGTAATAGCGGAAATAGGTTTCGAACCGGGTGTGGACCGATCCCAGTACCGGGATCTTGCGGTGCCGCGCCCAGGTCACGGCGCGGTGGGCGACCACGTCGGGCGAAGAGATTTGCAGCACGTTGGGGCCAAACGCCTTGAGATCGGCGCGCACGCGGGGGCTTAGCGCCAACGGAAAGCGGTATTCGCCGCGGCCGGGAAACGCCATCGAAGGGACGCTGACCAGATCGCCGGTCGCCGGGAAAGCGGGCTCCTCAACCGTTGGCGAATAGATCCGCACAGCCGCACCCTGGCGCAGCAGATAGCCGACCAGCCGGTTCAGCGCCTGGTTCGCGCCGTCGCGGACGTAGTTGTAGTTGCCGCTGAACAGGGCAATGCGCAGGTCGCCAGTATCCATCGCCAAAGCCCCTAGCCGATTGCGGCGGCGCGCGCGAGTCAGCCCCGCGCGGCGGGGAAGGTCAGGACAAAGGTTGTCCCCATTTCGCACGCCGCCAGCTCCAGCTGGCCGTGGCCGTTTTCGGCCAGGGCGCGGGCAATCGGCAAGCCCAGGCCCGTGCCACCGGCGGCGCGCTTGCTGGTGAAGAACGGATCGAATACCCGCTCGCGGTCAGCCTCCGGAATGCCGGGTCCGTTGTCAGCCAGCGTGATGATCACTTCATCATCGGCATGGTTGGCGGCGATGTCGAGCGTGCTGGCACCGGCCTGGCGGGCGTTCTCGGCCAGGGTCGTGACGATCGCTTCCAGCGCACCGGGTTCGGCGGCAAGCGGCGGCAGGTCCGCAGGGATTGCCAGCGCGATGGCAAAGTCATCGCGCCGCAATCCGTCAGCCACCGCCGCAAGGATCGGGGCGAGGGCCGTCCGCGCCGCCGGGTCAGCCCGGCCCATATCGGCCTGAGCCAGTTCCATCAGCCGGCTGACCAGCCGCGAAAGCCGCCCGGCATCGGCGGCCATATTGCCAAGAAAGCGCTGGCGCTCGTCCTCGGCCATGGTCGCGCCGTGATCCTGCAGCAGCTCGATTCCGCCCGACAGGCCGGCGAGCGGCGTCTTGAACTCGTGGCTCAGCGCCGCAGCGAAATCGCGCAGATAACGCGAGCGGCGGGCAATCGCGGCTGACATTGCCGCGAAGTCATCATAGAGGCTGCCGATCTCGCGCACCTCGAGCGTCGGCCGGCGCGGTGCGGCATGGCGCCCCTGGGCCAGCGCGCGGCTGGCGCGGCTGAGCCGTTCGACCGGGCTGACGATCGCGCGGGCCAGCACCCCGGTCAGCACCAGCAGCAGCGAGAAAATCGCGCCGACGCCCAGCGCGATCTTGCCGCGATCCTCCCACATCCCACGGAACAGCGCGCGGGGGCTGCGCGAGACCAGCACGGCACCGACAACTTCGCCTCGCACCGTGATCGGACGGGCCTGGTGCATGCGGATCGAGGTGGCACGGCTGATCCAGTCGAGCGGGGTATCGCGCAGGTAGGCATCGTTGTGGCGCAGCACGGTGCGCGGCGTGCCGGAAAGGGCGCTCTGCACCTCGGGCACTCCCGCCAGGCTCAGTCCCCGGTCACGCCCGCTCAACAGCAGACTCTGGCGATCAAGCAGCAGGATCGAGGCGAGGGTGGCGCGTTTGGTCTCGGCAATCGCTGGGGCCAGCCGGTCGGCTACAGCCTGTGCCACCGGATCGGCGCGTGCCTGGCTGGCGCTGGCGGCGGGCCGTTCCGGCAGGACCGGGGAGGAGCGCAGATCGACCCCGCTGGGCTCATCCTCATAGCTCTCGCGCGGGTCTTCCTGCGGTTCTGGCGGCGCAGCGGCCGCCGACGGGCCTGGCCAGAGCAGGGCGGCACTGGCGGCAATCGCGGCGCTCTGCGCGGTCAGCTCGGCCTCGGTGCGGCGGATCAGGGCGTTCTCGTAAACCCTGAGGCCCAGCGCGGCGATGCCGGGGAGCGCGGCGACGAACAGCAGCGTGCCGAACAGCAGCCAGCGCAGCCGTGGCACCGGCCAGAGCCGCAGGGCCAGGCGACGCAGCGTGGCGATCATGCCGGGGCGCAAGGGCCGAGCCGGTAACCAACTCCGGCTCGGGTCTCGACCAGGCTGTCACACCCCGCCTCAGCGAACTTGCGGCGCAGGTTGCGGACGTGGCTGTCGATCGTCCGGTCGGTAATCGCAAAGCCGGGGCCGTGCAGCCGGTCGATCAGCTCGTCGCGGGTGAAGAAACGTGTCGGGGCGGCCGCCAGGGTGCGTAGCAGGGTGAACTCGGTCACGGTCAGCGCCACGTCCTCCCCCTGCCAGCGCGCGGCCCAGCCATCGAGATCAAGGCTCAGCCCGCCGCGCCCCATCGGCTCGGCCACGGGCGTGGCATCGCGGGCCGAGCGTCGCAGGATCGCCTGGGCGCGCGCCACGACCTCACGCGGGGAAAAGGGCTTCACGACATAGTCGTCCGCGCCCAGTTCGATCCCCAGCACGCGGTCAAGCTCGTCATCGCGGCTGGAGAGGAACAGGATCGGCAGATCGCCCTGCGCGCGCAGCCGGCGGCAGACTTCCAGTCCGTCCATGCGCGGCATGTTGATATCCAGCACCACCAGCTCGGGCGCGTCCTGCGCAATTGCCGCAAGTGCCGCCTCGCCATCCTCGGCCTGCGCCGTCTCGATCCCGGCCTTGGCGAAGGCGAAGACCAGCACCTCGCGGATATGCGGGTCATCGTCGACGATCAGGACGCGGCGGGTCATGGTCTTGCCTTGTGGCGGTTCCGGCGGGAAGGTCAACCGGCCTTGGCCGCAGGGTCATAGGGCACGCCCGAGCAGTCATAGCGCTCGCCCGGATAGCTTCGCACCGGCCCGACCAACCGCTCAGCCTCAGTCAGCCGCCGCTCGCCCAGCCAGGTCCAGCCGCCCTGGCTGAGGATCTGGCCCTGGCGGTATTGCACCTGCGTCCGCAGCAATTTCACCCGCTGCTGCAGCATCGGATCGAGCGGGCGCTGCTCGAGTTCGACCAAGGCCAGCAGCGCCGAAGGGCCAAGCTCCGCCAGATAGCACAGGTCCAGCACCGCGCCGCTGCCATCGACTTCGCGGGCATGGCGGACGTTCCACTGCGCGGCGATCGCCCCGGTGTCGACGAAGGCGTAAGTGCACAGCAGCACGGCCGCCGCGCCGCAGTTGGTGTTGATCAGCCAGGCGGCGGACTTCTCCTTGAGCAGCCGCCACAGGATCAGCCCCAGGCCGAGCGCGACCAGCCCCATCCAGGCGAATGCGGCGATCCGCAGCCGGGTCAACGAATAGGCGTCGATGTAATCGTAGAGCCGGAGCATGGCCGAGGCGACCAGCACCACGTTCTGCGCGATCCACAGCATGACCAGCCGCCGCACCAGCGGGCTGGCAGCGGTCTGAGAACCCGGGCGTAGCGTGATCAGCACGAACAGCGCGGCGAGCAGGGCCGTAGCGATCAACGGATAGGCCCCGCGGTGGGCATAGTCGGCGAGCGTCATGCCCTGTGGCAGCGGCACCAGCCCCCACAGCCAGGCCAGATCCATCGCGTTCTGCACGGCAAAGATCAGGTTGAAGGCCAGCAGGCTGAGCAGGACCGAAGCCGGGCTGACCCCGGGCAGGGCCAGATCGCCCGAGCCGTCGAAGGTGCCAAAGAATGGCCGGCTGCGGCGCGGGCGCAGCACACCCCAAGTCACAACCGCCACAAAGGTCCAGAAGAACAGCCGCTCGAACAGGGTATCGTCGGGGAAGGGCAGCGAGAGGCTGGCGAAGAACCGTTCGATCACTGGGTTAGCCGAAGCGAACAGCAGCAAGATCACCGCCGAACCGGCCAGCGGCAAGACCAGCGCGGGTAGGGTGCGGCGCAGGCTCTGGACCGCCTGCGGCTTGCGGCGGTGGCTGCGCGCCAGTTTGAACAGGTCGATCAGCGGGCCGAACAGCGCCTTGAAACCGTGCGCGACCAGCCGCTGTGCCCAGCGCCACGCATCGTCAAACCCCGCCGTGCCGGGTAGCAGGATGGCCAGGCCCAGCGCCGCCCAGAACAGCAGGAAGGGCAGGGGAGAAGCGTCCCAGGCCATCGCCCCGGCCATCGCCAGTGCCACGGCGAGGGCGGTGAGCGCCCGCCGGTCCTGCCGCAGCGCCGGCAGGGCAAGGGCCGCCGCTACGGCCAGCGCCGCGCCGAACAGGCCAAGCCAGCCGTGGCTGTGCCCGCCCTGATAGAACACCCGGTCCGCCAGCCCGACCAGCGCGGCCGCCAGCACCAGTTTGAGCCAGAACCCGTGGCGATGAATTGCCAACATGCGAAAACTCCCCTGATTGCAGGAGAGGGTCTAGCGCGGCGCGGCGCAGAAGATGCTGGCCCAGCCTTGCGCTTGTTGTGCAGATCCGGTGCAGGCGAGCGGGATCAGTACCCCTGCGCCTGCCCGTCTTTCCGCATTTCGGTCGCCCCGGTCAGCACGCCGGTCTGGGGATCGCGGGAGATGGCCTGATAGCCGCCGAACATCGCCCCGTCCTTCACCACCTCAAGCTTGTGGCCCATCGCCTTCAGCGCGGCGACGGTTTCGGCCGGAATGCCGGCTTCGACATAAAGCGTGCCGAGCGGGTCGATCGTCGGCCCGGTCGAAGGTTCGGTCGGTTCGCGCCCGCCTTCGTGGTTGAGGCGCGCGGCATCGCCGGCTTCCTGCAGGTTCATGCCGTAATCGACCAGGTTGATCAGCACCTGCACATGGCCCTGCGGCTGCATCCCGCCGCCCATCAGCCCCAGCGTCATATAGGGCTGGCCATCCTTCTTCACGAAGGCCGGAATGATCGTCTGGAACGGGCGCTTACCGGGCGCATAGGCATTGGCATGCTTGGGATCGAGGCTGTAAAGCTCGCCCCGGTCCTGGAACATGAAGCCCAGCCCATCGGGCGTCAGCCCGCTGCCCATGCCGCGATAGTTGGACTGTATCAGGCTGACCATCAGCCCGTCCTTGTCGACCACGGTCATGTAGGTGGTGTCGCCCGGCCCATCGAGCTTGGGTTCGGGCTTCGGCTCACCCGGTGCGAACTCGGGCGTCGCCTTGTTCGGGTCGATCAGGGCAAAGCGCCGCTTGCCGTAATCGTCGGACAGCAGGTCCAAGGGGAAGGGCGAGAAGCCGGGATCGGCATAGAACTTCGCCACGTCGGCATAGGCCAGCCGCTTTGCCTCGGTGATATAGTGCAGCACCTGCGGGCTGCCGCGCTCCCACTGCGCCAGGTCGACGTGCTTGAGGATATTGACCATCTGCAGCGCGGCGAACCCTTGCGTGTTGGGCGGCAGCTCGCACAGCTCATAGCCCTTGCGATAGGTCACGCAGGCCGGCTCGAACCAGTCGCTGCGGTGGGCGGCGAAGTCTTCCAGCGTATAGGCCGAACCCTGCCGCTTCAGGTAATCGACCATCACCTGGGCACTCTGCCCGCGGTAGAATTCATCGCGCCCGTTCTGGGCAATCCGCTCCAGCGTGCTCGCCAGGTCCGGGTTGCGGAACACCTCGCCCGCCTTGGGCGCGCCGTTCGCAAACCAGGTGGCGCGGGCATTGGTGAAATCGAACTTGCCGGCATCGCGTTCGAAGGCGCGCAAATTGCGGCGGTAATACTCGGCGATCACCGGGGCGACCGGGTGGCCTTCGCGCGCATAGCGGATCGTCGGCGCCAGCACGTCCTTCATCGGCAGCTTGCCGAAGCGCTGGTGCATGGTGAACCAGGCATCGACCGTGCCGGGGATGGTGACGGAGAGATGGCCCAGCGGCGGCAGGCTCTTGGCATCGCCCAGCTTGGCCTTGAGTTGCTTCAGCGTCTGCCCCTTGGGGCTGCGGCCGGACCCGTTCAGGCCGTGGAGCTTGCCGCTCTTCGGATCATAGATGATCGCGAATAGGTCCCCGCCGATGCCATTGCCGGTCGGCTCCATCAGTCCCAGCGCGGCATTGGCCGCAATCGCCGCATCAACCGCATTGCCGCCCGTCTTCAGCACATCGAGTGCGATCTGCGTCGCCAGCGGATGGGCCGTCGCCGCCATGCCATTGCGCGCATAGACCGGACTGCGCGACCACGGCGCACCCGCCGGGCGCCCGCCCGCGCCGATCTGTTCGGCGACCGGGCGGAGCTTGGCCGGCTGCTCCTGCGCCAGCGCCGGCTGGGCTAGCAGGGTGAGGCTGGCGGAAAGGAGGATGGACGCGCGCTTCATGGCATTCTCCGGCGTGGGTTCGGCGGAGTGAAGCTCTAGGACTGAGGTTCGGTTGCGGCAAGGGTGAGGGCGGGGATGTGGATACGGGCTTTGGGGCGGGGCTCTCGCTCCGTTCCATCATTCCCGTCACCCCGGATCAAGTCCGGGGTGACGAGGAGGAGAGTTGGGGCGCGCGCCAAGTCCGAGGCGTGTCCCGATTTTCCTACACCGCATCAAGCCGCTACATTCGTGCTGGCTCTTTCTAATCGTGGGAATGCGCATGGTGCAGGTGCCGACGCGCTTGTTCATGCAGGTTGATGCGTGCGGATGAAGCCGTGCGGATGTGTTTCATCAACTAACTCCGCGCGACTCGGCGCTTTCGCGTCGAGCCGCGCGGCGTTGATGCAGTCAAAATGCGCGAAAATGCGCGGTTCAGGCTGGGCGTGGGCCCTTGCGGTGCGGTTTGGGGTGGCCGCCGGGCTTGCCCTTGAATGGCGGACGACCGCGCGGGGCTCCGCCGGGGCCGCCGGGGCCACCGGGACGCGGACCGCGATCGTTGCCGCGGTTGGTCCGGGGGCGGTTTTCGCGGGCGGCGTCGCGCGGGGTTTCGGGGGAGAGGTCGATCGTGATCCCGCTCTCGTCCTCGCTGCCGGGATTGGCGGTGCGGGCGACGGCGGCGCGGAACTTGCCTTCGATCGCGCGGGGGATCTGGAAGAAGGTTTCGTTGGCGGCGATGCGAATCGCGCCGATCTCGTTGCGGGTCACGTGGCCGCGGCGGCATAGCAGCGGCAGCAGCCAGCGCGGATCGGCGTTGTGGCGGCGGCCGATATCCATGCGGAACCAGACGGTATCGTCAAACCCTTCGCGGTGATGGGCTGGCCGCGCCTGGCCATCGGGCCTGGTGCGGGCCGAAAGGTCGATCAGCTCTTCGGGTTCGGGCAGGCGGCTGGCATGGGCGCGGACCAGCGCGAGGGCAAGGTCCTCTGGCCCCATCGTCGCAAGCAGGCGACCGGCCAGTTCGCTTTCGGCCTCGCTCGGCTCGATCGGCGCGGTCAGCGCGGCGATCAGGCGGTCCTGGTCCTGGGCGCGGATCGCCTCGGGGCTGGGCACCTCGGTCCACTCGGCGTCGATCCGGGCGCCGCGCAGCATCATCTCCACCCGGCGGCGGCGCGGGTAGGGGACGATCAGGACGGCGGTGCCCTTCTTGCCGGCGCGGCCGGTGCGGCCGGAGCGGTGCTGGAGCGCTTCCGCATCGCGCGGGATCTCGACGTGGATGACGAGGCTAAGTGAGGCAATGTCGATCCCGCGCGCGGCAACGTCGGTCGCAACGCAGACCCGGGCGCGCTTGTCACGCAGCGCCTGGAGCGCGTGGTTGCGCTCGTTCTGACTGTGCTCGCCCGAGAGGGCGACCGCCGCGAAGCCGCGCTCGACCAGGGTGGCGTGGAGGTGGCGGACATTGTCGCGCGTGGCGCAGAA
>VFQM010001108.1_pt1 | contig 25024 bp, 19 predicted proteins | sample 3512391 | NCBI WGS metagenome assembly VFQM01 (sample SAMN10412369, study PRJNA504923) | tailings metagenome | isolation source: Replicate 1 from Balatoc abandoned mine | place: Philippines | reverse complement strand
TCGGCCGCCTCGATCAACTTCTTCCTCAATGAAAACATGTTCAAGATGTTCTTCGGCATCTACATGATCATGGTCTTCGACCCGCAGATCCTGTTCAACGACGGGTTCTACGATCTGATCGAGGTGCGCATCCCGGAAGGCTCGCTGCTGAAGCCGCACTTCCCCGCCGCGCTCTCGGGCCGGACGCACGCGCTGGGGCGCATCTTCGACATTCTTGGCGGGCTGCTGGGGCAGAAGACCCCGGAATTCCTCAACGCCGCCGGGTTCTCCTCCAGCCCCCACCTGTTCTATTCGGGCTGGGACAGCCGCGAAGACGGCACGCGCGACTGGTTCCAGCTGTTCCAGATCGGCTTCGGCGGCATCCCCGGGCGGCCTTTGGGTGACGGGCCGGACGGGCACTCGCTGTGGCCGGGCTTCACCAACGTCCCCAACGAATTCCTCGAACGCTATTTCCCGCTACGGATCGAGCGCTATTCGACCGCCCCCGACAGCGGCGGCGCGGGTCTGCACCGCGGCGGCAACGGCATCCACATGACCTACCGCTTCCTTGCCGATGGCGAGATCGCCATCCACGACGACCGCTGGTTCGTGCCGCCATGGGGCGTCAATGGCGGCCATCCGGGCGCACGGGCGAGGAAGGTGCTGGAGCGCGCCGATGGCACCACCACCATCGTTGGAAACAAGGTGGAGAGCGTGGGCGTCAAGGCGGGCGACCTCCTCCACTTCATCACCTGGGGCGGCGGGGGCTGGGGCGACCCGCTGGCGCGTGACCCCGACCTCGTCGGCCTCGAAATCCGGCAGGGCCTCGTCACCCCCGAAGGCGCGCGCGCCTATGGCGTTGTGGCTGACGCCGCGGGCGTGGTCGACGCTGCCGCGACCGCAGCCCTGCGCGCCGGAATGACCGCCAGCCGCGGAGAACTGCCGCTGTTCGACTATGGCCCCGGCATCGACGCGCTGCGCGCCAATTGCGCGGCCGAAACCGGTCTGCCTGCGCCGATCCAGCCGGTCTGGAACCTCCGGGAGGCCGCGGAATGAAAGCTGTCGTGCCGACTGCCAACACCAGCGCGCTGGCGGGCATCAAGGTCGTCGAGATGGGCCAGCTCCTCGCCGGCCCGTTCTGCGGCCAGCTGCTCGGCGACATGGGCGCGGATGTGGTCAAGATCGAGCCGCCGGGCGCGGGCGATCCGATGCGCAACTGGGGCCAGGGCGACGAGAAGGTGCAGTGGGAAGTCATCGCGCGCAACAAGCGCTCGGTCACCTGCAATCTGCGCGTGCCCGAAGGCCAGGCGCTCGCCAAGCGGCTGATCGCCGGGGCCGACGTGCTGATCGAGAACTTCAAGCCCGGCACGCTCGAACGCTGGGGCCTCTCGCCTGCGGAATTGCACGCGGTGAACCCCGGCCTCATCATCGCCCGCATGTCGGGCTACGGGCAGGACGGGCCCTATTCCGACCGCGCCGGCTTCGGCGGGATCGGCGAGGCGATGGGCGGCTGGCGCTACATCGTCGGCGAGCCCGACCGTCCGCCCAGCCGCATGGGCATCTCGATCGGCGACACCCTGTGCGCCACCTATGGCTGCATGGGCGTGCTCGCCGCGCTCCACCACCGCGACAAGACCGGCGAAGGACAGGTCGTCGATTCCGCCCTGTATGAGGCGGTCTTGCAGGTGATGGAGGGCCTTGTCCCCGAATATGACCGCAACGGCGTGATCCGCGAGCGGTCGGGCTCGGTGCTGAAGGGCATCGCGCCGTCCAACGTCTACACCTGCAAGGACGGCAGCTACATGATCGGCGGCAACGGCGATGCGATCTTCGCGCGGCTTTGCCAGGCGATGGGCCGCCCCGAACTGGCGAGCGACGAGCGCTATTCGACCCACATCGCCCGCGGCATCCATCAGGACGAGCTTGACGCGCTGATCAACGACTGGACCGGCACGCTCACCGTGGACGAGGTCGATGCGCTGATGATCGAATATTCGATCCCCGCAGGCCGGGTCTATCGCGCCCCCGACATGCTCGCCGATCCGCACTTTCAGGCGCGGCAGGCGATCGTCGAGGTCGAGACCCAGAACCGCGGGCGCATCAAGATGCAGAACGCCTTCCCCAAGCTGTCGAAGACGCCGTCGAGCATCCGCCGCCCGGCCCCCGCCGCACCGGGGCAGGACAATGCCGAGGTCTACGGCACAAGGCTCGGGCTCGACGCTGCCGAACTGGAGCGGCTCGCGCAGGCGGGGATCATCTGATGGCCGGCCCCTCGGCAGCCGACAACTACGCCGGGGTGTATGAAGGGCGGCTCCAGCCGGGCTCGCATCCGGCGCTGCTGATCGTTGATGTGGTGACGGCCTATCTTGACGAAGGCTCGCCGCTCTACATGGCCACCGCCGCCGCCGCGCGGGACAGCAATGCCCGCCTTGCCGCTGCCGCGCGGGCGGCTGGTGTGCCGGTGGTGTTCACCAATGTCCGCTACCGCGAGGACGGATCGGACGGCGGGGTCTTCTACCGCAAGGCGCCGGTGCTCAAGGCCTTCATCACCGGCTCGCCGCTCGGTGCCTTCCCGGAGGAACTGACGCCGCAAGCGGGCGACCGGGTGTTCACCAAGCAATATCCCAGCGCCTTCTTCGGCACCGGCCTTGCCGATGTGCTGCACGCCGAGGAGATCGATACGCTGCTGATCACCGGCTATTCGACCTCAGGCTGCGTAAGAGCGAGCGCGCTCGACGCGATGCAATACGGCTTCGTGCCCTTGGTGGTGCGCGAAGCCTGCGCCGACCGCCACCCGGGCCCGCACGAGGCCAACCTGTTCGACCTTCAGGCGAAATATGCCGAGGTGATCAGCGAGGCCGAGGCCTTGGCTGTGATCGGCGCAGTTCCGCAGTAAAAGACCACCGGTCCCGCAGGGACCGCAAGGCCGAACGGCCGTCCGCAGGGGTGGCCACGAAGGGGTCGGGCCCCCGGAGGGAAGCCAAGGCGACGGATGTCGCCGCCGGCGCCTGAGGCGCAAAACAAAACTGGCGCGCCCGGCAGGACTGTCCGCGTCGCTTCGCGCCGCGTTCATCTCCGCAGCCTGCGGCTGCTTCGATTCCGAACGAGGTTCGCTCCTTTGGGGCCCGCCAAATCGTCCGTCCCCTTAAGCGGGGGCGATTTGGCGCGCCCGGCAGGACTCGAACCTGCTGCCTCAAGATTAGAAGTCTCGCGCTCTATCCAGATGAGCTACGGGCGCGCGCCGGATGCGTCATTAGCGCGCTTTGCTGCCTGCGCAAATCGCGCTAACCCCGCAAGCGATGGAAAACACCTCTCCCGGCCGCCAGCCCGATCCCGCCGCCGCCTTCGACCGCGATCCGACCGACGGGATCGTGGCCACCAGCCGCCCGCCGGTCACCTTCCGCTATTTCGATCTGGTGATGGCCGGCTTCGTCACCATCCTGCTGCTCTCGAACATCATCGGCGCGGCCAAGCTCACCTACGCCAGCGTGCCGTTCTGGCCCGAGGGCTGGTGGCCCGCGCCCGACGGCACCTTCATCTACGGCGCGGGCATCCTGTTCTTCCCGCTCGGCTACGTGATCGGCGACGTGCTGACCGAGATCTACGGCTTTGCCAAGGCGCGCCGCGTGATCTGGGTCGGGACGGCGGCGATGATCTTCCTCGCCTTCATGTCCTACATCGTCACCGCCCTGCCCGCCTTCGACGGGTGGGAATGCGCCGCGAGCGGCTTCGGCGGCGAGCGCCCGCCGACCTCGAACGGCGATCCGGCGATTCCCGGCGGGGCGATCTGCCAGATGACCTACGAAAGCGTGTTCGGCAGCACCTGGCGCATCGTCGTCGCCTCGATCACCGCCTTCTGGGCGGGCGAGTTCGTCAATTCCTTCGTGATGGCCAAGATGAAGGTCTGGACCAAGGGCCGCGCCCTGTGGAGCCGCACCATCGGCTCGACCTTCGTGGGGCAAGGCGTGGACAGCCTGATCTTCTATCCGGTCGCCTTCCTCGGCATCTGGACAACCGAGGCGGTACTGACCGTGATGGTCACCAACTGGGCGCTGAAGGTGGTGTGGGAGGCGGTGCTGACGCCGGTCACCTATGTGGTGGTGAACCGGTTGAAGGCGGCCGAGGGTGTGGACCTGTTCGACATCGGCACCGACTTCTCGCCCTTTGCGACGAGCGACAAGCGCTGACATTGCCGGATCGCGCAACAAAATATCAAAGTTGACAAAGTTGACACCGTGTCAACTTTGGAATTCCGGATTTTCCTGAGCATTTGCAAGGGCCTGAATCGGAAAGGCGGGCCGGACAGACACCAGGACCGCGCGCGCGAAACGCCGCCTTTCGGGATGGCTTGAGGGTCTGACAATGCGAAAGAGCCGCGCGCAGGTTACGCGCCCGGGCCGCTGTAGGAAATGGCCGCCAAACCCGAGAATCCCGAACCCGTCGCCCCGTGCTTGACACGGGGCTTGGCTATTCTTGTTCGGAACCGGTGCCGAACCAGCGTTCCCACAGATCGTCCCAATCGGGATTGTCTGTCTCGATCAGCGCGAACTTCCATTCGCGTCGCCATTTCTTGACGAGCTTTTCACGAGCAATAGCCTGTTCGATCTCTTCATGGCGTTCGACATAGACCAGCCGCGTCTTCCCGAAGTCCGCGACATGGCGCGAACCCGTCCCCTCGCGGTGTCGATTGACGCGGGCCAAAGCATCCGCTGTCACGCCGACATACATACCGCCGCGATAGCGGTTCGCCATGATGTAGACCCAGCCGCCCTTCTCCATCAATCGACTATCGCTCTGACGGAGAAGAAAGAAAAGCCAAGCCCCGTGTCAAGCACGGGGCGACGAGGAGGGTGTTGTCTGACTTTCCCCTAAACCGCCCCGTCCGGCACCACCTCCACCCGCCAGTCGATGCCGAGCCGGCCGGCGAGGAGCTTCATGTCCTTCTCGGTCGGCTGGCCGAACAGCGCCGCGTGGCTGTCCGCCAGCCGCAGCACCAGCGCGCCCTGTTCCACCGCCAGCCGGCTGACTTCGAGCGAGCGGCGCGACTGCGCGCCGAGCCTGCGTGCCAACCGCAGCGCGAGACCCCAGCGGATCGCCTCTTCCAGCGCCTCCTCGCTCGCCAGAGCGCGCACGCGCGGCGGCAGGGCCAGCTGGTTGCCGTTGGCCGCGATCGCCGCCGCCATCATCGCCCGGCCCTTGCCGTCCACCGCGATCCAGCGCTTGTGCAGCGCCCAGTCGATCGCCTGCGGCAGGCGCAGGTTGGGTTCGATCTGCATCGAGGCGAGCGCGAGCATGGTCGCGCCCAGCCGCAGCCGCTCGCTGCCATGGGTGCGCGCCGGAGCCGCATCGAGCGTCCAGGCCGCCATCCGCGTCGCCAGCGTCGGCGCCGCGCCGCGCTGGCTGGCGAACACCGCAATGCCCGCCAGCAGCGGGTCCTGCGCCCGGCTGTGCGCGGGCAGGCGATCATAGAGCAGCCCTTCGCGCAGGCCCCAGGAGGAAAACACCACCCGCGCCGGATTGAGCCGCGCCAGCAGCGCCGCCAGCAGCACCGCGGCATCAGGCAGCTTTTCGGCGCGCATGTTCGAGATCCGCTCGCGCCCGCGCAGGGCATCGCTCTCGCTTGCCGCGAGCGCCTCGGCCACCTGCAAGGCACTGGCGGCTTCAAGCTCGAAGCCGTGCGGATCGCTCAAGGGGTGACCCGAAACCGCCATTGCGAACACCGCCATCGCCCGCCAGGTTCCGCCCACCAGATAGAGCGCGCCATTGGCTTCGGGCGCGGTGGCGGCACAATCCCATCCGGCGGCACGGATTACCTTATCGAGCGCCTTCTTCATGCCCGTGCGCCCGCTCTTGCGATATTCGGGCAGGCGCAGCGTGCCGAGCGGCAGGGTGCTCGCGCCATCGGCCGAGCCCTGGCTGACCCGCACCAGTTCGAGGCTGCCGCCGCCCAGATCGGCGACGATGCCGTGCGCGTCCGGGAAAGCGCCGATAACGCCGTGGGCGCTGAGCAGCGCCTCTTCCTCGCCCGAGATGACCCGCGGCTCAAGCCCGATGGCGCGCAGCTGCTCCACGAATTCGCGCCCGTTGGCCGCCTCGCGCACGGCGGCGGTGGCGACGGTTTCGACATCGCTGATGCCCAGATCATCGAGCAGCAGCGCAAACCGCTTGAGCCCGCGCAGGGCGAGCGCCATCGCCTCCTCGGCCAGCCGCCCGGTGACGGCGATCTCGCGCCCCAGCTTGGCGGTGACCTTCTCGTTCAGAAGCACCATCGGCGCGCGCATGGTACCGCCATAGACGACGAGGCGCACGGTGTTCGAACCGATGTCGATGATCGCGCGCTGCGGCGTGCCGCCGGCGAAGGTGCCGGTGCGCCCTGCGCGCCGCGTGCGGTAGTTCATGCCGTCCCGCCCCGCCGCAAGGTCAGCTTGGGCACCGCGCCTGCCTCCAGCGCCCCGCCGCGCCCCGAAAGCGACGGGTTGGTCATGAAATAGCGATGGCAGTTGAACGGCTTGCCCCCGCCCGCATGATCGGTCTCGACCCGCGAATAGGAACCATCGGCGTGCAGCCACCAGCTCTGCTCGGTATCGAGCATATTGGCGAGCAGCACCTGCTGGAGCACCTGATCGTGCACCGTGCGGTTGAGGATGGGGATCAGCGTTTCGACCCGGCGATCGAGATTGCGGCTCATCATGTCGGCAGACGCGATGAACACCGCCGCCTGCGCGCTCGGCATGGCGGCGCCGTTGGCGAAGGCGTAGATGCGGCTGTGTTCGAGGAACCGGCCGATGATCGACTTGACGCGGATGTTCTCGCTTAGCCCCGCGATGCCCGGCCTCAGGCAGCAGATGCCGCGCACCACCAGCTCCACCTGCACCCCGGCGTTGGAGGCGGCGTAGAGCCGGTCGATCATGCCCTCGTCGGTCAGCTGGTTGCACTTCATCCAGATCGCGGCGGGCCGGCCCTTCCCGGCATTGGCGATCTCGGCATCGATGCGCGCATAGATTTCCTCGCGCAGGTCGATCGGCGCGATGTGGATGCGTTCGAGCGCGTGCGGCTGGACATAGCCGGTGATGAAGTTGAACATCTTGGCCGCATCGCGCCCGAGCTTGGGATCGGCGGTGAAGAAGCTGAGATCGGTGTAAACCTTGGCCGTGACGGGGTGGTAGTTGCCGGTGCCGAAGTGGCAATAGGTGCGGAAGCCCCCGCCCTCGCGCCGCACCACCATCGCCACCTTGGCGTGGGTCTTCCAGTCGGTGAAGCCGTAGATCACCTGCACGCCCGCACGTTCGAGCGCGCTGGCCCATTTGAGGTTCTGTTCCTCGTCGAAGCGGGCCTTCAGCTCCACCACCGCCGTCACCGACTTGCCCGCCTCGGCCGCCTCGATCAGCGCGCCGATCACCGCCGACTGGCTGCCGGCGCGGTAGAGCGTCTGCTTGATCGCCACCACGTCGGGATCGGCCGCGGCCTGGCGCAGGAAATCGACCACCACCTCGAAGCTTTCATAGGGGTGGTGGATGATGATGTCCTTCTCGCGGATGGCAGAGAAGGCATCGCCGTCATGCTCGCGGATGCGCTCGGGAAAGCGCGGGGAATAGGCGTCGAACTTGAGGTCGGGGCGATCCTCGGCGACGATTTCGGCAAGGCCGTCGATCCCGATCATCCCGTCGGTCTTGATGACGGCCGCCTCGTTGATGCCGAGCTGTTCGCGCAGCAGGGCTTCGGCGGCGGGATCGAAATCCTCTTCGAGTTCGAGCTGGATCACCTGGCCCCTGCGGCGCCGCTGGATCGCGGAGCGGAAGGTGCGCACAAGGTCTTCGGCCTCTTCCTCGATCTCGATGTCGCTGTCGCGCAGCACCCGGAACAACCCGTCGCCGGCGATGGTGAAACCGGGGAACAACGCGGCGGCGTAACGCTGGATCAGGCTGGCGATCGAGATGTAGAGCGCCCCGCCCGCGCCAGCCCCTGCCCCGCCATCGGCCCCGGTCACCTCGTCAGGCACGCGCACGAACCGCGGCAGCGCGCTGGGGATCAGCACCATCTCGATGATCTGCTCGGCCGTCTCGTTGCGGCTGAGCGTGAACAGCAGGCCCATGCCTTCGTTCTGGACGAAGGGGAACGGGTGCGCGGGGTCCAATGCCTGCGGGGTGATGATCGGCAGGATCTCGTTGAGGAAGAAGGCCTTGAGCCACTTGTGCGCAGCCGGCTGCACGCGCTGCTCGTCGGCGACATGGATGTCGGCCCCGGCCAGCGCTTCGCGCAGGGTGCGCCAGATCGCCTGCTGGCGCTGCGAGAGATCGACCAGCTTCTCGCGGATCGCGGCGAGCTGCTGGGTGGGGCTGCGCCCGTCAATCGAGGGGGTCGCGAGGCCCCGCTGCACCTGCCCGACGAGGCCGGCGACGCGGATCATCATGAACTCGTCGAGATTGCTGCCCGAAATCGACAGGAACCGCAGCCGCTCAAGCAGCGGATAGGCCTCGTTGCAGGCCTCGGCCAGCACGCGCTGGTTGAACTGGAGCCACGACAGCTCGCGGTTGAAATAGGGCGATTCGTCAGGGGCAAGCTCGGCCATCTGCACGGCCCCCGCCTGTGCGGGAGCGCCTTGGCTGCCAATCGGTGACGTGCTCATCGCTTTCCTGCTTCCGGACGCTTGTGGTGTGCGCCATGTTCGCTTGTGCCAGCGGTGTAAATCAGGAAGCCGGGCTTGTCACACCAATGTCAATCTGATCGGGCCTCCTGGCGGTGGCACAGACCTCCCGCCCCGCCTCCCCACCCGGGCACCATAGCATGATCGTATCATTGGTGGACGGGTGGGGAGGCGGGACGGGGGTGTGCATCGCGCGTCAGCGGACCCGAAAATCAAAGAAGCGATCTGCTGTCCGCGATCTGGGTGATCCCGCGCTTGCCGTTGGCATCGCGGCCGAGCTGCACGATCACGTCGATCACGCTCGCGGCATAGGCGATGGTGTCGGAACGGGTGAGGCCGATGCCGGTCTGCATCACCATCAGCGAGAGCTGCTCCAGCGCGCCGCGCAGGGAATTGGCGTGGATGGTCGAGAAGCTGCCCGGGTGCCCGGTGTTGATCGCGCGCAGGAAGCTGACGCTCTCGGCCCCGCGCAATTCGCCCAGCACGATGCGGTCGGGACGCAGGCGCAGCGCGGCTTGCAGCAGTTCGTTGGCGGTGACCTTGGCCTCGCCCAGCTCGCCCTTCACCGCGACGAGCCCCACGGCATTGGCGCCGGGGAATTTCAACTCGGGCGTATCCTCGACCAGCACCACGCGCTCTTCGGGCGGGATTTCGCCGAGCATGGCGTTGAGGAAGGTGGTCTTGCCGGTGCTGGTGCCGCCCGAGATCAGGATCGTGCGCCGCGCCCGGATCGCCTCGCGCAAGTAAGCGATCGGCTGGGCCTGCGGATCGGGCAGATCGAAGGTCATCTCCCCCGCCAGCGGGCCGGTGTCATAGGCATCCAATGGCAGATCGAGCCGGCGGTGGCGGCGGATCGCCATCACCCAATGCTTGCGGCTGGCCGGCGGCCCGCAGAACTGCACGCGCGCGCCATCGGGCAGGGTCGCGCCCAGCAGCGGATGCTCGCGGTTGATCCCCTGGTGCGAGACCCGCGCCACCTGTTCGGCGAGGCGCTGCACCAGCCGGTCGTCGATCTCGGGGGTCTCGATCCGCTGCATGCCCGGATTGGAGGCATCCTCGATCCACACCTCGCCCGGGCGATTGACCATGATCTCGGTCACCGTGTCGCGGTCGAGCCAGCGGCGGAAGGGCGCAAGATAGGCGTCGAGATAGACCGACCGCTCGGCCGAAAGCCGTGCGCCGGTGTCAGCCCCGCTCTCGCCTGCCTCTGCCATCAGCCGGTGGATGTCCGCGCTCATGCCCGGATCAGTTGCCGACGGTGCTGAAGTCGAGATCGCGCGCGGTGAACACGCGGATCGGCTCGCCCATGCGCACGCGGATGGTGGGGCTGATCTGGCCGCTCGACTGCACCGCCGAGTTGGCCGCGCCCTGCGCCCCACCCGCGACGATCACGCCGCCGACGCCGCCGGTCGCAATCGCGCCGAGCCCGCCGACCACCGAGAGCAGCAGGCCCGAGCCGAAGCGCTGGAAGAAGTGGCTGTTGACGTCGCCCTGCAGGCCGGTCGTCCCGTCGAAGGCAATCGCGGGCGAGCCGATATTGACCGACACGCCATCGGGGCGGATCAGCCGCGTCCAGATCACATAGGCGCGCTTCTGGCCCTGCTGCACCCCGGCCTGATACTGGCCGATCAGGCGCGAGGAGCGCGGGATCAGCACGCGCTTGCCATCGAAGCTGCGCACGTCCTGGCTCACCACCGCGCGGACATAGCCCGGAACGTCGGTGTTGATCGCGGTTTCGAGGATCGCGGGGATCAGCGTGCCTTCGGTGACGGTGGTCGAGGGGTTGACCATCGCGCGGGCCTGCGCCGGCGCGCCGCCGACACCGCCGACCCGGCTGGCGAACTCCGCCGCGCCGCCGCTGCCGACCGCCGCGCTGCCGGCATTGGCCGCAGGCGCGCCGATCGGCGCTTCGGCCAGACGAGAACTGCGCGCCGAGCTGGCGTCATACACCAGCTGCGGGCTGGCGTAGGGATTGGTCGCCGCCACGGCATACTGGCCGGGCTGGTTGGCGAGCACGGGCGCGGGGCCCGGGTCGGGCTGCGGCGCCACGGTGGCAGGAGCAACCGCCGGCACCGGCGCGGCCACGGGCGCAGCGGCAGCCGCCTGCGGCGGGGCGACCTGCGGATTGCCGACACCCTGCGGCTCGGGCAGGCGCGCGGATTCCATCGCCCAGAAGGTCACCGCCCCGATCGCGCCGATCAGCGCCACCCCGGCAGCAAGACCCAGCCCGTCACCCTTGGCCTTGCGGTCGGTGACGGCGGGGAAGGCTGCGCGGCTGGCGAGGTCGATGATCTCGGCCGATTCCTGCTCGCGCGGATCGCTTCCCGAGGTGGAATTGTCGCCCTTCTTGGGCGGCAGACGCATGGCAAGGCGCATCAACGGGACTCCCTGACAGGATGGAACTGGGTGGGCATCACTTCGACCCCTTCTTGCGCGCACCGCCGAGCCCGGCGCTGCGGGCGGAAATCGCCGAGGGCCCGATATTGGTGAGCGTCGCGGTGTCGTTGCCCGAACGAAGGATGATCTGCGGCGGCACGCCGTCAACCACCACGGTCTCGCCGCGCACGGTGAAGTTGACCGGGCCTTCCTCGCCGTCCTCGTTCATCACCAGCACGGCCGGGATCGCGGTTCCGGCAGGCCAGGTGAGGAACACCGCCGCGCCGTCGTCGAAGGCCTTGGCGGGCAGCAGTTCGGGCGTGCCGGCGCTGGCCCATTCGAAATTGAGGCTGGCCGGATCGACCACCGCATAGGGATCCTGCGCGGCGGCGAGCTCGGCCGGATCGGCCTTGGCGCGCAGGGCTTCGGCCTCGGCCTCGGCAGCGGCGGCAAGGCGCGCTTCCTCGGCGGCCTTCTCCAGTTCAGGGTAACGGAACTGGAGCACGTAGAGCGCGGCGTTCTTCGGGCTGGCGACGAGATCGAACAGATAGGTGCGCTTGTCGGTGACCACCGTCATGTTGGTGCGCGCGGTCGGCTCCAGCGGCTTCACGAACAGGATCGTCTGCGCCTTGTTGGGCTGCACCTGCCAGGCGGTCGAATCGCCGATCGCGACATTCTCGATCACCTCGTCGGGGGCGAACTTGATGGTGGTCTGCACCAGCACCTTGCCGTCGATCCGCACCACCTCGGCCTCGTCGAACACGAGCGTTTTCAGGCGCGGATCATCGGCCAGCGCGGGCGCGGCGAGCGCCAGTGCGGCGGCAGCGGAAAGAGTCAGCCGGAACAGGCCGGGGCGGGTCATTGGTAGGTCTCCGAGGGCGTGGGGGCGGCAGGCTTGGACGCGGCGCTGCCGGCGGAACGGAAGCGGTTGCCGATGCCGCGGGTGCGTGCGGCGGCGGGACCCTGCGGCGTCACCTGCCCGCCCGAACCGCCGCCGGTGGCATAGACGCGCGTCTCGCGAATGGTGGCGGCGGGGCCGGTGTCATTGGCGGCGATCACCGCCTGCGCAGGCGCAACATCGACGCGGCGCGGGGCCATCGTGGCGGCAGCGGCGGGCGCGACATTGGTGCTGCGCGGCATGGTCGCCGCCGGAGCGGGCGCGGCAAGGCTGCGCGGCGTCTCGCCGCCCGCGCCGCGCTCCTTGCTCGGCACAAGGCCGAACACCTGCCAGCGCGACACCATCATTGCCGAGACCACCAGCGCCATCAGCATCAGCATCGCGTGGACGAAGCCGACGAGGAAGAAGGCCATCGCCGCCTGCTGGTCGATCTGGCCCGGCACCGCCACCAGCGCGGCCAGCACCGGCACCGCCAGTTCAAGCATGATCGAGCCGCCGAGCACCGCGAAGAGCGGCGCCAGCGCCATCATCGTCAGCCCCTTGAGCCAGCCGGTGAACAGCCCGCGCGTGCCTTCGAACAGCGCCAGCACCACGAAGATCGGCCCCAGCGCCAGCAGCAGCGCCAGCGCGATCCGCGCTGTCACCAGCAGGCCCACCGTGCCGAGCAGGAGCAGCATCGCGCCCATCCACATGATCCCGGGCGGAGAGAAGGCGTCGATATCCTTGGTGTCGCCGGTCGCCTGCTGGACGGCCTGGAACACCACGTCGAGCTTCTGCGCGAACACCGCCGTGGCGCTTTCGCCGCTGGTGCCGGTGAGGATGCCGGCGATCTGGTCGGGAGCGCCGATGAAGATGTTGTAGAAGATGGTCGAGAAGGCGACGAAGCTGGTGGCGAAGGTCAGCACCAGCCCCAGCGTCATCATCCGCGGCAGCAGCGCGCGCACCGACAGGTTCGAACGGCCAAGCATCAGCGAGATGCCGAAGAAGCCCACGTAAAGCCCCAGCAACAGCGTCAGCGCGAAGGCGAGCTGACCCTCGGTGCCGAACAGGCGGTTGAAGGCCTGTTCGCTGACCGTGGCGGCGATGCAGTCCACCGCCGACAGCGCGGCGGAGACCCCGGTGCCCATCGACTGGGCGGCAAGATCGCAGGCCGTGCTCATTCTGCCGCCTGCCACACGGGCTGGCCGCTTTCATCGAGCGCCGCGCCGTCGGGCCAGGGCCGGCCGGTGAGCGCGGGATACCAGGCGGAGGGTGCATCGCCCACCGCTTCGCGCAGCAGATCGAGCCGCCGCACCGCGCTCTCGCGGCCCGACAGGATGGTCAGCACTTCCGGCGCGCCCGACAGGTCGAGCCGCACCACCACGCTCGCATCCGGCTGGCGCACGAGGAAGCAGCGCGAATGGGCAGGCAGCGAGCGGATCAGCGCGAATTCGTGGCTCGTCAGGCCGAAGCCGTCGCAGTAATCCTCGGGCCGCGCGCGCGAATTGGGCATGAACACCATGGTCGCGGTCTGCTCGACCAGCGCGGTCGAAATCCGGCTGTCGAGCGCATCGCGCGCCGACTGGGTGGCAAAGCCCACCAGCGCGTTGCGCTTGCGCAGCGTCTTGAGCCAGTCGCGGATGCGCGCGGCGAAGACCTCGTCGTCGAGCGCCTTCCAGCCCTCGTCGATCAGGATCATGGTCGGCTGCCCGTCCAGCCGCTCGTCGATGCGGTGGAACAGGTACATCATCACCGGCGTGCGCAGGCGCGGGTTTTCGAGCAGCGCGGTCATGTCGAAGCCCAGCACGCGGGTTTCGAGATCGAGCCGGTCGGCGGCGTTGTCGAACAGCCAGGCGTGTTCGCCCTCCCCGATCCATGCCGCCAGCCGGTCGGCCAGATCGCCCGGCTCGGGGCGACGGGCACCGGCGAGCAGTTCCTTGAAGTGGCGCAGGCGGCGCAGGCTCGGATCGTTCGCATAGGTCGCGTCGACCGCAGCGGAGATGGTCGCAAATTCCTCCGGCCCGTCAGCCTTGAGCAGCACCGCCAGCCAGTCACGCAGGAAGGCGCGGTTGGCGGGGGTATCGGGCAGGCTCAGCGGGTTGAAGCCGGTCGGCAGGCCCGGCGCAATCCGGTCATAGCGCCCGCCGATGCCGCGGATGAACAGCTCCGCCCCGCGATCCTTGTCGAACAGGATGGTGCGCGGTTTGAACTTCTGGGCCTGCGCGGCAAGGAAGTTCATCACCACGGTCTTGCCCGAGCCCGACGGGCCGATCACCGAGAAATTGCCCAGATCGCCGTGGTGGAAGTTGAAGAAGAACGGCGTGGCGCTGGTCGTCTCCAGCAGGGTCACCGCATCGCCCCAGTGATTGCCGCTCGCCTGCCCCAGCGCAAATCCGTGGAAAGACCCGAAACCCGCCATGTTGGCCGAGGAAATCAGCGCGCGGCGCACGATATATTCCTCGTTCCCCGGAAACTGCGCCCAGAAGGCCGGTTCGAGATTGGTATCCTCGCGCACCGCGATCGCGCCCGTGTCCGCGAGGGCCGCCGCGCAGGCCGCCATCGCGTCGTCGAGCCGGGGGAGCGTCGTCTCGCGCACCAGCACGGTCAGGTGATGATCGCCGAAGCCCACCGCGCCATTGCCCAGCGCATCGCGCGCGGCGAGCATGTCGGCGCGTTCGGCGGCGGCTTCCTCGTCGACCGAGCGCGAACGGCGCAGGGCCAGGTCGATCCGCTCCTTGGCGGTGGTGCGTTCGTTGGGGGCGTAGCTTTCGGTGACGACCATCTCGAACGGCAGGCGCAACAGATTGTCGAGCAGGCCGGGCGAGGTCGCCTCAGGGTAATCCTTGAGGCCGAGGATCGCGGCGAAATCGGGCGCGGCCGAGCCGCGCAGCTCCATCGCGTCGAGCCCGAAGGAGGCGCGGCGATAGGGCAGCATGTGGCCGATGTCGGTGTCTTCCGACGGGCGGCGCACCGGGCGCATCTCGCCGTTGTAGAGCGCGCTGAGCAGTTCCAGCATTTCCGAATTGGTGCCGCCGCTGGTCGAACCGGGGGCCTGGTAATCGCCCAGCACCGCCGCGCCGTAGTTCTGCAAGCTGGCGACCAGCCCGGTGATCGCCGCCTTGAGGCTGCGCAGATCCTTGGGATCGGCCTCCAGCTCCTCGGCACCGGCGCGGTTGAACAGCTTGGCGACGCGCTCCGGCAGGCCGGTCTTGCCGCGCGCGGGGCGGCGGATCAGGGTCACGAACTGGTCGTTGATGAACAGCGATCCGCCCGCCAGCCGCTGCTTCCAGCGCGCGTCGATATGGCGCGAGAGGGCATCGGGGAATTCTGCATCCAATTCCACCTCCACCCGGCGGCGGATGACGTGGTGATACATCACGAAACGCGCATCGAGGGTGGAACGCAGCATCACCTCGCGGGTGGCGGCGTGGGCGTTAAGGGCATCGCTGTCCTCGGTCTCGAACAGCAGGCCGGGCACCTGGATCGCGCTCATCACGCTGCCGTCGCGCAGCAGCACGGTGTTCTCGTCGATCAGCCTGGCATAGGGCAGCCGGTCGCCGACCTTGGCTTCCTTCGCGCTCCAGGCGGCGGCACCGATCCATTTACGGGGCATAGGAATTGCACCCCCAGCGTTTGAAATTGGGAACGCGCGGACACTTGGAAACCTTCGTGATCCACAGGTCGAAAATGCGCGGCTCGCGCAGCGAGGCGAAATAGCCGATCACGTGCATCACCGCCGGCACCGGCAGGATCCACCAGCTCTTGAGGATCAGGAAGGCGATCGTCGTCACCATCAGATTGATGATGAAGAAGTTCATCGTCACGCCGGCGAACATCTGCGGGCGGGTGAGCGCGCGGTGGACGGGATGGCGGACGAGCTCGCTCATGGCGCTTACCCTGCGGCCGACTGGATGCCGGCGACGATGGTGGTCGCGCCGAACAGGATAAACACGCCGATGATGACAGTCGCGCCGAAGCGCCAGTTCATCCGGCCGGTGAGCATCATGAAGCCGATCGAGGCCACCGCCATGACGGCAATCACCGTCGCCACGGTGCCGAGCAGCGTGCCCTGAAGCCACAGCAGCGCATTGTTGATCGGGCCGGAACCGGCCGGATCGGCCCCTTGCGCGAAGGCGGCGCTGGGCGCGAGCGCCAGCGTCAGCAGTGCGGAAAGACGGGCGGAAAGGCGGGAAAGCGAAGTCATCAAATGTCTCATCGTCCTGATTATGGTGCCGCGCCGGCGTTACTGGCCTGCGGGGCGCGAATGGCTGGCGAGACGGCCCATGATGGCCGCAACATAGTTCTGCGTCTCGCGGATATTGGGAATGCCGCCCGCGCGCTCGACGCGGCCCGGCCCGGCATTATAGGCGGCGAGTGCCTTTTCGAGATCGCCGTCGAAGCGGTCGAGCTGTTCGCGCAGATAGCGCGCCCCGCCCTCGAGATTCTGGAAGGGATCGCTCGAATCGACCCCGAGATAGCGCGCCGTGCCGGGCATCAGCTGGGCCAGCCCGCGCGCACCGACCGGCGAGACGGCGTTCTCGCGCCAGCGGCTCTCCTGCCACACCACCGCTTCGAGCAGCGAGGGCGAAAGATCGAAGCGGGCGGCAAGCTCGTTGATCTTGGCGGCATAGCGCGCCGGAACGCCGGCGGCATGGCGCGCGGGATCGGCGATCACCGAATCGGGCAGCACCAGCCCTTCGACCATGACGGGGGCGGCAGACGCCTCGCCCGCCGGGACAGCCTCGCCCGCTGCCGGAGCGCCCGCCAGCGGCCCGGCCACCCAGCGAGCACCGTCCGCGCCCAGTTCGAGCACGTCGGCGCGCGCCGCACCGGCGGCGGTCAGCAGCATGGCAGCAATGGTGACGCGGCATGCCGCGGCGAGAATCATTCCAAGGTCCTCCGGAATGTCTCCCCAATGTCTAACCTAAATGACAAGCGGGTGACAGTCTTGCGAAACGACCTCTCGCGCACGCCCCTATAGCAAAGCAAAACGGGCGGGCCGCCTCCCCCGGCAACCCGCCCGTCCTTGCGGTTCGGTGCGACCCGAGGGCCGCGAAAACCTCAATCCCGATAGGTCAGCTGCTCGCCGCGCGGACGGAATTCGCCGCGGTCGAGCATCCTGAGCGCCTTGCGCGCCAGCCGGCGCGAATCGGTGGCAGTGCCGTCGGCGGTGTCGAGTTCGACCACCTCGTGGCAGGCCAGCGCCGCTTCGAAGGCGGCGCGGGCTTTCGCGTCCTCGCCCTTGTGGGCATAGGCGATGCCGAGATTGATCAGCACCGCGGCATCATGCGGATCGGCCGCACTGGCGCGCTGGAGCACTGCCAGCGCCTCGTCCTCGCGCCCGGCGGCGAGCGTCTGCGCGGCAAGCTCCCCGCTGTCTCCGGCATTGGCCAGGGCAGCGCCCGGGGCAGCGGCTTGCGGCGTGGCGGCCATCAGGGCCATCGCGAACAGGGTAACAGACATGGGCACAGGCTCCTCTTTCCGTGTGAGATGCAGAATGACTCACAAGGAGCATCAATGCAACAAAACCGTAACACTGTAATTTTTCTGCAATTTAACGGCGTAACCCATTGTTTTTCTGTAGCGCAAAACTGTAACATTCGCGATTCCGGCGCAATCGCACTTTGTCATATTTGTCTTTCTTCAGTCATATTACATGAAATGCCATGCGGCTGTAATGCTGCAAGAATTCTGTCATGCAGCATCCCTAGCGAAGCGACGCGCATTCGAATCCTGTCCGCGCGTTCATCGATTCTCGGCTTTTCAGGGGACCGCTCGCTGTGAAAAACATTCAACGCACTCTCGTTCTGGGTTGCAGCCTCGTGGCGCTGGCCGGCTGCGGCGCGGACGAAATCGTCTCGCCCGGCACCGGCGGCAACATCATCATCAACAACCCGACTCCGTCGCCCACCCCGACGCCGACTCCCACCCCGACCCAGTCGCTGGTGACTGCGGCGGCCGGCTGCCCGACCATCGCCACCTCGGGCGGTCTGGTCGATGCCGGCACGATCTCGGGTCCGACCGGAACCTATCGCGTGTGCCAGCTGCCGGCGCGCTTCACCTCGACCGATCTGCTGCCCTACATCCGCGGCCTGGTCTACCAGATCAACGGGCGCGTCGATGTCGGCAACGACCGCGGCTTCTCGAGCACCGGCAACACCGTCACCCTGACGATCGAACCGGGCGTGATCCTGTTCGGCCAGCAGGATTCCTACCTGGTGGTCAACCGCGGCAACACGATCCAGTCGAACGGCACGGCCGAACGTCCGATCGTCTGGACCAGCCGCGACAACATCCTCGGCCTTGCCAACGACAACAGCCAGCAGCAGTGGGGCGGCGTCGTGCTGCTCGGCCGCGCGCCGATCTCGGATTGCTCGACCGGCGTGTTCAACACCGCCGCCGCGCCGAACAACAACCCGACCTGCGAAGGCCGCCTCGAAGGCGCGGCGGTCGCCACCCCGTTCGGCGGTGCCAACCCGGCCGACAGCTCGGGCTCGTTCCGCTTCAACCAGATCCGCTTCTCGGGCTTCGAACTGGCGCCCAACAACGAGCTCCAGTCGCTCACCACCGGCGGCGCCGGTTCGGGCACGGTGATCGAGAACCTCGTCTCGTTCAACAGCTCGGATGACGGGGTCGAGTTCTTCGGCGGCGGGTTCAACGCCCGCAACTTCGCGATCATCGGCGCGTCGGACGACTCGCTCGACGTCGACACCGGCGCGATCGTCAATCTCGACACCGTGATCGCGGTGCAGCGTTCGACCACCGGCGACCGCATCATCGAGCTCGATTCGCCCAACGTGGCCGACCGCACCCCGGCCAACGCCACTCCGCAGACCCGCTTCCAGGTGAACAACTTCACCTTCGTGCAGCGTGACGGTTCGCCGCAGACCGTGCAGGCCCGCGGCGGCGCGGCCCTCGGCCTCACCAACGGCGTGATCAATGCCGGTCTCAACCACTGCTTCCAGATCGACGAGCCGGCCACGCTGGCCGCGCTGATCGGGGTCGATTCGGTTGTCGGCGACTGCCCGGCGACCGATCCGGTCCGCGGCGGTGCCGGGGTGACCAACGCCGAAGCGGCAGCGGCCATCAACGCCGGGACCAACAACAACCTCGCCTTCACCATCACGCTCACCAACGGCGTGGTGAACGGCGCGAACGAAACCGCCCGCACCCCGTTTGCTGCGGCCGGCCGTTCGAGCTTCTTCCCGAACCGCACCTTCATCGGCGCGATCCAGAACGCCGCGGCGCTGACCAGCATCTTCGGCAACTGGACCTGCAACTCGTCGATCCAGAACTTCAACAGCGCGACGGGTAACTGCACGGGTCTGCCGGTCTACCCGGCCTGATCGGCGCTCATGCCACCGCAAGGGGGAGGCGCCGCGTGATTGCTGCGCCTCCCCCCTTTTCGAATCCAGACTGACCAATTCATCGAGGGGGTCCTCACCTATGCCCTACGGCAAGCGCCTGGCAGGCCTGCTGCTTCTCACCACGTCGCTGACCTTGCCGTCGGTGCTCCACGCACAGGACGCGCCGCAGGACGAGACCGGGGTCGAAGCCGAACCGGTAGAGGGCGACACTCCGCCCGAGGAAGAGCTCCAGCAGTCCGACGTTTCGGTGCCCGGCGGCGGGATCATCGTCACCGGGCGGCGCAACCGCGATCCGGCGCGCAATTCCGGCCAGGTGCTGACGGTGCTGTCGGAAGCCGACATCGCCCGCACCGGTGAAGGCGACATCGCCGGCGCGCTCGGCCGGGTCAGCGGCCTGTCGCTGGTCGGCAACGGCCGCGTGTTCGTGCGTGGTCTGGGTGACCGCTACTCGCTCGCGCTGCTCAACGGCCTGCCGCTGCCCAGCCCCGAGCCCCTGAGCCGCGTGGTCCCGCTCGACATCTTCCCGACCAGCGTGATCTCCTCCTCGCTGGTCCAGAAGACCTATTCGGCCAACTTCCCGGGCGAATTCGGCGGCGGGGTGATCAACCTCACCACCAAGGCGATCCCGACCGAGACGTTTCTTACCGTCGGCCTTTCGGGCAGCGGGGATACGGAAACGACCTTCCAGAACGGCCTCACCTATTTCGGCAGCCGCTGGGACACCTTCGGCTTCGACAATGGCAACCGCGACATTCCGAGCGCGCTGCAAGGCCTGATCGACAGCGGCACGCGCATCAATGACGCCCCGGCGGACGTACAGCGCCAGCTCGCCGGGCAGATCATGCCGCTCAATCTCGTGACGCTGCAGAAGAACGACAATCTGCCTGTCAACTTCTCCGCCAACATCACCGGCGGTGCCTCGTTCGAAATCGGCGACGGCAACTATCTTGGCCTGATCGCCACCGCCGGGATCACCAATTCCTGGCGCAACCGCTCGGTGATCAGCCAGCAGTTCGGCGATGCCGAAGCGGGCGACATCATCTTCGATTCGAACACCTTCATCACCGACAACAAGGTGCTGGTGAACGGCCTCATCGGCATCGGTCTCGACATCGGCGAGCACACCATCCGCTGGACCAACCTCTACATCCGCGACACGCTCAAGACCGCGCGGCTCGCAACCGGGACAGACAGCTTCACCGATGTCGCCCGACCGTTCGACTTCCAGACCCAGCAGACCGGCTGGTTCGAACGCCAGCTGATGGATTCGCAGCTGGTCGCCGAATTCAACTTCGACCGGTTCCAGATCGATCTGCGCGGCGGCTATGCCCAGACCGACCGCGAGGCGCCCTACAACGCCATCGTGCCCTATTTCCGCACCAACTTCCCGGTCGAAAGCGATCCCTTCGGCAACCTGTTCGCGGTCGATGTCGGCGCGCTGATCGGGGGCACGGAGCGCATCCAGGTCGGCTTCGAGGACCTCACCGAGAAACTGTGGTTCGGCGGGGCTGACGTGTCCTACGAACTGACCGACAATCTCAGCGTGACGGCAGGCTACAGCTATTCGGACACCGACCGGCGCTCGACCTCGTTCATCATCCGTCCGCTGATCAGCTCGACCGCCGAGCTCACCACCGCGCTGCGCGCGCTGGGCCTGCGGCAGCCGGGCGAGATCATCAACGGCGCGGTGCTGGCGACCGATGCCAACGGCGTCGGACTGTTCAATGTCACCGTCTCCGACCCCACCCCCTTCCCGGTGTTCGATGCGGCGCTGACGGTCCATGCCGGCTACGGCCTGCTGCGCTACCAGCCGACCGACACCATCAACATCGAGGCCGGCCTGCGCTACGAGGACGGCCTGCAGGTGGCCGCGCCCGATCCGACCTTCGGCGGCGGCAACATCGCCAATCCGACCCGCATCGCCAACGACTACTTCCTGCCGTCGGCCACGATCACGTGGGAGGCGATGGACAATCTCCAGCTGCGCCTGTCGGCTTCGCAGACCATCGCCCGCCCGCAGTTCCGCGAGCTGGTCGAGCAGACCTATTTCGATCCTGAATCGAACCGCCGCTTCCGCGGCAACCCGTTCCTGCAGGACAGCGAGCTGATCAACGCCGAAGCGCGGCTCGAATACTACCTCGGCGGGCCGAACAAGGTGAGCCTTGCGGGCTTCTACAAGGATATCGACAACCCGATCGAGAACTTCCTGATCACCGCACCGGGCATCATCGAAACCAGCTACGCCAACGCGCCGGCGGCCCAGCTCTACGGCGCCGAGCTCGATATCGCCTACGGCATCGATCTGATGGACTGGGGCGGCTTCTTCGAGACCAAGCAGTTCCTGATCCTCGCCAACTACACCTGGACCCAGTCGAAGATCTCGGTGGGGGCGGCCGATCTGGCGCCGATCCCGGGCGCGATCCAGCAGCCCGCGAGCCAGCTGTTCGACGACGGCGCGCCGCTGGTCGGCCAGTCGGACCATGTCGCCAACCTCTCGCTCGGTATCGAGGATACCGAGAAGGTCCAGCAGTTCACCGTGCTGCTCAACTACGCGAGCGAACGCGTGACCCTGCGCGGCGGGGCGCTGCCCGACGTGGTCGAGGACCCGGGGCTGACGGTCGACGTGGTGGCCCGCTCCGAGCTCAAGCTCGGCGGAGTGCCGCTGGAGCTGAGCTTCGAGGCGCGCAACATCTTCGGGCGCGACAATTTCGAGTTCCAGCAGGTGAACGGCAACCGCGCCGAGCTCAACACCTTCCAGGTCGGCACCAGCTTCGCGCTGGGGGTGAAGGCTTCGTTCTGATGGTGGCGCGGCCCCTCCGGGCCGCGCCTTCCTCGCTCACGCGGCCTGACGGCCGCGTCGCTGCGGGCGCGCGTTCGCGCTTGCGAACCCTGCGGGTTCGAACCCATGCTTTGATGGGTGGCGCGGCCCCTCCGGGCCGCGCCTTCCTCCCATGTTTTGAGTTCCGCAGCGCGTCCGCGCCGCGAAATCCTCGGCTCTTGCGGGCCTGCGGGCGGCCGGTCGGCCTTGCAGTCGCTGCGCAACCGGTCCAGCGCACGGACGATTGGTAGGAGGGGCCTAACGGCCAAAATCACCCCAGATCGAAGACGTATCCCATCGAGCGCACGGTGCGTAAGGGGTTGCCGCCGCCCGCCGCCTTGATCGCGCGGCGGAGGCGGCCGATCCACACGTCGACCGTGCGCTCGTCGATCGGGGGTTCGCGCTTGCCGAGACCGCCGATCAGGTCCTCGCGGGTCAGCACCCGGTTGGGGTTTTCGGCAAAGAAGCGCAGCAGGCGGAATTCGTTGGGGCGCAGCGGGATCGGCTCGCCGTTCCAGCGCGCCTGCAGCGCCGCCATGTCGATGCTGAGCGCGCCTGCCTCGAAGCGCTGGGTGGCGTGGCGCTCGACCCCGCGGGCCTGCAGCGCCAGCACCCGGTCGAGCACCGCGGTGCGGGTAAGCGGACCGACCACGTAATCATCCGCTCCGGCGCGCAGCGCGCGGCGGCGGTCATCGGCGTCGTCGTCTTCCAGAACCATGGTGATATGGGCATCGGCGGTGCGGGCATCGGCGCGCAGGCGGCGGCACATTTCCAGCCCCGCGAGATCGTCCATCACCCAGTCGATGAAGGCCCACATCGGCCCCTCGACCAGCCGGCGCGGCCCTTCCGGCCCCAGCTTGTCGAAGGTGAAGCGGCGCTGGTCATGCACGAAATCATCGAGGCTTTCGCCCAGTTCGCTGGTCAGGAAGATATTGATGACGTCCATGTGTGCCCCGCATGGTTGCGGAGGCTGGCTTGGCCGAGACGTGTGACGTGTTTGTGACGGGATTACAGCGGCGTGTCGTAATCCGTAAAATAGCTCAGGAGAGGGTCAAGCCCCCGTCCACCACCAGCGTCTGGCCGGTGATATAGGCCGAGAGCGGCGAGGCGAGGAACAGCGCGGCCCCGGCCATGTCTTCGGGCGTGCCCATGCGGCGCAGGGGGATCTTGCGCAGGGAGGCTTCAAGGCGCTCGGGGTGCTCGGTGGTGACCGAGGTGAGCTTGGTCGGCACCAGCCCCGGGGCGATGCCGTTGACGCGGATGCCGTCGCGCGCCCAGGCCTCGCCCAGCGTCTTGGTGAGGCTCGCCGCGCCGGCCTTCGATGCCGCATAGGCGGGCGTGCCGATGGTCGATTTGAACGCCGCGACGCTGGAGACGATGATGATCGCGCCCTTGCTCGCCACCAGTGCCCGGTGGAAGGCACGCGCGGCGTCCATCACCGAATTGAGGTTGATATCGACCACCTGATCCCACCCTTCGCGGGTGAATTCCTGCCGCCCGTAGCGCACTGTGCCCTGACACAGCACCAGCACATCGACCGCGCCGAGATCGCCCGCCAGCCGGTCCGCCGCCGAACGGTCGGTCAGGTCCAATTGGCGGTAATCGAGGCCGGTGAAGTCGGAGTCCTCAGCCTCCAGATAGTCCCCGAAATCGGGCCGCGTGCCGGTGACGGTCACCTGCGCGCCCCGCGCACGGAAGCCGTGGGCGATGCCGTTACCGATCCCGCTCGATCCGCCGATGACGAGGACGCGTTTGGCGGTAAAGTCGAGGGGGTCGGTCATGAGGCTTGCTACCTTATGCTATTCGCACTTCTTCCCCCTTCCCCTCGGGGAAGGGCCGGGGATGGGGGTTCGACAGCCGAGGAGGCAGAGCCCCCACCCCCCAACCCCCTCCCCGAGGGGAGGGGGAGTTCGGCGGTCAGATACTCCGCGAGATCACTTCCTTCATGATCTCGTTGGTGCCGCCGAAGATGCGCGTCACGCGCGCGTCGCGCCAAAGGCGCGCGATGGCGTATTCGTTCATGTAGCCCGCCCCGCCGTGGAGCTGCAGCGACACGTCGCAGGCTTCCCACTGGAGATCGGTGTGCCACAGCTTGGCGGCGCTCGCTTCGTCCGTCGTCAGCTCGCCCGCGAGGTGCTTGCGGATCGCCCAGTCGAGATGCGCCCAGCCCACCTGCAGCTTGGCCTTCAGGTCCGCGAGGGTGAACTTGGTGTTCTGGAACTCGAACACGGTCTTGCCGAAAGCCGCGCGCTCCTTGGTGAACTTGACCGCCTCGTCGAAGGCGCGCTGCGCCGCCGCCTGCGCGCCGACCGCGATGCTGAGGCGCTCCTGCGGCAGCTCCTCCATCAGGTGGACAAAGCCCATGCCTTCCGCGCCGAGGATGTTGGTCATCGGCACGCGGCAGTCGTTGAAGAACAGCTCGGAGGTGTCGGCGGAGTGCTGGCCGATCTTGTCGAGATTGCGCCCGCGCTCGAAGCCGGGGGTGTCGGCGTCGACCAGCACCAGCGAAATGCCCTTCGCGCCCTTCTCGGGATCGGTCTTGGCGACCACGATCACGCAATCGGCGTTCTGGCCGTTGGTGATGTAGGTTTTCGAGCCGTTGATGACGAGGTGGTTGCCGTCCTTCCGCGCGGTGGTGCGGATGCCCTGAAGGTCGGAGCCCGCGCCCGGTTCGGTCATGGCAATCGCGGTGATGATGTCGCCGGTGACCATGCCGGGGAGATATTTGGCGCGCTGTTCGGGGGTGCCGAGGCGCTCGAAATAGTTGGCGGTGATGTCCGATTGCAGCGTGAAGCCCGCCGCCGAGCCGAGATAGGAGAGCTCCTCGGCGACAATGCAGTTGAACCCGAAATCGAGCCCGAGCCCGCCGTTTTCCTCCTTCACCGTCGGGCACAGCAGCCCCGCCTCGCCCACCGCCTTCCACACCTCGCGCGGGACGATGCCGTTCGCCTCATGCTCGTCGA
>VFQM010001106.1_pt1 | contig 25052 bp, 22 predicted proteins | sample 3512391 | NCBI WGS metagenome assembly VFQM01 (sample SAMN10412369, study PRJNA504923) | tailings metagenome | isolation source: Replicate 1 from Balatoc abandoned mine | place: Philippines | reverse complement strand
TGCTCGGGCATGTTCACCGCCAACTCGATGAACTGCCTGACCGAGGCGCTCGGCCTGTCCTTGCCCGGCAACGGCTCGACGCTGGCGACGCATGCCGACCGCAAGCGTCTGTTCGTCGAGGCCGGCCATCTGATCGTCGACCTCGCCCAGCGCTACTACGAGCAGAACGACGAGAGCGTGCTGCCGCGCTCCATCGCCTCCAAGGGCGCGTTCGAGAACGCCATGGCGCTCGATATCGCCATGGGCGGCTCGACCAACACCGTCCTGCACATCCTGGCCGCCGCGCATGAAGGCGAGATCGACTTCGACCAGGACGATATCGACCGCCTGTCGCGCAAGGTGCCCGTTCTGTGCAAGGTGGCGCCGGCCAAGTCCGACGTGCATATGGAAGACGTGCACCGCGCCGGCGGCATCATGGCGATCCTCGGCCAGCTCGAAAAGGCCGGCCTGCTCAACACCGACCTGCCGACCGTGCACACGGCAACGATCGGCGAAGCAATCGACCACTGGGACACCTCGCGGACCAAGAGCCAGGCGGTGCGCGACTTCTTCCTCGCCGCCCCGGGCGGCGTGCCGACGCAGGTTGCCTTCAGCCAGGACCGGCGCTGGGACGAGCTCGACACCGACCGCGAAAAGGGCGTCATCCGCTCGGCCGAACATGCCTTCTCCAAGGATGGCGGCCTTGCCGTGCTGAAGGGCAACATCGCGCTCAATGGCTGCGTGGTGAAGACCGCCGGCGTCGATGAGTCGATCCTGAAATTCTCTGGCCCCGCGCGCGTGTTCGAGAGCCAGGACGCCTCGGTCAAGGCGATCCTCGGCAACGAGATCAAGGCCGGCGACGTGGTGGTGATCTGCTATGAAGGCCCCAAGGGCGGCCCCGGCATGCAGGAAATGCTCTACCCGACCAGCTACCTCAAGTCGAAGGGCCTGGGCAAAGCCTGCGCGCTGCTCACCGACGGCCGCTTCTCGGGCGGCACCTCGGGCCTGTCGATCGGCCACGTCTCGCCGGAAGCGGCGAATGGCGGCGCCATCGGCCTGGTGCGCGAGGGCGACATCATCGACATCGACATCCCCAACCGCACCATCAGCCTGCGCGTCGATGAAGCGACCCTCGCCACCCGCCGCGCCGAGCAGGACGCCAAGGGCTGGAAGCCGACGGAAGTGCGCAAGCGCAAGGTGACCAAGGCGCTGAAGGCCTATGCGGCGTTTGCCACCTCGGCCGACCGCGGCGCCGTGCGCGACCTCGGCGACTTCGAGTAAGTCTCGAACCGACGAAACAAGGCAAAGGGCTCGCAGTGCGGGCCCTTTTTTGTTTTGCGGCGCACTGCGCCAATCCCGGCAGGCCGGACTCCGCTTCGTGGACTTGCGAACAACAACGCGTGACTGCGCAATCCATTTGCCACCGAAAAGGAACTTCGCGAGCCCCCAGGGAATTTCCTTCTCAGGCATCGCCGGGAAATGAAATCGCCTGCCTTTGTTCGCGCATGCCGCGCCGCTACATGCGGCACAAGTCGTACTGACGGCGGCACCCAATACCCGCCTGCCCGATTGGGATATGTTCTTGAAACCTGCACGAGGGAGCGCCGAAATGAGCCGCTTGAACCCACCCTTCAGGTCAGTGCTCGATCTGATCGGCGACACGCCGGTCGTCGAGCTCAAGCGCTTCGATACCGGCCTCTGCCGGCTGTTCATCAAGCTGGAAAGCCAGAACCCCGGCGGCTCGATCAAGGATCGTATCGCGCTGTCGATGATCGCGGCGGCCGAACGCGACGGCAGGCTGAAGCCCGGTGGCACCATCGTCGAGGCGACGGCCGGCAACACCGGGCTCGGCCTGGCGCAGGTGGGCATTCCCAAGGGCTACCGCATCATCCTCGTGGTGCCCGACAAGATGAGCCGCGAGAAGATCCAGCACCTGCGCGCGCTGGGAGCCGAGGTCAGGCTGACGCGCTCCGACGTTGGCAAGGGCCATCCGGAATACTACCAGGACATGGCCGAGAAGATCGCCGCCGAGATCCCCGGCTCGTTCTACGTCAACCAGTTCGCCAATCCGGCCAATCCGCTCGCGCACGAGACGACCACAGGCCCGGAAATCTGGCAGCAGCTCGAAGGCGACGTCGACGCGGTGGTGGTGGGCGTCGGCTCCGGCGGCACGCTGACCGGGCTTGGGCGGTTCTTCGCCAAGGTGTCGCCCAAGACCGAGATGGTGCTGGCCGATCCCGTCGGCTCGGTGCTGGCGCCGCTGGTCAAGACCGGCAAGATGGAGGAGGCCGGCAGCTGGACGGTCGAGGGCATCGGCGAGGACTTCGTGCCGCCGAACGCCGACCTCTCCTTCGTCAAGCGCGCCTACTCGGTCAACGACAAGGCGAGCATGCTCGCCGTGCGCGACCTGCTGGCCAAGGAAGGCATCCTCGCGGGCTCGTCGTCGGGCACGCTGCTTTCGGCGGCGCTGCGCTACTGCCGCGAGCAGAAGACGCCGAAGCGGGTGCTGACCTTCGTCTGCGACAGCGGCAACAAGTATCTCTCCAAGGTGTTCGACGACTTCTGGCTCGCCGAACAGGGGCTGGACGAGCGCGAGCAGCATGGCGACCTCAGCGACCTCGTGGCGCGCTCGCACCGGGAAGGCGGGACGGTGTTCGTCGGGCCCGAAGACAGCCTGCTGACGGCCTATGGCCGCATGCGGCGCGGGGACGTGTCGCAGCTGCCGGTGCTGGACGAAGGCAAGCTCGTCGGCATCGTCGACGAGGGCGACATCCTCTCCAAGGTGGAAGGCCCCTATGACGGGCGCTGGGACCGCTTCAACGCCACGGTCTCCACGGCCATGAGCAAGGACCTGCACACGCTGCAGGCCAACCAGACGCTCGACGCGCTGTTGCCGATCTTCGACCGCAACGAAGTGGCCATCGTGTTCGACGGCGAAGAATTCGTCGGGCTGATCACCCGGGTCGACCTCATCAACCATCTAAGGCGGGCAAGATGACGACGCAGAAGAACCGACTGGCATTTTCGACGCGCACCATCCATGGCGGCCAGAGCCACGACCCGACGACGGGCGCGGTGATGGTGCCGATCTACGCCACCTCGACCTATGGCCAGCAGAGCCCGGGCGTGCACAAGGGGTTTGAATACGCCCGCAGCCAGAACCCGACGCGCTTTGCCTTCGAGCGGGCCATCGCCGACCTCGAAAGCGGCAGTGCCGGCTTCGCCTTCGCCTCCGGACTGGCGGCGATCGCCACCGTGTTCGAGCTGCTCGACTCAGGCGCGCACATCGTCGCCACCGACGACATCTATGGCGGCACGTTCCGGCAGCTCGAGCGGGTGCGCAAGCGCACGGCGGGGCTTAAGGTGACCTTCGTCGACTTCACCGACCTCGCCGCCGTCGAGGCCGCGATCCGACCCGAGACCAAGATGTTGTGGGTGGAGACGCCGACCAACCCGCTCTTGCGCGTCGTCGACCTCGAGGGGGTAGCGGCGCTCGCCAGGCGCAAGGGCGTGCTTTCGGTCGCCGACAACACCTTCTGCAGCCCCTATTTGCAGCGGCCGCTGGGGCTGGGCATCGACATCGTCGTGCACTCGACGACCAAGTATCTGAACGGCCACTCCGACATGGTCGGCGGCTGCGTAGTGGTGGGCGACAACAAGGACCTCGCCGCCCAGCTGAAGTTCCTGCAGAACGCCATCGGCGCGATCTCTGGGCCGTTCGACAGCTTTCTCGCGCTGCGCGGTATCAAGACCCTGGCGCTGCGCGTCGAGCGGCATTCTGAGAACGGGCTCAAGATCGCGCGCTGGCTGGAGGGTCGGAAGGACGTGCGGCGGGTGATTTATCCCGGCCTCGAAAGCCATCCCCAGCACGCCATCGCCAAGGCGCAGATGTTTGCCTTCGGCGGCATGATTACGGCGGTGCTCGACCGTGATCTCGCAGGCACCAAACGCTTCCTCGAACGCACCCAGCTATTCACGCTGGCCGAAAGCCTCGGCGGCGTCGAAAGCCTGATCGAGCATCCGGCGCTGATGACGCACGGGTCGATCCCGGCGGAGAAGCGCAACGAGATCGGCATCTCGGATTCACTGGTACGGCTGTCCGCCGGCATCGAGGACGGGGATGATCTCATCGCCGACCTGGAGCAGGCGCTGGCGGGGTGAGACGGCAACGTCTGCGCGAAGGTTACCCCCACCCCTACCCACAAGGAGGAGGGGGATCTGCGGCGACACCGCCACGACGATCTTGCTCACATCACACTCGAAGCGGTGACGCTAGCCTGGCTAGGAAGGCAGAAGGTTGCTTGGACGGTCGCAACCCAGTCCCCCTCCCCCTTGTGGGGAGGGGTTAGGGGTGGGGGTATCTTCATTTGCGACTGTGCGTACGGCCGTATTTGCCTCACCCTAACCCAATCCCCGTGAAAGACGGTCCGGCAGGGGTTGAGGGGCGGCGCTAACCTTCGCGGGTCAGCCTCACGCACTCTCGAAACTCACCAAAAACTTACTCAGCAGCCCGTCCAGCACCGCCCTCTCTTCGGGCGCGAGCATCTCGACGATGCGCGTCTGCGTCGCGACATGGTCGGTGACCGCGGCGTCGATTGTTGCAAAGCCCTTCTCGGTCAGCGAGACGATGAAGCTGCGGCGGTCGTCGGGGTTTAGCCGGCGCTCGACCATGCCCGCTTTCTCCAGCTGGTCGACGCGGTTGGTCATGGTGCCCGAGGTGATCATCATCGTGGCGGACAGGTCGCCAGGCGACAGCGCATAGGGCGGCCCCGAACGGCGCAGCGTCGCCAGCACGTCGAAGCTCGCGTAATTCAGCCCGTGCGCGGCAAAGGTCTTCTCCATCTCGCGCCCGAGATGTTGCGACACCCGGTTCAGCCGGCCGATCAGCCCCATCGGCGCGACGTCGAGGTCGGGCCGTTCGCGGTTCCACTGGGCGAGAATGTCGTCAACGCGATCCATGGCCAAGCTTTCGGGAAAAATTCTCTTGACGTCAAGAGAACTCATATTATCTTGAAGTCAAGATAATTGATGTGGAGATAACTCCCATGTCCCGCAACACCGACCTTCTCCTGACCGCGCTCGCTCCCGCCATCTGGGGCAGTACCTATCTGGTGACGACCGAGCTGCTGCCCGCCGGCTATCCGCTGACGGTGGCGATGTTGCGGGCGCTTCCCGCCGGCCTCTTGCTCCTGCTCCTCGTCCGCCAACTGCCGCAGGGCATCTGGTGGGCGCGCGTTCTGGTGCTAGGCGCGCTCAACTTCTCCATCTTCTGGTGGCTGCTGTTCATCTCGGCCTACAGGCTGCCGGGCGGCGTGGCGGCGACGGTCGGCGCGATCCAGCCGCTGATCGTCATCCTGCTCGCCCGCGCCCTGCTCGGCTCTGCCATCCGCCCGCTTTCGATCGTTGCGGCCATCGCCGGAATGGGCGGCGTGGCGCTGTTGATCCTGACGCCGAATGCGGCGCTCGATCCCGTAGGCATCATCGCCGGGCTCGCTGGCGCGGTTTCGATGGCTGCAGGAACCGTGCTCAGCCGGCGCTGGCAGCCTCCCGTGTCGCCGCTGACCTTCACCGCCTGGCAGTTGACGGCGGGCGGCTTGCTGCTTCTCCCTGTCGCATTGCTGCAGGAACCGGCGTTACCGATGCCGACCATGGCCAATCTGCTCGGCTTCGCATGGCTCGGTCTGATTGGTGCCGCACTGACCTACATCCTCTGGTTCCGGGGTATAGCCAGGCTGGAACCGTCTGTCGTGTCGCCGCTCGGCTTCCTCAGCCCGATGACAGCCGTGATCCTTGGCTGGTCGGTGCTCGGCCAGTCGCTCAGCGCAGCCCAAATCCTCGGCATGGGCGTGGTGCTCGGCAGCGTCTGGCTCAGCCAGCGCGCCCAGCAGGCGCAGCCGAAGCCGGAAGCGGCATTGCCGGCCGCTTCCCTCAACCGGTCATGAGACCAGGATGCCGATCTCGTCGGCCGCAGCGATAAACGCCTTGCGCGCGGCCTCGCGGGTGCGGGTCCCGGAAAGCGCAGCGGACACGGTTTCGACCGCCTCGCGGTAAAGAGGACCGCTGCGCTTGGCATGTGGCCAATCCACCAGCGCCTCATAGGCGCCCTTGACGGTCGAAACCTCGCGCTGGGTGCTTTCGGGCCCGATCCTGATCGTGACAGAATGGTCAAAAAGCATTCGGTCCATGATGGCCTCCGTATTGAATGCGACCAACAACGCGCGGCGATTGCTCAGGTTCCAGCACGTTGAACGTGCTGCGGGGCCGCAACCATCCCTAAACCCTGTGGCGAATTCGCGCGATCGCAGCGGGAGACGTCAGCCATCCGTCGTTGCCGGGAAGCCACGGACCGCGTAGCCTTGCCGAAGCGATTTGGGGGATGGACATGTTCACCAGAAGCCCGATCACCGCTGGCGCGCGCCAGCCCAGGCCCGCAGGCGCCGGATCGAGGCGATACCTCGGCGCTCTCGCATTGGTGATGGCACTACCCCTCGCCGCTTGCCAGAAGCAGGAAGCCGCACCCAACCTGCCCATCATGGTGCGCGCGGTCGAGGTGCAGCTCACCGAGTTCGCGCCCACCATCACGCTGACCGGGGTGATCGCCGCCCGCACGCTGAACAACCTTTCGTTCCAGGTCGGCGGCCGTGTCACCGAGCGCAGCGTCGACGTCGGCCAGCGCGTCGAGAAGGGCGAGGTGCTGGCTCGGCTCGACCCACAGGAGCAGCAGTCCGACGTGCGTGCCGCGCAGGCGAGCCTCGATTCGGCCGAGGCTCAGCTCAGGCAGGCGGCGGCGGCCTTCGACCGGCAGAAGACGCTGCTGGCGCAAGGCTTCACCACGCGCCGCGACTATGATGACGCCGAACAGTCGCTGCGCGTCGCGCAAGGCGGGGTGGCTATGGCCCAGAGCCAGCTCGGCAACGCAAAGGACAGGCTCACCTACACCGACCTCAAGGCCAGCCAGGCCGGCGTGGTGACGGCGCGGATGATCGAGGTGGGCCAGGTGGTACAGGCGGCGCAGACGGTCTTCACCGTCGCCGAGGATGGCGACCGCGATGCCGTGTTCAATGTCGACGAGGTGATGGTCGCGCGCAGCAGCCCGGTGGCGCCGAAAGTCACGGTGGCCCTGCTCTCCGATCCCAAGGTCCAGACACCGGGCGAGGTGCGCGAGGTATCGCCCGCCGTCGATCCCGCGACGGGCTCTATCCGCGTGAAGGTCGGCGTGCCGAACACGCCGGCGGCCATGCCGCTGGGAGCCGCCATCACCGGCACGGCGACCTCCAAGCCACAGAAGGCGATCGTGTTGCCCTGGCAGTCGCTGATGTCGAAGGCGGGTACGCCCGCGGTCTGGACGGTCGACAAGGCGACGAAGGCCGTCACGCTCGTCCCGATAGGCGTGCTGGCCTTCGCCTCCGGCATCGTCGTCGTCTCCGAAGGGCTGGAGCCGGGGCAGCTGGTGGTGGCGCAAGGCGGGCAGCTGCTGAGCCCCGGACAGGTCGTGGAGCTGGCGCCATGAGGATTTTCTCGAACTTCCTGGGGCTGTTCACCGCGCTTGCGCTCGCCGGCTGCAGCCAGGACGAGCAGGCGCCGCCGCGCGAGATCATACGCCCGGTGCTGTCGCAGATCGCCGAACCCCATGCGCACAGCGCGCAGGGTTTCGCCGGCACGATCGAGCCGGAGTTCTCCGCCGAACTCTCCTTCCGCCTCCTCGGCCGGCTGGTGGCGCGCGACGTCGGCGTGGGCGACATGGTGGCCAAGGGCGCGACACTGGCTGCGCTCGATCCGCTGACGCTGGAGCTTGCCGCCCAATCGGCGCGGGCCGACCTCTCCACCGCCGAAGCGCAACTGGCGAATGCGGCGGCCAGCGAGGAACGGCAACGCGCCCTGCTGGCCGAAGCCAATACCTCGCAGGCCGTTTACGATTCGGCCAAGCAGGCCCTCGAATCGGCTGCGGCAAACGTCGAGCGGGCGCGCGCCGCGCTGGCGAAGTCCGAGGAGCAGCTCGGCTATGCCCGGCTCTATTCCGACTTCGACGGCGTGGTGACCGCGACGGGCGCGGAGGTCGGCCAGACGGTGTCGCCGGGCCAGATGGTCGTGACGGTGGCGCGCTCGGACGCGCGCGAAGCCGTCGTCGACATCCCCGACCAGATGGCCGCTAGCCTCAAGATCGGCACCGAGTTCGACGTAGCCATGCAATCGCTGCCGACACTGCGCGCCGTGGGACACGTGCGCGAGATCGCGCCCCAGGCGGACGCCTCGACGCGCACGCGGCGGGTGCGGCTGGCGCTCGACAATCCACCCGACAGCTTGAGGCTCGGCACCACGGTCACGGCGACGCCCGCGACGCCCGCGGAAGCGGAGATCGACCTGCCGCTGACCGCATTGCTGGAGAAGGACGGGAAGAGCTTCGTCTGGGTGGTCGATCCGGCCGCATCGACGGTCAGCCTGCGCGACGTCGAAGTGAAGGCCAGGGATGGCTCGACCTTCACCGCCGGCGGGCTCGATCCCGGCCTGCGGGTGGTAACGGCCGGCGTGAACAGCCTCACCGAAGGGCAGAAGGTCAGGGTACCGGAGGGCGCATAGGGTGAAGGACTTCAATCTCTCCGACTGGGCCCTGAGCCACCGCTCGCTGGTCTGGTACTTCATGCTGATCTTCACGGTCGCTGGCGTGTTCGCCTACCTCACCCTCGGGCGCGAGGAAGACCCCAGCTTCACGATCAAGACCATGCTGGTACAGGCCAACTGGCCCGGCGCTTCGGTAGAGGAAACGACGCAGCAGGTTACCGACCGCATCGAGAAGAAGCTCGAGGAACTCGAAAGCCTCGACTATTCGCGCAGCGTGACGACCGCCGGCCAGACCATCATCTTCGTGAACCTGAAGCCGACGACAAAGGCGCGCGACGTCGCGCCGACCTGGGTCGAGGTCCGCAACATGGTCAACGACCTGAGGCCGACCTTTCCGGAGGGCGTACAGGGGCCGTTCTTCAACGACCGCTTCGGCGACGTGTTCGGCAACATCTACGCCTTCACCGCCGACGGCCTGACGATGCGGCAGCTGCGCGACTACGTCGAGACGGTCCGCACCCGCATCCTGACCATTCCCAACGCCGGCAAGGTGGACCTGATCGGTGCGCAGGACGAGGTGATCTATCTCGAATTCTCGACACGCCAGATCGCGGCACTCGGTCTCGACCAGCAGGCGATCGTGGAGAGCCTGCAGGCGCAGAACTCGATCACGCCTTCCGGCGTCGTCGAGGCCGGTCCGGAGCGCATCGCCGTGCGCGTCGGCGGGCAATTCGTCAACGAGGAAAGCCTCCGGGCGATCAACCTCAAGGTCAACGACCGCTTCTTCCGCCTGAGCGACGTGGCGACGATCAGCCGTGGCTATGTCGATCCGCCGAAGTCGCTGTTCCGGGTCAACGGCGAACAGGCGATCGGACTTGCGATCGGCATGAAGCCCAACGCCAACCTGCTCGAATTCGGCGAGCAGCTGCAGCATGTGATGGAAGAGGTGACGGGCGAACTGCCGGTGGGCGTGGGCGTGCACCTGGTGGCCGACCAGCCAGTGATCGTCGAAGAGGCCGTGTCGGGCTTCACCCGGGCGCTGTTCGAAGCCGTGGCGATCGTGCTCGCGGTGTCCTTCATCAGCCTCGGGGTGCGCGCGGGTTTCGTGGTGGCGCTGTCGATCCCGCTGGTTCTGGCGATCACCTTCCTGGTCATGGCCTATATGGGCATCTCGCTGCAGCGCATTTCGCTCGGTGCCCTGATCATCGCGCTCGGCCTGCTGGTGGACGACGCCATGATCGCGGTCGAGATGATGGTGGCCCGGCTGGAGGTGGGCGACTCGCTCAGGAAGGCAGCCACCTGCGTCTATACGTCGACTGCGTTTCCGATGCTGACAGGCACGCTGGTCACGGTGGCCGGCTTCATTCCCATCGGGCTGAATACGAGTGCGGCGGGCGAATACACCTACACGCTGTTCGTGGTCATTGCCGTGTCGCTGCTGCTATCGTGGATCGTGGCGGTGCTGTTTGCCCCGCTTCTCGGCGTCACGCTCCTGCCCCCGACGATGAAGAAGCACGACGAGCATCCGAGCCGTTTCGCTGCGGCCTTCTCGCGCGTGCTCAACATCGCCGTGCGACGGCACTGGCTCACCATCATCGCAACGGTCGCGTTGTTCATCCTGTCATTGGCTGGATTGAGCCTCGTGCAGCAGCAATTCTTCCCCCCGTCCGACCGTCCGGAACTTATCGTCGACTGGAACCTGCCGCAGAACAGCTCGATCGCCGAAACGCAGGCGCAGGTCGAGCGCTTCGAGGAGGTTGCGCTCAAGGGCAATGCCGACGTCGACCACTGGAGCTCCTACATCGGCCAGGGCGCGGTGCGCTTCGTGCTGGCCTTCGACGTGCAGCCCTCTAGCCCCTATTTCGGCCAGACGATCATCGTGACCAAGGACCTCGAGGCGCGGCACAGGGTGCAGGTGGCCATCGAGAAGATCCTGCGCGAGCAATTCGTCGGCACCGACGCCTTCGTCAAGACGCTGGAACTCGGCCCGCCGGTCGGCAGGCCCGTCCAGTATCGGGTGAGCGGCCCCGACATCCAGACCGTAAGGACGCTTTCGAAGCAGCTCGCGAGCGTGATTGCGGCCAACCCGAGGCTGCAGGCGCCGAGCTTCGACTGGAACGAACCCTCGCGCGTGCTCAAGGTCGAGGTGCTGCAGGACAAGGCGCGCCAGCTCGGCATCACCTCGCAGGACATAGCCAGCGCCCTGAACAGCGTGGTCGGCGGGCTGGCGATTACTCAGGTGCGCGACGCGACCTACCTGATCAATGTCGTGGTGCGTGCCGCCGAGAGCGAAAGGCGTTCGCTCGAGACCTTGCGCAACCTGCAGGTACCGACCGGCAACGGCGAGGCCATTCCGCTCTCGACCGTCGCCGAACTGCGGTACGAGCTGGAGCAGCCCACCATCTGGCGGCGCAGCCGCATGCCGACGATCACCGTCAAGGCGGGCGTCGTGGGCAATACGCTTCCCGACACGGTGGTCGCCGAACTCAAGCCCGCGATCGACAAGTTCGCGGCGGAACTGCCGGCCGGCTATGGGGTCGCGACAGGTGGCACCGTCGAGGAGAGCGCCAACAGCCAGGGGCCGATCATCGCGGTGGTGCCGTGGATGCTGTTCATCATGGCGACGGTGCTCATGATCCAGTTGCAGAGCTTCCAGCGGCTGTTCCTGGTGGTGGCGGTAGCACCCCTCGGCCTGATCGGCGTGGTCGCCGCGCTGGTGCCGAGCGGGGCGCCGCTCGGCTTCGTGGCGCTGCTGGGCGTGCTGGCGCTGATCGGCATCCTGATCCGCAACTCGGTCATCCTGATCGTGCAGATCGAGGACCTGATCAAGACGGGGGTCCATCCCTGGAACGCGGTGATCGAGGCCACCGAACACCGCATGCGGCCCATCGCGCTGACGGCGGCTGCCGCAAGCCTGGCGCTGATCCCGATCGCACGCGAGGTATTCTGGGGGCCGATGGCCTACGCCATGATGGGCGGCATCATTGCCGGAACGGCGATCACGCTGCTCTTCCTGCCGGCCCTCTATGTCACCTGGTTCAGGATCAGGGAGCCGGGGATAGAAGCTCAGCCGCACGAAGCGGCGGAAGCGGCAGCCGGGTAGAGCAATGCCAGGAAACGTGCGGCGCGGTTTTCCGCCAAGAATTGCGTGTCACTGCACCTTTTGCAGATCCGGCAGCTTCCAGCTTCCGTCGAAAACCGGCGCCAGCGGGTTGTAGAGCCTGAACATCGCGAAGAAGCCCTGGCCGGGGATCGTCTTGATCCAGTTGCTCTCGAAGCCCTTGGGTGCGTTCGGCCCGAAATAGAGGTCGATCGATCCGTCCGTGTTGTTCTTCAGATTGGAATAGGACGAAAGCCCCGCCATTTGCTGATCCGTGTCGATCATGCTGCGCGTGCGGTTGTCGTAGATGGTGACCGACCAGAACCGCTCGGCCGGCGGGTTGCGCGGCAGCGCAAGCTTGTAGGTGTTGCCGCCATGCAGGAAGGCGCCGGTGTCGTCGCGAAATGTCGAGCCATACCATTGCCCCTCGCCCGGCACGGGCTTGGCGGAATAGGGAAACACCCCGTTGCCGACCAGCTGGTACCAGCCTTGTGCGCGCTCATCGAGCTCGATGCGGGTCGGTGTCTCGTTGTTCGGCGTGGTGGTGAGGATGCTACGCTCCCACATGCGGTCCTCCCACACGCGGCTCCCCGGGAATCGGTTGGCAAATGCGAGGTTAACCACCATCGCGTGACCCGTCTCGGCGGCGCGGGCGAGAATGTTCTTCTGACGATCGTCCGGCTTGAATGGCTGTCCGGGCGCTATGCCCAGCGGTTCGAGCATCGCATACATTACCTTATCCTGCGGCTCGACAATCGCGTCGCTCAAGCCTTCCGCAAGATAATCGAAGTAGCGCACATCCTTCGGCCAATCGCTGTCGAACGGCTTGCCGCCATTAAGCACGACCTTCGTCGGACGATCCTCATTCTTCAGCGTGTAGAGCTTGATGCTGGATGCGAGCTTGACGAAGGGCTCGGGGCTGTCGCCGGGCTTGAGAATACCGCGGGCGGCAAAGATGACGATACTGGTCCTGCTGCGTACAGGAATGTACTCGGCCGGAACGTCCTGCGTCGAGCCGGGCGGGACCAACATGAATTTGCCGCCATGTGCGCTCCGGCCCAGACCAATGTCCTCGACGCCGCGCTCCCACAAGTCCCAGAAACCGCCGGGCATTCCCGCTGGCACATCCGCAACGACCGGCCCGGTCTTCGCAAGATCAAGCGTGCTGAACGCGTAAATCACTTCAGAGTTGGCGGTCATGGCGATCTGCTTCGGCCCGATATGCTTGTCGAACACCAGCAGCGATGGCTCGGTGAGAGACACGCCCGCATCGACGAGCGCCTTCTTGAACGCCACCGAGTTCACCAGCGGCGTCGCCCAGATGTAGGCCTGAACTGCACGCTGGTAGTCCATCTCGTCGTAGAGTTGCGCTGATGCTTCTTTGCCGGGATAGCCATTGTCGAACTGAGGTGATTGCGCGTTGGCGGTTGTCGCCAGGGACAGCAGCAGCCAAAGAGCGGGGGATGCGAGTTTCATGATCGCCTCCTCGAGTTGAAGACTCCGATTTCGTTCAGCTTCCGGCGCCAGCATGGCGCAGGAAGCCCATGGGACGCCGAAATCGCGCCCAGCGGCATTTTACCGTAGTCTGCTGTCATATTCACTGGGCCGGCGCGGCGCGCCGGTCACGTCAGCGGCACCTTCTCGGCCTCTACCATCTGACGCATCGGGGCCAGTAACTGAATATCGACGATTGCGTCGACAAGTTTCGTCTCCCCGGCCTCTTGGCGGTGCGGCAGGCTTTGAGCGCCTAGAGGGCTCCGCTCAGTGCAAGCCGCCGACGCCGAGCAGCTTTTCCACCACCTCGGGGTGCGCCGACAGCTCGGCCGGCGTTCCCGACCAGGCGATGCGACCGCGTTCGAGGATGATGGCGCGGTCGGCGAAGTCGAGCGCGCTCTGGATGCGCTGCTCGACGAGCAGCACGGTCATCTCGCCACCCGAGGCGAGCTTGGAGAAGGCCGCCATCAACTCCTCGCAGATCACGGGCGCCAGGCCCTCCAGCGGTTCGTCGAGCAGCAGCACCGTCGGCTTGCCGAGGATGGTTCTGGCCGTCGACAGCATCTGCTGCTCGCCGCCGGAAAGCTGCGATCCGAGGTTCCTGCGCCGCTCCTTGAGACGCGGGAACATCTGGTAGGCTTCCTCGATGGCCGAGCGGTCGCGGTCCTTGAGACCGACGAAGAGGTTCTCCTCGACCGTCAGCGAGGGGAAGATGCAGCGCGCCTGCGGCACGTAGCCGAGGCCGCTGCGGGCGCGCGACGAGCTTTCCATGCTGCTCATGTCGGTGCCACCGAGGCGGATCGCGCCGCCGTAGCGCTTGGTCTGGCCGGCAATGGTGGCGAGCAGCGTCGTCTTGCCCATGCCGTTGCGGCCCAGTACCGCGAGGCGCGAGCCGGCGGGAACCGAGAACGAGACGTTCTCCAGCACCCGGGTCGCGCCGTAGCCGGCGCTCAGGTCGGAGATTTCAAGCGGCGCTGCGGTCATTGGCGTAGCTTCCGAGATAGGCTTCGCGGACGCGGGCGTCCTTGGTGACATCGGCGGGCGAGCCGTCGAAGATGATGGCGCCCGCAGCAAGCACGATGACGCGCTTGGCGAAACGAAAAACGAGATCCATGTCGTGCTCGATCATCAGCACGGCGAGGTCGGAGGGCAGTCCCGCAAGCGCTGCCTCGATGCGCGGGGTGTCGCTCTGCGGCACGCCGGCGGCGGGCTCGTCGAGCAGGAGCACCTTCGGCTTCAGCGCCAGGGCAAGGGCGATCTCGAGGAGCCGCTGCTGGCCATAGGCGATCTCGGACACCCGCCGCGTCGCTATGTGGTCGAGGCCGAGCGTATGGAGCAATTCGCCGACCTCGGCCATCACGTCGGGCTTGGCCTGGTAGTGGCCGAAGATGGTGCCCGAGCGGCCGGTGCGCTGCAGAACTGCGAGCGCGAGATGCTCCTCCGGCGTCATGTCGGGGAACAGCCGCGTCACCTGGAACGACCGTACCAGCCCCTGCCGGACGCGCGGCGTCGGACCGAGCGAGGTGACGTCGTTGCCGGCGAGGATCACCTTGCCGGAATCGGGGACGAGATGTCCCGTGACGAGATTGACGAAGGTCGTCTTGCCGGCGCCGTTTGGTCCGATCAGCGCCACCCGGTCGCCGGGGTTGAGCGTGATCGAGACGTCCTGGGTGACGGCGAGGCCGCCGAAGGCCTTCTTCAGGTTCTGGACTTGGAAGACCGCGCTCATTTGCCGGCACCCCTGAAGCGTTCGAGCAGCAGCTGGGCGGAACCGTAGAGGCCGCGCGGTGCAAACAGCACGACGGCGATCAAAAGCGCGCCGACGATGGTCAGCCAGTGGAACGGATTGGCCGCCGAGACGAAGTCCTCGAACCACATGAAGGAGACGGTGCCGATGAGCGCGCCATAGAGCGAGCCAGTGCCGCCAAGCACGAGCATGACCAGCGACTCGGCCGAAAGCGTGAAGCTCAGGCTGTCGAGGCCGACGACCTGGGTGGAGATGGCGTTCAATGCGCCGCCGATGCCGGCCACGACGCCGGAGATGACATACATCTTGAGCAGCGTGCCATGGACCGAGGCGCCCATGGCGCGTACGCGGATCGGATCCTCCTTGATGCCGCGGCAGAGCATGCCGAAGGGCGACCGCGTCAACAGGCGCAGCAGGACGAAGACGACAACCAGCAGGGCCACGGCGAAGCCATAGGCCGTGCGGCCCCAGAGGTCGAAGCCGAACATGCCGAAGATCGGATCGGGCGAAATGCCCGCGAGGCCGTCGCTGCCGCCGGTATATGCCGAGGCCTTGTTGGCCGCCTCGTGGAAGAGGTGGACCACGGCGATCGAAAGCACCAGCTGGGCAAGCCCGTGGCCGCGCAGGATGACGGCGCCGGAGACGAGGCCCGCGACCGCACCGCCGACGGCGCCGATGACGATCATCAGGAACGGATCGGTGATGCCCCATTGCACGGCGGCGATGCCCGCGGCATAGGCGCCGGCACCGAACAGCGCGGCATGGCCGAGCGTGGCGACGCCGCAGAAGCCGGTGACCAGGTCGATCGACAGCACCAGAAGCGCGATCGCCAGGATGCGGGTGAGCAGCGCCAGGTTGTTGGGGAACAGGAAGTAGCCGAGGACGGCGACCGCCAGGATGACGGCAACGCCGATCAGGTCGCGTGCGAGCCAGTTGGGACGCGCGGATTGCGCTGGCTTGGCGATGGAGGTGTGTTCGACGGCAGCCATCTATTTGCTCCTGCCGAGAAGCCCGCGCGGAAACACGCAGACGATTGCGATGACGGCGAGATAGAAGAAGAACTCGCCATATTCCGGCAGCAGGTAGCGTCCGGTGGTGTCGATCGCGCCGAGCAGCAGACAGGCCAGCAGCGCGCCGGGGATCGATCCCGCGCCGCCGACCGAGACGACGACCAGGAAGGTCACCATGTAGCGCAGCGCGTAATAGGGCTCGATCGGCAGAAGCTCGGCGCCGACGATGCCGCCGAAAGCGGCAAGGCCGACCGCGACCGCGAAGCTCACTGCATAGACGATCTTGGTGCGGACGCCGAGCGAAGCTGCCATGGCGGCATTGTCGACCGAGGCGCGCAGCTTGACGCCGAAGGACGTCTTCTCGATCAGGTACCAGAGCGCGGCCGCGACGACTACGCCGCAGGCGATGGCGAATAGCTTGTGCGCGGCGATGGTGCGGAAGCCGAGGTCCACCGGTCCGCGCAGAGTCTCGGGCAGCGGGATCGTCTTCAGCGTCGGCCCGAACACGTAGTTGGCGATGCCGATGACGCAGAAGGTGATGCCGATGGTCATCAGCACCTGGGTGAGCTCAGGCGCGCCGTAGATGCGGCGGTAGAGGAAGCGCTCGACGGGAATCGCGATCAGGATCGTGCCGACGACGGCGACGAGCACCGCCAAGGCATAGCCGAGGCCGAGGGTCTGCGCGGCATAGGAGGCGATGTAGCCGCCGATCATGGCGAAGGCGCCGTGGGCGAGGTTGACCACGCGCATCAAGCCCATGGTCACCGAGAGTCCGATCGAGATGACGAACAGCACCATGCCGTAGGCAAGGGCGTCGATCCCAACGCTGAATACGGTTTGCATCGTTCAATCCAGCAGTGGCCCGGACGCCGTGCGGCATCCGGGCTCTGTCGTTGACGTATCGCTGTTACTTCGCGGCCGCAAGGCCGGGGTCGCCCTGCTTCTCGAAGGTCGCGATTTCCTTGTTGTAGTAGGTGCCGTCCTCGGCCTTGGCGACCTCGCGCAGATAGATGTTCTGCGTGATGTGGCGGCTCTCGGGATCGATCGAGACCGGGCCGCGCGGGCTTTCCCAGGCCATGCCCTTGACGGCGTCGACAGCCTTCTGGGCGTCCTGCTCTCCGCCGGTAGCCTCGATCATCTTGTAGATGACGTGCATGCCGTCATAGGCGCCGACGGCCGGGAACGACAGCTCGGCCGGGTTGCCGATGGCCTTGTGGGCGGCCTCGACGAACTTCTTGTTCTCGGCCGAGTCATGCGAGACCGCGTAGTGGAAGGTGGTCAGCAGGCCTTCGGCCGCCTGGCCCAGCGCCGGCAGGTCGGCTTCCTGGGTGAGGTCGCCGGGGGCGAGGAACTTGATACCGGCCTGGGCCAGTCCGTTGTCGTTGTAGGCCTTGACGAAGCCGAGCGTGGTCGGGCCCGACGGCAGGAAGGCGAACACGGCGTCGGCGCCGGAATCCTTCACGCGCTGCATGATCGGGCTGAAGTCGTTGGTCGACAGCGGCATGCGGATGGAATCGACGACCTCGCCGCCTTCGGCGGTGAAGGTGGTCTTGAATGCGTTCTCGGAATCAACGCCGGGGCCGTAGTCGGAGACCACGGTGATGACCTTCTTCACGCCGCGTTCCTTGGCGACCTTGGCCATCGGCGCGGACGTCTGCCAGGTGGTGAACGAGGTGCGCACGACCAGCGGGCTCTTGGTGACAATCGCCGAGGTGGCGGCGTTCATGACGACCAGCGGCACGTTGGCCTGCTCGAGCAGCGGGGTGACGGCCATCGCGTCGGGGGTGAAGTAGAAGCCGGCGAGGTACTGCACGCCTTCCTTGACCACTAGTTCCTGCGCCAGCGCCTTGGCCTGGGCAGGATCAGCCTGGGGCACGTCGCGGTAGACGATCTCGATCTCGTCGTCGCCGACCTTGTTGCCGTTGAGCGCCATCCAGGCGTCGATGCCGGCCTTGAAGTTCTTGCCCTGTATGGCGAACGGGCCCGAGAACGGGCCGACGACGCCAACCTTGATGACGTCGGCGAAGGCAGTGCCCGAAAGCGCGAGGACCGCCAGAGCGGTCAGAATGGATTTCCTCAATTTTTCCTCCGTGCGGGCGAGCCGGCGCTGTTGGGCGTGCCGGTCTCGGTATCTCCGTATCGTGCAAGTGTCACGCTCGAAACGGTAATGTAAAATGAAAAGAATCGAGCAACCTATAACCTGGAAGGTATGCGATTTGCCCTATTCTCCCTCCGATCAGTAGGGCAAGCCGACATAGTTCTCGGCCAGCGAGGCCGACGCGGCCTCGGAATGGACGAGGTAGTCGAGTTCGGCCTCCTGGATGCGCTGGCCGAAGTCGTCGGTGTCGGGGAAACGGTGCAGCATGGTGGTCATCCACCAGGAGAAGCGCACAGCCTTCCAGACACGCGACAGCGCACGGGTCGAATAGACGTTGATGCCGGCCTGCGACCGCTCCCGGTAGAACTCCTGCAGGCCCCAGAAGAGGTAGCGCACGTCGCTGGCGGCGAGGTTCAGCCCCTTGGCGCCGGTCGGCGGCACGATGTGGGCCGCGTCGCCGACGAGGAACAGTCGGCCGAAGCGCATCGGCTCGGCGACGAAGGAGCGCAGCGGCGCGATCGACTTCTCGAAGGACGGGCCGGTGGTGACGCGTTCGGCCGCCTCCGGCGGCAGGCGGCGGCGAAGCTCGTCCCAGAAGCGGTCGTCGCTCCAGTCCTCGACGTGGTCGTTGAGCGGACACTGGACGTAGTAGCGGCTGCGGTGGGTCGAGCGCATCGAGCATAGTGCGAAGCCGCGCGGATGGTTGGCGTAGATAAGCTCGTGGTCGGCCGGCGGCACCTCGGCGAGCAGGCCCAGCCAGCCGAACGGATAGGCGCGTTCGTAGGCCTTGATGGCTCCCTCCGGCACGGACTTGCGGCTGACGCCGTGGAAGCCGTCGCAGCCGGCGATGAAGTCGCAGTCGATGCGGTGGGTGACGCCGTCCTTCTCGTAGGTGACGTAAGGTGCGTCGCCGTCGAAATCGTAAGGCTGGACGTTGCTGGCTTCGTAGATGGTGGTCGCGCCCGTGGCGTCGCGCTTGTCCATCAGGTCGTGCGTCACTTCGGTCTGGCCGTAGACCATGACGCGCTTGCCGCCGGTGAGCGCGGCAAGATCGATGCGGTGGAGACGGTTGTCGAAGGCCAGCGAAATGCCCTCATGGGGCAGGCCTTCGGCATGCATGCGCGCACCCGCACCCGCCTCCTCCAGGAGGTCGACCATGCCCTGCTCGAGCACGCCTGCGCGGACGCGGCCGAGCACATAGTCTCGGTCGACGCGCTCGAGGATGACGTTGTCGATGCCGTTGTTGGCGAGCAGTTGCCCCAGCAAGAGGCCGGAAGGCCCGGAGCCGATGATGACCACCTGAGTACGCATTTCCTGTCCTTCTTGCCGCGCGGCGTTGCATGTCGGCAGGCTTCGGCCTGCACTTTTGGGTCGCGTCTGGTTGGGGACGCCGCCGGCTAGCTGCGGTCGCCCATGCTTTCGATCTGCCGGGCAAGCGCATTGGCCTGCACCAGCGATGCCACTGCCGCCACCGCCATCTGCGGCAGCAGCAGCCATTCCAGGGTCCAGGCCGAGCCCGAACGTTCCTGCTCGTGCACCAGCGCGTGGTGCATTCCGGAGATCTGGGTGGCGTTGAAGCGGGCGAGCGTCACCAGGACTTCCGCCGCCACCGGGTTCTGTTTGTGCGGCATCGCCGACGATCCGCCGCCGCCCGACAGCGCGATCTCCGATCCGTCCTGCGCCATCAGCGCCACATCCTGGCCGAATTTCCCGAGGCTGCCGGTGATGAGCGACAGCAGGCCGGCGAAGTCCGCTAGCCGGTCGCGCTGGCTGTGCCACTGCGGCGCGTCGCCGAGACCGAGCCTGTCGGCCAGGTACTTCCGCACCGCCTCCGCCTTGTCGCCGAGCTTTTCCAGCGTGCCCGCGGCGCCGCCGAACTGGACCACCAGCAACTCCGGCCGCAGCACGGCAAGGCGGGCGCGATGCCGTTCGAGCGGCGCGCGCCAGGCGCGGATGCGGTCGGCGGCGGTGATTTCGATGGCCGCCTGCATGCGCGTGCGACCCATCAGGGCGTTGGCCCCGACGCGCCCTTCGAGTTCGCCGAACACCGAGACAAGCTGCGCCAGCAGTGCGTCGAGCCGGTCGAGGACGGGCTTCAGCCGCAGCACCAGCGCGGTGTCGATAACGTCCTGGCTGGTGGCACCGAAATGGACGCTGGCGCCATGCGGCGCGCCGACAGCAGCACGGAGCTGGCGCACCAGTTCCGGCACGACGACGCCATCACGCGCGACGCCCGTCGCGAGCGCCGCCATGTCAGGCTCGAACGAGCCCAGCGCCGTAACGATTGCCCGCGCCGCCTCGGCACCGATCACCCCCTCGCCCGCCTCGGCTTCGGCGAGCGTGCGCTCGAAGGCGAGCATCGCCGCGATCTCAGCCTGCGCCGAAAAGCGCCCGGCCGTCTCGGTGTCGCCGAGCAGGCCGGAGAGATAGGGGTGGTCGAAGGGTGACACGGTCATGCTGGGTTGGCTCAGATGTCGAAGAACACCGTTTCCCTGTCGCCCTGGAGATGGATGTCGAATTCGTAGACCCCGCCTCCCTTGTGTTCGGCGATCAGGGTCGGAACGCGCAGGCGATGCTCGATGCGGGCGAGCACCGGGTCCTCGGCGTTGGCCGCCTCCTCGTCGGAGAAGTACATGCGCGTCTGCAGCCCGAGATTGATGCCGCGGGCGACGATCCAGAAGCTGATGTGCGGAGCCATCATGCGGCCGTCCTTGAACGGCGCACGGCCCGGCTTGACCGTCTCGAAGACGCATTCGCCTGATACCATGTCGGTCGGCTTGCGGCCCCAGCCGGTGAAGTTGGGGTCGGCCTGGCCGCGCAGTTCCGACGGCGAATTGTAGAGACCGTCGCTGTCGGCCTGCCAGATCTCGATCAGCGCGTCCTTGAGTGGGGTGCCGGTGCCGTCGAACACGCGGGTCCGCACGGTGATGCGCTCGCCCTTGGTCTTGTCGTTGACCATGCGCGCTCCGAGATCCTCCTCGAAGACGCCGGGGATGCCGCAGAAATTGGGCGTCAACCCGATATGGACGTAGGGGCCCGCGGTCTGCGAGGGGCTTTCCTTCAGGCGGTTCAGCGACTGGACCATCAGTTGCCCTCCAGGCGGTTCTCGAACAGCGACGAACGGCGGCCGCGCAGCACGATGTCGAACTTGTAGGCGCGCGCATCCATCGGGATGGTCGCCTGCATGTCGAGCGCTGCGATAAGCGTCTCGATCGGGGCCCTGTCGGGAATGGTGCGAACGATCGGGCAGAGCCAGATCAGCGGATCACCCTCGAAATACATCTGGGTGATGAGACGCTGGGCGAAGCCGTGGCCGAAGACCGAGAAGTGGATGTGGGCGGGGCGCCAGTCGTTGACGCCGTTCGGCCAGGGATAGGGACCGGGCTTGATGGTGCGGAAGGCGTAGTTGCCGTCCTCGTCGGTGACGGTGCGCCCGCAGCCGCCGAAATTCGGATCGAGGGCTGCGATGTAGCCTTCCTTCTTGTGGCGATAGCGGCCACCGGCATTGGCCTGCCAGAATTCGAGCAATGCGCCCGGCACGCCCTTGCCGCGTTCGTCGAGCACGCGGCCATAGACGATGATCCGCTCGCCGATGGCGCTTTCGCCCGGCTTGGCGAAGTTATGGATCAGGTCGTTGTCGAGCTCGCCCAGCATGTCGTGGCCGAAGACCGGGCCGGTGATTTCGGAAATGGTGTTGTCGAGCGACAGCAGCGCCTTCTGCGGCGAGCGCAGCACCGAGGTCTTGTAGGTCGGCGTGAAGGCCGGCGGATGCCAGAGGCGGTCGCGCTGGAAGAAGGCACCCGTCTCGGGATTGCCGTTGGGTGTCTTGTCAGCGGGCATCGGACGCCTCCTGGTCCATTTGCGCAAATACCTGCTTGGCGATCTTGATGGCCTGGTTGGCCGCCGGCACGCCGGCATAGATCGCCACGTGAAGGAAGGCCTCGCAGATGTCTTCGCGCGTCGCCCCCGTGTTGGCGGTGGCGCGCACGTGCATCGCCACCTCCTCGTCGTGTCCGAGCGCCGCCAGCAGCGCCAGCGTCACCATCGAGCGCTCGCGTTTGGTCCAGTTCGGACGCGCCCAGACCGTGCCCCAGGCGGCCTCGGTGATGAGTTGCTGGAACGGGCGGTCGAAGTCGGTCGAGGCCGTTTCGGCGCGATCGACATGCGCGTCGCCGAGCACGGAGCGACGAACGGCGAGGCCTTCGCGATACCTGGTCGTGGCTGGCGCCGAAGCATTCATGGCAAGTTCACTCCAATGGTAGGCGGGCGAGGAAGCGCCGCATCAGGGCGACGAGTTCGTCCGGCTTTTCGACGCAGGGGATATGGCCGGCGCCGTCGATGATCTTGAGGCGCGAGGCCGGGATGAGGTCGGCCAGGGAGCGCACCAGTGCCGGCGGGGTCGAGCCGTCCTGGTCACCGACGACGCAGAGCGTGGGCACCGCGATCGCCTTGGCGGCCTCGGTGTAGTCGGCGTCGCGAAGGGCGGCACATGTGCCGGTGTAGCCGGCGAGCGGCTGGCGCGACAGCATGTTGCGGTAGCCAACGATGTCGGACTGGCGCTGCTGGTGAAACTCGGGCGTGAACCACAGCTTCATGACGCCGTCGGCGATCGATGCAATGCCGTCCTTTTCGACGGCGGCGATGCGGGTGTTCCAGGATTCGTCCGTGCCGATCTTGTGGGCGGTGTCGCAGAGGATCAGCGCGCTCACCAGATCGGGGCGCTTGGCATAGAGGCCCTGCGCGATCAGCCCGCCGACCGACAGGCCGCAGATGATCGCGTTCTTGACCTTGAGATGATCGAGCAGGCCGGCGAGATCGCCGACATGGTCGTCCATCGAATAGGGAGCAGTGCCCACGTCGGAAAGGCCGTGGCCGCGCTTGTCATAGGTGACGATGGGATGATCACCGGCGAGGCGGACGATGACGTCGCGCCAGATGCGGAAATCGGTGCCGAGCGAATTGGCGAAGACGATGACCGGCTTGTCCGCGGGCCCGCCAATGAGCTGGTAGTGCAGCGTGATGCCGCCAATGTCCGTGAATTGCACTCGATTTCTCCTCGTGACGACAGTGGATTAGATGTTTGGTTTGGTAAAATGATATTTTGTGGCCTTCTCTTAACTCCTAGGTTATGAAAAACCCATGATCGAAAGCCGTGTCAGGTTCCGCCATCTGCAGACCTTTCTAGAAGTCGCGCGCCAGAAAAGCGTGGTCAAGGCGGCCGGGCTGCTGAACGTCAGCCAGCCGGCTGTGACCAAGACCATCCGCGAGCTAGAGGAAGCGCTTGGCGTCACCGTGTTCGAGCGCGACGGCCGCGGCATCAAGATCACCCGTTCGGGCGAAGTGTTCATGCAGCATGCGGGCATGGCGATCACGGCGCTGCGCCAGGGCATCGATTCGGTCGCCAATTCGCGCGCCGAGGGCGGGCCGCCGATCCGCATCGGGGCGCTGCCCACGGTGTCGGCGCACATCATGCCGCGGGCGATGGGCCTGTTCCTCGAGGAGGACACCGGCGCGACCATCAAGATCGTGACGGGCGAGAATGCGGTGCTTCTCGAACAGCTCAGGCTCGGAGAGCTCGACCTCGTGGTCGGCCGGCTGGCCGCGCCCGAGAAGATGACCGGCTTCTTCTTCGAGCACCTCTATTCCGAGCAAGTGGTGTTCGTGGTGCGCGCCGGCCACCCCCTACTCGGCGCCGACCAGGACGTGTTCGAGCGGCTGGGCGAGTTCCCGCTTTTGATGCCGACGCGCGGCTCTATCATCAGGCCCTTCGTCGAACGCTTCTTCATCACCAACGGCGTGGCCTCCATCCCCACCGAGATCGAGACCGTGTCGGACTCCTTCGGCCGCGCCTTCGTGCGCCAGAGCGATGCGGTCTGGATCATTTCGCACGGCGTCGTCAGCGACGACATCAAGGCCGGGACGTTGCGGATGCTGCCGGTGGACACCACCGAGACACGCGGCCCGGTGGGGCTGACCATGCGCACCGACACCCAGCCGTCGCCTGCGTTTTCGATCCTGCTCAAGACCATCCGCGAAGCTGCCGCAGAGCGCGGCTGAAGCAGCCGCCATTCGTCGCGCCCCCTCGTAATGGAGGGATGCATCCGCTACATACGCTCCAAGCTTGGAATGAGGATGAGATGGCCGACCAGACCGAACCGCGCAAAACCCTCGTGCTCACCGGCGCAAGCCGCGGCATCGGCCATGCGACCGTCAAGCGTTTCTCGCGCGAGGGCTGGCGCGTCATCACCTGCTCACGGCAGGCCTTTGCCGAGAACTGCCCATGGCCGGCCGGCCCGGAAGACCATATCAAGGTCGACCTCGCCGACCAGGGCGACGTCGGCAGCGCCGTCGCCGAGATCCGCCAGCGGCTGGAGAAGGACGGCGGCATGCTGCATGCGCTGGTCAACAATGCCGGCATTTCGCCCAAGATGCAGGGCGGCGCGCGCATGAACTCGATCGATACGCCGATGCACGTCTGGCGCGACGTGTTCCAGGTGAATTTCCTGGCGCCGATCATGCTGGCGCGGGGCCTGTTCAAGGAGCTGGCGGCGGCCAAGGGCTCGGTGGTCAACGTGACCTCCATCGCCGGCACTCGCGTCCACCCATTCGCGGGCGCTGCCTATGCGACCTCTAAGGCGGCATTGGGCGCCCTGACGCGCGAGATGGCCGCCGATTTCGGCCCGCACGGCATCCGCGTCAACGCCATCGCCCCCGGCGAGATCGACACTGCGATCCTGTCGCCGGGCACCGACAAGATCGTCGAGCAGATTCCGATGCGCAGGCTTGGCGCCACCTCGGAAGTGGCCGACATCATCTATTTCCTGTGCTCGGGCCAGGCGTCCTACGTCAACGGCGCCGAGATCCACATCAACGGCGGCCAGCACGTCTGAGGGGCTTCCCCGATTGTGACGGGGCAACCTTAAGGGTTGTCCTGAAGACCTGACTGCCACCGCCGCCGCCCAACGTCAGCCACACTGCGCCGGCATTGCACCGTTTCCGCTGTGCCGGCGTCACGGCATGGATTCCCGACACTCTCCGCTCGTTTCACTCGCTCACGAGGTCGGG
>VFQM010001105.1_pt1 | contig 25102 bp, 21 predicted proteins | sample 3512391 | NCBI WGS metagenome assembly VFQM01 (sample SAMN10412369, study PRJNA504923) | tailings metagenome | isolation source: Replicate 1 from Balatoc abandoned mine | place: Philippines | reverse complement strand
CCAACTCGCTGACCGGCGACACCACCTCGATCACCCTGCGCATCGGACGGCGCGATACCTGGGGCGACTACTGGTGGATCTCCGGCACGCGCTGGATGGGCCGGGTGCTAGGCGTCGAAGTCGCCGACGATGTCGCTCGCGTTCGCTGCGAATCCGCGCAAGTGAGTCTCAAGCGTATCGGGTTGCGGCGGCTCTACAGCCGCAAGTGTTCCCACGTGCTGTATTCGGCTGCCTGTGGTGCCTCACCGATTTCTGCCAGCGCCTTGGTGAGCAACAGCAATGGCCGCAACGTCGATCTCGACGGTGGCACGCCCGGCAGCGTCAGTGGTGGCTTGGCCGGTGGCTGGCTGCAAACCCCGGAAGGTGCCCGCCACATGATCGTCAGCGACTACGGCAGCGGCGTGGAGTTGCTCTATCCCGTCGCCATCGAACCCGGCACCGAGGTGCTACTGACGGTCGGCTGCGATCACAGCACGGCCACGTGCGCGTCTCGCTTCGGCAACCTCGACAACTACGGCGGCTTCCCCGCCATCCCGAGCAAGAACCCGTTCTCGACGGGCGTGTTCTGATTTTCTGGAGAAACGACCATGTGGTACCTCGTCGTCATCGTGGTGGCGGCGCTGGTTTCGGTTGCGCTTGCTCCGAAACCGCCCGAGCCAAAACCGGCAACGCTGTCCGACGTCGATGCCCCAACAGCAGAAGAAGGTCGACCGATTCCGGTCGTGTTCGGCACGGTGCTGCTGCGTGGGGCCAACGTCGTCTGGTACGGCGATCTCGAAGCCGATCCGATCAAAAAGAAAGGTGGCAAGAAGTGAGCACATCGACTGTCATCACCATCGATCATGTGCGCGCCGTTGGCCTGTGCGTGAACGGCACACGCACATGGTTCGCCCGTCACGATCTGGATTTCCGCACGTTCCTGCGCGATGGCTGTGATGCCGAAACCTTGCTGGCCACGGGCGATGCGATGGCCCTGCGTGTAGTTGAGCACGCTCGCCAGACCTCCAATCAGCAGGAGCATCGCTGATGGGTGGCAGCAGCAAGAAGCAAACCGTCGGCTACCGCTACCGGATGGGACTGCATCTGGCCTTGTGCCAGGGGCCGGTCGATGCCGTGCAGGAGATCCAGATGGGCGACCGCACCGCGTGGGGCGATGCTGACCGCGCGCCGCTGTCCAATGGGCATGGGCTGACCAGCATCAGTATCAACAAGCCTGACCTGTTCGGCGGCGACTCGCACGAAGGCGGCGTGGTCGGCACCATCGATGTGCTTTCCGGGCACGCCAGCCAAGGTCGCAACGACTACCTGATGAGTCGCCTCGGCAGCGCCATTCCAGCGTTCCGGGGCGTGCTGTCACTGGTCGCGCGCAAGATTTTGTTTGCCGCCAACAACCCCTACATCAAACCGTGGGCGGTGCGGGTGCGCCGCTTCACGGCAGGCTGGTTTGAAGCGCCGTGGATGGAGTGGAACGCCGAAGTCCGCATTTGGGACGAGGACGAAGGCCGTGAGGTCAGCGTGGGCATGAACCCGGCCCACATCCTGGTGCAGTGCCTCACCGATCCTCACTGGGGCATGGGCTATCCGCAGGACACCATCGGCTGGAGCTTCTGGAATGCCGCGTGGGCGCTATCCAGCGAGGGTTTTGGACTAAATTTGATCTGGACCCGCCAACAGCCCATCGAGAGCTTCATCGGTCAGGTGATCGATCATATCGGCGGCATTCTCTACACCGATCCCGAACGTGGAACCTTCGAGCTGAAACTGCTGCGTGACGATTACTGGATCGACAGCCTGCCGCAGTTGGGACCCGACGAGATCGTGCGGCTAGAACGCTTCGAGCGTGCCCAGTGGGGCGAATTACCCAACGAACTGACTGTGGTCTACAGCGACTGGCAAACCGGCGGCGACACCACCGTCACCGTAGAAAACCTCGCGGCCATCCAGTTGCAGGGTGGCGTAATCAACCAGCGCCGCGATTATCCCGGCGTCAACTATGGGCCGCTGGCCGCGCGGCTGGCGCTGCGTGATCTGCGAGCCTTGGGCTCACCGTTGGCCCGGATGAGCCTGACCGTGGCACGCGACACGCTGGAACGCGCACCGCTGCCGGGTGATGTATTCCTGCTGAACTGGCCACGCTTGGGCGTGGATCAGATGGTCGTGCGGGTGACTGGCATCGACACCGGCACCTTGGGCGCTGCCGAATGGCGCATCGAAGCGATGGAAGATGTGTTCGGCATGAGCAACACCGTGCTCTCGCCCTCGCCACCGCGCGTCGAGGAACCGACCATCGATCCATTGCCGCCTACGTTGGTGCTGGCCGTCGAAGTGCCGTATTGGGAACTGGCGCGGCGCTTGTCGCGGGCCGATCTCGCGTACCTGACCGACACGGACACCTACCTCGGCGCGCTGGCCGCCGCCGGTGGCAGCGGGCAGTTGAATTGGCAACTGGCTACCGGCGCTTCAGGCGGCGACATCACTGCCGTGGTGGGCGAAGACTACGCACCACTGCTGACGCTTGATGCAGCCTTGCCTGCCAGCGAGGTCGATTCCATCGGCGTGCCGGTGACGGCCATCAGCCAGCCGGAGAGACTGGCCGAGGGCGACTACGCCTATCTGGTGGATGCCAGTGGGGCGATTGCAGAGGCAGTTGCCATCCTCGCTTTCGATGCTGCCAACGCGACCATCGATCTCGCACGTGGCGTGCTCGACACCACACCCCAAGCACATGCCTCGGGGACTCGTTTGATCGGTGTCGGCGAATGGCTGGCATCCGAAGGTGCGGAGCGCGCCCCGGGCGAATCGGTGTTCGTGGGCGCGATTCCTCGCACGTCGACCGATCAGGGCGATCCTGTGTTGGCTGCCAATGGGCAGCCGATGGTGCTGGCCGGTCGGCAGGCTTTGCCGTATCCACCCGGTCGTATCCGCCTCAATGGCCAGACCGAGCCTGCCGTGGTGGCCGGTGATCTCACCGTCGCGTGGGCGCATCGCGACCGCACGCAGCAGACCGCCTACCTCGTGCAGCAAGACGAGGGCGATATCGGGCCGGAACTGGGCGTGACCTACACGCTACGCATCCGCAATCGCAATGGCGTGCTGGCGCACACCGAAACGGGACTGCTCGGCACCACCTTTATCTGGACGGCAGTTGCTGCCGCGCTGGATGCCGGTGCGCTGGGTGACCGGATCACCGTGGAGATCATTGCCGAGCGTGATGGCTTGAGCAGTTGGCAGCCACAGGTGCGCGTCATGGATCGAGCGGGCTACGGCCTGCGCTGGGGCCAGTATTGGGGAGGTGTGTGATGGAGGCACGTATCGATGTTCATCTGCTGACAATGAACGAGCCTGCTGAATGGCGCGAGGCCTGCATTGCCAGTCTTGACGGTGCGCTGATCCAGTTGCACGTGCTGCCGGGCATCCCTGGCCGCATCGGTGAGGCACGCGCGGCAGGCTATGCACAAGGCACGCTGCCGCTGGTGTCCTTTGTCGATCCCGACGATTTGTACGAAGCCAGTGCCTTCACACAACTGGCCGATGCGCTGGATGCCTGCCCGCAGGCCGTGATGGCCTACACCGACGAAGCACTGACCGACGAAAACGGCCAGGACATCGCCGTGCGGCGTCTGGCCTACAGCCGTTGGCAGCACGCCAACAGCGCCAGCCATGTTCACGGCCTGATCGTGATGCGCCGATCTGCCGTGGAAGCCGTGCTCAAGGAAACCACCGACCTCAACAACTTTGCCGACTGGCTGCTGACCCTGCTGGTGGCCAAACGCGGCGGCGTGCTGTACCTGCCCATCGTCGGGCGTCACTGGCGGCAGCACCCGCACCAAAGTCATCGCACGGGCGATCCGGAAGCAGTCCGGCGCATTCGCCAAGCATCGAATCTCTGGAGATAGACCATGTCATCAACCGACCCGAACCTTGGACTCAATTACGGCTGGACGCTCGGTGAGAGCGGCTGGGACACCGGCATGGACGCCAATCTCAAGCGCCTCGGCGCAGTGGTTGGCCTATCCGTGAAAGACCGCGACCTGACCACGCCACCGGCCAGCCCCACCAACGGCGACCGCTACCTCATTCCTGCCGCCGCCACCGGCGTGTGGGCAGGCAAGACCAACCAGATCGCCGTGCGCATCGCCGATGCCTGGGAGTACCACGCGCCCAAGATCGGCTGGCTTTGCTACATCGAGGACGAGGCCAAGCTCTCGGCCTACAAGTCCACCGGCTGGAGCGCAGGCCTCGCCATCTGATTTCCCATCTTCGTACCCACCAGAAACCCGCCCACGAGGCGGGTTTCGCATTTCTGGAGACCGCAATGACCGAACCCGAACAACAACAGCCTGCGCTCGTCGAGAACATGCTCCTCTTGCGCCGCGAGGACTTCGACGAACTGCTGGACCGCGCCGCTGAACGCGGAGCCGAGCGTGTCCTGACCCACCTTGGCCTGGAAAACGGCCACGCCGCGCGCGACATCCGCGAACTACGCGACCTGCTGGAAGCCTGGCGTGACGCCCGGCGCACCGCCTGGCAAACCACCGTCAAGGTCATCACCACCGGAATCCTGGCCGCACTGCTGGTCGGTGCCGCCATCAAGTTGAAACTGATGGGAGGCCCGCAATGATCGAGACACTGCTTGGTGGCCTCCTCGGTGGGGCATTCCGTCTCGCCCCTGAAATCCTCAAATGGCTTGATCGCAAGGGTGAACGTGGCCACGAACTGGCAATGCAGGACAAAGCGCTGGAGTTCGAGAAGATTCGCGGTGCGCAACGGATGTCGGAAATCGGCGCGGGTGCCGACGCCGCGTGGAATGTCGGAGCCATCGAAACCCTGCGCGAAGCCGTTCGCACGCAGGGCGATAAAACCGGCGTGCGCTGGGCCGATGCACTGTCCTGCAGTGTTCGTCCGGTCATCACCTACTGGTTCATGGCGCTGTACTGCGCTGCCAAAACGGCAACAGTTGCCGCCGCCGTGACAGGTGGCACAGGCTGGGGCGTTGCCATCCTGTATGCTTGGACGGAAGCCGATCAAGCACTTTGGGCCGGGGTGCTCAACTTCTGGTTCCTCGGGCGCGTGTTTGACCGGGTGCGGCCGTGATCGAAGTACCGCAAACGGCCATTGAGCTGGCCAAGCGCTTCGAGGGGTTCGAACGCAGAGTCAAGCGTGGAGTCGAGATCGCCGCCGTCCCCTACATCTGCCCCGCAGGTTTCTGGACGATTGGGTACGGCCATCTCTGCGATCCAAAGCATCCCCCGATCACGGAGGCAGAAGCTGAGGTCTATCTGGCGCGCGACCTGAAATCGGCGCTCGCCGCTACACTGCGCTACTGCCCGGGGCTGGCCGCCGAACCCGAAGGGCGACTTTCAGCCATCGTGGACTTCACATTCAACCTTGGAGCTGGGCGTCTGCAGACATCGACGCTACGACGACGCGTTAATCAGCGGGACTGGACTGCCGCCGCAACAGAACTGCGGCGCTGGGTCTATGGGGGCGGCAAAGTGCTGCCAGGGCTTGTCACTCGGCGGGAAGCCGGAGCATCGCTCTTGCGTTGATTACGCCGAGATCTTAGGTGCTGCCGCAGCTGCGCGCACAACCTCAGACAACGACCATAGAGTACGGGAGTTGCAAAGCTGCCGCTCGAATAACTCTGGACGTCTATACATGTAACCCCGGACAGCTGGGGCCTTCACTTCATAGCCCACGATATCCGATGCTCTCTGTGTGATCTCGGAAAAAGTAAGCTGCGGCCATTGTGCTCGGCTCGAAGTCCTCCAAAGCGACTGAACAATCGCATCAAGCACTGATACGGAATGTCCGCGCCGACTCTTCGCGAAGCTCGGTGGATGGCTGACTGTCTTCACAACTCCTCCAACGCTAACCCGACCACGCCTATGAAGGGTACTTAGCAGAAACATCTAAACGCAAAAGTCAAGGCAAATTTGTGCAGGTGTGCCGCGGATGATAAGCTCACAAGCTTAACCAGCCAAGCAGCCTGCTCAGATGCCAAAAATGATAGAGATCGACATCTTCGTCGACGGGGAAGAAACGCACCTCTTAGAGGACTTTAAGCAATTTTGGCTCGACAACTGGGCGAAAAATTATGCACGTCTAGGGAATATTTGCTTCAATAGCCCGGTTAACGTGAAAGAGCAAGCAGGCTTTAATTCTCTACCAGATCACCTGAAGAGTGCATTTGAGATCAGAAATCCAGACATATTTTTTGTCGCTAATATCAATGACAAAAGAGTGGCCTTGGGTGGGATAGAGATTACGGTCCACTCGCCCGACGGGTCGAATGTTGAAAAGCGTTACCCTTTCATTTGGGCTGGCAGAAAGTATGGATTTACTGCATTCGTGGTCTGCCCATACATGAAATCCAGACCCGGCGGCCAGGTCAATAAGCTTCCCAATCGCCATTCCGTCAGAAATATCGATTTTATCGCCGAGTGGAAAGCTAAAAAATCTAGGACTGCGGCACTTCATCAGATCATTCCGCTTGAAGAGTTGCAAGAGGATGCAGCCGCTGCGCATGCGTTACTCAAAACGCCTTTGATGAACTGGTCTAGTTTGGCGAGCTATTTTTGTGATGTGCTGGCCGAGAATAAACAACCTGCATCAAGTGGAAATCGAGTCAACGATTTTGTTGAAGAGCTTCACAGGCTTGCAACTGCTTGCAAAGGTGTGACGCGATTCACGAAACCATCAAGCTTCATTGAAGATGGCAGTCGCTGGATTCAAATTTACAATACCCGTCCAGACTCGGGGCACTGGGAGCGTGGAGAGGGGCAGTTTGATTCCATTGATGGCCGATTGATGTTTACTTTGGACGAAGCGGAAATTAGGAACGTAAGCAAGATCGTTGAATTCTGGATGCCGCAACTCTCCAAGAAGCATGCCTGGGTTGTCGAGCAAGTTGAAAGAGACCACGGCAGCAAGCGGCTCAGAAATATCGTAAGAGTTCTAAATCAGTACATGACTGTCAAATTTGCAGATGACCTCACTGATACAGATCTGAAAATTCTGCAAGAGAATCCCGGCCTAACCCTTGAACGCTTGGACTGGAAGAGCGGGCTATTAAAAATCAGTGATCTACTTGGCAATTTAAGTCCAGACGCAGTTGCTCGTTCTGGCCTCAAGTCACCAAGCGCAAATACGGTCGCTTCGGTAAAGGCAGTTTTATCCAGCGACATAACATTTATTAGCACTCATCGCTTGTACGAAGCTCACTGGGAGAGGGATCTCATAAGGGAGATAAATTCGACGCCGGTTGGTTCGAAAATTATTGTCCCTCGAATACCAAAATCTCAGCTAACGGCGAAGGCGAGCTTCCCTAACCGGGATGTTGTCTTCGCTGAGGAGTGCACGAAATGGCAATTAATGGCCATTCGACAACTTCATCGCCAAAGTTTTGAATAGTATGGCTGGACAAGGAAAAACCACCCGAGAGTACGCTGCACAGCTATCAAGCGATGGCTGGAGCATCCTGTATATATGCATCCCAAATACTCCGCATGTAAAAGTTGTTCCAATCCCGACTTCACATGGCGTCAGCAAGCAGCGATATCCGGATATTGCTGCAGTAAGCAATGATCTCCTCTTACTCGCGGAAGTAGAGATGAACCTAACTGAAGCTGTTGCCGAGGATATTATCCTTCGGTTTGGTGAGATGCGACAATCATTGATGAATCCTGAACTCTACAGCCTGTGGAGCAAAAAGGTAGAGACAGTTAGCAGGCATAAAATGCCACCAAAGCCGACGATTGAGACAAGGCTCAAAATAGTCAATGGCGTTGACAAGAGGTCGATCGGCCTCGCGCATCAATTGCAGTCTCAGGGGATTCTTGTCGTTTGAAGAAGGAATCCTGGTAACCCTCGAAGCTGCGCTACAGATTCACGCTGTCCAGTAGATCCGCTATTGATATTTCGTTTCCTGACTCATCCAAGACTTGGCAGTGCATGTAATCATCTAGGACTAACGGGAAAACTGACATAGACAGTGCTACACCATCAGCCGCAAGTTCAGGATGTCTCTTTTGAAGTTGACTCATTCTATCTGCGGCGATTTTTTTGAACGCAGCACCCCCTAGCACCGGCGGTTTTTCATGGTCGCTAGCCTCGGTAGGTTTCAGGATTAACAAGCAGGAAACACCTAACGCATCGACGCGGCTATGCTGGAACTTTGTTTTTCTTTCAGTTTGGATTGGCCAGGAAACTGAGACCCGCAGTCCTGCGTTCTTTATCGCGATAAACAGAGATTCCCAGGCAACCAGCTCCTTGTGTCCGTACATTAGAACGATTACGCCATCGTCAGTTAGCTTACGACGCGCTTCGACTAAACATTCCCCCATTTTCTCAGCAAAGAAGCTTTTGCTCTTCGGAGAAGGCGCAAGCTTATGCTTCCTATCAACTATTAATTCTTGAGTTTTGGGGGTCGCAGCCGCTGAGAACCAGTCTGGGAAGTCTGCTTGGATCAACTTTTTCGTCCAAGGGTAAAAGAAGTCGCTCAGATAAGCGTAAGTGATCGAATCGAAGTACGGTGGATCAATGACAACAAGATCCAAGGTTCTGTCAGGTATGCTTGTATTCGCCGCATCACTTTGGCACACATCGGCGGTGCCTTGAACCGGCTGCAGTTGCTCAATCGCTTTAATAATCCATTTGCTTGAGCTTATCCAACCTCCGGCGCCGGTACTAAACGGAGGAATCTCCACATAGTTCCAGACCATCGAAATAGCTTGACGAACAAATATGTTGGCAGGAAAGGCGCCATTTGACTGCCACCACGAATGCCGATTGCTGTAGATTGCAACCTTGTTCATCACCATCAGCAAGCCCAGGTAGCGAAACAACACCTCGTCGGTTGACGTGCTAGTCGCTTCGATTACCTTTCGATGATCTGCGATTGCCTTGGTCATTACCTGTATAGCATGACGTTGGCGCGGATTAAATAGATCAAAGACTGTTTTTATTCCATACTGAATTGCCCACAAGTGACGGATTCCATTCAGGTCCAAAGGTAAGTTGAGATCAACAAAGTCTTCACGATTTTTGGTGCCACTCCCATCATCTGTTTGAGCCTGTAGCTCTAAAGGCTTTGCAGACACGGTATATCTACGCTCACCGTCAACTGTCGCTAACTTTGCGTACTGCACTTCACCAAGAAGGCCTAAGCTTCCTTGATGCATGATTTCGTCTGTACCGGTCGATTCGCCACAAAATATACATGAGGCTGACTTCGATGCTACTGTCCCAGTATCCGCATCAATAAAATCAGATTCACTTGAAGGCTCATAAACTTCCAAACTGAGCGCCCCGCACTTTCGATCTGGCTTTATTTGGACGGCTTGCTTGTTGCCCGTCTTGCTGAGCCACTTGTTTTGAAAAAGTGGGGCAATCAGTTTGCAGTGCGGGCATCGATATGTCTTGAACCAGAAATATGCCAAGTCATCATGGCTTGGGTACAAACTTAATAGTTCATGACCAATCGCTTTCGCTACTGATTTTACATCTTCACCCAAATTATCCAGTGCGCTACTTGTAGTACCTGGCGCGTACTGTAGTGCAAGCTTTAATCCGATGGATGCAATTGGATTCAAATCCGACGCATACGTTTTCAACCCTAATCGGATGGACTCAAGAGGGATTGATCCGCCACCAGAAAATGTGTCCGCAAGACTAGGGTTCGAGTTCGCACAAGCAATAATATCGCGCGCGGCTGAGATGAGCCTTTTATTATTCGAATTCCCGAAATCAGACATCTCGGACACAAACTTTAGCAACTGCTCTTCCGCGTCCTTCAAGTCTGGATACAGATCGAGCAAAATCTTCTTTACTCGCTTATTCTTTTTAAGAATATCTATGGAGGGCAAAGCTGACAAGAAAATGGTCGCGCGACAAACAGCAAGCGGCCGTCTTGCCCACCAAGCTTGAAGTGTACTAATGTGCCCTTGCCTAATAGACTTTTCCCGCCTACAGCTTGCTGAAACCTCTTCTACTGGAAATATCTCTTCAATCAATCTTTTCATTTTTATTCCGGGTATGTTTTTGCAAGCCTGCGCAAAACTGACTCTTTTGGAAGCAAATCTCGAAACAATTTAGCGAGGTCTTTTGCTGATATTTTTGGAAAAGAGTCTCTATGGCCAACACTCGGCCTATGCGTGATGATGTGCTCAGATGCGTCTTGTGAATTTAAGAACACGCACAAACCTCTCAGTATTTCCGGATCATTGTCGACGTGCTTAACCACTAACACATCGCCTGCGCACAGTGCTGTTTCGGTTATGTAGGTTGCACCTAAAGTCTTATCAGACCAAATTGGAACTCTTCTCACGAAGATTCTTGGACCCTCAAATCTGTCAATCTCTTTTGGGTGCGCGAGATGCTTCCCGTAATCCACCCATAGCCTACCCGTTTCATACGAATACTTATTAATGTCACCTGTACGCAGACACGGCAACCACCCTTGTTTGTGGTTCGACGATGAGTAGGGTTTGGTCGTGACAACTTCGCGAGTTTGAGGGGGGTCGCCATCCCCGACAGCGTACAGTTTTACGCCCGTGAGAACGCGAAAGCCTTTGACTTCATCCAATGAATCTCTTTGTTTCTTTTGGATGTATCCCTCTCCACATATGTGGTGGACAATGACGTGTCCAGTAGTGACGCCCAAGGGGCGCCCCTTCAATAAGGTAAAGTTAATTCCATTGATTGCATCGGCAAATGATATCGGGAGTAAAAACACCAGTTCCGCTCTACCGGAAAAATAATGGCTACATTCATCGAAAAACTTTACCTCGATGTTTTTCCCATACGGTGGATTCCCGAGAATTACATTGATCTCCTTCAGCAGAGACTGCTCTTCCACATGAAGAAATCCGCCCCTAAGAACTTGCAAGGTGTCGCAATTTACTAGGGCAATATTTTTGTGCGTTTCTGAACTGAATCGAGCAAGGCGTTTTTTGGCCTTTTCTATCATTTCTTGATCAATATCGAATCCTACGAGATTGATCTCTTCCAGCTTGACCCCAGCCTTAAGTAGCTCAGATGCAGCTGCCTCTAAAAGTACGCCGTCACCGCAAGCCGGGTCAAAAACTCTCCATTTCTTCTTTTCTGTTTTTATATGCTGGCACATGTCTCGTGCCACGTCTTCTGTGGTCATGTACTGACCCAGTGCATGTTGTTTTGTATTTTTACGTTGGGCCATATTTTCTAAATCTGTCTTTTGCAGCTGCAACAGATGTTTCTGGTGACTCACGTAATGCGTCCTCCATCCATCTCGGAATTATTCCAACTGATATGGACGCTACGTCCTTGTCACATAGCAGCAATTCTGAAATTGCCTCCAGCAAGTCCGGAGAAGGCCTACGCTTTCCATTTTCAATTTGAGATAGGAAGGATTCGGATATCCCGAGCCTTCCGGCCGCTTGGCGAAGAGAAAGACCTAAGTCAGTTCGTAATCGTTTTAACATGAACTTTGCAGCTATTGTAAAGTTTGCAGGTTACGATACCATAGTTCCTTGAGCATTGGTACTCGAGTCAAGTTGCTAAGGCGCTTGGTGCCATACCAAGGTACGAAGTTGTGTGAACCCTTCCCATCAGGAACGCAATGGCCCACTTCTCAGAACACGACACAACCAAGATCTACCAAGCGGCTGAAGCCTTTCGGGCCAATTGCCTCCTTCATGACGGCTCGCTGCTGTTCGCAGACGCTTCCGTTTGGCGACCTGACGTTCTGGATCGCATCCACAAGGCCTTCGTTGCCACTCCCGACGAAGGCGACCGCACGTTCATCGACAAGTTCAGAGACCAGGTGGGCAAGGCAGGACAGGACGTTTCACGCCTTGCAGCAGAGATCTTGAGCGTGTACTTCCTGTTCCCCTCCAGTGTCGGAGGAGTACGCAAGCGGCAGGTTGTGAACGAGGTGCTCGGCTGGGGTGGTGACAGCCTGCCGGAATCACACCCTGTGTCAGCAGCCTTCGCCACCGGAATCGGCAGTGGCGGCCAGGGCTACAACACCCGTCGTCCCTTCGAAATCGCCTTTCTGATCGAGCTCGCCATCGCATGGAAAAAGTTACCGCAGGATCGGCAGGCGCAGGTGGCCGCCGATCCGTGGCTTTTTCAAGAGATCTTGGACAGCATAGAAGATGCCGAGTCGAAGCAGCTTCGGCACATGCTTCTCCACCTCCTGTTCCCCGAGCACTTCGAGCGAATAGCAAGTGGCAATCACAAGCGCAGAGTCATCAAGGCTTTCTCCGGACTGGTCACTGCCGAAGCAGAGGATGACGACCGGGCGATCTTGGCCATCCGCCAGGAGCTCGAAAAGTTACTTCCAAAACAGGAACTGGACTTTTACTGGTCGCCGCTGGTCGAGGCTTGGTACGACGACAGCGAAGGCGCATCCGAGGACGCGCCGCTGGAGATCATTCAGCACAAGAAGCAGATCGTCCTCTATGGCCCGCCTGGTACAGGCAAGACATTCCGCGCCAAGAGGCTGGCTGAGCGAGTCATCCGATCAGCAGCGCTGAGTCAGATGGGGCCAGCGCGCTACTTTCAGTCGCAACCAGTCATCGAATCCGCGATCCGCGACAACGTGCATCGACTACAGCTGCACCCGGCCTACAGCTACGAGGACTTCATTCGCGCACTCCACATTTCGAATAGTGGTGGCACGGAATATCGAGCTGGCTACCTTCCAAAGTTGATTGAGGACATCGAGCAGCAGCCACGCGCTGAACGTCTGCCGCACATCCTGATCCTGGATGAAATGAACCGGACGGACCTGAGCCGGATGCTCGGCGAGTGCTTCTCCTTGCTTGAGGATCGCAATCAGACGATTGAGCTCCCGGCACGCAATGGTGACGGGGCGGCAATGAAGCTGCGCATCCCCGACGATCTGTACGTGATCGGCACCATGAACCTGATCGACCAGTCCATTGAGCAGATCGACTTCGCGCTGCGCCGCCGTTTCCTGTGGCTACTTTGCCCGTTTGACACCGAAGCGCTGGTCGGTGCAGCCGAATCCAAGTGGTCTGATCTGAAATCGGGGCTTGCATGGGATCGCGTCGAACCGGACTTTCGCAAATTGGCAGATGCAGCGGCGGCTTTGAACAGGCAGATCCACGACAGCCCGCTGCTTGGCTCGCAGTACGAGATCGGGCACACCTACCTGCTCGACGTGGTCGTGTTCCTGCGCAATTTCCTCGGTGCTCGACCTACACGCAAGCAGAACTACCTTTGGAACAAGAAGGGTGAAGCGCTGGAGCCCGTTGTGCAGGTGTGGAACCTATCCCTTCGCCCACTATTGGAGCAGTACCTCGCTGGACTGGACGCTAACGCACGCAATACCGAGCTCGACCGGCTATCCAAGGTCTTGCTCAAGCCGTCGGTGGCAGAGTGAAACTAGTTGCGCGTGACTGCTCGCCGCTTGTCCCGCAACCGACAGCGGCGGAGGCGAACTGGCTCCGTAAGCTTGCAACCAATGTCCAAGCCTCGAGCCTTGTCGTGCCCATTTCCGGCGAAAGGGACGAGGACGAACCGATCGTCTACTGCGCATGGGACGGCACTTGGTGGGCTGGCCGGTACGTTGGCTCAATTTCCTTCGAGGGGCACAGCCTGACCATCGAGCCACGTTTTGGCTTGGCCACGCTTCGGAATTGGCTTTTTGAAGCAACGTCGGTCATGCTGACCGACGCGCCCGGGAAGCTCAGGGAGGACGAATCGTTTATTGCCCAACTCCTTGCGTCCGTTTGGGCACATGGCTTCATCGAGGCGGCACGGCATGGGCTGCCTGCGCTTCGCCGTGAAGTCGCTACGAAAGGCGCGACGGTCAGGGGACGGCTTGATGTCCCTGCATCTCTGCGCTTGATCGCCGCTGGTGGTGGGCAGGTTGTCTCCATCCGTTCAGAGCGAACGCTAGATCACGCTGCATCTGACGCCATCGTCGCTGCCTACGAAGTGCTGCGGCGGTGGCTTGGGGTGCCGGACGAAAAATGGCTTCCGAAGAGTGCGAAGGAACTCCTACTTCATCTGATGGCTGTCACCGGGGCGCGACCACGCGTACCGACGAAGGCTGAACTGGATCGGATTCGATATACGCCGATCACCGCAGGCTTTGCGCCTATCGCTGAGTTGTCGCGGCAGATTGCAAACCGAAGGGGGCTTGCTGCTGATATTGATGCCAGTGGCGAAACGAAAGGTGTGCTGCTCGACGTTGCCGAGCTGTGGGAAATGTATGTGCTCAGTATTTTGCGGAAAGCTGCTGCACCGTTGACCGTGACTCACGGCACCCGAGATAAGTCTGCCACCAAGAAGCTGCTCCACAGCGAAGTCTCGGGCCGAGGTTTGGGCACTTTGATACCCGACGCCATCCTGCTTTCAGGCTCCACCATCAGGGGCGTTGTTGATGCCAAATACAAGTCCCTTCATCCGTCTGCCAGCTCACCAAATGGGCCGCAGCGCGACGACCTGTACCAGATGGCCGCCTATCTGGGACGCTTTCAAGCTTCTGAAGGACTGTTGACCTGGGGACTCTTGGCATATCCCTTCGACCCATCCAAACCTGATACGCCCCATGCCGAACAGAACAACCCTTGGAGCCTTGATAGCGGGAAGAAAATCAGCTTCGCCACGCTGCCCCACGATCCCGCCGATGCAGTGGCCAAGTTGCGGTCTTTAGTCATACAAGCTGGTACGTCTGGCACTTGGTCAGCAAGCGCTTGAAGTTCGGGGATTTACGGACTTGCTCTATGCCCAGAAGCATTTGGCCAAATCGTCGAATCGACGGACTCAGGGGCCATGCGTTAATATCTGGTTCGGAGTACGGACGCGGGTTCAGTTCCGTGTTCCACCTCCAAAGTCGCGAGCACAAACTTGTTTCGGGCGTCAACAAGCACCGGGTTTGAGCGTCTGCTTTAGGTCGTCGCCAAGCAGGCGATTGATGTTGTCGATCAGTTCCATCAAGAGTCCGCCTTCGTAGTGACGTTATAGCCCGGTGCCAGTACGGCATTCTTCACGCCGTAAATCGCGAGGTGATCTTTGAGCCATAACCGGTGCTCGGGTCCGCGCAGGCAATGATCGTGCGAACAGTCGACACTCCATTTGCGCAGGATGTATCCAGCCGTGGCAGCGCGCAGCTTCATCCGCAGCACGCCGTCGCGCATGCCGTAATCCATTTCGGTGATCTCCGGCCGGGGCTGATCCGGGTGGGGCACCAACTCCAGTTCGACGATCCGCGTCCACTGGATGTCTTGATCGCTCATCTCATGGGCTGCAACTGGCTGCCCCTTGAGCACGACAGGGTTCTTGATCCGGGTGATGACGAAATCCCGGAACTCCTGAGACTTCCGGTCAAAGGCGCGGACATGCCAGCGCAGGCCGTTGTCGATCAGCGCAAAGGGGACGACTTCCCGCTCAGTACAGCCGCTAGATATTGAGTAGTACTCAACGCGGAGCGGACACCCCTGATGGATCGCCCGGGTCACGCTGGCCAGCACATCGAGATCCGGGTGTGTAAGCCGTGAGGGGCTTTCGCTGGCCACCCACGCCTTGAGCCGCATCGGCTCGCCGTCTCCAAAGCCCTGCGTCAGCCAAGACAGCACCCGCTCCGGAGGAAAGTCGAAGATGGGGCGGAAGTCTGGCCCCAGGACGTAGGCCTTGCCTTTGGGGTCATAGTCGATGTTGCCTGGAGACAACTCCTTATAGAGCGCCAAATCTCGAGTTGCCGCTGCGGACTGGATGCCAAACCGCGCAACCAAGTCCTGCCGACGGATCTCCCCCACGAAGCGCACGCGCAGCTCAATGAACGCGAGCCGGTCGCGCTGAGGCTGGGTCAGTTCTGCAAGTTGGTCTTTGGGCATTCCTGAGTGCTCTATCGGGTTAGCGAATACTTGTGCGGGTTATTGCGGGAAGTATATAAGCTGCTCTAGAATGTGGCAACGCAATGTTTTTGATTCTTGTATGAGTTGCATTGTGATTACCACATGACGGGCGATGCCCGCACTTTGGAGCATGGGAGTGAAAGCAGACAAAGCCATCGCGACCTACCGGCGCATGCGGGCGCAGCCGCTGTGGCGTCTGCTTGCCTCGACTACCGGGCCCACCGTCATTGGCCTGCTCCAATCTCATCTGTATGAGAGCGAGCGAAGCCTCCCCGCCTCCATTTTTCACGAACGCATCGCAAGGGATCTGGAAGAGCTGCGCGCCCGAGGCGAAGACTTTCCTCAAACGGCACAGGCGTATGTCGCCAGCTGGCTCGCCGATGGGTACTTGGAGCGACGCTTCCCGGCTGGCGCTTCAGAAGAGGAATATGAACTCTCCACGGCGGCCGTCGAAGCCATTCGATTCGTCTCTGGCCTGGCGCAACCGCACTCAGCAGCGACCGAAAGCCGCCTGACGCTCGTCATCGAAGCCTTGGCACGACTTGCCGAGGACACCGACACTGACAAATTCCGCCGCATCGACCGGCTCATGGCCGAGCAAGCCCGCATCGACAAGGAGATTGACGCCATCCAGAAGGGGCAGATGCGCGTGCTGCCCCATACAACGGCGCTCGAGCGCACGCGGGAGATCATCACGCTGGCCGACGATCTGGCCGGTGATTTCCGCCGAGTCCGCGATCAGTTCGACCAGCTCAATCGCGATCTCCGTGAACGCATCATGGACAACGATGGCAATCGCGGGGATGTGCTGGATTCGCTTTTCGCCGGAATCGACCTGATTTCAGAGAGCGACGCCGGAAGGACTTTTTCTGCTTTCTGGCGATTGCTTACGGACCCGGAGCAAGCGGCCACGCTTGATCAGGCGCTTGATAACGTTATGTCGCGGGAGTTCGTGGGGCAGCTCGAAGCCAAGGAGCGACGATTCCTTCTGCGGCTGATGCGCACCCTTCTTGAGCAGGGCGGCATGGTTCACGAGGTGCTCCAGACCTTCGCGCGCAGCCTGAAGCACTTCGTCCAGAGTCGTGAATACCTCGAGCAACGCCGACTCAATCACCTGCTGAAAGACGCTCAGCGCGCAGCACTGAGCCTGAAGGATGAAGTCAGGGCCACTGACGCCCTCCAGTACACGCTGGAACTCACGAGCAGTCGGTTGCGCTCCTTGTCTCAATGGGTGCTGCACGACCCATCCCTGCAAGCATTGCCTGGGCAGATGGCAGAAGGAGACGCGCCGCCCATCGATCTCGAGTCTGTGAGCGAACTGGTCGCACAGTCGGAAATCGACTTCCGAACCCTGAAGGCCAACGTGCTGGCAGTCCTGGATCAACGCTCCCAGGCATCGATTGCCGACGTGCTGGAGCAGTTCCCTGCTGCACAGGGGCTGGGCAGCGTCGTCGGCCTGCTGGCGTTGGGCAGTCGGCATGGGTTCAAGGCCGACCACAGTGAAACCGTAGGCTGGGTTGGAGGCGACGACGAGCGTCGTAGCGCCCGAATTCCAAAGATCTTCTTTTTGAGGGAGCGGGCCAATGAACTGGTCTGAGAACGACGAAGCGGCAATGCCAGCCGAGGCACAAGCACCCGATGCTGCTCCGGCACCCGCCAACACCCTGTTCCTGGGCGACAGCGGCGAGTTGCCACTGGATACCCGGCGCGCCCTGGTGCAGCTGCTGGCAGGGCCATCGCTCGACGGACGTCGGCATCCAAAACTCTGGCCGATCTTGGTACGAGACGAAGCGGTGATCCGTCGGCGTCTTGCCGAGCTGTTTCTCGAACTGGTTATCGACCGAGACGTACAAGTGGCGTTCACGCGCCAGGCAGATACCGGCGAACTTGAGGTACCTCTCCTGTTGCGTCGTGCCCAGCTGACGTTCATTGACTCCATTCTGCTGCTACACCTTCGCCAGCGATTGACCCAGGCGGACTCGCAGGGCGACCGTGCCGTGGTGTCGACAGACGAGATCACGGAGTTTCTCTCCCTCTATGAGCGCGCCGCCAACACCGACCGTGCAGGTTTCGTGAAGCGGGTTCATGCATCCATCGAGAAGATCAAGAAGCACAGCATCCTGCAGAAAATTCGTTCAAGCGAGGATCGCTTCGAGATTTCGCCGACGCTGAAACTCCTGTTCTCGGCAGAGGAAATACAAGCGCTGACGCAGCTGTATCAGCGCATGGCGGCCGGAGAAACGCCAGCGCAGCTGGTTCAGACTGACGCCGATGAGGAGGCCGACCAATGATCTCGGAACCCCAAACCGCCTCCTTGTTTGCCCGCGAGCAGTTCCGGATGACTCGCTTGCAGGTTTACAACTGGGGTACTTTCTCCGGCCTGCACGACGTGCCGATCAGCGAACGAGGCTTTCTGTTTGTGGGTCGATCCGGCGCAGGGAAGTCGACGCTTCTCGATGCGTTTTCGGCGTTGCTGACGCCACCTCGCTGGATCGACTTCAACGCGGCCGCCCGCGAGGCGGACCGCAGTGGTCGTGACCGGAACCTCGTCACCTACATACGTGGTGCATGGGCTGAACAGAAGGATGGGGAGTCGGGAGAGATCGCAACGCGCTACCTGCGCGCGGGGACGACCTGGTCTGCCTTAGCGCTGACCTACCAGAATGCCTTGGGTCAGTCTGTGGTGCTGGTTCAGGTGTTCTGGCTGCGGGGCAATGCAAACGGCAGTACCGACGTCAAACGCCACTACCTTGTCATGGAACGGGCCTTTGACCTACGCGAGCTGGAGGATTTTGGCCAATCCAACTTCGACATCCGGAAGCTCAAGCAGTCCTTCCCGGAGGCATTCGCACGCGACGAATTTCGCCCCTATTGCGAACGGTTCTGCCGTCTGCTCGGCATCGAGAGCGAAATGGCGCTGCGTTTGCTGCACAAAACCCAGTCGGCCAAAAACCTCGGCGACCTCAATACCTTCCTGCGCGACTTCATGCTCGACAAGCCCGAGACCTTCGAGGTGGCGGATCGCTTGGTCAGTGAATTTGGCGAACTCAATGCGGCCCACCAGGCGGTCGTCACGGCTCGCGAGCAGGTTCAAACGCTCGCGCCAGCGCGGGAGCAATATCAGCGCAGGGATTCGTTGATGCTGCAGCGCAATGGCTTGGATGAGCTTCGGCTTGGCGTTGATGGCTATCGGGAAACCCGACGCATTGATCTCCTCAAGGAGCACGTGGCATCCCTAGAGGTGCAAGCCAACGGCTCAGAGGGTGAAGTGGGGCGGCGTCAAAGCACCCTGGATAACCACGCCGCAATCTTGCGCGATCTGGAGCGACAGCACCGTGAGGCAGGCGGTGATCAGATCGAGCAATGGGAGGCCGAGAAATCGGGGCTGGAGGTTCAGCGCACAGATCGTCTGCGCAAACGCGGTCAGGCCGAAGAGGCATGCAAGAAGCTGGGCTGGAGCCTCCCGGATTCGCCTCAAGCCTTCGCAGAACTTTTGGGCAACGCGCGGCAGGAGGTCGAAAACTGGGAGCAGCGCAGCAACGACAGCCGCGCCGAGCAGTTCCGCCTGGACAGAGAAAAGAAGGATGCCGAGACCGCGTTTTCGCAAGCACTGAAAGAGGTGCAGGCACTTCAGCGCCAACCATCGAACATTCCGGCGGACATGCTGGAAATGCGTAGAGACATCGCCGCCGCCATCGGGATCTCGGAGTCGGCACTTCCCTTTGTTGGCGAACTTGTCGAGGTGAAGCCTGACGAGGTCGAATGGCAGGGGGCCATTGAGCGCGTACTGCACGGGTTTGCGCTCTCACTCCTGGTGGACGAACGCCAGTATTCGGCATTGGCCAATCACATCAACACCACCCACCTTGGGCAGCGCTTGGTGTATTACCGGACTGGCCGCCCGGAGACGTGGCAGGCCAAGCCTATCGGGGCCAATTCGCTCGTCCTCAAGCTGAACGTCAAGGAAGGGACGTATGCCGACTGGCTTCAGGCCGAACTACGGCAACGCTTCGATTACGCGTGCGTCGACTCTATACAGTCCTTCAGGAGCACAGATCGCGCCATCACCCGTGAAGGCCAGGTCAAGCACAGCAAAACCCGGCATGAGAAAGACGACCGCAGAAGTGTCGGCGACCGACGAAACTGGGTACTCGGGTTCGACAACCGCGAGAAGCTTGCGCTCTTCCAAACCCAGGCGCAGGAGCTGGCTGACACCATATCGCGCCTCGGCGGGGAGATAGACAAGCTCTCCGATCAGGACAAGAATCGTGCGGCCCGAGCGATGCAGTGCCAGACTCTGGTGAATCTCCAGTGGCAGGAGATAGATGTGCTCCCATTACTGGATCGCATCTCCACCATTGAACGGCAGATCCGCGAAGCGCGGGAGGGCAATACCACCCTGCTGCAAATCAGCGAGCAGATCGGTGAACAAAAGAAGCTCGTTGAGGATGCTGATAAGGAGCTTCGCCAGGCAACACGCGCGCACGACTCGATTCTTGACCAGATCAAGACCAGCACCCAGAAACTGGAATCTCTCCTGCAGGACGCGTCTATCGTTCCATTGACGCCCCATCAGGTGTCGGGTCTCGACGAGCGCTTCGCCAAGCAGTCAGATGCAGTCCGGCTCGACAACCTCGACAAGGTGACAACGTCTGTAGAACGCGCAATCAATGCGGAGATCGAAGAGGTCAACCGTGGGATTGGCGCATGCGAGAAGGAAGTAGAAGCGCGCTTTGCCGACTTCAAACGGCAATGGCCGATGGACGCGGGCGACATGGACACGAGCCTTGCCAGCGCTCCAGACTTCTTCGCCAAACTGGTCCGGCTGGAGACGGATGGACTGCCCGCCTATGAGCAGCGGTTCTTCGAGTTGCTGCAGAACCAAAGTCACCAGAACCTGGCGGCGCTTTCCACCTACCTGAACGATGCGCGTAAGGCGATCCTGGAACGGATGGATCTGGTCAACGACAGTCTTGGCCAGGTGCCCTTCAACCAGAGCGCCAATCAACGCACCTATCTCCACATCGACGCCAGTGACCGGCAGCTTGTCGACGTCAAGGAGTTCAAGCAAGAGATCCAGCAGGCGCTGAGCCATGCATGGACGGAGGATCGCGAGTTTGCCGAGGCGCGGTTCCTGGCCTTGCGACGACTTGTTGATCGACTCGCCAGTCAGGACCCCGAGCAAAAACGCTGGCGTGAGACGGTGCTCGATGTTCGACAGCATGTTGAGTTCATCGGACGGGAAATCGATGAAAGCGGCGTCGAGGTCGAGATCTACCGCAGCGGAGCAGGCAAGTCTGGCGGTCAACGACAGAAGCTGGCCACCACGTGCTTGGCCGCTGCATTGCGGTATCAGCTGGGCGGGAACGACCACGGCGTGCCGATGTACGCGCCCGTCGTGCTTGATGAAGCCTTCGACAAGGCTGATAACGAGTTCACCGCTTTGGCGATGAACATCTTTACCAATTTCGGATTCCAGATGGTAGTCGCTACACCGCTGAAGTCCGTCATGACCCTTGAACCATTCATCGGTGGTGCCTGCTTCGTAGATATCAGCGACCGGCGCGTTTCAGGCGTCCTGCTGATCGAGTACGACGGTGACCGTCAGCGGTTGAAGCTCCCAGAGCACGCACGAGAGGAGGCTAGCGTTGAAGCTTCCTGAAGATGTCAGGCAGGCCCTTGTCCGTCGCTTTCAGAGCAAGCACCGCGAGTGGTTGATCGGTGATGCGGGCGAAAGCCTGTGGCCGCTGGAGGTTGCGCTCGGTGCACCGACGGAACAGGCTGCGCTGAGACAAGTCGATGGTGTTCGTGCTTGGGTGAGCGCATGGCAAGGCTGGCAAGGGGTCGGCACCCTATCCTGGTGTGAGCGGCGGTGGAAGGCGCTTGGTGCCCAGCGACTGCCAGAGAAACTAGTGTTGCGCGGTCCCGAAGACGTTGCCATGTGGATTGGTGAATCCGCACGGTGGGAGCGCGCCCAGTCTCGCTACCGGTCGCTCATTGCCCGCTGGCCGGTAGTGGCGCAGCAGTTGCCGAGATACTTTGATGTCCTCGCAGACTACAGCGATGCCGACTATCAAAGGCTGACAGAGATGCTGGATTGGATTGCGAACCATCCGAACTCCAACCTTTATCCCCGCCAGCTGCCGGTATCAGGACTGGACAGCAAATGGCTTGATGGGCGCAAAGGGCTGCTGACGGATCTGGTGGCCGCAATACAGGAGGACTCATCCAGCGACCTGGATTTTTATCAGCGGTGTGGCCTGAAGGCTCCACCACTCCTTGTGCGCATGAGGGTGCTGGATCAGTCGTTGCGAGCTCATGTCGGAGGCGTGGGTGACATCACTGCGCCGGTTGACGACCTCGCAGGTATCAGTTGGCCTGTCTCGCATGTGTTCATTGTTGAGAACCTTCAAACGGGACTGGCAATGTCCGACATGCCGGGCGCTGTCGTGTTCATGCGCCTAGGCTATAACGTCGACGTGTTGGCCCGGCTACCTTGGCTTGCCCGTGCGAGGTGCATCTACTGGGGTGACTTGGATACCCATGGATTTGCCATTCTGCATCGCGCCCGTTCATACATTCCAGAGTTGCAATCCGTGCTCATGGACGAAGAGACTTTGCTTCGACACAAGGCACTGTGGGTGGACGAGGCGGCGCAGCATTCAGCAGCGGAACTGACGCTCCTGACCAAGGATGAGCAGCAACTTTATCGGGATCTCAAGCAGCAGCGCTGGGGACAAAACGTTCGCTTGGAGCAGGAGCGAATCGACTGGACTACCGCATGGAACGTGTTGCAACGGCTTGGCGTCCGCACCTAGTCAAGGTCTGTGGTGCGTTGGGCATTGCCCGATGCACATCGCCGTAGTACCGTAGTTGCTGCATCTGGCCTAACTACTTGCAGTCGTTATGGCGAATGAATCGGATGAAAGCACCCTGGATAGGTGCCGCTGTTCGCTCATCCGTACGCCCGTCTACGAATGGGCAGGCCAGCGGCGAGCCTGTCGGCCATCGCTCCTGGTCGCGGACAAAAAAGGGACGTCCGCCTCAGGGGTGATGACCCTGATATATCCAGATTGTTAAAGAACAACGTATCGCCCACACGGGCAGCACTACGACCTTCTGGCAGGAAGGATTTGGCTCACCATTTCTGAGTACGTGCCATTCACTTGTCCAGCGTCACCATACGAACGATGCTGTCAAACTCGTTCAGCACGTCAGGGTGATTCCTCGTCAAGTGGCGCAGAATGGCTTCGTTGGCCATGAGCTTGGCGAGATAGCCCTTGGCCAGCACCAGGTTGAGGATGTCCTGACCATAGGTCTGCTCGGCGAGCTTGAACTGCTCGTGGAGGTTGCCCATTTCCCTCTCCATCTTGGCCATCTGGTCGGCGCTGACGCCGGTCATCTTCTTGGGCTTGATTTCACCGACGAGCAAGTTGCTGGGCGTGGCCGCAACCAGCGCTTGGGCATAAGCGACCGTGATGTTGTTGGCGCTGACCATCAGTTCGACGCACTCAACCTGACGTGTCGGCTTGAGCTTACGCAGGACCGCACCAAGGTTTGCCGAAAACGTCTGGTCGCGCAGCAATTCGGCGGCCTCCGGGCAGATGCCTTCCAGCAGGTTTAGCTTCTTGATGATGTGGCTGATGTCCACGTCCAAGGCCTTCGCCAGCTTTTCCGGGGTGACACCCCGTTCGACAGCGCGACGGATCATGAGGTGCTCCTGAATGCTGGAGAGGCGATTGATCCGGTTGTTGTAGGTGTAGCTTTCGTCATCCGTGGCCACCAGGCAGGGAGCCTTGTCGAAGCCCAGTTGTTTCAGCGCGACCAGTCGTGTGTGCCCGTCCAGCAAGATGTGCTGCCCTTCGCGGTTGGGCTTTCCCACCGACAGGGGTTCAATCAGCCCGACCGCCTCGATAGATGCCGTGATCTGCTTGAATTTCCGTGAGGCAAGCAAGCCTTCTGGCGTCTTACGCGAGGGCAGGACGGACGAGAGGGGGAGAACCAATGGCTCCGGAACGAAGCCCAAGGGCGGTTTGCTCATGCGCCGCTCCCTCGAGCCCAAACCCGCTCCGCCAGATACTGGGGCAGTGTGTCCAGCCCCTCCGCGCGCAGCAGGGTGGTGAAATTCTCGTCGGCCAGCAGTTGGCGCAGTGCCCCGACAATGAACAGCAAGTTGCGTTGAGCTGTCTCTGCTTTCCTGACCAGCAGCTTCTGTCGCTCGACTTCCCGCTGGTAGTTCCTCACCAGGCTGGACGTGGTGACATCCTCATTGGTCTTGCGTGAGGTCATCCTGCCGCCGATGGATTTGCCTTGGGTGCGGCGACGTTCGATCACACGACGGGCTTGGATCAACTGGCTGCCACGCAGCTTTCCGGTTTCGTAGGCATCTTGCAATGCGGCTTGAATGGCTTTCTCGTCGCTGCCCGCGCCAGCGATGGTGATCGCCGCGTTAAGAGGGATGCGCCCGCTGCCGACGGCCATCAGCAGTCGCTGTTCCCCGTTCTGCAGCAACTGCAGGATGCCCTGCACGTACTCCGGACTCAGGCCTGTCTTTTGGGCAATGGATTTCTTGTCATAGCCCTGATCCCGCAGCTGCTCGATGCCGGACAGCAATTCCAATGGGCTGAACTTTCGCCGGGCGATGTTCTCGGTGAGGCTCATGATGAAGGCCGATTCGTCATCGACGTTCATCACCATTGCCGGGATCTCTTGATGCCCGAGCGTCTTGAAGGCCTTGAACCGCCCCTCGCCGCAAATGAGGAGATAGTGCTCGCCATTGCTCCCTGGACGCGGCGTCACGATGATGGGCTTTTTCAGGCCAATGTTCTGGATGTTGCCGACGATCTGCTCGAAGACCCGGCTGTTGCGCTCGCGGGGGTTGAGAACCTCAATCCGGTTGAGCGGAATCATCCGCAACTCCGAATGCCGATGTTCTTTGTCTTGACTCATGCGGCCCTCCGTATGCGGATACGCCGCGCCATGCCGTAGAGGTAGTCCAGGCTGTCGAAGCGATAGCACTCAAACTCGATGCCGTTGTGGTCGGCCAAATGGATGCGTGCCTGACCGAAGTCCAGTCGCGGCAGCAGGTAGTAGTCCAAGGCAGCCTGGTTGCTGTCGTCCAGCCGCACGGCCACCGTGATGTCGGGCGCGAGGCTGGTGTCGAAGCGCACCTTCCAGCGCCGTCGCCCGTTGTCGAGTAATTGGCACCGCGCCAGCACCAGTGAAACGGTGAA
>VFQM010001103.1_pt1 | contig 25212 bp, 19 predicted proteins | sample 3512391 | NCBI WGS metagenome assembly VFQM01 (sample SAMN10412369, study PRJNA504923) | tailings metagenome | isolation source: Replicate 1 from Balatoc abandoned mine | place: Philippines | reverse complement strand
CGAGAGGTTACGCATCATCGCTTCATAGCGGTGATCCTCGTGGATCAGGCCGACCCGGCGCAGCACGGTGCGGCGATCCGGGCGATAGCGGCTTGGCCCATCGGGCTCGATCACCCAATCGCCACTGAACAGATGCTCGGTAACTTCCTCGCCCGGCACGGCCGAGGCGTAGATGAAACCCTGGATCTGGTTGACCCCCAGCTTGCGCATGGCTTCCAGCTCGTCGTGGGCTTCGATCCCTTCGGCGGTGGTATCCATCTTGAGCGCCTTGGCCAGGCTGACGATCGCCGAGATGATCGCGGCGTTGCGGCTGCCCGGCTGGGTCACTTCGCTGATGAAGCTCTTGTCGATCTTGATCTTGTCGAACGGCGCGTGCTGCAGATAGCTGAGCGAGGAATAGCCAGTGCCGAAATCGTCGAGCGCCAACCGCACGCCCAGCATCTTGAGCGCGTTGAACATCTCTTCGGTGCTCGACTTGTCGCCCAGGAAGACGGTTTCGGTCAGCTCCAGTTCCAGCCGCTCGGGCGCGAGGCCCGAATGGGCCAGTGCCTGCGCGACCAGCGCCGGGAAGCCGAGGTTGCCGAACTGCGCGGCCGATACGTTGACTGATACCCGGACGCTGCCCGGCCAATTGGCGGCATCAGCGCAGGCCTGCTTGAGTACCCAGTCGCCCAGCTGGCCGATCAGGTTGGCTTCCTCGGCGATCGGGATAAAGATCGCGGGCGAAATGTCGCCCAGTTCCGGATGCTCCCACCGCGCCAGCGCTTCGAGCGAGACCACCTTGTTGGTCGTGGCATCGACGATCGGCTGATAGACCACCCGCATCTCGTCGCTGACCAGGGCATCGCGCAGGTCGTCCTCAATCTGCTTGCGGCGCTCGGCCTCGCTGTGGAGGTCGCTTGAATAGAACCGGAACTGCCCGCGCCCACCGCCCTTGGAGGCATAGAGTGCAAGGTCGGCCGAACGGACCAGCTCCTCGCTGTTGATCCCGTCATACGGGGCGATGGCGATGCCGACCGACGCACCGATCACGCAGCGGCTGCCATCGATCTGGTAAGGCTGCGACAGCATGGTGATCACGGTCATGGCGATTTCGCCCAGCCGGCCGCGATCGTCGATATCGGGCAGGATCACCTGGAATTCATCGCCACCAAGGCGGCCGATCTCGAAGCTCTTTTCGCCCAGCACGCGCTGCAGGCGCTGTGCAACCTGCTTGAGCAGTTCATCGCCGGCCGGGTGGCCCAGCGTATCGTTGACCTGCTTGAAGCGGTCGAGATCGAGCATGAAGATCGCGCAGGCGCGTTTGGCCGTCTTGTAGGCGGTCAGGATTGCATTGAGCCGCTTGCCGATGCGGTGGCGGTTGGCCAGGCCGGTGAGCGAATCGTACTGCGCCAGACGCGAGGCGTCCTTGTGCGACTGGCGCGTGGCCGTCACATCGACGGCATTGCCGTAATAGCCCATGAAGTGACCGGTAGCATCGAACTGCGGCCGGCCGGCGATCGACCACCACAGCTCGACATTCTCGCTGGCGGCCTTGACCGGCAGATCGGCAAAGGTCTTGCGAGCACTGAGGATCAGCGGGAGCGTGCGCTCAACCGCATCGTCCTCGTCGCGTTCCAGGATGAACAGCGATTGGACCGGCTGGCCGACCAGCCCTTCCCCTGGAATACCAAGGACTTGCGCAACACAATCGGAAACGTAGGTGAGCCGCCCTTCGGCATTAGTCGACCAGAACCAGCCGTGGCCGGACTTCTCGTAATCGTGCGCCAGTTCGAGCAGGCGTTCGCGGTCGGACCGGCTGATCTCGGGCGAGGATCCGCCATCCCGCCGGCTGCCCAGCAGGTTCTTGAAACGTCCAAGGGGTGAGGCACTGCCTCCGCTCATAATTCTCGCTCGGTTGTTCGACTTGAACTTTTCTAAGCGAACATGGTTGCGAAATGCCTAATGAAAGGTCCGGAATGACGGCATTTCAACGCTTCTATCCAACCGCATGGCGTCGCTCGATCGCCAGGTCGGAGCTGCGCTGGGCCGGCTGTCCGGCACCTGGCTGGCCCGCCAGCGGGGTGGCAAATTCGACGCCCATCCGGTCCTGCTGTGACCAGCGCGCAGTTGCGGTCAGCACCTGACCATCGCCCCAGTGCAGCCGGAACAATGTGCCCGCTGGCACATTCCACAGCCCCTCGATCAGCGCCCCGGTGGCTGAAAGGTTGCGGATCGTTGCCTGGTAGCGCTGATCGCCATGTTCCAGCGTGATCTTGCGTAGCATGGTGTGGCGCGTCGCCCGGGCCGAGCGCGGCCCGCTGGGGATCGCGGTGAGGCCCGAGGCCAGCCGCTCGCTCGCCTGGGTAAAGGTCAGTGGCTTGTCATAGATGAAGCCCTGGACGTGGCTGCAACCAAGGTGCCGGACCAGATCGAGCTCGTCGAAGGTTTCGACGCCTTCGGCCGTGGTTTCCATGCCCAGCGCTTCGGCCAGGCTGACGATCGAACTGATGATCGCGCCATTGGGGCTGCCGGCCTGGGTAGCGCCGCGCACGAACGACTGGTCGATCTTGATCTTGTTGAACGGCGCGCGCTTGAGATAGCCAAGCGACGAGTAACCAGTGCCGAAATCGTCGAGCACCAGCCGCACGCCGATCCGCTTCAAGGCGGAAAACATCTTTTCAACGCCTTCATCCTCGTTGAGGAAGACGCTTTCGGTGATCTCCAGCTCCAGCCGGTCCGGGCTGACCTGAGCATTGGCCAGGGCCTGCGTGACCACGGCTGGCAGGCCCGGATTGGCGAACTGCAAGGGCGAGACATTGACCGCCACGCGCACCGATTCCGGCCATTTGGTCAGCTCCTGGCAGGCTGTCCGCAAGGCCCATTCGCCGATCTGGGCGATCAGACCGACATCCTCGGCAATCGGGATGAACTTGGTCGGCGACATGGGCCCGTGGACCGGATGGTTCCAGCGCAGCAGCGCCTCGAACCCGGTGATCCGCTCGGTCGTGGTCTGAACCACCGGCTGATAGGCCAATTCCAGCCCGCCGGTGGCAACCGCCTCGCGCAGGTCGGCTTCAAGCTGGCGGCGTTCTTCGGCATCGCTGTGCAGGTCAGCCGCATAGAAGTGGTGCCGCCCGCGCCCGCCATCCTTGGCTGCGTAGAGCGCCAGGTCGGCATTGCGGATCAGCGCTTCCGAAGTCACGCCATCGTCGGGGGAAAGCGCAATCCCGATCGACGCACCGATCACCACACGGTGGCCGTCCAGCTGGTACGGCAGCGACAGGTTGCGGATCACCCGATCGGCCAGATTGGCCAGGTCTTCGCGCTTGTGCTGGCCGGGCAGAACCACTTCGAATTCATCGCCGCCAAGCCGGCCGACCCGGCCTGCCTCGCCGACGGTATGCTTGAGCCGCTCGGCGACCTGCGTCAGCAGGGCATCGCCGACCGGGTGGCCCATCGTATCGTTGACCTGCTTGAAGCGGTCGAGATCGAGCAGGAAGATCGCACAGGCGCGCTGCCCGGGGTTGGGCGCGGCGAGCAGGCGCTCGAGCGTCTGGGCCATCTGCAGGCGGTTGGCGAGGCCGGTGAGCGAGTCATAGTGAGCCAGGCGCGAGGCGTGCTCCTGCGAGCGGCGCTTTTCGGTCAGGTCGTGGCCCGAGCCCCGGAAGCCCAGAAAGTTTCCGAATTCATCGTAGAGCGGCCGGGCCGAGATCGACCACCAGCGCTCTTCCCCCGGCACGGCTGCCCGCAGCGCCAGGTCATTAAAGGCCGAACGCGCGGTCAGGTGGAAGGCCAGGGTCCGCTCACCCTCTTCAGCGTCGGGCTGGAACAGCACCGCGAGCGGCTTGCCGACCAGTTCGCGCGGCTTGCGTTCAAGCACCTTGCCCACCGTTGGCGAGACATAGAGCAGCGCACCGCGGCGGTCGGTTTCGAAGAACCAGCCCTGCCCGCTTTCCTCAAACTCGTTGAGCAGCTGCTCGGCGCGCTTCTGGTTGCGTCGGCGTTCGCGCTCGGCGGCGAATTCGGCGCGGTCCTCGCGGGCCTGCTGGACCGCGGCATGGACCCCGATCGCGGCACCGCCGGCCAGGATCAGCAAGGTATCGATATTCCCGGCCACCAGCGCCACCCCCAGCCAGGTTGCGACGATCGCGCCGATGATGCTGGCGATCCGTCGGTTGAGGATCACCGCGGCAAGCGATGAAGCGATGACCGGGGCGCTGATCGTCTCGCGCCAGTTCATCGAGGCAATGCCCTCGGTCCAGCAACCGATCGCCAGGCCGAACAGCAGCATCGGCCCGCTGACGTGCAGACCCTGCAGGATCTGGCGGCGGGTTTCGTCGTGGCGGCGCAGCTTCTCGCGCCGGTTGACGCGGGCAATCGGCCAGGTCAGCCAGATCGCGGCGGCGATCAGGCTCAGCGCTGGAATGCCGGGAACCGAGTGGGTCGATGCGGCCGTCACGATCGTGATCACGACCATGATCGGCGCCATCAGCCGCCAGTTGTCGCCAACCAGTTCCTGCGCCCGGGCCGCCTCGCGCGGACGAGCGCCAGCGCGCGCCGACGGCGCGGCTGACTGCCCTTTCCTCGCGTGCTTCGCGACCATGGCGGCGGGCCTAACGAAATGGCTTTGAAAAACAGTTAATTTCCTGTTTTTGCAGGACTGTACCCAGCGGCCCTGCGACTTTTGCCAGCCGGGTTGCCAAGCCCTTGCCGCCAAGGCATCCTGACTGCGGAGAAACGCGAGCGGAGCGGCTGAAAGTGGCCCTGCGCAGCGACGGGGAGGCCACGCAGCACATGCGCCATATCGCCATCATCGGATCGGGTCCCGCTGGTTACTACACCGCCGAAGCCGCGCAGAAGCAGTGGGGCGATGATGTCCGGGTCGATATCTTCGACATGCTGCCCGTCCCCTACGGCCTGATCCGCACCGGGGTTGCCCCCGATCACCAGTCGATCAAGGGCGTGTCGCGGCGCTATGAGGGCACGGCGCTGTCCGAAAACGTGCGGTTCGTCGGCAACGTCACGATCGGTGAAGACGTGACCATCGCCGAACTGCAGGATCTTTACGATGCGGTCGTGCTGGCCACCGGCGCCCCGAACGACAAGCCCGCCGGTATCCCCGGCGAAGGGCTGGACAACGTCTTCGGCAGCGCCGCCTTTGTGGGCTGGTACAATGGGCATCCCCAGTTCGCCAAGCTCGCTCCTGACCTGTCCGGCAGCACCGCCGTGGTGATCGGCAACGGCAATGTCGCGCTGGACGTGGCGCGGATCATGGCCAAGACGGCAAGCGAGTTCACTGGTAGCGACATCGTCGCCCACGCGCTCCATGCGCTTGAAAAATCGAAGATTTCACGCATCGTCATCCTGGGCCGGCGCGGGCCGCACCAGATCGCGATGACGCCGAAGGAGCTGGGCGAGCTGGCCCACCTGGCGCGCGCCTGTCCGCGCGTTGACCCCGCCGATCTCCCGGCCGAGGACGAGGACCTGTTCCTTGAACCCGGCCAGCGCAAGTCGGTTTGCCACCTGCGCAGCTTCGCCGCCATCCCCGAGGAATTCCGCGCCGACAAGCCGGTCGAGATCGAGTTCGATTTCTTCGCCAGCCCGCGCGCGATCCTGGGCGACGGGCAGGTCAGCGGGATCGAGGTGGAACGCACCGAGCTCGACACGAATGGCCGCGCCAGCGGCACGGGTGAGACCTATACGATCCCCTGCAGCCTGGTCGTGACCTGCATCGGCTACAAGACCAGCCCGATCCCCGGCGTGCCGTTTGAGGAGAGCGCCGGCCGCTTTGCCAATGACGAAGGGCGGATCCTGCCGGGCCTCTACTGCGTCGGCTGGGCGCGGCGCGGGCCATCGGGCACGATCGGCACCAACCGCCCCGATGGCTTTGCGATTGTCGAACTGATTGCCGAGGACATCGGTAATGGCGCAGGCAAGGCCGGCCGTCCGGGCTTTGATGCCCTCGCCGAAGCGCGCGGGCTGGACGTCGTCACCTTCCGTGACTGGAAGAAGATCGAAGCCGCCGAGGAACAGCGCGCCCGCGATGGCGCCCCGCGCGAGAAGTTTGTCGACGTGGGCGACATGATCCGGGCGCTGGGGGAATAGCCCTTCTTCGCTTGCCCCCGCCCCCAAGCCATGATTTAATCGGGCGGTTAAAGGTCCGACCCCAGAGAGTCGCGGCCAGCGGAGAGAGCCCATGGCAAGCTACGATCTGATCATTCGCAATGGCACCATCGTCGATGGCACGGGCGCTCCGCGCTTCACGGGTGACATCGCGGTCAAGGACGGGCTGATTGCCGCCGTTGGCCAGGTCCATGGCGATGCGACCGACGAGATCGACGCTGCTGGCAAGATCGTCGCCCCCGGCTGGGTCGATGTGCACACCCATTATGATGGCCAGGCCACCTGGGACCAGGAAATGGCGCCTTCATCGTGGCACGGCGTGACCACGGCGGTGATGGGCAACTGCGGCGTCGGCTTTGCCCCCGCCGCGCCGGATCGCCACAACTGGCTGATCGGGCTGATGGAAGGGGTGGAGGATATCCCCGGTACTGCCCTGGCCGAAGGGATGAAGTGGGACTGGGAGACCTTCCCTGAGTACCTTGATGCGCTGGAGCGGTTGCCGCGCGCCATCGACGTTGGCACCCATGTGCCGCACGGCGCGGTGCGCGCCTATGTGTTGGGTGACCGCGAAATGCCGGGCGCCGTCCCGACTGCCGAAGATATCCAGAAAATGGCCGATATCGTCGAGGAAGGCGTGCGCGCCGGGGCGCTGGGTTTTTCCACCAGCCGCACCGTCCTGCACCGCTCGATCGACGGCGAACTGGTCCCCGGCACGACCGCGACCGAAGAGGAACTGGTTGAGATCGGTCGCGCCATGGGCCGGGTCGGCTATGGCGTGTTCGAAATGGCCAGCGACCTGCGCCGCGAATGGAACGAATTCGGCTGGATGGGCCAGATCAGCCGCGAAACCGGCCTGCCGGTGACCTTCGCCGCGCTCCAGTCGATCGCCAAGGAACAGCCGCTCGACGAGCAGATCGCCAACATGCGCGCCGAGAATGACAACGGCGCCAATATCGTCGCCCAGATCGCGCTGCGCGGGAACGGCATCATCATGGCCTGGCAGGGTACGGTCCACCCGTTCCGCCTGCGCCCCAGCTGGCAAGCGATTGCCGAGCTGCCCTGGGAACAACAGCGTGCCAAGCTGCTCGATCCGGCCTTCAAGGCGCAGCTGCTCTCTGAAGCCGCCGATTACAGCCAGGTGCCGGAAGACATCATCGGCATTTCGATGGTGGTCAGCGCCGGCTGGGGCATGCAGTTCGAAATGGATCCCGATTTCGACTATGAACCGCAGGCCGATGCCTCGATCGCCGCGCGCGCTGCTGCGGCTGGCGTTTCGGGCGACGAATATGCCTATGACCTGCTGTGCCGCGATGGTGGCACCGGCTTCATCTATCTGCCGATCCTCAATTACGCCGATGGCAATCTCGATTTCCTCGAGGCGTTGCAGCAGAGCGATGACACGGTGAACTCGCTGTCCGACGGCGGCGCACACTGCGGCACGATCTGCGATGCGGCGAGCCCGACCTTCATGCTCCAGCACTGGGTCCGTGATCGCAAGCGCGGCAATCGCATCAGCCTGGAAAACGCCGTGAAGCGCCAATGCCGCGATACCGCGCGGCTCTATGGGCTGGATGATCGCGGCGTGCTTGCGCCGGGCTATCTGGCGGACATCAACGTGATCGATCTCGACAAGATCAAGCTCGGCAAGCCGTGGCTGGCCTTTGACCTGCCCGCGGGCGGCAAGCGCCTGCTGCAGAAGGCCGAGGGCTATGTCTGCACGATCAAGACCGGCGTGGTTACCTTCCGCGATGGTCAGTGGACCGGCGCCACCCCCGGCGGCCTGATCCGCGGGCCGCAGCGGGCCGAGATGCTGGAAGCGGCGGAGTAACCTGCGCCGCTCTCACACGCGCTCGTCATCCCCGCGAATGCGGGGATCCAGGGCCTGCCAACACTGGGTCCCCGCTTTCGCGGGGATGACAGATGTGTGTTCGGCTGCTCAGGGCCGGATCACGATCCCAACCGCCGGGTCAGCCTTCCCCGCCAGCGTCGCCAGATAGGCCTCGCGCGCAGCTTCCAGGCCGTGGCGCTCGTCGATCGTCAGCGCGCCGCCCGCCTCAGCAATGAAGCGCAGCCAGCTCTCTCCCACCGCCTCGCCAAAGGCCTTGGGGCCCTGTTCCTTGATCGCGGCCACGGCATGGTCAGGGGCGAAGAACAGGGTCGGCGTGGGGCCCGGTGGCGGGCCATTGTCCTGCCCGAAGCCCGCGCCAACATGCGTCGCGCCGACGGTGCAGCAATACTTGAGGTGATCGCCCAGCGTGGTGTGCACACCGTGGATCAACCCGGCATTGCCGGCAAAATCGACCAGCACCGAGGAGACCTGCGGCAGACCGGCAAGATCGTCATAGGCCAGCACCAGGTCATAGAACCCGCCCCGCTTTACGAAATCGACGTTCCCGGCCGAGGTCAGCCCGATCCGCTTGATCCCCGGCGAGCGGTGCTTGGCCACCGAGGCCAGCCCCATCGCGGTCTTGGACGAGGCCGAGGTCAGCACCATCGCCTCTGCCCCGAACCAGCCCTCGCGGCGCATGAAACTCTCGATCAGGAAGCCGGTCTTGAACAGCGGGCCAAAGATCATCCGCTCGCATTCGCGCGCCGGATCGTGTTCGGGATCGGCGGCCAAGCGGCTGTACTGGTTGTAGATCGGGCTCATCGGCTGGCGGTGCGCGGCCGCATCGGTGAACCCGCTGGCGCTGACTCCGGTGGGCAGCACATCCAGGCTGTCAGCCATCGGCAGGTAGCCATAGACCCGTTCGCCCACGGCAATCTCCGGGTGGCGGCTGTCAGCAACCACGGCATGGCCCCACATCGGCACCACGCCCCACTCGCCCTCGCCCGGGAAGAAGTTCCAATAGCCAAAGGCATCACCGGCCACGGCATAGGTCACGTTGTTGGCGGTGACCGAGAAGCTTTCCACGTTCAGCCGCACCTCACCATCGCCCAGCGGCGCATCGGCATAATCGGCAATCCGCGTTTCACTTAGCGCGCCGCGCTTTACCTGGACGGTGGTGGTCATTGTTCTCTCCCTAACGCGAAATGGGCGCACCCTTCGGCACGCCCATTCAACCAAGCCTTGGCGGCAAGGTAAAGCGGATTACACCCGCATCGGCATCAGCACGTAAAGCGCGGGACTCTTGTCATCCTGGCGGATCAGCGTCGGTGCACCGGCATCGGCGAGGTGCAGTTCGACCGTGTCGCCATCGATCTGGCCAAGGATGTCCTTGAGGTAAGTGGCGTTGAAGCCAATTTCGAACCCGCTCGACTTGTAATCGGCCGGGACTTCTTCCGAAGCGGTGCCGTTATCGGGCGAGGTGACCGAGAGGGTCACCCGGTCATTATCCAGCGCCATCTTGACCGCACGGGTCTTTTCGGTGGCGATCGTGGCGACGCGGTCAACGCCCTGCCAGAACGACTTCGGATCGAGCCGCAGCAACTTGTCATTCCCGGTCGGGATCACGCGGCTGTAGTCCGGGAAAGTGCCGTCGATCAGCTTGCTGGTCAGCACCACCCCGTTCTCGCCGCCCAGGGTGAAGCGGATCTTGCTGGCCGAAAGGTCGATCAGGACATTGGCGTCGAGCGCCTCTTCCAGCAGCTTGCGCAGTTCCGCGACGCATTTGCGCGGCACGATCACATCCGGCATGCCGTCCGAGCCATCGGGGCGCTTCAGCGTAAAGCGGGCCAGGCGATGACCGTCGGTGGCGGCGGCCTTCAGCTCGTCATCGGTAACGTGCAGGAAGATGCCGTTGAGGTAATAGCGCGTCTCTTCCGTGCTGATCGCGAACCGGGTGCGGTCGATCAGCTGGGCCAGCGTGGCGGCCGGCAGTTCGAAGCTGGTCGGCAGGTCACCCTCGACGATCACCGGGAAATCGTCGCGCGGCAGGGTCGGCAGCGAGAAGCGGCTGCGCCCGGCCTTGACCGTCATGCGGTTGTCGGCGGTTTCCAGGCTGACCTGGCTGCCATCGGGCAGCTTGCGGGCGATATCGAACAGCAGGTGGGCCGAAACGGTGATCGCCCCCGGGCTCTCAACCGAAACCGCGCCGAGGGTTTCGACCACCTGCAGATCAAGGTCGGTCGCCATGACCTTGACAGTCCCGTCCGAGGCAGCCTCGATCAGCACGTTCGACAGGATCGGGATCGTGTTGCGCCGTTCAACGACGGACTGGACGTGCGACAGGCACTTCAGGAGCGTCGCGCGTTCGATGGTGGCCTTCATGATCGGTCTTTCGTCCCCACAAGACGCGCCGCCGGAATCGGCCGCAGCGCCGGAAATTCGGTTGATTGTTCTTAACGCCGCCCCCTAGCGGGGCAAGGCTACGGGCCGGATATCCGGGCGAAACTGGGGATAAATCGCAGTCCCCCTCCCCCTTGATGGGGGAGGGATAGCGGAGACTGGCAGCTTGCTGCCTGGCATAGCTTGGGTGGGGGTGGTGTCTCGGGCAACCACCAGTACTGCCGCACCAGCACCCCCATCCAACTGCGCCTAAGCGCTCACACGAGCGCAAGGCTTCGTATCCTTCCCCCATCAAGGGGGAAGGACTCAAGTCAGAGCATCGCCATCCCGCCGTTGACGTGCAGTGTCTGCCCGGTGATGTAACCGGCCTCCTTGCTGGCGAGGTAGGCCACGGCCGCGCCGATATCCTCGCCCTCGCCCATCCGGCCCATCGGGATCCGTGCGTTGAGCGCGTCCTTCTGGGCATCGGGCAGCACGTCAGTCATCGCGGTGCGGATGAAGCCGGGGGCCACGCAGTTGACTGTCACGCCGCGGCTGGCAATTTCCTGGCCGAGCGACTTCGACATGCCGACCAGACCAGCCTTGGCGGCGGCATAGTTCATCTGTCCCGGATTGCCGGTCGCCCCGACCACGCTGGTGATCGTGATGATCCGGCCAAAGCGGGCCTTCATCATTGGCTTGGTCGCGGCGCGCATCAGGCGGAAGGCGGCTTCAAGGTTGATCTTGATGACCTGCTCCCACTCCTCGTCCTTCATCCGCATGGCGAGGTTATCGCGCGTGATCCCGGCGTTGTTCACCAGGATATCGATCTTGCCCAGGGTATCGACCGTGGCCGGCACCAGGTGCTCGACCTGTTCGGTGTTCGAAAGGTCGCAGGTGATCTCGACATGATCGTGACCATAGGTGTCGTTCAGTTCCTCGCGGAAGGAACGCAGCTTTGACGGGTTGGTCCCCGACAGCGCCAACCGCGCGCCCTGGCGGGCCAGGGCATGGCTGATTGCCGAACCAATCCCCCCGGCAGCGCCAGTGACGAGGGCGGTCATTCCGGTGAGGTCGAACATGCGGTCCATGATTACAGCTCCTTCGCCAGCGCCTCGATGTCGGCCATGCCGACCACGCTGGTAACGGTTACATCGTTGACGCTGCGGCCGATCATCGGGCCGAGCACCTTGCCGCCCAGTTCGACGAACGTGTCGACCCCGGCGGCCTGCATGGCAATCACGCTTTCGCGCCAGCGGACGCGGCCGCAGACCTGTTCGACCAGCAGGCGCTGAACCTCGGCCGGATCGCTGACGACAGCGGCGGTGACGTTGGCAAACAGTGGCACCCGCAGCGCGCCCGGCGGGGTCTGACCCAGCGCCTCAGCCATGGCATCGGCGGCAGGCTGCATCAGCGAGCAATGGAACGGGGCGGAAACCGGCAGAGCGACGCCGCGCTTGATCTCGAAGTCCTTGACCATGGCGATGGCCCGTTCGATTGTGCCCTTGTGGCCCGAGAGGACGACCTGGGTGGGATCGTTGTCGTTGGCAACTGTGCAGACTTCGCCTTCCGCCGCCGCTTCGGCCAGCTTCTGCGCCTTGTCGATATCGGCACCCAGCAGCGCGCACATCGCGCCGACACCGACCGGAACGGCGGCCTGCATTGCCTGCCCGCGCAGCTTGAGCAGGCGGGCCGTATCGGCCAGGCTGAAGGCTCCTGCGGCGCAGAGTGCGGTATATTCACCCAGGCTGTGACCGGCGACGAAATCGGCCTTGTCGGCCAGGGTAATGCCGCCTTCCTGTTCCAGCACGCGCAGCACGGCAATGGCATTGGCCATGATCGCCGGCTGGGCATTCTCGGTCAGGGTCAGGGCATCTTCCGGCCCTTCGCGCATGATCGCCGAGAGTTTCTGGCCAAGGGCGTCGTCAACCTCTTCGAACACCGCGCGCGCGGCAGCGCTGGCTGCGGCCAGATCGGCGCCCATGCCGACCTTCTGGCTACCCTGACCGGGGAAAACAAATGCTCGCATGGTCCCTCTCCATTGCTCAGGCGCCTGCGCCTATTGGCTGGCGCGTCAGCGAGCAAGCCCGAAGGGCACAATCTTGTTGTCGATATCGTGGCCGATGTCGGCGCTGCCCAGAAACGGAATGGCGTGGCGCCGGCACCAGTGGCGAACGATCTCTTCCGGCTCGGCGCCGAACGGGCGGTCGTTCTCGGGCACTTCGCTGATCCGGCCGAGCCGCAGGCCGGCAATCCCGCCAAGGTGCGCAGTAAGATGAAAGAACAGTCGGTCGACCGCGTAGAGATACTCGCAGACCTCTTCGACCAGCACGACATGACCGGCAAGGCCAGGCATCAGCGGCGTGCCGCACAGCATGGCCAAGGTCATGAGGTTGAAGGCCACAGTCGGGTGCTGATCGCGTGACGGCTCTTCGCCGGACTTGTCACCTGCCAGCCAGGCCAGCGTGCGCCGCACTGCGGCCTCGCCGCCAGCGCGGCGGATATCGGCGGGCATTGGCGCATGGACTGGCTGGCCAATGCGATGACGGTAAAGTCCGCCCAGCAGTGTTCCGCCGTCGGAATAGCCCATGAACAGCTTGTCTTGCGCCGCCCGGTCAAAGCGAACCAGCGCATCCTCGGCAATCCGCGCCGCGCCATAGCCGCCGCGGGCAAACCACACGGCGTCGAAGGCCGGATCGTTGGCGCAATCCACAAGCGCCGCTTCCCGCGCCGCGTCGGACCCGGCGAAGTGCCCCTCGCTCAGGAAGCATTGCGGATGGAAGTGCAGTTTGACGCCCGGAAACTCGGCCTCGGCCAGCGTCAGGACACGCTCCGCATCTTCCTGCGCAAAGGCGGCCGACGGGGCGCAGATCGCTACATTGGGCATGACGCTTCCTAACCCGGTTGTCAGGCGTGGCAAGGGCGCATACCGGAGACTGCATGAGCGAGCTCACCCAACACCCCTGGTTCTTCTGCGGCATCGGCGGGTCCGGCATGCTGCCGCTGGCGCTGATCCTGAAGGGCCACGGCGCGACAGTCGCCGGATCGGACCGCAGCCGCGATCAGGGCCGCACGCCCGAGAAATTCGCCTGGCTTGAGCGCGAGGGCTTCACCCTGTTCCCACAGGACGGCAGTGGGATCACGTCACCCGATCAGGTGCTGGTCGCCTCAGCCGCGGTCGAGGATACCGTGCCGGAAATGGTCCGCGCCCGCGAACTGGGCTGCGCACGAATGAGCCGGGCCGAATTGCTGGCCCGCCTGTTCAACGCCGCGCCGCAACGGATCGCTGTCGGCGGGACCAGCGGCAAGAGCACGGTTACCGGCATGCTGGGATGGATCATGGACCGTGCCGGTTCAGACCCGACCATCATGAACGGCGCGGTGATGAAGAACTACGCCCGCCCCGATGCGCCCTTCGCTTCGGCCCGGGTTGGCAGCGGCAACGTCTTTGTGTCCGAAGTCGATGAGAGCGACGGATCGATCGCGCTCTACCGGCCAGACGTGGCCGTGGTGAACAACATCAGCCTGGACCACAAGAGCCTCGACGAGTTGCGCGACCTGTTTGACGATTTTGCAGCGCGCGCAAAGGTTGTGGTCCTGAACGATGATGACAGGGAGTGTTATGACCTGCAGCTGCGGCTGGCGCTGCGCGACGACGGGGTGGATACACAGATCCTGACGTTCGGGCTTGGCCATTCGCCCGATTTGACCTGCGACCAGGATAGCATTGTCGAAGGACCGACAGGGATCACCGCTGACGTGATCGACGCCCGCGATCTCACCCGCCACCACCTGCAACTTGCCCAGCCGGGTCTGCACAACCTGTCAAACGCGCTCGCCGCGATCGCCGCAGCCAGCGCTGCTGGCGTGGCGGTGAGCACCGCCGTTACCGCCTTGTGCAGCTTTACCGGCCTCGCCCGCCGGTTCGAAATCGTCGGCACCAGTCCATCGGGCGTGACCGTTATCGACGATTTCGGCCACAACCCGGAAAAGTGCGCGGCCACATTGCGGACGCTCAAGACCCACCCCGGCCGCGTGATCGCCTTCTTCCAGCCGCACGGCTATGGCCCGCTGCGCCAGATGGGCCATGAACTGGCCGAAGTCTTCGCCCGGCTGCTCGGCCCGGACGACCTGACCGTCCTGTGCGATCCGGTCTATTTCGGCGGCACGGTCGACCGCAGCGAAGGCAGCGAGCGCATCATCCGCCTGATCCGCGAGCACGGCGGCAAAGCCGAGTATATCCCCTCACGCGAGGACTGCGGTCGCTACATGGCCGAACTGGCCCGCCCCGGTGACCGGATTGTCATCATGGGCGCCCGCGACGATACGTTGAGCCTGTTTGCGCGCGAGGTCCTCGCCTCAGTGGGCTGACTTGCCAAACAGCGCCGGCACCTTGTGCAGCGCCAAGGCGACAATCGTACCCAGGATCAGCCCGACTATGCCCGATAGCGTCGAATTGGTCAGCCAGCCCAGCACCCCGCCCAGCGCGCCGGTTGCCTGGTGCACCGCGTGCTCGACCGCGTGGATCGCTTCGTAGGGCGGTTTGAAGCCCAGCTTCTTGGCACCATCGACCATGATGTGCCCCCCCACCCACAGCATGGCGAGGGTGCCGACCACCGACAGGAAGGTGAGAAGCTTAGGCATGGCATGCAGCAGCCCCCGGCCCAGCTTCTGCTCGGCGCCGGTTGAACGATTCTCAACGAGGTGCAGGCCGATATCGTCCATCTTCACGATCAGTGCGACCACGCCATAGACCGCGACCGTGATCACGATCCCGACCAGCGCCAGGATGATCCCGCGGCTGAGCAATGGCTCGGCGGCGACTTCGGCCAGCGAAATCGCCATGATCTCGGCCGAGAGGATGAAATCGGTCCGGACCGCGCCCGAGATGCGCTCCTTCTCGAAGGTCGCCATGTCCTCGATCGGATCTTCCAGGGTCTCGCCGTGCTTGGCCCCACCCAGCTTCTCCAGCACCTTTTCCGCGCCTTCATAACACAGGAACAGCCCGCCCAGCATCAACAGCGGGGTCATCGCCCAGGGCACGAACTCGCTCAGCAGCAAGGCCGCCGGCAGGAGGATCAGCAGCTTGTTCTTCAGGCTGCCCTTGGCAATCTGCCAGATGATCGGCAGCTCGCGATCAGGCGTAAACTCGGTAACATAGCTGGGCGTCACGGCCGCATCGTCGATCACCACGCCCGCGGCCTTGGTCCCGGCCTTGGCCGCAGCCACGCCAACATCGTCAATGCTGGCGGCCGCTGCCTTGGCGATCACAGAAATGTCGTCGAGCAGGGCAACTAGGCCGGTTGGCATGCGAATGTCTCCAATGATTTGGAGCTACCTAGCCGGATGGAAGGCAATTCGACAAGCGAGCAAGCTTGACCCGCATCAAGGAAACAGTGCGGCCAGCAACGTAGCTGCGTGCCATGTTAAGCCGCGATCATGTCGAATTTGTTCAGGCCCAGATGCTGCCCTGGCGGCGTATCGGCCATGGCCTGGCCCGTCCGGATGTCGAATACAAGCTGCTAAGCCGCGATCCCAGCGATGGGGCCTGCTCAATGCTGATGCGCTATCCACCGGGATGGTCGCGTGAGGGCCCAGAGCACATTCTATCCGATGAGGAATTCTTCGTGATCGAAGGCGCGCTGGAGATGGACGGGCGCCGCTATGGCCCCGACTGCTATGGCTTCTTGCCGGCTGGCTGGACCCGCGAACACATGGCTGCACCCGAAGGCTGCGTGGTGCTCGCCTTCTACAACCGCGAGCCGACGCTGATTGCACAGGCCGGCGATGGCCGGGCCGAGACCAGTTCCCGGGCCGTCCCGCTGCTCGATACGGCGGCCATGCCGTGGGATCTGACGCTCAACGATCCCAACCTCAAGCACCTGGGGATCGGGCGCAAGAACCTGAGGACCGATCCCGAAACCGGTGAGCGCACCTTCCTGTCGCTGATCCTGCCCCAGGCCATACCCCCTGGAAATTCGGGCCCGCAGGAGATCCATCCGGTGGTCGAAGAGGCCTATCTGATCGGCGGTGACCTTACTGGGCCGCACGGCACCATGCGACCAGGCGCCTATTTCTGGCGTCCGCCAGGGATCGCTCACGGCCCATTTGGAGCTCGCTGGGGGGCCATTTCGCTGATCCGCTTTGTGGGTGGGCGGCACGTGAATGTCTGGACCCCGGAGGAGGCTGCATTCAGCTTTGACGCACCCTATGCGCCGGTTCTCCCCCCGGAACTGGCCCACCTTGCCACCATCCCCTGGCAGCCGGCACCAGCCTGGTAAGTGCATCCGGGCTTGCTTTCCTGCCGGCTTGCGCTAATGGCCCGCGCTTCCGGAAGCGATTCCGGAGCAAAGAAAGCCGGAGGGGCCCCGCAATCCCGCGGATCAGCCAGCGATCGGTTAGATTGATGAAAGGCATAGTATGCCGCTCTACGAGCATACCTTCCTGGCGCGCCAGGATCTGAGCCAGGCGCAGGTCGATGCGCTGGCCGCCGCTGCCACGGAAATCGTCGAAGCCCACCAGGGCAAGGTCACCAAGACCGAAACCTGGGGCCTCAAGAACCTGGCCTACAAGATCAAGCGCAACCGCAAGGCTCACTTCGTGATGCTGAACATCGAAGCGCCGGCCGGCACCGTTGCCGAGCTCGAGCGTCAGACCGCGATCAACGAAGACGTGATCCGCTGGCTGACCGTGCGCGTTGACGAGCTGGAAGCCGGCCCGTCGGTACAGATGCGCAAGCAGGACCGTGAGCGCACCAAGCGCCGCGAACGCGAGGAGTTCTAAGAGATGGCCCGCGCATTTTTCCGCCGCCGCAAGTCGTGCCCGTTCTCGGGCAAGAACGCGCCGAAGATCGATTACAAGGACACGCGCCTGCTCCAGACCTACATGTCTGAGCGTGGCAAGATCGTGCCGAGCCGCATCACCGCCGTTTCTGCCAAGAAGCAGCGCGAACTGGGCCAGGCAATCAAGCGTGCCCGTCACCTGGGCCTGCTGCCCTACCTCGTGAAGTAAGGGGAGAGCGACCATGGAAATCATCCTCCTCGAACGCATCGAGAAGCTGGGCACCATCGGCGATGTCGTGAACGTCAAGGACGGTTACGCACGCAACTTCCTGCTGCCCAACAAGAAGGCGCTGCGCGCCAACGAAGCCAACCGCAAGGTCTTCGAAGCCAACCGCTCGAAGATCGAAGCCGACAACGCCGCGCGTCGTTCGGAAGCCGAAGGCCACGCCGGCAACGTCGAAGGCAAGTCGGTCGTCCTGATCCGCGCTTCGTCGAACTCGGGCCAGCTCTATGGTTCGGTTTCGGTGCGCGACATCGTCGACGCGCTCAACGCCGATGGCGCGGGCGTGTCGAAGTCGATGATCGTGCTGGAACGCCCGATCAAGACCATCGGCGTGTTCGACGTCAAGGTTGCGCTGCACCCGGAAGTGACCGTGATGGTCAAGGTCAACGTCGCGCGTTCGCCTGACGAAGCCGACCAGCAGGCCAAGGGCGTCGACGTGATTGCCGCGATGTTCGAAGACGAAGCCGCCGAGGCTGCTGCCGCTGCGGGTGACTTCGAAGCCGGCAACGGCGAAGAGCCGGAAGCCGAGGCCCCGGCCGCCGAAGCTGCTGCCGACGCCAACGCTGATGAGGGCGAAGAAGCCTAAGGCTTCAGCGCTTTTGCCAACCGATCAAGGGGGTGCTCCGGCGCCCCCTTTTTCGTTGGCGGACCGGTTTCAAACGCAACGTAATTGAAATGTCATCGCGATCTGTCTAAAGGCCCGCGATGCTAAACACAGAAAAGACCATCGCGGAATTGGTCCGCGTTTACGACGAAGCCGTCGCCACCCTCCGCTCCGACATCGCCAAGTTCGCTGCCGACGGAACCCTTCCCCCCGCCGAACGCCGCGTCAGCCGCGCCTGGTGCTATCCCGAACTGCGGATCACCTATACCGGCATCGAAACCCGGCCGGACCTGGCCCGTGCCTTTGGTCGGCTGGCCCAGCCCGGCACTTTCACCACCACGGTCACCCGCCCGGCCCTGTTCGCCGATTACCTGGCCGAACAGCTGAACCTGCTGGCGGATGATTACGATATCGAGGTCACTGTCGGCCGTTCGACGCAGGAGATCCCGTTTCCTTACGTGATCGATGCCAGCTCCGGCCTTGGCGGGCTCAACCCGCCTGACCTGGCCCGCCACTTCCCGGCGACGGAACTGGCCATGATCGGCGACGAGCTGGCTGACGGTATCGAGCTGGCTCACCCGGAAGACAGCCTGCCGCTGGCCCTGTTCGATGGCCTGCGCACCGATTTCAGCCTGGCCCGCCTAGCGCACTATACCGGCACGCCGATCGAGGACTTCCAGCGTTTCATCCTGTTCACCAACTATCATCGCTATGTCGATGAATTCGTTGACTGGGCTGGCACCCAGCTGGGCAAGGATGAGTACACCCGCCTGTCGGGTGCGGGCGGCCTGCTGGTTGAGGAAGCGACCGCAAGCGCACGCGAGCTGCTGTCCGACACGGCCTGGCGGCGGCATCAGATGCCGGCCTATCACCTGGTCCGCGAGGACAAGATGGGGATCACCCTGGTCAACATCGGGGTCGGCCCATCCAACGCCAAGACGATCTGCGATCACCTGGCGGTGCTGCGCCCCGAAGCCTGGCTGATGATCGGCCACTGCGGCGGGCTGCGCGATACCCAGCGGATCGGCGACTATGTTCTAGCCCACGCCTATCTGCGCGACGATCACGTGCTCGATCCTGTGCTACCGCCGGAAATCCCGATCCCGGCGATTGCAGAAGTGCAGATCGCCCTCGCCCAGGCGGCCGAACTGGTCAGCGGCGATACCGGCGCGAACCTGAAGAAGCGGATGCGCACCGGCACGGTCGCAACCACTGACGATCGCAACTGGGAACTGCGCTACACCCAGTCCGCCCGCCGCCTCAGCCAGAGCCGCGCGATCGGGATTGACATGGAAAGCGCCACCATCGCCGCCCAGGGCTATCGCTTCCGCGTGCCCTACGGAACGCTGCTCTGCGTTTCGGACAAGCCGCTGCACGGCGAAATCAAGCTGCCCGGCCAGGCCAACCGCTTCTATGAAGAAGCGATTGCCGCCCACCTCTTGATCGGCACGACCGCCTGCGATCTGCTGCGCGCCGAGGGGGCCCGGCTCCATTCGCGCAAGCTGCGCGCCTTCAAGGAACCGCCGTTCCGGTAATGCGAAAAGGGCGGCAGCACCGCAGTGCCGCCGCCCTCTTTCGGTTCCGGGATTGCGGGCTTACCAGCCCGACTTCATCCCCTTGTTCTGCTTGTCGAGCCACTTCTTGAGCGGCGCGAAATAGGCCATCATCGCCTTGCCGCTCATCTCGCGGCTGCCGGTGAAGGCCTGCAGCGCATCCGGCCAGGGCTTCGATGCGCCCATCTGCAGCATGGCGTTAAGGTTCTTGCCCACGTCCTTGTTGCCATAGAACGAGCAGCGGTGGAGCGGCCCCTTCCAGCCAGCCTGCTTGCAGGCCGCTTCGTAGAACTGGAACTGAAGGATCCGTGCCAGGAAATAGCGGGTGTAGGGCACCATCCCCGGAATGTGATACTTGGCCCCGGCATCGAAGGCGTCGGCACCGCGCGGCCCCGGGGGGATGATCCCCTGGTACTTCAGGCGCAGGTCAGTCCACGATTGCTGGGCATCGGTGGTCTGGCCAGAGAACAGCTGCCAGCGATAGCGGTCAACCAGCAGGCCGAACGGCAGGAAAGCCACCTTGTCCATCGCCTGACGCAGCAGCAGCCCGGTGTCCTTGTCGGCGCTTGGCACCTTGTCGCGATCAAGCAGGCCGATCTGGACCAGGTATTCCGGCGTCATCGACAGCGCGATGGCATCGCCGATTGCCTCGTGGAAACCATCATTGGCACCGTCAAGGTAGAGGAAGGGCTGCTTGTTGTAGGCGCGCTGGTAATAGTTGTGGCCCAGTTCGTGGTGGATCGTGGTGAAATCGTCACCGTTCACCTTGATGCACATCTTGATGCGCAGGTCCTCGACATTGTCGATATCCCACGCCGAGGCATGGCACACCACTTCGCGGTCGCGCGGCTTCACGAACTGCGACCGCTCCCAGAAGGTCTTGGGCAGCGGCGCGAAGCCCAGCGAGGAGAAGAAGCCTTCACCCGCCTTGACCATCTTCTGATCGTCATAGCCCTTGGCCTTGAGCAGTTCGGTCACATCGAACCCGACATCGCCCGATCCGGGCGGCGCCACCAAGTCATAGATATTGCCCCATTCCTGGGCCCACATGTTGCCCAGCAGGTCGGCACGTATCGGCCCGGTCTTGGCCTGTACCGCATCGCCATACTTGGCGTTGAGCTTGCCGCGGACATAGGTGTGCAGGCTGTCGTAGAGCGGCTTGACCTCAAGCCACAGCTTCTCGGTCAGCGCCGCGAATTCCTCAGGGCTCATGTCATAATTGGAACGCCACAGCGCGCCCATGTCGGTATAGCCAAGCTCTTTGGCGCCTTCGTTGCCCAGGCCGACCAGCTTGGCGTAGTCCGCCTTCATCGGCTTGCCGACATTGTCGTGCCAGGAGAGCCACATTTCCTTGAGCTCTTCCGGGTTGCGGTTCGAGCCCATTTCGGCCTCGATATCGCTGCCGCTGATCGGCTTCCCGCGCAGCGTGCCTTGCCCCTTGCCGTAGATCCCTTCGAGCCGGGCGGCGATGGTGGCAACCTCGTCGGCCGCGCCCGGCGTGGTGGGGGCGGGCAGGACAATGGCCGTGCGCAGCCGCGACAGCTTGCGTGCCGTATCGTAGGACAGCCCCGGCGTCTTGGCGTGACTCGCCGCCTCGATCGCGCTCTTCACCACCAGCGAGTTATAGGCTGCGCCAGCCCGCGCGGTCATCGCCTCGGTATCCTGATTGATGTAGGTCGAATAGACCCACGAGGCCTGAGCGGCTTCGACGCCCGCCTTGGCGAGCTTGGCTTCGGTCGAAACCACGAATTCATCAGCCTGTTGCTGGGGCGTCTTGGCATCCTGCGCGATGGCCGGGGTGGTCACCAGCGCCGTAGCCAGCGCGGCGAGCGAAACGATCCTCTTCATGGGGTCCATCCTCATTGCAAAACTTCGGGCCAAACGGCCTTGCCATAACGCTGGCGAGGCCATGCGCGGCGGTCAAGCACCTATCGGCGAATGGCGTCAGGCCAGCAGGAAATCGCGGATTGCCTCACCTAGTTCCGGTTTGGTGACGCAGCTCATATGCGTGCCGGGCACGGTCACCTGCGTGGCGTTCGGCAGGGCAGCGGCGAGCAAGTCGGGCGAGCCGTTGTCGCGATCCTTGTCACCATTGACCACCAGCGTCGGCATGGTCAGCGCCGCCAGCTCGGCCGGATCGGTATCGCTGAAGGTCTGGAGCAGCAGCCGCGCCGCCACGCGATCGACCTTCATCGTCTTCATGAACGAGACCGCGGCAAAGGCCGGATCGCCATGCTTGACCTCGTCAAAGCGGTCGATCGCATCGGTGAAGAAGGCGCTGCGCCCGGTCCACCCGGCCAGCCCTTCCAGCCCCATCCCGCCCAGCGCGAGCTTGCGGGGCTTCAAGCCGTGGATCACCGCCCGCACCGAAGTGCGCGCACCAAGCGAGAAGCCGACCAGATCGAAATCGGTCAGCCCCAGCGCCTCGACCAGCGCAATCGCATCGCGCGCCAGCACGTCAGGCGGATAGGCCGCCGGGTCATGCGGTTTGCCGCTATCACCGTGGGCGCGCAGGTCCGGCATCAGGCATTCGAACCCGGCATCGGCCAGCATTTGCGCCTGGCCCCAGTTCATCCAGTTCATCTGGGCGCTGGAAAACAGGCCATGTAGCAGGATCACCGGTCGACCCGCACCCAGGCGGTGCAGCGCCAGCGGCGTGCCATCAAACGACTGAATCGTTTCCATGAATCGCAAACCTCAACCCTTCTTGAGGTGGCGCCGTCCGAGCAGTTCGGCGATCTGGACCGCGTTGAGTGCGGCGCCTTTGCGCAGGTTGTCCGAGACGCACCACAGCGAGAGGCCGTTGTCGACGGTCGAGTCCTCGCGCACCCGCGAAACGAAGGTCGCGCCATCGCCAACGCATTCCACGGGGGTGACGTAGCCACCGTCCTCGCGCTTGTCGACCAGCATCACGCCCGGTGCCTCGCGCAACAGGTCCTGCGCCTGCTCGGCGCTGATCTCTTCCTCGAACTCCAGGTTGATCGCCTCGGAGTGGCCGACGAAGACCGGCACCCGCACGCAAGTGGCGGTGACCTTGATCTTGGGATCGAGGATCTTCTTGGTCTCGACCACCATCTTCCATTCTTCCTTGGTCGAACCATCGTCCAGGAAGCTGTCGATGTGCGGGATCACGTTGAAGGCGATCTGCTTGGTGAACTTCACCGGCGTGCTGCTGTCACCCACGAAGATGTTGCGGCTCTGCTCGAACAGCTCATCCATGCCCTGCTTGCCAGCACCCGAGACCGATTGATAGGTCGCCACGACCACTCGCTTGATCTTCGCCGCATCGTGCAGCGGCTTGAGCGCGACGACCATCTGCGCGGTCGAGCAGTTGGGGTTGGCGATGATCATCTTGGCCTTGTAGCCGTCGATCGCATCGGGGTTCACCTCGGGCACGATCAGCGGCACGTCCGGGTCCATGCGGTAGAGCGAGCTGTTGTCGATCACCACGCAGCCGGCGGCGGCGGCCCGGGGCGCATGGACCTTCGAGACGTCCGACCCGGCGGCGAACAGGGCGATGTCCCAGCCGGCGAAATCGAAGTGCTCGATGTTGCGGACCTTGAGCATCTTGCCAGTCTCGCCGAACTCGATCTCGTCCCCGGTCGAGCGCGAGGAGGCGACGGCCGCCAGCTCGTCGATCGGGAACTCGCGCTCGGCCAGCACATTGAGCATCTCGCGGCCGACATTACCCGTCGCGCCGACCACTACCACCCGGTAACCCATGGCTTACTCCTGTTGAATGGCGCTGCGGCTAGACCGGCTGGCCGCTATTGTCCACCGGCAGCGAATCGAAGGCGACCGTCACGCGCGGGGCGGCGCTTTCGAACGGCGTGGTGCCGTGCCAGAGGTAGGACGGGAAGAGCACCAGATGCCCTTCCTGCGGCTGCACCACCCGCCGCGGGGCCAGGTCGAGCCCCAGCGCGGCATCAGGCACGCCAAAGGCCAGCGCGCCCTGCCCCTCGCCGGCAGCCACTTCCGGCGGCAGGCTGACGTAATAGGCGCTGCTCAGCCACCCGGCAGGATGGATGTGGCTGATGTGGAAGCCCGATGAGGCGAGGCGCACCGACCATGAGGTCGGGAAGCTGACCGCGCTGCTAAGCCGCCCCAGGAACGGATGCGCCGGATCAGGCTGCAAGCTGGCAATGCGCTGCTCGATCGCCGCCTTGGTGGCGCGGGCCAGCCCGCCGATCACCGGATCGTCCGCTTCGAACAGGTTGCCGCGTGTCTGCGTGCCGCCGCGCAGCGACTGGTCGGCCGGATGGGCGGCGAGCTGGTGCCGCGCCTCCAGCACGCCCAGCAGGCGCGGATCGAGCCCCAGGTCGATCGGCATGACCAGGTTGTCGTAATCGCACAGCCAGTGTTCGCGCTCATCATCGAGCAAGCGCCAGGCGACGCCGAGCAGCGCCCAGCTTGATTGGTCCTTGGGCAGTAGCCGTGCGGCCATCTCTGCCGCCGCCGCCGCGCGGGCCGGATCGCCCTTGCGCAGCAGGATGTGCGCCCGGATCGTATGGGCCGGCGGATAGGTCGGTTCCTGCTCCAGCGCGGCGTCGATCCTGGCGAGCGCCTCGTCATCGCGGCCCAGCGCGCTCAGCGCCGTGGCGACGAAGCCGTTGATCATCGTGTCTGTGCCAAAGCGCTGCTCGGCCTGGGCGGCGATCTCCAGCAGCGCGTCCCAGGCCTGGTGGCCGCGCGCGATCGAGAGGGCTTCGACCCACAGCGCGCCGACATGGGGCGCGCGCAGCAGCGCCTGGCGCAGGCTGTCGAGCGCCTCGCCGCCTCGGCCCAACTGCGGCAGCAGGCTGGCCATGGTGCTGTGCGGCTCGATCAGCTCAGGCTTGACCCGGATGGCTTCGCGATAGGCCTCCAGCGCCTCGTCAAAGCGACCGGCATCGGCCAGCAGGTGCCCGCGCATCGTTGCGGTTTCGGCCAGTTTCAGCCCTTCGTTCCAGACCCGCTCGATCTGCGCGAGCGCCTCGTCCGGCCGGCCGCATTTGCGCAGCTCGACCGCCAGATTGTGCCGCGCGATCCGGTCACCCGGATTTGCCGCAAGCTGCTGCCGCAGGGCGGCAACCTGGGCCGGCGATCCGGTCGGGCCGATGCCGAAGGTCATGGTTTCACTCCGTGGCGCTCAAGAAAGGCAAAGATCGATTCCCACAGGTGGACGCCCACCTTCGGCCCGCCGACGCGGTGGGTGTAGCCGGGGTAGAGCATCATTTCGAACGGCACCGCCTGCCCCTGCATTTTCGCTATCAGGGCAGAGGAATGCTCGAACACCACGTTGTCATCCGCCATGCCGTGGATCAGCAGCAGCGGATCCTTGATCTTGGCCGCATCGGCCATGGCATTGGCCTTGGCATAGGCGGCGGCATCGGCTTTCGGATCACCCATGTAGCGTTCAGTGTAATGGGTGTCATACAGTTCCCACTTGGTCACCGGCGCGCCGGAAATCCCGGCAGCATAGACCCCCGGATTGGCCTGGAGCATCTTCAGCGTCATATAGCCGCCATAGGACCAACCATAGGTCGCGATCTTGCTGCCATCGACGAAGGGCAGCGACTTCAGGTACTGCGCCCCGGCAAGCTGATCCTCAACCTCAACCCCGCCCATCGCGCGGTAGATCTGCTTGGCGAAATCGACGCCCCGGTTGTCCGAGCCACGATTGTCGAGTTCGAACCAGA
>VFQM010001099.1_pt1 | contig 25274 bp, 21 predicted proteins | sample 3512391 | NCBI WGS metagenome assembly VFQM01 (sample SAMN10412369, study PRJNA504923) | tailings metagenome | isolation source: Replicate 1 from Balatoc abandoned mine | place: Philippines | reverse complement strand
GTGATGGGCACGCGCACGGTCTGGGTGGTGACGCCGGGGGCAAAGCTCAGCGTGCCATAGGTCGAGGAGTAGTCGTTGCTCGAATAGGCATCGGCCGTGCGATCGCTGGTGTCATAGCTGACGGTGATGGCGCTGGTGGCGGGTGCGCTCAGGCGCACAATGAATTCAGCATAGCCATCGGCCTCATTGACGACGATGTTGCTGCTGCTGATGGTGGGCAGGGCCACGGCGGGCTGGTCGTTGCCGCCGATGATGGCGGTACCCACCCCATCGGCGACCACCACCTCCGTGGTGCCGGTGATGGCGCCCAGGTTCAGGTGGAAGTATTCGTTGCCCTCGGCGATGAGGTCGTCAATGATGTTGACGCTCACACGCTGGCTGGTCTGGCCTGCGGCAAAGGTGACGCTGCCGTTGGCGGCGGTGTAGTCGGCTCCGGCGCTGGCCGAGGCATCGGCAGTGCTGTAGGCCACGCTGAAGGCGCTGGAGGCGGCTTTGCTCAGGACCAGGTCAAACGTGGCGATGCCGGTTTTTTCATCGACCACCACATCGCGCACCGACAGGAAAGCCTTCTCGCTGTTGTCGATGGTGCCGTTGGTGTTGGTGTCGGACACCGGGGTGTCGTTGTCGATGATGGTGGCCGTGGCGACATTGTTGGCAATCGGTACCGCCGTGCCCGAGGCATCCTTGGCCCCCGAGAGTCTCAGTTCAAACGACTCGGTGTTTTCTGCAATGACATCATTCGTGATGGGCACGCGCACGGTCTGGGTGGTGACGCCGGGGGCAAAGCTCAGCGTGCCATAGGTCAAGGAGTAGTCGTTGCTCGAATAGGCATCGGCCGTGTGGTCGCGGGTGCTATAGCTGACGGTGATGGCGCTGGTGGCGGGTTCGTTCAGGCGTACGACGAACTCGGCATAGCCACTGGTTTCGTTAACGATGAGGTTGGTAACCGGCAGAAAATAGGCCACGGTGTCTTCCTGGGTGAAATGAAAGTTTGATAACGAGCAGAGCCACTGCTCGTACGGCTGAAGGGGGTGATTTGAACGAGTGCCAAGCGACGGCTATCCTTCTTGATCACAGGCCAATCACTATAGAGTGCCTGGGTGAAGGCAATCATTGCACTGTCGACTTTTTGCTACGTTCCTGTGGAATTCTTCACGCCGCCTGAAGCTGCAGATGCACACAGCACGGTGTGACTCCATCCACCAAATCAGACAAATTCTCATTTGGGATCATGGTGGTGGTTCACTTGCAGCGCATTGATAAAGTGTGGGGTTGCACACATCTGGGTGTGCTGCGTTTGCCCGGACTACGCCAGACTGTCACGCAAAGGCTCTGATGGGTTCGGTGTGCAGGCGATAATCCCCAGGCTGCCCCGTCCGGGGCGTATTTTTTTATCGTTTCATTAGGACTCTCCATGGCCCAGCCCGAAAACATCACGATCAACGGAACTACCTACGCGTTTGCCAGCCTGAGCGAGGCGGCGCGGGGGCATGTGGCCAGCATTCAGGCCGTCGATGCCGAAATTGCGCGCCTGCAGTTGCAGATGGGCATTGCCCAGACGGCGCGCAACGCCTATGTGGGGGCTTTGGCTGCATCCTTGCCAGCCGCCCAAGCTGCCGAGGCAGCCGCAGACAACGCCTGAGTCTGACCCAGTCATTCTTGCCCTCTCCGTTACCGTTCCGCATTGGCAGGGCGGTGCCGTCTGGGTGAGGGTAGGGCAGGGCCGGCTCACGCCGCCCTGACAGCCATGCCCCGGGGCGCTGCACCAGTTGTTGCGCCGAATCCATGCCCAAAATATTCATATAGGAATGCGCCCCGGGGCGCTAGAATCCACTTCCTATATGAACTTGGTTCTGCGCCTCCCCCTCCATGCCTCGCCCGAGCAGCAAGCCCGGCTGCGCGCATTGCAGGTGGCTTTTGCGCAGGTGTGCAATGCGCTGGCGCCGCTGGTGCAGCAAACGCGGGTGTGGAACCGGGTGGCCTTGCACCACCTGGCGTACCGGCAGTTGCGTGAGCGCTTCCCGGCGCTCGGGTCGCAAATGGTCTGCAATGCCATTTATTCCGTCTCGCGCACCTGCCGCACGGTGTACCAGCACCCGTCCAGCCCGTTCAATCTGACGCGCCTGGGTGAGCGGCCTTTGCCGCTGCTGCGTTTTGCCGATAGCTGCCCCGTGTATTTCGATCGGCACACGCTCAGCCTCAAGGCTGGGCAGTTGTCGATGTTCACGCTTGATGGCCGCATGCGCTTTCAGCTGGCCCTGCGGCCCGAGGACGAGGCTGCCTTTCACACCCGCAAATTGCGCGAAATCGTGCTTTCGCGGCGCAGCGATGGTACCTATGAGCTGGTCTTCTGGCTGGTGGCGACGGCGGACGAGGCAGCTCCGTCGCAGGATGACGGTGTACTCGCTGCCGATGGGTCGGCGCAGGGCGAAATTCCAGATTATGTGATGGTGGAGGAAACGGTATGAGTCAACAGAAAACCCCTTCGGAGTTGCGCGAGGCGCTGGTCACTGTCCGGCCTTATTTGGTGCGTGCGACATGGTTCAGCCTGGTGGGAAGCCTTCTTTTGCTGGCGCCCACGGGCTACATGCTGGAGGTGTACGACCGTGTAGTAAATAGCCGCAATCACCTGACATTGGCCATGCTGACCGTGCTGGTGCTGGGTGTGTATGCGGTGATGGAGGTGCTCGATTGGTCGCGCAATGAAATCTTGCGGGGCGCAGGCCACGAACTGGATCGCAAATTGTCGAGCAGGATGTTCGATGTGATCTTCGAGGCCAGCCTACGGCGCGTACCGGGTGGCACCACCCAGTCCATGAGCGATTTCCGGACGGTGCGCGATTTTTTGCATGCGCCAGTGCTGGTGGCCATGATGGAGGCGCCAGTTGCCCTGGTGTTTATGGTGCTGATTTTTGCCATCAGCCCGGTGCTGGGCTGGTCAGCGGTGGCCGGTGCCGTGGTGCAGACCGCGGTGGCCTGGTTGAACGAGCGCGGCAGTCAGCCGCCATTGGCTGAGGCCAGCCGTACGTCCATTGCAGCCCAACAGTATGCCGATGGCTCGCTGCGCAACGCCGAAGTCATCGAGTCCATGGGTATGCTGCGCAATATCCATCGCCTGTGGATGAACAAACAGCGCGAGTTTCTCAAGCTGCAGGCGCAGGCTTCGGATGTGGCGGGTGTGTTCCAGGCCATCTCCAAGTTTGTGCAGCAGGTGATGGGCTCGCTGCTATTGGGGTTGGGCGCTTGGCTGTTGCTGCGCAACCAGCTCAATGGGGGGGCGGGCATGATGATCATTGCCTCGGTGTTGGGTGGGCGCATGCTTGCACCGCTAGTGCAGATCGTGTCGCAGTGGCGCGCGGTGGTGGGGGCTCGGGTGGCTTGGGCGCGTCTGGAGCAACTGCTGCGGCAGCTGCCCAAGCGTCCTCCCGCCATGGAGTTGCCGCCACCCAAGGGCGCGCTGGCAGTGGAGGGGGTGACGGCAGGTGCGCCGGGTTCACCAGCCGCCATTGTGCGTGGTATGCAGTTTTCCATTCAGCCCGGCCAAGTGCTGGCGGTGGTGGGGCCGTCTGCTTCGGGCAAGACCACGCTGGCACGGCTGCTCACAGGGCTGTGGCCAGCAGCGGTGGGCAAGGTGCGTCTTGATGGCGTAGATGTATTCATTTGGGACAAGTCCGAGCTGGGCCCTCACGTGGGTTATCTGCCCCAAGGGGTGGAGTTGTTCGAGGGGACGCTGGCCGAGAACATTGCCCGTTTTGGCCCGGTGGACCGCGCCCGGGTCGAGGAGGCGGCAAAGCTGGTGGGCCTGCATGAGCACATCATGTCATTGCCACAGGGTTACGACAGCGCTGTGGGGCGCGACGGCGCGATGCTGTCTGGTGGACAGCGACAGCGTGCGGCTCTGGCGCGCGCGCTGTATGGCAACCCTGTGTTTGTGGTGCTGGATGAACCCAATTCCAGCCTGGACGAGGAAGGCGACGCGGCACTGGCTGCCGCTATTACGGCTCTCAAGGCGCGTGGCACTACGTTCGTGGTCATGACGCACCGCACCAGTGTGTTGGCAGTGGCCGATCTGATGCTGGTGATGCGCGATGGCACGCAGCAGGCCTTTGGTCCGCGTGACGAGGTGCTTGCGGCATTGACCAAAGCGTCGCAGGAGTCAGCACAGGCGCGGCCGGTGCCGCAGCCGGCGGGCCTGCTGGCGCCAGCCGCAGCGTGACGGTGGGGTTTTTACACAGAACACTATGACCAATTCCAAGTTTTTCGACCGCAGTGATCTGACCCGTACTTTGTGGGCTTTTCGCCGCGAGTTTTTCACGGTGGGGATTTTCAGCATGGTGGCTAACCTGCTGATGCTGACGCCCACTCTCTACATGCTGCAGGTGTACGACCGCGTGCTGGTCAGCGGCAGCGAGCTGACGTTGCTGGCGGTGTCGCTGGTGACTTTGTTTTTGCTCGGCATGATGTCGTTTTCCGAGTGGTCGCGCTCGCGGCTCTTGGTGCGCACAGGTGTGCGCTTGGACGAGATGCTTGGCACCAAGGTATTCAATGCCAGCTTTGAGGCCTATCTGTCGCAGTCCGGCCACAACCCGTCGCGGGCCTTTGCTGACTTGACGGAGTTGCGTCAGTTCATGACGGGAAATGGGGTATTCGCTTTTTTCGATGCGCCATGGACGCCCATCTACATCGGAGTTTTGTTCTTGCTGCATCCTTGGCTGGGTGTGGCGGCCATTCTTTTTACTTTGGTGCAGGTGGCGCTGGCGTGGTTTGGACACCGCCACACCATCGCGCCGCAGGGGGTTGCCAGCAAGGCGCAGGCTGACGTAAACGCCTATTTGCAGGGAAAACTGCGCAATGCCGAGGTGCTGGAGTCTATGGGCATGGTGGGCAATCTGCGTGGCCATTGGGCTGTGCGCAATGACAAAGCTCTGCGGGATGCCCACGTTGCGCAGGGCATTTCCGGACGTGTGACGGCCTGGAGTAAGTTCATTCGCTATTCGCAGCAGTCGCTTTCTCTCGGGATCGGTGCGTTACTGGTGATCGATGGTCAGATGACTCCGGGCGCCATGATTGCGGGCAATGTGCTGATGACGCGTGCACTGGCTCCGATTGACCAGTTGGTCAGTTCTTGGCGTGGTTTCATCGGGGCGCGCGACGCGTTTGCACGCCTGGAAGCTCTGCTAGAAGCCCACCCTGAGCGCGATCCGGCGCTGACCAGAGTGCCGCCCACCGGAGCCGTTGCCTTGCGCGGTGTGGTGGCCACCGCTTCCGGGCGCGATGAGCCCATTCTCAAGGGGATTGACCTGGAAGTTCCTGCGGGCACAGTGACAGTGGTGCTAGGGCCGTCAGGTTCGGGCAAGTCTACGCTCGCACGCGTGATCATGGGCATTTGGCCCGAGGTGTCGGGCGAGGTGTTGCTCGATGAGCGTCCGATCCAGGGCTGGAATCGTACCGAGCTGGGACCGCATTTGGGGTATCTGCCCCAGGACATTGAACTTTTTGAGGGCTCGATTGCCGAGAACATTGGCCGCTTCACCGAAATGGATTCGCCCAAGGTAATCGCTGCAGCCGAGTCCGCCGGTTTGCATGAAATGATCCTTCGTTTTCCCAAGGGCTATGACACCTCGATTGGGGAGGCGGGAAGCCTGCTTTCGGGGGGGCAGCGCCAGCGCATTGGGCTTGCGCGTGCCATTTACGGGGATCCTGCGCTGGTGGTGCTGGACGAACCTAACGCCAATCTGGACGATGCTGGTGAAGCAGCACTGCTCAAAACGGTGCGCGAGCTCAAGGCCAAGGGCAAGACCGTGTTTCTCATCAGCCACCGCCCCGGTGTGGTGGCCGTTGCCGACCGGCTGCTGGTTCTGCGCGATGGCCGGGTGCATGCAGAGGGGCCGCGCGATGCGGTGATGACTGCGTTGCAGGCAGGCCGTCAGCCTCCCCCCACTGCGAAGCCGGATACCGATGCCCCAGCGCATTCGCTTCCTGCTGCCGCATAGGTGCTATTTCTTCTTTTTTCCCTCGATCACACCATTTTTTAGCCGAGATTGTCATGGCCATTCAAGACGTTTCCCCCAAACGCCCTAGCCCCGAGGTGGGCGGTGCGTTGGCAGCACCCGCCGCAGCTCCGGAGTCTCCATCTGCTTCCGATACCAAGAGTCCGGCACGCATCGGCCTGTGGGCGCTGGGACTGGGCTTGGGCGGTTTTCTTCTCTGGGCTGCGCTCGCGCCGCTGGATGAAGGGGTGCCGAGCCAAGGCATGGTGGCTATAGATACAAAACGCAAGGCGGTACAACACCTGACGGGTGGCATTGTCAAAGAGGTTCTTGTGCGCGAAGGCCAAGTGGTCAAAGAAGATGAGGTCCTCATTCGACTTGATGAGGCCACTGCACGTGCCAACTATGAAGGAGTGCGCCAGCGCTATCTGGGACTGCGTGCGATGCAGGGCCGTTTGCTGGCCGAGCAGTCGCGCAGCAGCACGGTAACGTTCCACCCGGATCTCAAGGCTGCGCAGTCCGACCCGCTGATTCGTCAGCAGATGGTCACGCAGGAGCAGCTATTCCGCGCCCGGCAAGAGGCTTTGCGCGCCGACCTCCAGGGTATCAGTGAGAGTATTGAGGGGCAGCAAGCGCAGTTGCAGGCGTACGAAAGCATGCTTGCCAGCCGTCGCAGTCAGTTGGCGCTTCTCAGCGAGGAACTGGGCAATACGCGTGAAATGGTCAAAGAGGGTTATGCGCCTCGCAATCGGCAACTCGAGTTGGAGCGCATGGTGGCAGAGTCCAATTCTTCCATTGCCGATCTTCTTGGGAACGTAACCCGTGTACGCCGGTCAATTGCTGAACTTCGTCAGCGGATGATCGTTCGCCAGCAGGAGTATCGCAAGGAGGTGGAGTCGCAACTGGCGGAAGTGACCCGCGAGGTGCTGTCCGATGCTGAGAAATTTGTGGCGGTCAAGGCGGACATGGAGCGGCTTGAAATCAAAGCCCCTGTAGCCGGTCAGGTGGTGGGGCTGGCCGCACAGACAGTTGGCGGTGTGGTGCAGTCCGGGCAGAAGTTAATGGATATTGTTCCCGTGGACCAGGCGCTTCTGCTGGAAGCGCATATCGCTCCAAATCTGATCGACAAAGTGCATGCAGGCCTGCCTGTTGATATTCGCTTCTCGGCCTTTGCTCACTCACCACAGCTGGTGGTGGCTGGCAAAGTGGTGTCAGTGTCAGGTGATTTGTTGTCTGATCCCCAGAATCCTCAAGTGTCGTATTACCTCGCACGGGTGGGAGTAACGCCCGAAGGTGTCAAGACCTTGGGCTCGCGTCAGATGCAGCCTGGTATGCCGGCTGAACTTGTGATCAAGACAGGAGAGCGGTCGATGCTCACGTATCTCTTGCATCCGCTGACAAAGCGTCTTGCTGCATCCATGAAGGAGGAGTGAGCGATGAAAAGAGGACGGAGCTTTTCGGCAAACCAGGGCGCCAGCTGCGTACTGAGAGCGTTTGGTGTTTTGCTAAGTGCGGCTGCGGTGCTGCCCGTGTGGGCACTGGATTTTGATCAGGCGTATCGCGCCGCCAGCGAGAACGATGCAACCATTCGCGCCGCTCGCTCTGCTGCGGATGCGGGCCGAGAGCGTTTGCCGCAAGCGCGAGCTCAACAACTGCCAAACGTATCCTTGAGTGCTGGACGCACCCACAACGATCTGACCAGCAAGACGCGAAACGTTTTGGGTCAGCCGGGTACGACCGAAAATCAATATTACAGCGGCAGTCAGGCACTGTCGGTACGCCAGCCAATTTATCGCCCCCTCATCAACGCGTCGGTACGCCAGGCGCAAGCACAGGTGGAGGATGCCGAGGCGGCGCTGGAGAGAGATGAGCAGGCGCTCGTCACTCGGGTGGCTGAGGCATATTTCGACGCATTGCTGGCCAGAGACCAGTTGAGCTTGGTGAGTGCGCAGAAGAAAACGTATACCACTCAGGTGGATGCTGCGCGAAAAGGGTTCGCTGCAGGATCAGGTACGCGTACAGATGTAGATGAAGCTCAGGCCAGATTAGATCTGACGCTGGCGCAAGAGCTGGAGGCTCAGCAAAATGTTGAGTTCACTCACCGACGCCTCGCCGTCATTACGGGGAGCGAGGTGGACGCCTTGGCTGTACTTGATGTGGCTAGATTTTCTCCGTCAACTCCTGTGCCTGCGAGCTTGGATGCCTGGGTAGAGCGCGCCGAGCGGGCCAGTCCGGAACTGGTTTCTCTCAGAGCGCAAGTTGAAGCGGCGCGTCTGGAGATCGACAAGGCGCAGGCGGGCCATAAACCGACTTTGGATGTGGTGGCGCAATGGTCACGTACCAATAGTGACAGCGTGACCAGCGTTAATTCGCGCTATGACAACAAAACCATTGGGCTTCAGCTATCGGTGCCCTTGTACTCGGGAGGCTATGTCAGCTCTACAGTGCGTCAGGCAGTCGCTGCACATGATCGAGCACGCGAATTGCTTGAAGCCGCGCGCCGAGATTTGGGTGTACGCGTCCATCGCGAATTCCGGGGTGTGACTGAGGGAGTTTTGCGTGTGGCGGCTTTAGAGCAAGCAGTGCGTTCTGCTGATCAGGCGTTACTCTCAAACCAAATGTCTTTTAAGGCGGGCATGCGAACGTCCCTGGATGTTCTGAACGCGGAGCAGCAAAGGACCTTGGCACTGCGTGATTTGGCGCAAGCGCGGTACGTCTATATGCTTTCAAGCCTGCGTTTGGAGTCCCTTGCAGGAGAAGACCGTCAGTCGATTGTTGCCAAGGTCAATCGTTGGCTCGTGCCGTGAGCAAAGTTGGAAAGATGTCTGTATGGAGCAGACCTTGTGTCATCAGTGCATTGCACTAGATTGCCGGTTTTTCGCAATAGACGGGGTGCTGCCTTGCAGGCGCAGGTGCACAAGACCCCGCTGTGAGCGGACAAAATAATTGTGAGGAGACGTTTGCGCCGAGCTCCCGCGCATGTCGTTGGTTACACGACCGGTGACAATGTATGCATACCATGGGCTCGTTATGATTTGGATGGCTTTCGTATCGTTTGTTGTGTCTGCGTTGGCAGCGGGGTTTGTCGTCCGCTACATGAGGCGGCACGCACGAATATATGGTGAAGCCATGCCACAACGTTTTCACCTGGGTGACGTGCCCCGACTTGGTGGAGTGGCGGTGTTATTGGGCATGATTGGCGGGTGGGGCTTGGGTGTGGTTCAGACCGGTTTCGGAGACTTGGCATCTCTGAGGCTTGGTGCGTGGGTGGGGCTCTGGCTATTGGTGATGCTGCCATCGGCGGGGGGCGGAATTGCGGAAGATATGACCCAGCGACTACCTGTTCGGTATCGATTGGGATTCACTGCGGCCTCTGGTGCCCTGGCTGTGTTTTTGTTGGGCATGACGGTTAAACGCCTCGAATTCCCGTTTGCAGATGCGTTATTGGTAGCAACTCCTTGGCTTGGGAGCCTCATTGCTTTGTTTGCCGTCGCTGGCCTGCCACACGCGTTCAACATCATTGACGGCTATAACGGCTTGGCGGGCATGGTGGCGTTGATTGTCTGCCTGGCTCTGGCCCATGTGGCTTTGCAAGTGGGGGACCGCGCCATGGCGGCGCTTTTGGTATCCACTGCAGCGGCTACAGCGGGCTTTCTGGTGTGGAACTATCCACGCGGCATGCTGTTTGCCGGGGACGGCGGCGCTTATATCTGGGGGGTGGTGATTGCGTTGGCTAGCATCTCCCTGGTGCAGCGCAACGCAGAGGTCTCACCGTGGTTTCCCATGCTGCTGCTGATTTACCCGGTATGGGAAACGATTTTTTCCATTTACCGCAAGGCGGTGCGTGGCGTCTCTCCCGGCGTGGCTGATGCTTTGCACTTCCATCAACTCATCTATCGCCGCATTGTCCGAGGCGTTTTTCACGATGACGAGTCCCGCCGGGTGTTGATGCGCAACAACCGCACCTCGCCGTATCTCTGGGGATTCACGCTGTTGACCGTGGTGCCTGCGGTGCTGTTCTGGAACAACACGTGGCTGTTGATGGGCTTTTGCTGCATGTTCGTGATCAGCTATGTATCCGCGTACCTGGCCATCGTGCGCTTCAAGGTGCCTCCCTGGCTGCGCCATTGAAAGCGTTTTCCGGGGGCACCGTTGGTTATCTGGTGAGTGTGGTCCAGGCCTGCGTGAGGTGTTTGACCAGATCCTGAGGGCGGTGCACCAACGCATAGCCTTGTGCTCCGAACAGCATGGGCAGGTACTGGTGGGCTTCGTGGTCAATGGTGACGCAAAACGGAATCAGCCCTGCGGCCCGTGCTTCCTGAATGGCGTGGCGGGTGTCTTCCAGGCCGTAACGTCCTTCGTACACATCAATGTCGTTGGGCTTTCCGTCCGTCAGCACCAGCAGCAGGCGCTGGCGCTCAGGGCGGGCCGATAGCCGTTGGGTGGCATCGCGCACCGCTGCGCCCATGCGGGTGTAGAAGCCGGGTTTCAAAGCGCCGATGCGGGTGTGTATCGCGTCGCTCCAAGGTTCATGGAAGCCCTTGATGTGCTGGATGCGCACATGCTGTCTGCGCACGGAGCTGAACCCCAAAATCTCAAAAGCGTCGCCCGTGCCCGACAGCGCCGAACCAAAAACGTACAGAGCTTCGCGAATGACATCAATCACGCGGGCGTTTGACGTTGCGTAAGCGTCCGTGGACAGCGAAAGATCTGCCAGCAGCAGGGTTGCCAAGCTGCGTTCTGTCCGTTGGCGATGGGCGTACACCGGGGGGGTGTCGCTGTGGATGTTGCCGCCGCAGGCTTCGCTTTGGAAGCGTACCCATGCATCGATATCGATCTCGTCTCCACTGACCTGGGCTTTATGCCAGCGTGGTGCTGCTTGCAATATCTCCAGACGTCGGCGCACGCGGCGTGCCGTGGCTTGCAGATGCGCTGGGGGGCGATAGGGTTCTCCGGTGCGGGCCACCACGCACTGCAGCGCGCAGTAGTCGGGCCGCAGTTCGTTGCGGCGCCAGTCCCATTCTGGGGTTTTGGTCCCCGGCCCCAAGGGCAGGTCGTCCGCGCTGGCGCTGGGCAAATCCAGGTCAAAGCGTACGCGAGATGCAGTGGTTTGTTCCGACCGGGCCAGAGACAGGGTGTCCATGTCGTTGGCTGCGGCCGAAGCGTTGTCATCCGCAGAGTCGTCCGTGCCGCGATCCAGGCGTACCAGTTCACTCCAGCTTGTCAGAGAGTCCGTCTTGGCGGCCAGAAGCATGGAGTTGCGCGATGGCTGGTGCTTGACATTGCGAGCGCGGCGGCGGTGCGCATCCAGAGGGGAGGGGGCGGGCTCTTCTTCCGATGTGCCGTTGGATGGTGTGGGCGTGGCGGCTGGCTCTGCTCCTCCCCCCGTTTCGCAGGCGTTCAGCCACAGCCACACGGGCGCGACTTCGCGCGGAGTCACGAACAAGGCCGTGTGTTCTTCCCCGCGCAGGGCAGCCTGTACTGCTGCTTCCCAGGGGACATCCTTGGCGCGCAGGCTGCTGAGCAAAGGGCGCTGCGCCAAGTGCGCGGCCGTCAAGCGGTGGTGGCGTTCACGTAGCCCTGCGAACCGCTGCAGTGCGCGTGCGGTAGCAGCACGGTTATCGGCAATCCAGTCGCCCGTAGGTTCAAAAACAGAGGCCAGTGCAGCAAGCCAGAGGTACAGGTCGCGGTTCAGCTCTACAGAGTCGAATACGCTGATGACGGCGGGCAGCGCGAGTGTCTGTGCATCCAGTTCTGGCATGGCGCTGCGCAGTCCCGAGCCGGCCACTTTTTGAAGCCAATGCCGTGGGCCACCGTGACGGCTGGCCGCCACCGGTGTTACCCGCACGGCTGCGTCGCCACCGCCTGCACGGTAGAGCAGCGATATGCTGCGTTGCATGTCTTTCAGGGCCACTTGCACATGGGTGCGCTGCGGCTCTGCCAAGTGGGTGATGGCGCGGTGCCACCATTGGCCAATCCACTCTTCCATCAAGAGGCTCCATCGCGCCGTTGGCGCAGCGTTTCTTTCACGGCATCCAGTCCAATCTTCCACTCCAGGGTGGGCGTGCGTCCTTGCTGCCCTTGGGTGGTATCGCAGGCAGTGAGGCACTGGCCACACTGCACGCAAGAAAACATCATGCGCTTGATATTGCGCGGATGCAGGCGCATGGGGCATCCGTGGTCGCAGGCGCTGCCACGGGGGCTGTCGCAAGTACGGCATTCACGGGCCCGGTCTCTGGCGAACGAGACGACCATGCCCTTGGGGTTGGCCATCCAGGCCAGGCTTTGAAACAGGCCCACCGCGCAGCCAAATCGGCAAAACAGGTGCCGCGCCAGGGTGAACTCCAGCGTGAAGACCAGCGTGCCTATCGCCAGAAACCGCATCTGGTTGGCGGTGAGCGTGCCGTGCCAGAGATTGCCCCAGATTTCGGCTGGTGGCAGCAGGTAAGTGAGCAGGGTGATCGCCCAGGCAAAGCCACAGACTAGGCAGGCGGTCAGAAAAAGAGGCCACCAGCGCGCGTTGGGTTGGCGTGTGGCGTGGGGGGTGGGGGAGTTGTCCCAGATGCTGAACTTGCCCGTTGCGCGGTGCAGCAGGTCGTTCAGAGTTTCCACCATCGAAAAGTGGGGGCACAGCCAGCCGCAATACAAGCGACCATAGCGGTAGGCAATGCCCAGGAAGATGGCGATCAAACCCAGGACGGGCAGAAAGCCGCGCCAAAGAATGGCCCAGCCCGTCTGCACTGCCGTAGCCTCGCCGCGCAGGAAGGCATCAATGCCCAAAGACCAGCGCATGCCAAGAACCCACAACTGCGTTTCGTTGAGATCGAAGCGCAAAAGGTTCAGGGCTGGCGCCAACAAGAAAAGCGCCATGAAGGAGCCTTGCAGCCACCTTCTGCGGCGCTGAAGGGGAATCCCGCTCCACAGCGCATGCAGTCCGGCAGGCGCTGTGTGGCACTCCATGGGCGTGCCGCCAGGAGGCTCGGTTTCAGTCCTCATCACCCACCACCGCACGCACCACCTCATCCAGTGCGAGGACGGTGTCCAGGTCATCGCTCAGCGCATCGACGACAGCGGCACGGCAGGCCTGGCGCAAGCCCATTCCGGCAGAAGCCAGCCGGGCTGCCATGACCAGCAGGCGGGTGCTGGCAGTCTCTTCCAGGTCGTGATCCGTCAGCCTGCGCAGCGCTTGGGCCAGTTGCACCAGCCGCGCCGCCACGGCGGGTGACGCGCGTCCCTCTTTTTCAAGAATGCTGCGCTCCACGGCGGGGGCAGGGTAGTTCAGCGTCAGCGCGGTGAAGCGCTGGCGTGTGCTGGGCTTCAGCCCCTTGAGCAGGTTTTGATAGCCTGGGTTGTAGGAGATGACCAGCATGAATTCTGGCGGCGCCTTGAGCTGCTCACCCGTGCGCTCGATGGGCAGAATGCGCCGGTCATCTGCCAGCGGATGCAGCACTACCGTGGTGTCCTTGCGGGCCTCCACCACCTCGTCCAGATAGACGATGGCGCCCTCGCGCACAGCCCGTGTGAGCGGGCCATCCGCCCACACGGTGCTGCCGTTGCCAATCAGGTGACGCCCCACCAGGTCGGCGGCGCTCAGATCATCGTGGCATGACACGGTGATCAACGGCCGCCCCAGGCGCGCCGCCATGTGCTCGACGAACCGCGTTTTACCGCAGCCTGTAGGGCCCTTGATGAGCAGAGGCAGCTGCTGTGCGTGGCACTGTGCAAACAGGGCGCACTCGTCGCCTTGCTCCGCATAGAACGGCAGGCTGCTGCTTGCAGCTTGGGCTGCCGTGGCGGCTTCGCGCTGGAGGGTGGGGGTCGTCGTCATGGTCAGGCCCGTTGCAAGCGTGTGCTCACGCCAAGGGACAGGCTTTCTTCATCTGCGGCAGGGCCGATAAAGAAGCTGCTCAGGTAGGCCAGCAGGCCCAGCAGGAACATCACGCCGCCTGCCACACGCACCCAGTAAAAGAACACCAGCTGGTCTTGCGTGGCCATGAAAGGCATGGCACCGGTGGTGGGCATGCGTTGCAGCCACACTTGCAAGATGCCAGCGCCGCTCAGGGCCAGCACCATGACGGCCATACCAATGCTCATGATCCAGAAGCTCCACATTTCCACACGCTGTGCACGCAGGGGGTTGGCTTCACGGCCACGCAGAATGGGCATGGCGTAGCTGATGATCGCGAGCACCACCAGAACGTAGGCGCCATAGAAGGCCAGATGACCGTGCGCGGCTGTGACTTGCGAGCCGTGGGTGTAGTAGTTGACGGTGCTGAGGGTGTGGATGAAGCCCCACACGCCAGCGCCCAGGAAGCCGATCACGGCAGTGCCCACGGCCCACAGCACAGCGGCCTGGTTGGGGTGTTCACGGCGGCGGCGTTGCACCATGTTGAAGGCGAACAACGTCATCATGAAGAAGGGGATGGGCTCCATGGCCGAGAACACGCTACCCACCCAGTGCCAGTAGCCTGGCAGACCGATGAAGTAGAAGTGGTGGCCTGTGCCCAGAATGCCGGTGATCAGCGCGAAGGCCACGATCATGTACATCCACTTGTCGATCACTTCACGGTCCACGCCAGTGGTCTTGACCAGCACGAAGGCCAGCAAAGAGGCCATGATCAGCTCCCAGGTGCCTTCCACCCAGAGGTGAACCACAAACCACCAGTACATCTTGTCGCGCACCAGGTTGCTGGGGTTCACAAAGCTGAACAGGAACATCAGCGCCAAGCCCCACAGGCCCATGAGCAGCACCATGGAGATGGCGGTCTTGCGGCCCTTGAGCACGGTCATGCTGATGTTGAAGAGGAAGCCCAGCGCCACCACCACAATGCCGAGCTTGGTCGGCAGGGGTTGCTCCAGGAACTCCCGGCCCATGGTGGCGAGCAGGTCGTTGCCCGTCATTTCGGCCAGCTTGGCGTAAGGCACCAGCAGGTAGCCGAGGATGGTGGCCGCGCCAGCTGCCAGGAAGACCCAGAACAGCACTTTGGCGAACAAGGGGCTGTACAGCTCGGTCTCGCTCTCTTCGGGCACCATGTAATAGGCAGCGCCCATGAAGCCGAACAGCAGCCACACGATCAGCAAGTTCGTGTGAACCATGCGGGCGATGTTGAAGGGGATCGCCGGGAACAAGAAGTCACCGATGACGTATTGCAGGCCCAGCGACAGACCGAAGACGATCTGGCCAGTGAACAGGCCCAGTGCGGCAATGAAGTAGAGCTTGGCTACCGCCTGCGACTGGTATTTGATGGTTGCGGGTTGCATAGGATGATCCTGAAGGGTTGGATATGACATCGCGTGAGGCGCAGGCGCTCACCCTTCGATGTTGGGAGGCCACTTCTCGGTGTTGATGCCGTTCGACCAGCGCAGGAACTCCACGAGATCGTTCAGTTGATCGTCGGTGAAGTTGAACTGCGGCATCTGGCGGCGACCGGGGGTATTCGTCGGCATGGCCTTGATCCATCCTTTGATGAAGTCGGGGCCGCGGCGCTCATACACATTGCCCAGCTCTGGGGCGAAGTAGGCGCCTTCGCCCAGCAGCGTGTGGCAGCCGATGCAGTTGCGCGTTTCCCAAAGGTGCTTGCCGCGCACGACGGCCGGGGTCAGTTCCGCGGATTTGGATCGCTCGGGAATCTTGGTTTCGGTGTGAAAGATCAGCGCCGCAAAAAGCAGTACGAAGAACGTGGTGCCTCCGTAGAAGATGTTGCGCGCCATCTGGCTGGTGAAGCCTTGGCTCATGGTGGGTTACCTCTCTGTAGTGGGACGAGGGATACGGTACTGATCTCTCACAGGTCCGGGGTTGATTTCTCTCAATAAGATTCATTTTGCGTGAATCTTTGTTTATCATACCCACACTCGAACGCCAAATCCAGCCTCTGTTACTTCTTCAACGTGGCTGGCTGGCGTGTCACCAAGCGGGTTACGCACCTTCTGTTGCGCAGAAGCGTGACCCATCCATGGGGAGTTCCCGGTGCCATCCATTCCATTGCCGCACGCTCCAGAGTCCGCGCCGCGCTTGCGCGGTGACCTGGGGGTGTGGTTGATCATCCTGGCCGAGCTGTTGACCTTCGGCATCTTCTTTGTGTCGTACGCGTTTGCGCGCAGCCGCGATGTGGCGGGCTTCAACGCAGCGCAGGCCACGCTCGACCTGCATTCCGGCGCGTTCAACACCGTGCTGCTGATCACGGGCAGCTGGTGCGTGGCCCGTGCCGTGCAGGCGGTGCGTAGCGATGCACGCACCGCCGGCTTGCGCTGGTTGCTGGCTGCGATGGCTTGCGGCGCAGGCTTTGGCGTGGTGAAGCTGGCTGAATACGCGGCCAAGCTGAACCAGGGCATCGACCTGACTTCCAACACCTTCTACACGTTGTATTTGATGCTCACCGCATTCCACTTCCTGCACGTGGTGGTGGCCATGCTGGCGCTGGGCTACCTGGCGCTGCGCTTGCAACGCGGCGCCTACGGCAGCCACGACAGCCATGCCATGGAGACCGGCGCTGCGTTCTGGCACATGGTCGATTTGCTGTGGATCGTGCTGTTTCCGCTGGTCTATGTATTGCGCTGAGATGGCTGCGAAGGAGAAAGCTGTGCACGAAACCCGCTGGTTGAATGCTGCCTGGGTGCTGCTGTTGGCCGCCACCGCCATCACCTATGTTCTGGGGGAGATGGACCTCGTGTCGCAAGCAGGAGGCTGGTTCCTGGCAGGTCTGGGTGTCTTGACGGTGGTCAAGGGCGTCGTAGTCATCCAGGTGTTTTTGGAGATGCGCCATGCCCCCGCGCTGTGGCGCTGGCTGTTGCTGGGGTGGCTGGCGTTGGTGATCGCGCTGGTAGCGCTGGCCTATTTGTTGGGGCGGGCGTGAGGTTCTTGGACGAAGCCCCTGCGGCCCCATAGATTTGCTGGCGATTTTTGGGGCGCCGGCCAGATCAGCCCCTGGGTGGATGGGCTTGCGCGCGCCAGCCTTCCGGGCGGGCGTGAATGCGGCACAATTTGCGCCTCATTGTTTTCACCGGATGGCACGCCTCCATGACCGACCTTCTTTCGATTGCCCCCCGCGACAAGGCTGAAATTCTGGCCCAGGCGCTGCCCTACATTCGCAAGTTCCATGGCAAGACCATGGTCATCAAGTACGGCGGCAACGCCATGACCGACCCCGCCCTGCAGGCCGACTTTGCCGAAGACGTGGTGCTGCTCAAGCTGGTGGGCATGAACCCGGTGGTGGTGCACGGCGGCGGCCCGCAGATCGAAACTGCGCTCAACCGCCTGGGCAAGAAGGGCCAGTTCATCCAGGGCATGCGCGTGACCGATGCCGAAACCATGGAAGTGGTGGAATGGGTGCTGGCCGGTGAAGTGCAGCAAGACATCGTGGGCCTGATCAACCAGGCAGGCGGCAAGGCCGTGGGCCTGACCGGGCGTGACGGCGGCATGATCCGCGCGCGCAAGCTCAAGATGGTGGACAGCAAGGACCCCAACATTGAACACGATGTGGGCCAGGTGGGCGACATTGTCTCCATCGACCCCAGCGTGGTGAAGGCGCTGCAGGACGACGCCTTCATCCCCGTCATCAGCCCCATTGGCTTTGGCGAAAACAACGAGAGCTACAACATCAACGCCGACGTGGTGGCCAGCAAGCTGGCCGAAGTGCTCAAGGCCGAGAAGCTGATGCTGCTCACAAACACCCCCGGCGTGCTTGACAAGGCTGGCAACCTGCTGACCGACCTGACCGCCCGCCGCATCGACGAGCTGTTTGCCGACGGCACCATCTCGGGCGGCATGTTGCCCAAGATTGCGGGCGCGCTGGACGCCGCCAAGGCCGGCGTGAACGCCGTGCACATCATTGATGGCCGCGTGCCGCACGCCATGCTGCTCGAAATTCTGACCGAGCAGGCCTACGGCACCATGATCCGGTCGCACTGAGCGCGGACGCACCATGCGCCTGCTTCTGGTCGAAGACGATGTGATGGTGGCCAGCGGCATCAAGCTGGGGCTCACCGATGCGGGTTATGCCGTGGACTGGGTGGGCAGTGGCGAACGGGCTGAGGATGTGCTGCGCAACGAATCGTTCGATGCGGCCATCATCGACATTGGCCTGCCGGGCATGGATGGGCTGGAGCTGACCCGGCGCCTGCGCCGCCCCGACATGCCCAGCCGAAGCATGCCGGTGCTCATCCTTACCGCGCGCGATGCCCTGCATGACCGGGTGCAGGGGCTGGACCTGGGGGCCGACGACTACATGGTCAAGCCCTTCGAGCTGCCCGAACTGCTTGCACGCCTGCGTGCGCTGCTGCGGCGCTCACAGGCCGCCACCACGGCGGTGCTCAGTTTTGGACCGCTGGAGCTGGACACCGCAGGCCGCCGTGCCTGCGCCCGCGTGGACGGGGTGGAGCACGTCATTGAGCTCGGGCCGCGCGAATGGACGGTGCTGGAGTACCTGCTCATCCACGCCCCCAAGCCCGCCAGCAAAGACAAGCTCTTGCAGGCCTTGACGGGCTGGGACAAGGAAATCACGCCCAACGCGGTGGAGGTGTATGTCTCGCGCCTGCGCGGCAAGCTGGAGCCGCACGGCGTGGCACTGCGCTCCATCCGGGGCTTTGGCTACCGGCTGGAACTGGCGCAGCAGGCCTGAAGCCGAGGAGGACTACCCATGCCAGCACACCGTGAAGCCTGTTCGTGTCGGCATGGTGGCGCAGCGCTTCACGGCCGCTGCGTTCCTTGAGTGGACGTCGCCATATGTATGCCCACAGGCCACGCCCCGCACCTCGCCTTGGTTTGACCGGTATGACCTCTGACTTGCGCAACCGCCTGCTGTTGCTGCTGGTGCTGCCGCTGTGCGTGCTGGCCCTGGTGGGCGTGTGGATGGACTACCGCTCGGCCGACGACGCAGCCAGCCGGCACGACCAGCGGCTGCTGCGCCTGCTCCCGGCGCTGGCCGACTCGGTGGTGGCGCCCTCCATCCATGAACATGGTGCGCCCCTGTTGCTGCTGGCCCCGCCGGTGGAAGATTTTTTGCGCCAGAACGCCGGGTTCGCGGGTTACAGCGTGCGTGACGCCGATGGCCAGTTGCTGCTGGGGGATGAGTGGGTGGATGGCGTGGTCCCCACCACTGCGCAACCTGAATTCCATAGCCTGGAATATGGCGGCGTGACGTACCGGGTGGCGGTGCAGCGCGGGCGCACCGGGGCTGGGGAGCTGGTGATGGCGATTGCCGATGGCTCAGACCCCCGCCAGCAATGGGCTCAGCAGCTGCTCTTGCGGGTGCTGCTGCCCAACCTGGTGCTGGTGGCTGCTGCCGCGCTGGCCATCCACTGGGCCGTGGGCCGGGCTTTCAAGCCCTTGGTGGACCTGGCCGAGGCGGTGGAGCATCGTTCGCCGCGCGATCTCAGCCCCATCGACGAAAGCGCCTCGCCCACCGAGGTGCGTCCACTGGTGCATTCGCTCAACCGCCTGTTTGCCCTGGTCAACGCGCAGGCAGAGGGGCAGCGCCGGTTTGTGGCCGACGCAGCCCACCAGTTGCGAACGCCGCTGGCAGGCCTGCAGGCACAGGTGGAAGCCTGGGCGATGATGGCCAAGGCGGCTGGGGCAGTGCAGGGTGATTCTGCTAATTTAGATAGAAAACAGCCTCTAGCGCCCGCCCATAAAGCGCAAGGCGCTATTGTTTTAGGAGTCGAGCAGATTGAGAAGCTGCGCAATGCCACCCGTCGCACTTCGCAGCTGGCGCACCAGTTGCTGGCCTTGTCGCGGGCCGATGAGCGCAGCATGGACGCGCAGCCGCTCCAACGCGTGGATCTGAAAGACCTGTGCGAGACCCTGCTGGAGAACTTCCTGGACGCGGCCACGGGCAAGGGCCTGGATCTGGGGCTGGAAGTGCAACCGGTGCACGTCACGGGCCATGGCTGGCTGCTGCGGGAGTTGATGTCCAACCTGGTGGACAACGCCATCAAATACACCCCGGCGGGTGGGGTGGTCACCATGCGCTGCGGGCAGCGGCTGGTGCCTTCGGGGGCATTGCGGGTGTATCTGGAAGTGGAAGACGACGGCCCGGGCGTGCCCGAGAGTGAGCGCTCCCGCGTCATGCAGCGGTTTTACCGGGTGCCCGGCGCGGTGGGCGAAGGCACGGGTTTGGGCTTGGCCATTGCCGACGAAATCAGCCGGGTGCACCGTGCAACGCTCACGCTGGACACGGGAGCGCAAGGCCGAGGCCTGCGCGTGACGGTGCTTTTCCCCTAGTCGTCGTGACCCAGCCGGAGTGCGGCTGCGGTGTGCTGGCGGGGTGTGGGGGCTGCGGGCAGTCTTGCCGTCAAGGGCTGCGTTTGCAAACCATTTGCAAACCGACGGCGAACGGGTGTGCGAGAATCATTTGCACACAGGATTTACGCCCTGCCGCGCGCTTGAAGGCGCCGGGGTGTCCTGGCACCCTACCGTGCTACCGGTCGCACTCCACCAGCCCGGGGCTCCGTCTACTTGGCCTGTGGGTCTTTCTCTTTGTTGTTTGCGCATGTCTGATACCTCGTCTCTGATTGAATCTGCCGACTCCGTTGACGCTGAAGAAGCGCCAGCGGCCCGCAAGCGGCCCAAGCCGGGCGAGCGGCGCGTGCAGATCCTGCAAGCGCTGGCGGCCATGCTGGAGCAACCCGGCGCCGAGCGCATCACCACGGCCGCCCTGGCCGCGCGCCTGTCGGTGAGCGAAGCGGCGCTGTACCGCCATTTCGCCAGCAAGGCGCAGATGTTCGAAGGGCTCATTGACTTCATCGAGCAATCCGTGTTCACGCTGGTGCAGCAGATCACCGGGCGTGACGTGCCTGCCCCCGACCAGCCTGCCGAAGTGGGGCTGCGCCAGGCCAGCCGCATCATCGCGCTGCTGCTGCAGTTTGGCGAACGCAACCCCGGCATGGTGCGGGTGATGGTGGGTGATGCGCTGGTGTTTGAGCATGAACGCCTGCAGCAGCGCATGAACCAGTTCTTTGACCGCATCGAGTCCACCCTGCGCCAATGCCTGCGCGCCAGCGGTTCAGAAACGCCCACCGTGCACGCCCAGGTGCAGGCCAGCGTGTTGACCTCGTTCGCGCTGGGACGCCTGCAACGTTTTGCGCGCTCGGGCTTTCGCCGCAACCCTACCGAGCACCTCGACGCCAGCCTGGCGCTGATGCTGCATTGATAGGCTTGCGTTAGATAGGGCGCAGCGCCCCGTCTGCCTCTCCTTCCAAGCCCCACACCCACCGGTGTGGGGCTTTTTTGTTGGGCGAAACCTGGGTGGGGGGCTCCGTGCTGGCGTTTTCCCTGCTGCACCGGGCGGGTGGGCGGCATAAACTGGTCACTGGGTTGACACGCGCCCCTGCGCGCGGCCCCGTTCGTGCTTCGGTGTCACACAGGTGGCTGCAGAACAACAGGCTTTGGGTGTTACCTCTTTTTTTCGAGGGGGCTTTCGCCGAAGATCAAAAATGCTGCAAAATAGAACGAACGTTCGTTTTATTTGCACGCATGCCCGCCAAATCTGATTCTTCCGCTCCACGCGCCCCCCGCACCCGCGCCACCACTGGCCGGGCCATGCAAAAGGGCCAGCAGACCAAGGCGGCCATCGTCGAAGCCGCCCTGGGCCTGGCCACGCACATTGGGCTGGAGGGGTTGTCGATTGGCGCGCTGGCAGACATCACCGGCATGAGCAAGTCGGGCGTATTCGCCCACTTTGGCTCGCGTGAAGAGCTGCAGATTTCCGTCATCCGCGAATACCACACGCGCTTCGAGCAAGAAGTTTTCTACCCCGCCATGTCGTCGCCCCGCGGCATCGCGCGTTTGAGCGCGATGTTCGACAACTGGATGAAGCGCACCTCCATCGAAATCGACTCGGGCTGCATCTACATCAGCGGCGCTGTGGAATTTGACGACCGCACCGGCCCTGTGCGCGATGCGTTGGCGGGCTCGGTCATGACCTGGCACGCCGCCATGCGCCGCGCCATTGAGCAGTGCAAGGACTGCGGCGAGCTGCGCCCGGACACCAACGAAGAGCAGATGCTGTTCGAGATCCATGGCCTCATCCTGGCGCTGCACTACGAAGCCCGGTTCCTGCAAAACCCGGGCTCCATCGAGCGGGCCGTGATGGGTTTTCAAAACATTCTTGCGCGCTACCGCACCGAAGGTGCAGCAGCGCAGGCGGCATCGCCCGCCAAAGCCGCCCCGGCGGCACACCGACCTGCCGCTGCGCGGCGCAAAGTTTCCGTTTCAACGACCACCCCCTCCAAGGAGTAAACCGATGCCTACCTACACGCCGCCCCTGCGCGACATGCAATTCGTGATGCATGAAGTCTTCAAGGTCACCGATGAATTCAAGGCCATGCCCCAGCATGCCGAGGTGGATGTGGACACCATCAACGCCGTCATCGAAGAGGCGGGCAAGTTCGCGTCTGAAGTGATCTTCCCGCTGAACATCAGCGGCGACACCGAAGGCTGCGTGCTCGACAAGGCCACCCACGAGGTCAAGACCCCCACAGGCTTCAAGGAAGCCTATGACAAGTACGTCGAAGGCGGCTGGGCGGCGCTGAGCTGCGACCCTGCCTATGGCGGCCAGGGCCTGCCCTTCGTGCTGAACCAGTGCCTGTACGAGATGATGAACTCGGCCAACCAGGCCTGGACCATGTACCCCGGCCTGAGCCACGGCGCCTACGAAGCCCTGCACGCGCATGGCACCGATGAGCAAAAGAAGCTGTACCTGCCCAAGCTGACCAGCGGCGAGTGGACTGGCACCATGTGCCTGACCGAACCCCACTGCGGTACCGACCTGGGCCTGCTGCGCACCAAGGCCGAACCCCAGGCTGATGGCACCTACAAGCTCACCGGCAACAAGATTTTCATCAGCGCTGGCGAGCACAGCATGGCTTCCAACATCGTGCACCTGGTGCTGGCACGTTTGCCCGATGCGCCCAAGGGCAGCAAGGGCATCAGCCTGTTTGTGGTGCCCAAGTTCAAGGTGAATGCTGATGGCAGCCTGGGCGAGCGCAACCCCATTTACTGCACGGGCCTGGAGCACAAGATGGGCATCCACGGCAACGCCACGGCACAGATCGCCATCGACGGCGCCATCGGCACCCTGGTGGGCCAGCCCAACAAGGGCCTGGCTGCCATGTTCGTGATGATGAACGCAGCCCGCCTGGGCGTGGGCAACCAGTCGCTGGGCCTGACCGAAGTGGCTTTCCAGAACGCGCTGGCCTACGCCAAGGACCGCATCCAGATGCGCTCGCTCAGCGGCACCAAGGCCAAGGACAAGGAAGCCGATCCCATCATCGTGCACCCTGACGTGCGCAAGATGCTGCTCACCGCCAAGGCCTACGCCGAAGGCGCCCGCGCGCTGCAGATCTACTGCACGCTGCTGCTGGACAAGGTGCACAGCCACCCCGATGAAAAGGTGCGTGCCGAGTCTGAAGAGCTCGTGGCCCTGCTGACCCCCATCGTCAAGGCCTTCATCACCGACAACGGGCACATCGCTACCAACCACTGCATGCAGGTCTTTGGTGGCCACGGCTTCATCAAGGAATGGGGCATGGAGCAGTACGTGCGCGACAACCGCATCAACATGATCTACGAAGGCACGAACACCGTGCAGTCGCTGGACCTGCTGGGCCGCAAGATCCTGGGCAACAACGGCGCCACGCTGAAAAAGCTGGGCAAGCTGATTGGCAAGCTGGTGGAAGAAGAAGGCGTGAACGAGAAGATGGCCGAGTTCATCAACCCGATCGCGATGCTGGGCGACCAGATGACCAAGTTCACCACCGAAATCGGCTTCAAGGGCATGCAAAACCCCGATGAAGTGGGCGCTGCCGCTGTGGACTACCTGCGCGTGGCCGGCCACCTGGTGTTCGGCTACCTGTTTGCCCGCATGGCCCAGGTCGCCCTGCGCGAAATTGCCGCTGGCAACACCGACCCCTTCTACGGTGCCAAGCTGCAAACCGCACGCTTCTACTTTGCCAAGCTGTTCCCTGAAACCGCCACGCTGATGCGCACCGCCCGTGCCGGCAGCAAGGTGCTGATGGACACGGACCTGGCCCTGGCCTGATCCGACGCCCTGCATGCACGGTGAATTTCAAGCATTTTTGCCCTGGAGCGCTTATGTATAAAGCGGTAGCAGCTATTATTTTGGTAGCAATTGGGGCTCCGACCTGGGCCCAGATGACCCCTGAGGGCCTGTGGCGCAACGTGGACGACAAGACGGGCGAAGCCAAGGCCGAAATCCGCATCCGTGACACGGGTGCGGGTGGGTTGCTGGGGGTGCTGGAAAAGCGCCTGTCCAAGGATGCCAAGCCGGACGATGTGTGCAAGGAATGCACCGATGACCGCAAGGACAAGCCGGTGCTGGGCCTGGAAATCATCCGTGGCGCCAAGAAGGCCGACGGCAAGGACGTGTGGGAAGGCGGCAAGATTCTCGACCCCGAGAACGGCCGCAACTACACGCTGCGCCTCACGCCCATCGAGGGCGGCAAGAAGCTGGAAGTGCGTGGCTCCATCGGCCCCTTTGGCCGCACGCAAACCTGGATCCGCATCCAGTAACCCCCATTCCCGTGGCCGCGCGCACCCCGGCGGGGTGGCGCCGCGCCCCAACAAGGAACCCAACCCATGTCCCGATTCCAAGTGAAAAAAGTCGCCGTGCTCGGCGCAGGCGTGATGGGCGCGCAGATTGCCGCCCACCTCGTCAACGTGAAGGTGCCTGTGGTGCTGTTCGACCTGCCTGCCAAGGAAGGCCCGAAGAACGGCATCGTCACCAAGGCCGTCGAAGGCCTGAAAAAGCTCAAGCCTTCGCCCCTGGGCGTGGCTGATGATGCAGCGCTGATCCAGCAGGCCAATTACGAAGAGCATATGCACCTGCTCAAGGAATGCGACCTCGTGATCGAGGCCATTGCCGAGCGCATGGACTGGAAGCTCGACCTGTACACCAAGATCGCGCCCCACGTGGCCAAGCACGCCATCCTGGCGTCCAACACCTCGGGCCTGTCGATCACCAAGCTGAGCGAAGTGCTGCCCGAGAGCATCAAGCCCCGGTTCTGCGGCATCCACTTCTTCAACCCCCCGCGCTACATGACGCTGGTGGAGCTGATCAACACGCCCACCACCCAGCCTGAAGTGCTCGACCAGCTCGAAGCCTTCGTCACCAGCGGCCTGGGCAAGGGCGTGGTGCGCGCGCACGACACGCCCAACTTCGTGGCCAACCGCGTGGGCATTGCGGGCATGCTGTCCACGATGAAGGAAGTCGAGAACTTCGGCCTGACCTACGACGTGGTGGACGACCTCACGGGCAAGAAGCTGGGCCG
>VFQM010001098.1_pt1 | contig 25294 bp, 27 predicted proteins | sample 3512391 | NCBI WGS metagenome assembly VFQM01 (sample SAMN10412369, study PRJNA504923) | tailings metagenome | isolation source: Replicate 1 from Balatoc abandoned mine | place: Philippines | reverse complement strand
CCGAGACGACGCCGGCCGCCACGGCTGAAGCCACGCCGGCTCCGGCCGCGGGCGAAGTGACGGCGGCGCCCGCCACGGGCACCACGCACGAGATCAAGATGATTGGTGACGACAAGGGCTACCGCTTCGAGCCGGCCAACATCACGATCAAGCAGGGCGATGCGATCAAGTTCGTCGGCGTGTCGGGCTTCCCGCACAACGTCGCGTTCGTCGGCACGGGCCTGGCCGATGCGGTCAAGGCGCAGCTCAATGCGAACCTCGGCACGGCGCGTCTCGCCGACCTCTCGTCGCAGATGTACCTCGCCGCGGGCGAGGGCTTCACGATGTCGTTCGCGAACATCCCGGCGGGCACCTACGAGTACAACTGCACGCCGCACCTCGCGATGAATATGAAGGGTGTGATCACGGTCCAGTAAGGACTGTCGCGCCGCTGGCGGCGCGCACACGACGGGCGGTGACGAGCGAGACTCGTCACCGCCCGTTTGCATTGCAGGCATTCTCGCGCTACTAGTCCTCAGATGCCGCCTGCCACCACGCGCTCCCGTCCCCCGCGCGCGCCGCTCACCGGAATGCTCTGGCTCGGCGCGCGGCTGTCACTCGCCCTGCGTCGGACCCGCAGCTTTCGCCGCTGGTGGCTCGCCATCGGCGGCACCGGCACCGTCGTCGCGCTGCTCGTCCCGGTGGCCACGCGCACGCCGACGGACGCACTCGCGCAGGCACTCGCGACGGCCGTGGCCGACAGCACGCGCAGCGCCGCAGCGCTGGTGCGCGCGGAGGCGCGCGTCGCCAGTGCCGACTCGCTCGCGCAGGCCACGCCCGAGCTGCGTCCGTTGGCACCCCGCGCCGCCGCGCCGCAAGCGGATCCATCCACGCCAATCGGCAGCCTCGCGATCGCCATCGCACAGGCGCGCCAGGGGCGGCGCAGCGACGCGGTCCTCGCGCTCGCCGCACATCCCTTGCTCGGCACCGGCCCGCGGATGCGCGCGACCGCCGATTCCTTCCGCGTCGCGATGGACGCCGCGCAGTCGTATCGCCTCGCCGGTACGATCATCGCGATGGCCGAGTATCGCTATCGCGCGCTCGGCGGGGCTGCGGCAACGCCGAGCGCGGCGCTCGCGGCTCCTTCGCCCGCGACCGCCAGCGTCGACACCGCGGCGTTGAACGCCATCGCGCGCGCCGAGCGGGATTCGCTCACGGCGGCCCGCCAACGGCACGAGACGGCGCGCGCCGCGGTGATCGCCGCGGACGAGGCGCTCGCCGCCGCGCGCAGTCGCGTGCCGCTTGTCTCGCCCGGGCTGGCGATGCTCGCGCTGGTGGTGTTCGGCCTGGCGCTGCGCGTCGCGCTCGCGCTGCTGCGCGAGCTGCGCCGGCCCACCATCGCGCATCCGCTGGAGGCAGAACGCGCGGTCGGCGCACCCGCGCTCTCGCACGTGCGCGATCCGCTGCCCGAAGGCCCGCTGCGCTTCCGGCCGAGCGGGGTGGATCCGTTCCGCGTGCTGTACCTGCACCTGACGTCCACCGGAACGCGCGCGCGCGCCGTGATTGTCACCGGAACGGACACGCCCGTGCTGACGGCAGTGGCTGCCCGCCTCGCAATCGCGGCGGCGGCCGACCATCGCACGACGCTCGTCGGCGAGTGGGACACCGAGCAGGTCGCGCTGGCGCGCATCTTCCGCGATCACCCGGAGCCCGGCGTGAGCGATGCGATGGCGGGCGCCTTCGCCTGGCGTGAAGTCGCGCGCAGCGTCGGCTCGAGCGACGGGCTCTCGATCACGATGTTGCCGGCCGGCACGACACGCGACACGCTCACGGCGGAACGTCGCGCGGAGTCGTTGGCGGCATTCCAGCAGTTCCGCGCACACTTCGAGTTTAGCATCGTGGCGGTGTCGCTGCGCGATCTCGAGGAAGCCCGTGCCCTTCTTCCCGAAGCGCCTGTGGTGCTCTGCGCGAGCGTCGGCGAGACCACGCTCGCCGAGCTTGAGCAGTCGGCCGCGCGGGCCGAGGCGTCGACGGATCCGCTGCATAGCCTCGTGCTCTGGGACGCGCCCCGCCCCGCACTGCCCTCACGTGCGGAGCTCGCAGCCTGGCTTTCCAAGCGGAAGGGCCGCACCCCCGGAGGCTCATTCAAGGCTGTCCAAGAGGCCATCAAAAAGCCAGAAACGGGCCACTAAGGGCCATTCGATGGAATACATCACTGGACCCGAGCTGCTGCAGCTCGAACGCGGCCATTTGCTGCGGCTTCTCCTCTGGGCTGGCGCGTCAATCCTCGCAGGGGCGCTCTTCCTCCTGCTCAGTCGGGCGGCGGGCGCGAGCGGGGACTTCTGGAAGCACGCAGGTATTCAGAGCGCCGCCTGGGGTCTCGTGGACGCCGCCATCGTCGCGTTCGCCTGGCCTTCGCTCGCGATGCGAACCGTCAGCGAGGCCATCGCGCTCGACCGTTTCCTCTGGCTCAACATCGGACTCGACGTCGGCTACGTGATGGTCGGTGCGACGTTGCTCGCGTTCGGCCTTCGTCGCCCGCGGCGCCTCGGCCTCGTCGGCGCGGGTGCGGCGATCGTCGTGCAGGGCCTCGCGCTCGCGCTGCTCGACGCCTACCTCAGCACGCGCATCGTGCATTGAGCGCGCGCGCCGACTAAGTTCCCGAGCAGCAATGACCGGCTACTCGGATCGCATCAATCACGCGTTCGCGTTCGCGGCGAAGCATCACGACCGCCAGGTGCGGAAGGGCACGCGCGCGCCGTACCTCACGCAGCCCGCGAACGTCGCTATCATCCTCACGCGCTACGGCCGTGACGAAGACAGCGTCGTCGCCGGCATCCTCCACGACGTGGTCGAGGACTGCCTGCGCGACGGCTGGACGCGCGAGATGCTCGACGAGCGCATCGCCGCCAAGTTCGGCGCCGAGTCCCTGGCGCAGGCCCTGTCCGTCACGCGCCGTCGCCACGACGATGACGGCGTGGAACTCGCGCGCGAGGACGTGCGCGGCGACTGCCTCGCCCGGCTCGCCGAGGCCAGCGACGCCGCACGCTGGGTCTTCACGGCGGACAAGGTGCACCACGCCGGCTCCCTGCTGGCCGACCTGCGTCGTACCATCGAGCCCGACAACGTGTGGGAGCGCCTGACGGGCGGACGCACGGTGACGCTCGCGTGGTATGCCAGCGCACTCGCGCGCCTGCGCGAACTCAAGTTCTCGGCGGCGATCGTCGACGAGCTCTCTGCACTCGTCGACGCCTTGCACGAGCGCTAGCGCCCTGCCCCGCTCGTCGCCGGATAGGTGCGCGCGACGTAGTCGTTGAGGATCTCGAGGAACTCCGGCACGATGTGATCGCCCTTGAGCGTCACGCGCAGCTTGCCGTCCACGTAGACCGGCGCCTTGGGCTCCTCGAAGGTGCCCGGCAGCGAGATGCCGATGTTGGCGTGCTTCGACTCGCCAGGACCGTTCACGACGCAGCCCATCACCGCGACCTTCATCTCTTCCACGCCGGGATGCGACTCGCGCCACACGGGCATCTGGTCGCGAAGATAGTTCTGGATGTCCTCGGCCATCTTCTGGAAGAACGTCGACGTCGTGCGGCCGCAGCCCGGGCACGAGGTCACCTGCGGCGTGAACGACCGCAACTCCAGCGACTGCAGGATCTGCTGCGCGACCAGCACTTCCTCGGTGCGATCGCCACCGGGCCGCGGCGTAAGCGAGACACGGATCGTATCGCCGATGCCCTCGGCGAGGATCAGTGACAGCGCCGCCGTGGTCGCGACCACGCCCTTGGTGCCGAGCCCCGCCTCGGTGAGCCCGAGGTGCAGCGGGTAGTCGCAGCGGGCCGCGAGGCGGCGGTACACGGTGAGCAGGTCCTGCACCTGCGAGATCTTCGCCGAGATCAGGATCTGGTCGTGGCGCAATCCCGTCTCCTCGGCCAGCGCGGCCGAGCGCAGCGCCGACTCGAGCATCGCCTCGAAGTACACTTCCTTGGCCTCGAGCGGATCGGCGAGCTTCGCGTTGTCGTCCATCATCTGCGTCAGCAGGTCCTGGTCGAGCGACCCCCAGTTGACGCCGATGCGCACGGGCTTGTCGTTGTCGACGGCCACCTGCACGATCGTCCGGAAGTTGTCGTCGCGATGCTTGGTGCCGACGTTGCCAGGATTGATGCGATACTTGGCGAGCAGCTCCGCCGTCTTGGGAAACTTCCGCAGCAGCAGATGGCCGTTGTAATGGAAGTCGCCGACGATGGGCACGTCGACGCCCTTGTCGGCCAGCCGCTGCATCAACTCGGGGATTGCCGCCGCCGCTTCGTCGTTGTTGACCGTGACGCGCACGATCTGCGAGCCGGCACGCCACAGCGCCGCCACCTGCGTCGCCGTGCTCGCGGCATCGGCGGTGTCCGTGTTCGTCATCGACTGCACGACGATCGGATGGTCGGAGCCGACCTTCACGGAGCCGACGGTGGCGGTGACGGTCTTGCGGCGGGGCTTGAAAGGCGAGGACACGGCGGATCGGCGAAAAAGGGTGGGGAAGCGCCGCGCGGCGACTTCCGCTACCTACAATGGTAGCAACGCACGAGGGCGTCCCCAACGGTCCCACGCAGGGCATTTCGGAGGGGCGCCCCTCTGGGAATGCGTCTCGGGGAGGGTGCCGGGCCGCGGGCCCGGGCAAGGATCGGATGGGGCGGGGAAGCCCTTGCTATTGCGGGGCGTACCCTCCCGCCCTAGCTTTCCAACGTCCCTTAGACTGACTGGGGGATGGTCCAACGCGAGGGACCATAGAGTCTCGCGAGTCCGATTGTGCAGGTGCGGCGCGTTCCGCTCCCAGCATCAATCAACATCATCAGGAGTAGGGAATGCGTACGACCGGCAAGGTGAAGTGGTTCAACGATGCGAAGGGCTTCGGGTTCATCACGCCCGACAACGGCACCAAGGATTGCTTCGTGCACTACAGCGCGATCCAGGGCACCGGCTTCAAGTCGCTCGCCGAGGGTGACACCGTTGAGTTTGACATCGTGCAGGGGGCCAAGGGTCCGGCTGCCGAGAACGTCAACAAGGTTTCGTAACCACGAGCCGGCACAATCGGGCGGGGCCCGGAGCGAAAGCTCCGGGCCCCGTTTGACGTTCTAGGGTCTCAGTGCGCCCACGTTGCGCGGCGGGCGACCGCGCGGGCGCCGGACGGTCGACTCGATCGCGGTCTCCAGGCGCTGCTGAACGCTGAGTCGGAGGCGCTGCACGTCGGCGCCAAGTTGCACGAAGTCGCCCACGGGAAGGCTCCCGAGAAACTCGGTATCTGGGTTGAGCCCCGTTCCATTGCCGTCGCGCCCGAGCAGGCGCCGCGCGAGCGCGAAGGCGTCCCGCGCCGAAACGCCAAGCCCAACGGCCAGCTCGCGGGTGAGCACCAAGTCTTCGATGAGCGCCACCGGAATACGGCGCTCCACCCCCTGACGCCCCGGTGGAAGCGCGGCCCCAGGGCCTATGCGCAGCAGCAGATTATCGAAGGACTTCTGATCAATCTGCAGAATTGCGGCTGCCGTGGCTGCTGTGACCGCTCTCAGGGATATTCTCGCAGAAAAGTGAAATTAAAATCTGCGAAATCTCACCAGAAATCGCAAGAGAATAAAACTTTTCAACGAGCAACTCCAAGATCAGGCGATTCTATAGAAGAGAAGCTCGCGCACTCTCGATCTGCGCTGCCACTGAGGCTGGGCCAGTGCCTCCCGCGATGTTCCGATGCGACAGCGAGCGTTCTGGCGCGAGTTCGGCCATCACGTCCTGCGTGAAGGCCGGATGCGCGGCGGCAAACGAGCTGAACGGCAGGGCGCTGAGGTCCACGCCCGCCTCCTCGGCCTCGCGCACCAAGCGACCCACGGCGCCGTGCGCATCGCGGAAGCTCACCGACTTCCGGACCAGATAATCGGCCAGGTCCGTGGCCATCATCGCGCCGCTCACCGCCGCGCGCATCCGCGCGAGATCAAAGCGCAGCGTCGCGATCGAACCGGCAACGGCCGGCAGCAGCAACACCGTGCCATCCACGGCATCGAAGAGGGCGCGCTTGTCTTCCTGCAGATCCTTGTTGTAGCCGCTCGGCAGGCCCTTCAGCGTGCCCACGAGGGCGACGAGGTCGCCGAGCATCCGCGCGCCGGAGCCTCGTGCCAGCTCCAGCGCGTCCGGGTTCCGCTTCTGCGGCATCATCGACGAGCCGGTCGAGTAGGCGTCGCCGTAGCGCACGAAGCCGAACTCGCTCGAGCCGAAGAGGATCAAGTCCTCGGCGATGCGCGAGCAATGGGTGCCGAGCATCGTCAGGGCGAACAGCGCCTCGGCGATGAAGTCGCGATCGCCGACGGCGTCGATGGAGTTCGGCGAGATGCGCTCGAAGCCCAGTGCCTCGCGCAGCTGCTCGCGCGGCACCGGGAAGGCTGAGCCGGCAATGGCGCCGGAGCCAAGCGGCAGCACGGCGGCCGCGCGCCGGGCCGCGGCGAGCCGCGCGCGGTCGCGCGCGAGCGGCCAGAAGTGCGAGAGCAGCCAGTGCGCCACCGAGACCGGCTGCGCGCGCTGCAGATGCGTGTACGCCGGCATCACGGCGTCGCGATGTGCCTCGGCCTGCAGCAGGATGGCCTCCTGCAGCTGCCGCACCAGGGCGTCGACGCGGTCGAGCGCGTCCATCGTCCACATCCGCGTGTCCGTGGCGACTTGATCGTTCCGGCTTCGGCCCGTGTGCAGGCGCCCGGCCGGCCCCGCGACCTCGAGATGCAGCAGTCGGTCGACGAAGGTGTGCACGTCCTCGTCCGACGCGATGGGCTGCTCGCCGCCCGCGATGCGCGCGGCCACACGGTCGAGGCCTTCGCAGACGACGCGCGCCTCGTCCGCGGTGTAGACGCCCGCGCTGGCGAGGGCCTGCGCCCAGGCCTGCGAGAGCCGGACGTCGAAGGGCCACAGACGGATGTCGGTCCCGATGGACCGATTGACGGCCTCGAGTTCAGGGGCGGGGCCGCCGGCGAACCGGCCACCCCAGAGCTTGTGCGCGCCGTCCTGGCTGCTCACGGCAAGACTCCCGCGCCAAGGCGGCGCGATGGTAAGAGGGAAGCAGCAAAGCTATCCGCATAACTATGCGAATGCCAGCCGTTCCGGTGCAATCGCGCGACGTGCGGTCCTCTCCGTCCGACGCGCCGCTCAGCGGGCGCGGCGCGCCAAGGTCGAGAGCCGACGGGCTACGCGCTCGCGGGCCTGCTCGGAGCGGCAGATCATCAAGATGGTGTCGTCGCCGGCGATGGTACCGAGGATATCGGCGGACGCTTCGCTGTCGATGGCGGACGCGACGGGCTGCGCGCCGCCGATGACAGTCTTGAGTACGAGCATCGGGCCGACGCCGTCGAGCGAGAGGAAGAGCTGCGGCAGGATGGCGGCCAGCGGGGCCCGGCTGCCGTCATCCGCTGCCGCCTCGCCGACCACGTAGCGCGCGCCTTCGGGGCTTGGCACGCGCGCTACCCGCAGGTCGCGCAGGTCGCGCGAGAGCGTGGACTGCGTGACATCCCATCCCTGCTTATGCAGCAGCTGCCGCAGCTCTTCCTGGCTCCCGATCTCGCGGGTGCCAATGAGCTCGAGGATGGCGTGTTGGCGTTCGCGCTTGCTGGTCGTCACGCGGAAGTCGCAGGCACAGGGTGGGGGACGGCGGAGTGTAGCACGGCGCAGCGCGGGCGGGAAGCGAACCATTGACAGCCGGCCTTGGCATTATTATGCATTCATCGTGCATAAGATTCCAGTCGGCGTGCTCGGCGCCTCCGGTTACGCGGGGCGCGAGCTTTCGGCGTTCATCACGCAGCATCCGCAACTCTCGCTCGCCTTCGCCACCGCGAACGCGCAGCGCGGCGAGCTGCTCGAGCTGCCGGGCGCGAGCGTGCGCTTCATCGCGACGGAAGACGCGCCGCTCGCCAAGGCGGAGCTGATCTTCTCGTCGCTGCCGCACGGCGCGAGCGCCGAATGGGTCGCGCGCGCGCGCGACGCGGGTGCGCGCGTGGTGGATCTCTCCACCGACCTGCGCATCGGCAACGGCGCGGCAGAAGTCGTGCCCTATGGACTCACCGAATGGCAGCGCGATGCCGTGCGCGATGCGCGCGTCGTGGCCAACCCGGGTTGCTATCCGACCTCCGTCTTGCTCGGCCTGCTCCCGCTGCTCGAGCGTGACTTGGTCGCGCCCGGCGCGACGATCGACATCTCCTCCGCGAGCGGCGTGACGGGCGCCGGGCTCAGCGCGCGCCTGGACCTCCTCTATGGCGAAGTCACCGAGAACTTCCGCGCCTACGGCGTCGGCAACACGCATCGCCATCTCAACGAGATGCGCGCCGCGGTAGGCCTGCTCGGCCACGACGTGGACCTGCTGTTCACGCCGCATCTCCTGCCGGCGGCGCGCGGCATCCTCTCGACGATCACCGTGCCGCTGCGCAGCCGCATCGACGCGCCGCTCGAACTCTGGCGCAATCGCTACGCCGGCGAACCGTTCGTGGAGATCGTCGAGTCGTTGCCGGAGCTGCGCCAAGTGCAACATCGCAACGTCGCGCGCATCACCGTGCGCGTCGTCGAGCACCTGCGCACGCCGACGCTGCAGGTCTTCAGCGCCATCGACAATCTCGTGAAGGGTGCCGCCGGCCAGGCCCTGCAGAACGCCAACCTGATGCTCGGCCTCGACGAGACCCTCGGGCTGCCGCGATGAACACGCGCGTCTTCAAGTTCGGTGGCCGCGCCCAAGGCGACGCGGCCCTGCCGGCGGCGATCAGCGCCGCGGCGGGAAGCGCGCGCGTCGTCGTCGTGCACGGCGGCGGCGACGAGGTGAGCGCGATGCAGCGTCGACTGGGCCTCGAGCCGCAGTTCGTCGGCGGCCGGCGCGTCACCAGCGACGCCGACCTCGAGGTCGTGCGGATGCTGCTCTCGGGCAGCGTGAACAAGCGTTTGGTCGCGCAGCTGCTCAGTGCCGGCGCGCGCGCGGTCGGTCTGAGCGGCGAGGACGGCGGGCTCATCACCGCGCGCGTCACCGATGCGACCTTCGGGCGCGTGGGGCGCGACGTGAGCGCCGACCCGCGCCTGCTCGAGGACCTACTGCAGCGCGGCTGGTTGCCGGTGGTCTCGCCGCTGGCGCGCGACCGCGAGTCGCCCGATGGCCTGGGGCTCAACGTGAACGGCGACGATGCCGCGACGGCCATCGCCGTCGCGATGCAAGCCGACGAGCTCTGCTTCGTCGCCGACGTCGAAGGCGTGCTCGAGCAGGGCGCGCGCATTCCCACGCTGGACCGGGCCCGCATCACCGAACTCGCGGCGCGCGGCGTCGTGCAGGGCGGGATGCTGGCCAAGCTCGAAGCGGCGCTCGCCGCGATTGACGCCGGTGTCGGAGCCGTCCGCATCGGTACGCTGGACCTCCTGCGCGATCCGCAGGCAGGCACGACCATCGTTGCTGCCGTACCCGCTTCCTAAGGACCCTTCCGTGACCGCTGCCGCCATCCCGATGACCGACTCCTTGCTTGGTACCTATCGCCGCGCGCCGATGGAATTCGTGCGCGCCGACGGCGTGCGGCTGTTCGACGCAGAGGGCAAGAGCTACCTGGACTTCGCCGCGGGCATCGCCGTGAACGCGCTCGGCTACAACGATGCCGGCGTGAACGCGACCATCGCCGAGGCGGTGGCGACGGGGCTCATCCATACCTCGAACCTGTTCCGCACGGCGCCGGGCGAGATGCTGGCCGACAAGCTCGTGGCGGCGTCGTTCGCCGACCGCGTGTTCTTCTGCAACTCGGGCGCCGAGGCGAACGAAGGCGCGTTCAAGTTCGCGCGGCGCTGGGCGCGCAACGTAGGCGGGCCGGCCAAGCACGAGATCCTCTCGCTGCGCGGCGCCTTCCACGGCCGGCTCTTCGGCACCGTCGCGGCCACGGACCGTCCGCAGTACCGCAATCACTTCCGGCCCTTGGCCGGCGGCATCCACATCCACGAGCGCAGCATCGAAGAGCTGTCGCGCGTGATCTCCGACGAGCAGACGGCCGCCGTGATCGCCGAGCCCATCCAGGGCGAGGGCGGCGTGCGCGTACTGGACCACGGCTTCCTGCGCGAGCTGCGGGCGCTCACGAAGGAGCGCAACGTGCTGCTCATCCTCGACGAGATCCAGTGCGGTTACGGCCGCACGGGGACGTTCTTCGCCTATGAGCAGTACGGCATCGAGCCGGACCTGCTTACCGTCGCGAAGCCGATGGCCGGCGGGTTGCCGATGGGTGCCGTGCTGCTCACGCAGCAGGTGGCCGATGCGATCCAGCCTGGCGATCACGGCACGACCTTCGGTGGCGGCCCGCTGGTGGCGCACGTCGCCAACCACGTGTTCGACCGCCTGCGCGATCCGGCGCTGCTGGAGCACGTGCGGCGCGAAGGCGAATGGCTGGGCGACCAGCTCCTGGCGCTCTCGGCGCGTGCGGCGAAGGTGCGGGCCATCCGTGGTCGCGGCCTGATGTGGGGCGTCGACGTCACGGAGCCGGCCAAGGACGTGGTCGGTCGCGCGCTGGAGAAGGGACTCATCCTGGTGGGCGCGGGCGAGCACACGCTGCGCCTCCTGCCGCCGCTGGTGATGACCCGCGCCGAGCTCGCCGAAGGCGTGGCCCTGCTGGAGTCGGCCATCGGCTGACCCACATTGGCGGGGCATCCCCTCTGGTGGGATGCCCCGCTTGGGCGCATCGTAGGGGCGCCCGACCCTTCCCTTGCCCCTCGCCTATGCGCGCTCCGCCACCTCTCGAGCTCCGTAGCTTCGGCCGCAGCGGTGCCACGACGATCCTCGGACTCGGCACGCGGCGCCTCGCCGACGCCGGGCAGCAAGCCACCATCCGCGTGATTCGCGAGGCGATCGACGCCGGCGTGAACGTGCTCGAGATCTCGCCGGGCTTCGGCGAGGGCCGCGCCGAGAAGTGGATGGCGATGGCGCTCAAGGACGGCTACCGCGAGAAGGTGCACCTCGTGTGGCAGTGCGCCGCCTACCTGCGCGACTACAAGACGTCGATGGCGCAGCTCGAGGCCACCTTGGCGCTGCTCAAGACGGATCGCGTCGAGCTGTTCTCCTTCCACCAAGTGAACTACGACAACGATCCCGAGTGGATCTACGATCACGGCGGCTTGGATGCGGCCCAGGAAGCCCGGGACCAGGGCCGTGCGCGCTGGATCGGCTTCCACGCCGAGAAGTCGCCGCACATCGCGCTCAAGCTGATTGCGCGCGGCTTCGCCTGGGACGCGGCGCTGATGCCTCTGAATCCCTTCGATGCCTCGTTCCGCTCGTTCGAGAAGCAGGTGCTGCCGGAAGTGATCCGCCGCGGTGGCTCGGTGATCGGCACGAAGGCGCTGGCGGGCGGTGCGGTGAACGGCTCGAAGGTCGTGAAGGTGGACGATGCCTTCCGGTATGTCTGGTCGCTGCCGGTGAGCACGGTCTTGGTGGGCTGCGACAGTTCGCCCATCTTCAAGAAGACGTTGAAGGCGGCGCAGACGTACAAGCCCTTCCACGCCGGCGAGATGGACGCCGTACGCGCGAAAGCGCGGGCGATGGCCGGCGATGGGCGCTACGAGCGCTACAAGACCACGCAGGACTTCGAGATGCCCGCCGCGATGGCGGTGCACGGCTTCTGACCCCAGCCCACCCCCCGATGTTGGTTCGACCGTTGTCCCGCCCTGCGCTCCGCCGGGCGATTGCCGCCGCATTCGCGATGACTGCGATCACCGCGCTGCTGCCGCTCGCCGCGCTGCAGGCGCAGGCGTCGCGCATTCCTGGATTCTCGCAGGCCGGCAGCGAGGCGCAGCGGCGCGCCGAGCGCGAGGCGATCGCGCGGCCGGACACCGTGCGCGCGCAGACCATGGCCCGTGCGCTGGCCGACCGTCCGCACATCGCCGGCACGCCGGCGCAGGCGCGCACGCGTGATCTCGTCATTGCCGCGATGCGCGAGGCGGGCCTCGAGACGGAGATCGGGGAGTATCAGGTGTGGCTGCCGCACACGGTGGACTACGGCGTGTGGCGCATCGCGCCCGTGCCCAAGCGGCTCGAGCTGCGCGAAGGCCGCGTGCCGGAAGACCCGACGACGATGCAGCACGACGAGTACCCGACGGTCAACGGCTACAGCGGCACCGGCGACGTGACGGGCGAGGTCGTGTACGTGAACTACGGCCTCATCGAGGACTACGCGCAGCTGGATTCGATCGGCGTGAGCGTGCGTGGGAAGGTGGTGATCGCGCGCTACGGGCGCAGCTTCCGCGGAATCAAGGCGCGCGAGGCGGAGAAGCGCGGCGCGCTGGCGCTGCTGATGTACTCGGATCCGCAGGATGACGGCTACGTGCGCGGCGACGTGTATCCCGAAGGGCCGTACCGCAACGACCGCGGCGTGCAACGCGGCAGCGTGATGAACGGCGCAGGCGATCCGACGACGCCGGGCTACGCCTCCAAGCCCGGGGTGCCGCGCCGCGCGATCGATTCATTGCCGGTGCCGCGCATTCCGGTGCTGCCGCTGTCCTACGGCAATGCCATCGAGCTGCTGCGCGACGTGCGCGGCCGCGACATTCCGGCCACCTGGCAAGGCGGGCTGCCGTTCCGCTACCACGTGGGCCCCGGCCCGGTCGTGGCCCGCGTGCGCGTGTTCAGCGATTCGGCGACGGCGGCCTACAAGCCCATCTGGAACACCTATGGCATCATCCGCGGCACGGAGTTTCCCGACGAGCTGGTGATCATCGGCGCGCATCGCGATGCCTGGAGCCCCGGCGCCGTGGACAACGTGAGCGGCACGGTGAGCGTGATCGAGGCGGCGCGCGCGGTGGCGGCGCAGATGCGCGCGGGCTGGCGGCCGAAGCGCACGCTGGTGTTCGCCACCTGGGATGCGGAAGAGTGGGGATTGGTCGGCTCCACCGAATACGTCGAGGACGATTCGCTGCGCCTGATGCGCGGCGCGGTGGCCTATCTCAACCAAGACGTCTCGGCCAGCGGTCCGTCGTTCGGCGGTGGCGGCAGCCCGAGTCTCCGCGGGTTGCTGCGCGACGTGGCGAAGAGCGTGCCGGACCCCAGTGGCGCCGGTAGCGTCTACGACGTGTGGCGCGCGCGCGTGCGTCCGGCCGAGGGCGACGAGCCCGCGATGGGCGATCCGGGCGGCGGCAGCGACTTCGCCGGCTTCTACAATCACTTGGGCATTCCGCACAGCGACTGGGGCTTCGGCGGCGGCAACGGGATCTATCACTCGAACTACGACTCCTACTCGTTTATGGAGCGCTTCGGGGATCCGGGCTATCGCTATCACGCGGCCGCGGCGCGCATCGGCACGGTGATGATGATGCGCCTCGCGAGCGCCGAGGTGCTCCCGTACGACTACGCGGAGTTCGCGCGGACGATGCGGCGCTATCTCGCGCCGGTGGACCGCGCACTGCAGCAGCGCGGTTGGCGCGGCTCGTCGGCGCCGCTCGCGGCGGCGATCGACCGGATGGAACGCGCGGCGACGGCCTTCAACGCGACGCGCGATTCGGCGCTCGCGGCGGGCGTTCCGCGCGCGCGGCAGGCGACCACGAACGCCGCGCTGCGCGAGGTCGAGCGTGCGATGACGCGGCCGGAGGGCTTGCGCTCGCGGCCGTGGTATAGGAATCTCATATATGTCGCCGACGTCGATAACGGCTACGGCACGATGGTGTTCCCTTCGGTGAACGAAGCGATTCGCTATGGCACCGAGGCGTTGTACGCGGCGGAGTTGCAGGATCTCGTCGGGCGCTTCGATGCCGCGACGGCCGCGATCGATCGGGCGGCGCGCAGCTTGCGCGGGCAGTAAGGCAAGCGCGCAGGCGCGTCCGCCGGCGGGGGTGGTTCCGGGACCACTCCCGCGTTGGCGAGGGGGCATCGTCGTTCGACGATGCCCCCTCGCGTATTATTCAGCCGATGGCACTCTCGACTGACGAACGCGCGCGCTATGCGCGGCATCTCAGCTTGCCGCAGGTCGGGGCCGCGGGGCAGGAGCGCCTGCGTGCGGCATCGGTCTTGATCGTGGGGCTCGGCGGGCTCGGCTCGCCGGCCGCGCTGTATCTCGCGGCGGCCGGCGTGGGCCGCATCGGCCTGCTCGACCACGACCAAGTCGCCGTGCACAACCTGCAGCGCCAGATCCTGCACGACACCGCCGCGATCGGCCGCGCCAAGACCGACTCGGCGCGCGCGCGGCTCGAAGCGCTGAATCCCGACGTGCGCCTCGATACCTGGAACCTCGCGCTCACGCGCGACAACGCCCGCGGCATCGTCGCGGACTACGACGTGGTGCTCGACGGCACCGACACGTTCACGACGCGCTACTTGCTCAACGACGCCTGTGTGCTCGAGGGCAAGCCGCTGGTGCACGCCAGCGTGCATCGCTTCGAGGGGCAGCTCTCGGTGTTCGCGACGGCCGAGGGCCCCTGCTACCGCTGCCTGCATCCGGAGCCGCCGCCGGCGGGCAGCGTGCCGAGCTGCGCCGAGGGCGGCGTACTCGGCGTGCTGCCCGGCCTGCTCGGCACGCTGCAGGCCACGGAAACGCTCAAGCTGCTGCTCGGCATCGGCGAGCCCTTGGTGGGGCGATTGCTCGCGATCGACGCGCTCACGATGCGCACGCAGCAGATGCAGTTCGCGCGCGATCCGCACTGCGCGTGGTGTGCGGCGCGCACAGCGACGGCGCTGCTGGACGACTACGCCGCCTTCTGTGGCGAGGCGCCGGCGCCGCTCGCGCCCGGGCAGCGCGACATCGCGCCGCAGGACGCCGCGCAGCGGCTCGCGCGCGGCGAGCTCTACGTGCTCGACGTGCGCGAGGACTGGGAGGTCGACACGGTCGCCGTGCCGGGCGCGATGCACGTGGCGATGGGGCTGATTCCCGCGCAGCAGGCCCTGCTCCCGCGCGACAAGCCGATCGCCGTGCTCTGCCATCACGGAATGCGCTCGGCGATGGTCGCCGACTATCTGCGTTCGGCTGGACACACGCAGGTGCTGAACGTGACCGGCGGTATCGATCGCTGGAGCGTGGAGGCGGACCCCAGCTTGCCGCGGTACTGAGGTGCAGGCGCTGCTCGCGAGCGCGCTCGCGCTGGTGGCGCTGCTGTGGGCGCAGCGGACCTGGCGTGGCGTCCGCCGCGCGCAGCGGTTTCGCCGGCGCTTCCCGGCGTCGCCCGATGGCATCGTGATCGGCGCGGAGCCGCGGCACTATGCCGGCGACGGTCGGCGCGCGCTGCTGCTGCTGCACGGCTACAACGATTCTCCCGCGTCGCTCGACGACGTCGCGCGCGCGATCCACGCATCGGGGTGGACGGTGCGATTGCCGCTGCTGCCGGGGCACGGACGCTCGCTTGAGGCTTGGGACGCCTGGACCGGCGCGGAGGCGGTGGAGTTCGTGCGCGCGGAGTACGCGGCGCTGCGGACCACGCATCCGGTCGTGGTGGTCGGCGGCCTGTCGATGGGCGGCGCCTTGGCGGCCTGGCTGGCGGCGGAAGCCGACGCCGACGGCGTGCTGTTGTTTGCCCCGATGCTGTTCGTGCCGCGGCCGATGCAGGTGGCGGTGAGCACGGCGCGCGTGTGGACCTTGGTGACGCGGCACGTGAGCGGCGGTGGCGCACGATCTATCCAGGACCCCGCGGCCCAGCGCCGCAGCATCAGCTACGGTTGCTCGACACGACGCTCGTTGGAGGCACTGCAGTACGTGGCGGAAGGCGCGATTCCCCGGCTGGGCTTCGTGAAGGCGCCCACGCTGGTGTGTCAGTCGCGCGAGGACAACCGGCTGCCCGAGGACCAGAGCCGGCGCGCCTTCGCGCGGCTCGGCGCCGCGGATAAGACGATCCACTGGGTGAGCGGCGCCGGGCACGTGCTCACGATGGACTATGGCTGGAAGCAGCTCGCGGCGACGGCCACGGAATGGTTGGCCGCGCGTTGGCCGGCGACCGGCCCGATGCCGCGCCACCTTGACTAGATTTCGGGAGCCTTTCCCGATTCGCTGGAGTCATCGATGGCTGATATCACCTGCGCGCGCTGCGGCGCGACGAAGCCAGGATTCGAACGCGCCCCGTTCCCGGGCGCGATCGGCGCGCGCGTGCTCGAGGGCATCTGCCCGGACTGCTGGGGCCTCTGGCTCAAGCAGCAGACGATGTTGATCAACCACTACGGCCTGAACGTGATGGATCCGCAGGCGCGGCAGTTCCTGACGCGCAATATGGAAGCCTTCCTGTTCAAGACCGGCCAGCAGGACGACGTGGACACGTCGAAGCAAGGGACGATCGCGCACTGAGTCGCGGCGGCGGCGGTTGACTTTAGTGTCAATCTGCTACTAATTACGCGGGATATGGCTGCCGCTCCGTCCCCCTCGGTCGCGCTGCTGTGCTGCGCGTGGCGCGATGGCGGGTTGGCCGCGCTGCTGCCGGCGCAGGGCGGTCGCGATGCGCTTCTGCAGGCGCCGCTGCCGTCCACGCAGACGCCCGATGCCGTAGTGGAGGCCCTGGCGCGGCGGAGCATCGGGCGGCTCCCGACCTGGCGCTCGCAGGTCGCGGCACTGCGCGACGGCTCGGCGCTCACGGTGCTCTATGTGGCCGTGCTGCCGCCCGAGACGGACGCGCCGGACGGGATGCGCTGGCAGTCGCTCGGGCGCGGGACCAGCTCGGCGGCAATGCGCGCCGCGCTCGCGCACCTGCGCGACCGCTTGGATCGCGAGCCCCTGGCGTTCCGGCTGCTCGGCAGCAGCTTCACGCTCAGCGACCTGCAGCAGGTCTACGAGCTACTGCTCGAGCGCCGCGTCCATAAGGCCAGCTTCCGCCGCGCCCTGATGGCGGCGCACCTGGTGGAGCCGACGGACCAATGGCGGTCTGAGGGCCGCGGCCGCCCGGCGCAGCTGTTCCGCTACGCGCCGCGCCGCCGCCGGGGGGCCCCGCGGGCCGTCCGATTCGACCTCTTGGGCTGATACGGTACCGATTGCGACACGATGGTGACGTGACGGCGCCTTGCCTCCGGAACCTTTTAGTTGCAAAGTGTACTTAACGGCTAAAGGAGGACACGTGCTCGGTTACCTCGATGCCCTGATTGCCGCATTGTCCGTCCGGGACGGCGCCGAAGTCGGTCGCCTGCTCGAGCATCCCCTGTCGCGCCTGCTGCCCCCGGACGTGCGCGACGAAGCTGGCGCCTTCCGCGCCGGCACGCGCGATGCCCTCGCCGCGCCGCTGCGCGCGATGCAGCTACGGCATCTCACCGCGGAGTTGCTGCGCGACGCGCCCAGCGCCGATCAACCCGAACCCGCGGATCGCGCTGATCGTGCGGAGACGTCGCGGCCCAGCCTGCCACCGCTCACGCGCACGCGGCGCACGACGCGCGCCCAGCAAATCGAGCTGCCGCTCTCGGCCTGAGCGAATCACGAACGCGAGAAAACGACGGCGCCCCCGACTGTGTCAGTCGGGGGCGCCGTCGTCTTGCTGCTGCTGCGCGGGCCTTAGGCCTTCTGGACGTTGGCCGCCTGCGGGCCCTTCTGGCCGTCGACGATCTCGAACTCGACCTTGTCGCCTTCGGCCAGGGACTTGAAGCCAGAACCCTGGATCGCGCTGAAGTGCACGAACACATCGGGGCCGCCTTCGCGCTGGATGAAGCCGAAGCCCTTTGCGTCGTTGAACCACTTCACGGTGCCGGTGATGCGAGCCATCTCGGACGTACTCCTGTGGGGTGAGTGGGGGCTGATCAGGCTGCGCCGGCGATGTACCGTGCGACACGCCCACAACCGATACACTTCAACGTGACGTGTGATCTCGGCGGCGGCGGCGCATCACCCGGCTCCCGCTCAATGGACCCGGAGCAGGAGGGGCAGCTGAGCGGATCGCCATTGCGATCGCTCGCGATCAAGTGGAGGGCCTGCGCGGGGTTGTACGAGTTGGGTCGTGGCTTCCGCATTTGGTCTCCAAAATGTTTGCTCGGACGGACTGGCCGGGGGGCGAGTGCGTCGTTGCTGTTACATAACAACCTAATGCGCCAAGGCGTAAATCCAAGTGGCACAACAGGTTGCGGTAACAATTTTGTGACGGACTGGAGAGTCCAAATCGGGGGCCGCGCCTAACTGCTTATCACATCGTGAGTTCCGGCAGCCGGCCTAGGCCGCGAGTCCTAACGACTCGCGGCCACAATTCCGGACCGAGTGCTAACGGTCAGGAGTCGCCGCGGCGGCCGGAGCCGGTGCGCAACCCTCGCGCTTCCGCGTGTCGGCAACGGAAAGGATGCGCCAGGCGCCCGCTTGCTTCGCAAGCACGAACGCATCGACGCCGCAATGCGAGAAGCGTTCACCCGCGAAGAACCAATACTCCACCCACACCGACGCGAGATCGCCGCTCACCTGCACGACCGGTGTGCCGAGTCGCTCGTCGAGCACGAGGCCTGCGGGCGCGCTCGCGACGGAGCCGATCCAGGCATCGATGGCATCGTTGCGCACGCCGTTGGCGCTCACCGACTGCAAGGAAGCGCCGTTCACGAACGCGGCGCGCATCGAGGCCGTGTCGCGCGAGCGCATTCCGTCGAAGAGCTTCGTGATGACCGCATAGGCTGCGGCTTGATCCGCCGAGAGGGCCGTCGAATGCCCGGCGTTGTGCGACGCGCCGTGCGACGCGCCGTGCGACGACGCCTGCGACGATCCCTGAGCGGAGAGCGCGCCGGGCAGCAGCAGCGCGAGAGCGATGACGAGTCGGCGCATCAGAAGCTCACCTTGGGCGCTTCACGGTTGGCGGCGTTCGTGACCTCGAAGTACTCACGCGACTTCGCGCCGGTGACTTTCGCGGTCAGCACGGCCGGGAAGCGGCGGATGTACGCGTTGTAGTCGCGCACGGCGTTGTTGTAGTCGGTGCGCGAGACGGCGATGCGATTCTCCGTGCCCGTGAGCTCGTCCTGCAAGCGCAGGAAGTTCTGGTCGCTCTTGAGCTGCGGATAGTTCTCGGAGATCGCGAGCAGGCGGCCCAGCGCACCGGTGAGCTCTTGGTTGGCATTCGCCATCTCGCCGATGTTGCCGCCGCTGCGGGCGCCGAGCAGCGCCGAGCGCGCCTGGGCGACCTCGGTGAAGATCCGCTCTTCCTGCGCGGCGTAGCCCTTCACGGTCTCGACAAGGTTCGGCACGAGATCGGCGCGACGCTGCAGCTGCACTTCGATCTGCTGGCGCGCGGCAGCCGCGGTCTCATCCATCGTCTGGATGGTGTTGTAGCCGCAGGCGGAGAGGAACAGCGCCAGCACGGGGGCAAACCACTTGGCCTTCATCTATTGGACTCCAGGTGAGAAGACAGTACGCTGATAATACGGCGTCAGGCGCCGGCAGTGTCAGTCGACGGCCGGCGCGTCGGGATGCCACATCGCATCCACGTGGGCGACGAGCGCCTTGAGCAGGCGATGCACGCCATCGAGCACCTCGGCGGCGCGGGTGGGCGGGATCGAGCGCTCGCCTCGCGCGTGCGCCACGACCTCGGCCATCGCCGCCGTGTCGAGCCCGGCGAGCGGGCCCGCGGCGGCGAGCACCGCTGCCGCGTCGGCCGGCACCTCACGGCCGTGCACGCGCAGCAACGACCGCAGCAGCGCGACGACGCTGCCCTTGGCGGCGACGAGCAGGTCGAGCGTGCGCAGCGGATCGTGCCCGACGGCGAGCACGCCGCGGCGCAGGTGCAGCAGCGCGCCCATCGCTTCGTACTCGAGCTGCCGGCGCACATCCTCGGTGGCGACGAGCGGCAGCGCCGGCAACGCGCCGTGCAGCACGCGGTGCCGCGCGTTGATGTCGGCGTGCTCCATCGCGAACACGTCGCGGCTCGAGCGCCACTCGGCTTCCGTGAGGATGAGCGGCGCGCGATGCCCGGCGTCGGCCCACTGCCGCACGGGGGCGGCGGCGGCGCGCAAGGCATCGCCGCGCAGCGCGCGCAGGATCACGAGCACGTTGTAGTCCGTGCCCTTCTCCTGCGCGCTCGCGGAGGCGGCGCTGCCGTAGAGGACGATGGCCGTGCAATCCGCGCCGAAGGCGGAGGCCAGGGCCGTCGAGAATTGGTCGATCGTCATCGCAGTCTCCTAGAACCTGCCGCCGGAGCCGCCGCCGGAAAATCCGCCGCCGCCTCCAAAGCCGCCAAAGCCGCCGCCACCGAAGCCCCCGCCGCCAAACCCACCACCGCCGAATCCCCCGCCCATCGGGAAGGGCAGGATCATCGGGCCACCGCGCCGCCGCCGTCCGCCGCGACCACCACCCCCGCCCGAGTTCAGCAGCGAGAAGAGCAGCATAATCGCGATGATGATGACGATGGGCGGGATGCGGAACTCGCGCGGCCGTTGACGTGGCACGAGCGTGGAGTCGAGCGCGAAGTTGAACTCGGTCGAATAGCGCTGCGCCAATCGCGCGGTGATCAGCGCGAGGCCCTCGCCGTAGTTGCCCTGCGCGAGCAGCGGCGTGGCCTCGCGGCGGATGTCGCCGGCGATGCCGTCGGTGATGAAGCCTTCGGCGCCTTGGCCCACGCTGATGGCGATCTGCCCGCTGCCGTCGCTGCTCGTCTCCTTGGGGATGAGCAGCACGACGACGCCGGCGTTGCGCGCGCGGTCGCCGATGTTGGCGCGTGCGCCGACGCCCCAGGCGCGGCCGATCTCGAGGGCGACGTCGAGGGCCTCACGGCCGCCGATGTCGCGCAGCGTGACGACGGCGATCTCGCCCTGCGAGCCGGCCTGCACGATCTCGATGAGGCGCGTCATCCGCGCCTCGACCTCCGGCGCGATCACGCTGGCTTGGTCGGTGACGAAGCCCGTGGGCCGTGCGGGAAACAGCGCCTCCTGCGCGCCGGCGCTGACGAGCGCGGCAGGCAGGAGGTAGAGCCCTGCGAGGAGGTGGCGATTCACATTCACTACTACGCGGAGAGCACGGGAAGGTTGCGGATCTTCTCCTGCCATTCCTTGGGGCCGCTCTCGTGCACGTTGTGGCCGGCCGCGTCCACAGCGACGGTCACCGGCATCTCCTCGACCTCGAACTCGTAGATCGCTTCCATCCCAAGGTCTTCGAAGGCGACGACGCGCGAGGAGCGGATCGCCTTGGAGACGAGATAGGCCGCGCCGCCGACCGCCATCAAGTAGGCCGCCTTGTGCTTGCGGATGGCTTCGAGGCCCGTGGGCCCGCGCTCAGCCTTGCCGATCATCGCGATGAGGCCGGTCTTCTCGAGCATCATCTCGGTGAACTTGTCCATTCGCGTCGCGGTGGTCGGGCCCGCGGGGCCGACGGCTTCGTCGCGCACGGGATCCACCGGACCCACGTAGTAGATGACGCGGTTGGTGAAGTCCACGCCGTCGGGCAGCGTCTCGCCCTTGGCGAAGAGATCGGCGATGCGCTTGTGCGCGGCGTCGCGGCCGGTGAGCAGCTTGCCGTTGAGCAGCAGGCGATCGCCGGCCTTCCAGGATGCGACGACTTCCGGCGTGAGCGTGTCGAGATCGACGCGCTTCGCGTTGACGTCTGGCATCCAGGTGACGTTCGGCCAGTCGGCGAGCGAGGGCAGGGGCAGTTTGGCGACGCCCGAGCCGTCGAGATGGAAATGCGCGTGCCGCGTGGCGGCGCAGTTGGGGATCATCGCGATGGGCTTCGAGGCGGCGTGCGTCGGGAAGTCGAAGATCTTCACGTCGAGCACGGTGGAGAGGCCACCCAAGCCCTGCGCGCCGATGCCCAAGGCGTTGATCTTGTCGTGGAGCTCGATGCGCAGCTCCTCGAGCTTGTTCTGCGGGCCGCGCTGCTTGAGCTGGGCCATATCGATGGGCTCCATCAGCGACTCTTTCGCCATCAGCATCGCCTTCTCCGCGGAACCACCGATGCCGATGCCGAGCATCCCCGGCGGGCACCAGCCGGCGCCCATCGTCGGGACGGTCTTCATCACCCAGTCCACGATGGAATCCGACGGGTTGAGCATCGCGAACTTCGACTTGTTCTCGGAGCCACCGCCCTTGGCGGCGAGCTTCACCTCCACGTGATGCCCCGGCACGACTTCGTAGTGTACGACGGCCGGCGTGTTGTCGCGCGTGTTCTTGCGCGAGAAGGCCGGGTCGCTGACGATGGACGCGCGCAGCGTGTTGTCGGGGTGGAGATAGGCGCGGCGCACGCCTTCGTTGACCATCTCCTGGATGGAGAGCTTGGCGTCCCAGCGGACGTCCATCCCGATCTTGAGGAAGACCACGACGATGCCGGTGTCCTGGCAGATCGGGCGATGGCCTTCGGCGCACATCCGCGAGTTGGTGAGGATCTGCGCGATGGCGTCCTTGGCGGCCGGTGACTGCTCGAGTTCGTAGGCCTCGGCGAGGGCGCGGATGTAGTCCAGCGGGTGGTAATAGCTGATGTACTGGAGCGCGTCGGCGATGGACTGGATGAAGTCGTCTTGGCGGATCGTCGTGGTCATACAAGCAATCTAAAGCCTTTGGGCGGCGGAGGTTCTGCAAACCCTAGCGAATGAATCGGATATCGGTTAGCGTGAGAAGGCTTCTCTTGAGAACCATTCTCATCTCAACTTTCTCGACCCGTTCGCCCGTGCGCCGCATCATCCGCAACGTCTTCTTCTGGACTCACCTGAGCATCGGCCTTCTCGCCGGTGGGTTGATCCTCCTGATGAGCATCACTGGCGTGATGCTCGGCTTCGAACGCCAGATGATCGCCTGGATCGACGGTGCGCCGCGCGTCGAGGCCAACGCCGGACCTGCGCTGCCGCTGGACACGCTGATCCAGCGTGTCGGCGTGGACCGCGCGGACGTGGCGAGCGTGCTGGTGAAGCGCGATGCGACGCAGCCAGTCACGATCCGCCTGCGCGAACGCGGCGCCGCGCCGATTCTCGCACATCCAGCCACGGGTGCGGTGCTCAAGGCCTCCGGCGACGGTTCAGGTCAGCGCTTCTTCTCCGCGCTGCGACGCTGGCATCGCTGGGTGGGCGTGCAGAGCACGGAGCTTCGCGCTCAAATGAAGGTGGTTGCCGGCACCGCCAACCTGGTCTTCCTCGCGTTGGTGCTCTCGGGCCTCTACCTGTGGTGGCCGCGGCATTGGACCTTTGCGCGCCTGCGTGCGACGACGCTTCCGCAGTGGCATCGGGCCGGCAAGGCGCGCGACTTCAACTGGCACAACTCGCTGGGCTTCTGGTTCGCGGTGCCGCTCGCGCTGATCGTCGCGACGGCCGCGTTCATCTCGTTCCGCTGGCCGGGACAGTATCTCGATCTCGCGCTGGGGTCGGCCGAAGAGCGCGCGGCGGCGCGCACGGCGATCGCTGACGCGCGTGCTGCACGCTCCGAGACCGCGACGCCCGCCGCTGCCAGTGCTTCGGTATCGGCACCCCGCAGCGAGGTTGCTTCTTCAGCCAGCAGCGGCGCACAGCGCGAGGAACCCGCGCCGTCAGTCGTGCGCGAGAACGACGCGCCGCTCGCGCAGTACGTGGCGATCGCCATCGCAGAGCGCCCCGACTGGGCGCAGCTCACGATCACGATGCCCGATGCCAAGGCCAGCGAGACGCGAGTCGCGGTCGCCGAGGGCAACACGTATCGCCCGGACCTGCGCTGGACGCTGGAGCTGGATCGCGCGACGGCGAGCGTCGCGAGCGCCTCGGGTTACGACGACCTGAGCCCCTCGCGCAAGATCCGCGCGTGGACGCGCTTCGGGCATACGGGCGAGGTGTTCGGCATCCCGGGGCAGATCCTCGCGACCATTGCGAGCGCCGTCGGCGTGCTGCTCGTGTGGACGGGCTTCGCGCTGGCCTGGCGCCGCTTGCTCAGTTGGCTGAAGGCGCGGCGGCGCTCAGTCCCAGCGGTGGCTGCGCTTCCAGACCCGACGCTCGAGTCGCCAACTGCGCTTCGCTGAGAACTCGAGGTCCGCGCTGGGAAACAGCTCCGAATCCTCGATGGCCTCGTTGAAGTCGTTGGCCTTGGCCGAGGTGTTGTCGGCGAAGTGCAGGATCTCGGCTTCGAGCGTCATCGGGCGCACGGCGGCGCCGAACTCGGGAATGCCGTGATGCGACTGGATGAAGTGATGCAGTTCCAGGCGCTGCTCTTCGCTGAGCTTCGGAGCGGTGGGCTTCGCGAGGCGCTCTTCGAGCATCAACGAGCCGAGCACGATGTGCTGCAGCAGCATGCCGGCGCGGGTGTAGTCGAAGCCGGCGAGATCCACCCGGTAAGCCTGCGTCTTGCCGATGTCGTGCAGCAGCGCGCCGGCGGTGACCAGCGTGACGTTGCCGCCCATCGTCTTGGCCGACGCGCGGGCGATCTCCGCGACCTCACACGAATGCAGCAAGAGCCCGCCGACCACGGCGTGATGCCCGCGCGTCGCGCCCGGCGTGCGCGCGAACTCGGCGCGGAACGCCTCGTCGGCAAAGAAAAGATCCACCGCGCGACGCAGCGGTCCGCGCATCTCGGCGCGCCAGGCATCGACCTTGGCCCAGAGTTCCTGCTCGGGCTGGCGGATGCGGGGGAGGAACTGCTCGATGTCCGCGGCGCCCATCGGCACGACGCGCGGCGGCGCGGTGAGCTTGAGCTGGCGGCGGCCGGCGTAGTCCTCGACGATGCCGATCACCTGCACGACCTGGCCGGGACGCACGCCCTGCACCTGCGGCACCATCTCCTTCCACACGTTGGCGGAGATGCTGCCGCTGGCGTTGCCGAGCTTGAGGACGATGAAGTCGTCGCCGTTCTTGGTCTTCTTGTCGTCGCGTTCGCGCACGAGGAGCTCGTGCTGCACGCGGTCGTTGACGGCGAGCTTGGTGAAGTCGAGGGCGGCCATTCAGGAAGCGTACACGATATCGCCGTCCTCGGCGATACCAATTTCTTCCCGATGCTCACACACCCCGCAGATCTTGTTGGCCACCCAGACGGCGCCGAGTTCCTCGGTGATGGCTTTCGGCGCCGGCTTCACGGTGAGGCGGCGGTAGGTGTATTCCTTGCAGTGGGAGCAGGCGTGCGCCTTGGCGATGCGCTCCGCCTTCTCCTTGGTGAGCTTGGGCACGTGGGCGTTACGGGACGAGGGGACCGCTGCCGAGCGCACCGCTGGGGCGCGGCGCCTGCGGCTCGGAAGAGCTGCCACCGGCCTTGAGCAACTCCTTGATGCCGCCGATTGCGCCGAGCACGCCGGTGGCCTCGCTGGGCAGGAAGACCGTGGTGCCCTTGCCCTGCGCGAGCGCGGGCAGCGCTTCGAGGTACTTGAGGCCGAGCAGATAGGTCGCGGCTTCGCCTGGCGGCAGCGCCGCGGCGATGCGACGCACGGCTTCGGCTTCGGCGTCGGCCATGGCGAGGCGCGCCTCGGCCAAGCCCTGCGCGCGCAGGATGGCGGCTTCCTTCTCGCCCTCGGCC
>VFQM010001097.1_pt1 | contig 25358 bp, 19 predicted proteins | sample 3512391 | NCBI WGS metagenome assembly VFQM01 (sample SAMN10412369, study PRJNA504923) | tailings metagenome | isolation source: Replicate 1 from Balatoc abandoned mine | place: Philippines | reverse complement strand
TCGCCGGCGGCTTCCGCATCGCCAACCAGTTGGGCGTGGCGCTGATCGCGCTGGCGCAGACGATCTCCAAGGCGATCCTGCCCGAGCTGGTGCAATCGCGCGATTCCGCGGTCGAGATCGCCCGCCGCATGGCCAATATCGCCGCCATGGCCGGGGTTACCGCGGTGGTCAGCGCGATCCTGTTCGGCCGCCCCGGCATCGCCCTGATCGCCGGGCCGGAATTCACCGGCTTCTACTGGGCGATGATCATCCTCAGCATCGCAGGCGCGGTCGAGCTGGTCGGGGCGAGCCTTGAAAGCCTGCTGATCTCCGCCGGCAAGGCCCATGTTGCCTTCCTCGTGCGGCTGTTCCCGACAATCCTCGCGCTGCTGATGCTGGAGATGGCGATCGACTGGAAGGGCGCGCAGGGGGCAGGCTTCGCGGTGCTCGGGTCGAGCGTGCTGGCAGTGGTCGGCTTCTATCTGGCGATCGTGAACCTCAAGCAGTTCCGGCTGGTGGTCGACGAGCCGGAAAGCGAAGGGGCGGACCAGCGGCCCGCCCCCAAGTAGTTTGTTTGCATGCCACCTTGCGGTGGTGCAGCCCCCCGCCCCACCTCCCCGCCCGGCCACCAATAGTGCCACTATCTTATGGTGGCCGGGCGGGGAGGTGGGGCGGGAGGTCTGCGGTTCGCGCTAGCGAACCTTAAGACTCATAAGCCAGCTTCGGCTTCCTTGCCGCGCCGGTCTCGTCGAGGCGGCGGCGGGGGGAGTAGTAGGGCGCCTGCTTGAGCGCCTCGTCACCTTCCAGCGCCCGTTCGACCACGCCGCGGAAGGCGGTGATGAACTGGTCGATCGCGGCCTTGCTCTCGGTCTCGGTCGGCTCGACCAGCATCGCGCCGTGGACCACCAGCGGGAAATAGACCGTCATCGGGTGATAGCCCTCGTCGATCAGCCCCTTGGCCACATCGAGCGTCGAGAGCCCGTTGGTGAAGTCCTTGTCGCCGAACAGGGCCTCGTGCATGCACGGACCGCTGGCGCCGAAGGGCGCGTGGAGGATGTCCTCCATCGAGCGCAGGATGTAGTTGGCGTTGAGCACCGCGTCTTCGGCGACCTGCTTCAACCCGTCCGCGCCGTGGCTGAGGATATAGGTCAGTGCGCGGGTGAACATGCCCATCTGCCCGTGGAAGGCGGTCATGCGGCCAAAGCTCGGCCCGCGTTCCTCGCTGTTCTCCTCCTCGACGAGATAGAAGCTGCCGTCGTCCGCGTTCTGGCGGATGAAGGGCAGCGGCGCGAAGGGCGCGAGCGCCTCCGACAGCACCACCGGCCCCGAGCCCGGCCCGCCGCCGCCATGCGGGGTCGAGAAGGTCTTGTGCAGGTTGATGTGCATCGCATCGACCCCGAGATCGCCCGGGCGCACCTTGCCGACGATGGCGTTGAAGTTGGCCCCGTCGCAATAGACATAGCCGCCCGCCGCATGGACCGCATCGGCGATCTCGCGGAAGTCCTTCTCGAACAACCCGCAAGTGTTGGGGTTGGTGATCATCACGCCCGCAACGTCCGGCCCGAGGCGGGCCTTCAGCGCGGCGACATCGACGCGGCCTTCCGGCGTCGCGGGGATGTCCTCGACGCGGTAGCCGGCGAAGGCGGCGGTGGCGGGGTTGGTGCCGTGGGCGCTTTCGGGCACCAGCACCACCTCGCGCGCGTCACCGCGCGCTTCGTGCGCGGCGCGGATCGCGAGGATGCCGCACAGCTCGCCATGCGCGCCGGCCTTGGGGCTCATCGCGACAGCGGGCATCCCCGTCAGCTTGCACAGCCAATGGCCGAGCTGGTGGACCACCTCCAGCGCGCCCTGCACCGAGGATTGCGGCGCGAGCGGGTGGATGTCGGCAAAGCCCGGCAGCCGCGCCATCTTCTCGTTGAGGCGCGGATTGTGCTTCATGGTGCACGAGCCGAGCGGGAAGAAGCCGAGGTCGATCCCGTAGTTCTGGCGGCTGAGGCGGGTGTAGTGGCGCACCGTCTCCGGCTCGGTCAGGCCGACAAGGCCGATCGCTTCCGAACGGGCAAGACCGCCGAGACGGGTCGGCGCATTGGCGTCCACCTCGGGAAGATCGACACCGGTCACATCCGCGCGGCCGATCTCGAACAGCAGCGGCTCTTCAAGCATCAGCCCGCGATTGCCGGTCGAAGTGACGGGGCCGCCGATAAAGCCGCTTTCGGCGACCTGCATCTCGGGCTTCCAGCCGCTCTTGTTGGGGGCGTTCATCACACGGACTCCTTGATGCTGGCCTCAAGCTCCTGGGCGAGCCGTTCGATATCTTCTTCGGTGGTGGTCTCGGTCACAGCGACGAGCAGCGCGTGCTCGAGCGCCTCGACACCCGGATAGAGCCGCCCGAGCGACACCCCGCCGAGCACGCCGCGATCGGCGAGGTCACGGATGATCTCGCGCGCGGGCTTGCCGCCGAGCATCACGGTGAACTCGTTGAAGAAGGCATTGTTGAGCACCTCGACGCCCGGCACCTTGGCAAGGCGGTCGGCGGCGAGGCAGGCGAGGCGGTGGTTCTCGGCTGCAAGCTGGCGCAAGCCGGTCTCGCCCAGCAGCGTCATGTGCACGGTGAAGGCCAGCGCGCACAGGCCCGAATTGGTGCAGATGTTGCTGGTCGCCTTCTCGCGGCGGATGTGCTGCTCGCGGGTCGAGAGCGTCAGCACGAAGCCGCGCTTGCCCTCGGCATCGGTCGTCTCGCCGCACAGGCGGCCCGGCATCTGGCGGACGTGCTTGGGATCGCGCACCGCAAACAGCCCGAGGTAAGGCCCGCCGAATTGCAGGCCGACGCCCAATGACTGGCCCTCGCCCACAACGATGTCCGCGCCCATTTCGCCCGGCGACCGACACGCACCCAGCGCCACCGGTTCGGTGTTCACCACGATCAGCAGCGCGCCCTTGGCATGTGCGGCTTCGGCGACGGGCGTCAGGTCACTGATGCGCCCGAGGATGTCGGGATATTGCACCACGACGCAGGCGGTGCCCTCGTCGATCCGGGCGATCAGGCCGTCGAGATCGGGCTCGGCAGTGATCGCGGGGAGCGCATCGGCGATCTCGTCACCGGTGAAGTGCGCCATGGTCTTCACCACCTGCGCGTAATGCGGGTGCAGCGCGCCCGAGAGCACGGCGCGCTTGCGCTTGGTGACGCGGGTCGCCATCGCCACCGCCTCCCAGCACGCGGTCGAGCCGTCATAGAGCGAGGCATTGGCCACCGCGCAGCCATAGAGCCGCGCAACCTGCGTCTGGAACTCGAACAGCATCTGGAGCGTGCCCTGCGCGATTTCCGGCTGGTAGGGCGTGTAGGCGGTCAGGAACTCGCCGCGCTGGATGATGGTGTCGACGCTGGCGGGGACGTGGTGCCGGTAAGCCCCTGCCCCGAGGAAGAACGGCACTTCGCCCGCCACCAGATTCTTCGCCGCCAGCGCCTTCATGTGGCGTTCGACCGCCATCTCGCTGGCGTGCATCGGCAGACCCTTGATCGGGCCGTCGAGCCGGGCGACTTCGGGAACGTCGACGAACAGGTCATCGACCGTGGCGGCGCCGATTTTCGCCAGCATGGCCTGCCGGTCGGTGTCGGTGAGAGGAAGGTAGCGCATCGGTCTTCAGCCTCGGGTGGAGAGGTTGGAAAGGAGGTGTCAGAGGCCTTCGAGGAAAGCCTTGTAGCCGTCTTCGTCCATCAGCCCGTCGAGTTCGCCCTCGTCGGCGATGGTCATCTTGAAGAACCAGCCGCCATCCTCGGGGGCCGAGTTGACCAGCGAGGGGTCTTCCTCGAGCGCCGAATTGGTCTCGGTGATCTCGCCGGTGATCGGGGCGTAGACGTCCGAGGCGGCCTTGACGGATTCGACCACGGCAGCATCCTTGCCCTGCTCGATCATCGCGCCGATTTCGGGCAGCTCGACAAAGACGATGTCGCCAAGCTGGCCCTGGGCATAGTCGGTGATGCCGACAGTGGCGATGTCGCCCTCGACATCGATCCATTCGTGTTCGTCAGTGTAGTAACGCATGGGTCAGTTCCCCCTGTAATAGCGGTGCGGGACAAAAGGTGTGGGCGAGACAGTGGCGGCGAGGCGCTTGCCCCGGACTTCCACCTCGATCTGGGTGCCGGCGGCGGCGTATTCGCTGGCGACATAGGCCATGGCGATGGGCGCGCCCAAGGTGGGCGAGAAACCGCCGGAGGTGACGACCCCGATCTTTGCGGAGCCGCTGAACACCTCGGCACCCTCCCGGGCAGGCAGGCGGCCCTCGATCCGCAGGCCGACCCACTTGCGGGCGGTGCCCTCGTTGATTTCGCGGATGATCCGGTCAGCGCCCGGAAAGCCGCCTTCCACGCGGCGGCGCTTGTTGATGCCGAAGGTGAGGCCGGCCTCGACCGGCGAGGTCTCGGGGGTCATGTCATGGCCGTAGAGCGGCAGGCCCGCCTCGAGCCGCAGCGAATCCCGCGCGCCGAGACCGATCGGCTTCACTTCCGGCTCGGCGCAGATGAGGTCGGCGACGGCGGCGGCGCTGTCGGCCGGCAGCGAGATCTCGAACCCGTCCTCGCCGGTATAGCCCGAACGGCTGATCCACGCATCGACGCCGCCCAGCTTGAACGCCGCGCCCTTCATGAAGGTCAGCGAGGCCAGCGGCGTCTCGCCGGTCACCAGCCGGTCCAGCGCGGCGAAGGCCTTCGGCCCCTGGAGCGCCAGCAGCGCGGTCTCGTCCATGTGGCTGATCGTGATTTCGTCGGGCAGATGCTCGCGCAAGGTGCCGATGTCGTCCCACTTGGTCGCGCCGTTGACGACGAGGTAGAAACCCTCGGACCAGCGCGTGACCATCAGGTCGTCCAGCACGCCGCCGTCCTCGTCGAGCAGCAGCGAATAGCGCGGGTTGCCATACTTGAGGGTCGACAAATCGATCGGCAGGACGGCTTCCAATGCCGCTTCGACACCCTCGCCGCTGATATAGAGCTGGCCCATGTGCGACACGTCGAACAGGCCCGCGCTCTCGCGGGTCCAGGTGTGCTCGGCGACGATGCCCTCATACTGGATCGGCATCTCGTAGCCCGCGAAAGGCACCATCCGCGCACCGCGTGCACGATGCCACGCATCCAGCGGCAGCGGCTCCAGCGGGATATCCTCGAGATGGTCGTCGGTGTCGTGGTCGGTCACTTGGGAATTCCCCGGCAGAATACGGCAGTCGGGCAGCGCAAGCGCGCCGCCGTATAACTGCCCCCTCTGTCGGGTGACCTGAGAGCTTCGGCAGGACCATCACACAGGATGGGCCGCCTCCCCTTCGGTGGCCGCAAGCCGAAGCCCGCAGCGCTTTCCAGAGTGTCACACAGCCGAGCGGTCCGGTGGCCTGAGAGTTTCCGGGGCGGTTGCTCCTTCGGCGCCTTTGCACCCGGTTGAGGGTGCATCGGGCTCTCCCGCTCGCCTGCCCGACCGAGAATCGCTTCCCGGGCGGAAGACACCTCCGCCCTGTCCGAAATGCTGCATCGCGTCAATCAGGGGAGCGACGCTTTGCCATGTGGAAAACCCGTTTGCGCCTCCGCGCGCGGCTGAATAGACAGGCTGGCGGGATGAACCTTACCGAAATCTATCTGATCGCCCTGACGATCATCTTCGCCGTGCCCTGGCTCGTGTGGCGCATTTTCCGCACGGATTACTGGGCGCCGCTGGTGGTGGTGCAGATCGTCGGCGGGATCCTGCTCGGCCCCGGCGTGCTGGGCGCGGCTTTCCCCGATTACTACGCCTTCGTGTTCCGGCCCGATGTGATCGTGGCGCTCAACGGCGTCGCGTGGTGGGCGGTCATGCTGTTCGTGTGGGTGGCGGGGCTCGAGCTCGACATCGTCACGACCTGGCGCAACCGCTCGGAAAGCGCGGTCACCGCCGGCTTCGCGCTTCTCGTGCCGATGCTGTTCGGCTGCATCGCGGCGGCCCTGCTGCTGTGGAGCGGTCCGGGCTGGGCGGGCGCGCGCGGAGCGACGTGGCAGATCGTGCTCGGCATCGGCATGGGCTGCGCGGTCACGGCGCTGCCGATCCTCGCGCTGCTGATGGAGAAGCTCGGCATCCTGCGCGAGCCGCTCGGCCAGCGTATCCTGCGCTATGCCAGCCTCGACGATGTCGCGATCTGGGGCGTCCTCGCGCTGATCCTGCTCGACTGGGAGCGGATCGGACGACAGGCGATCTTCCTCCTCGCCTTCGCGGTGGCCTCGGTGCTGATCCGCAAGCTCATGGCGCGCCTCGACGAGGCCGACCGCTGGTATGTGGGGCTGATCTGGCTCGCGATCGTCGGCCTCGGGGCGGACTGGTCGGGGCTGCACTACATGGTCGGCGCTTTCCTTGCGGGGGTGGTGCTGGACGCGAAGTGGTTCGGCCACGAGGCGATGGACCGCTTCCGCAACACCGTGCTGCTGACGGTGATGCCGGTGTTCTTCCTCTCGACCGGCCTCAGGACGCAGTGGGACGTGGGCGGTCTGGCGGTGTTCGGCGCGGCCGCGCTGCTGCTGTTTGCGGCGACCGCAGGCAAGATTGCCGGTATCTCGCTGGCCGGGCGCACACTCGGCTGGCCGCGCGGCGAGGCGGCGCTGATCGGCTGGCTGCTCCAGACCAAGGGATTGATCGAGATCATCTTCGCCAACGTGCTGCTCGACAAGGGCATCATCTCGAACGCGGCCTTCACCGCGCTGCTGCTGATGGCGGTGACGAGCACGATGCTGACGGTGCCGATGGTGACCCCGCTGCTCAGGAAGCTGGGCGAGCGGGTGAAGGCGGAGGCTTAGCAAAACTTCCGTTCGTGCCGGGCGTGTCGAAGCACTGCTCTTCCTGGGGCACTGCCGACCAAAGTGAAGAACAGCCGTTGAACCTCCGGTTCAGCTTCGCTTCCGACAGGCTCAGGGCGAACGGGATCAGGGCGTGGGCACCATCTCCAGCGCCCGCTTCATCAGCGCCTTCTCGCGGTCAGTGAAGTTCCCCGTGTCCTCGCCGCCCGGCGGGGGCGGGTTCTGGGTGGTGAAATAGACGAAGCCCTGCGTCGCGCGGCCGTCAAACCACAGGCCCGAGAGCAGGCCGTAAGCCTCGCCCGGGTGGCCGACCCACGGCCAGTCGGTGCCGAATAATGTGTCCTCGCAAGCCGAGCCCGGCATCTCGATCACTTGCAGGCCGAGGCCATAGTGGCAGAACATGGCGGTGCCGCCGGTCTCGCCCTTGAAGGCGGCAAGGGCGAAGCGTTCGAGCGTCTCGGGCTTGAGCAGCCCCGCCTCCTCCGCGGTCAGCAACGCCTGCCCGATCTTCGCCAGATCGACCATCCCGATCCGCACGCCCCCTTGGGGCGAGAAGATCGAGGCATTGGTGCCCGGCACGTAAGCGGCAAGGTCACAAGCCGCCCCTTCCGCGACGGGGATCGTGCAGGCGGGCGGCAGGTCTTGCGGCGCGTCGCGCAGCGCCTCGCCGGTGTCGGAGTAGAGCGTCACCGCCCGCGCCTCCATATCCGCCCCGCAGCCGATCCAGTTGAGGCAGGCCTTCACGCCCAAGGGCGCAAACACCAGCCGCTCTACGAGGCGATCATAGCGTTCGCCCGAGGCGGCCTCGAGCGCGGTGGCCACGAGCGGTGAGCCGAGATTGGCATATTGGAACGCCGCCTCGCCCGGCTTGCCTGTATCGCGCCACGCCGCAGTGTCGGCGAGCCTCGCCTCAAGGCTCTCGCCCAGCGGAATGACATAGCCCGCCTTGTCGGACAGCCCCGCCCGGTGCGAGAGCAGGTGCGCGAGCGTCACCGGCGCATCGGGGTGATAGGGCGAGCGCAGCTTCCACCCGAGATAGTCCGACACATCGCGGTCGAGATCGACCTTGCCCTCGTCCACCAGCCGCATCGCGGTGAGCGCCATCACCAGCTTGGAGATGCTCGCGATCCGCACCGGATCATTGGCCTCGAGCTTGCGGCCGGTCTCCTTGTTGGCCAGCCCCTCGACGATCAGCGGGCGGATACTCTCGCGGTCGAAGGCGACCACAATTGTGGCAGGGGGCGGAGCGGTGTCCTGCGCGGCGGCAGGAACGGCGGTGAGCGCAAGAGCGGCGGCGAGACGGCGGATCATGCCCGCATCATCGCTGCCAAACCCTTCGCGTCAATCGAGATTTGGCCTGAGCCAGCGTTCCGCCGTCGCCAGATCGACCCCGCGCCTTGCGGCATAATCCTCGACCTGATCGCGGCCCACGCGGGCAACGCCGAAATATTCGGACTGGGGATGGCCGAAATAGAAGCCCGAAACCGCCGCCGTCGGCCACATGGCGAAGCTTTCGGTGAGCGTTAGGCCGGCATTGGCGGGCGCATCGAGCAGGTCGAACAGGATCGGCTTGAGCGAGTGATCGGGACAGGCCGGATAGCCCGGCGCCGGACGGATGCCGCGATATTGCTCGCGGATCAGCGCGGCATTGTCGAGCTGCTCGCCCGCCGCATAGCCCCACAGCGTGGTGCGGACATGCTGGTGCAGAGCCTCGGCAAAGGCTTCGGCGAAGCGGTCGGCGAGCGCCTTCAGCAGGATGTCGGAATAGTCGTCCTTGTCGGCAAGGAAGCGCGCCGAATGCGGCTCGATCCCGTGGATGCCGACCGCAAAGCCGCCGATCCAGTCGCCCGCCGGATCGATGAAATCGGCAAGGCACATATTGGCCCGGTCGCGGCTCTTCTTCACCTGCTGGCGCAGCATGGGGAGGCGCGTGCCATTGTCGAGCACCACATCGTCCCCGTCGCGCCCGCAAGGCCACAGGCCCGCAACGCCGCGCGCGGTCAGCCACTTTTCCGCGATGATCCGGTCGAGCATCGCATTGGCATCGGCAAACAGTTGCGTCGCGGTTTCGCCCACCACCTCGTCGGTGAGGATCGCGGGGTAATTGCCGTGGAGTTCCCAGGCGCGGAAGAACGGGGTCCAGTCGATGAAGCCGCGCAGGTGTTCAAGGCTCCAGTCATCGAACACATGGAGGCCGGGCCGGGCGGGCGCATCGGGCTTTTCCGCAAGGTCGATCCGGAACCCGTTCGCCCGCGCCTCGGCGAGGGGGAGCAGCTCGCTCTGCCCCTTGCCGGCCCGCGCATCGCGCACCGCGACATATTCGCTGGCGACCTCTGCGACGTAATCCTCGGCCTGCGTGTCCGAGAGCAGCTTGGAGGCCACCCCGACCGCGCGGCTCGCGTCGAGCACGTGGATCACCGGGCCTTCGTAAGCCGGGTCGATCTTGAGCGCGGTGTGGACCTTGCTGGTGGTCGCCCCGCCGATCAGCAGCGGCATGGTGAAGCCCGCGCGCTGCATTTCCTCGGCGACCGTCACCATCTCGTCCAGTGAGGGGGTGATGAGGCCCGACAGCCCGATCATGTCCGCCTTGTTGTCCTTGGCAGCGGCAAGGATCGTCGGCCACGGCACCATCACGCCAAGGTCGATCACCTCGTAGCCGTTGCACTGGAGCACGACGCCGACGATGTTCTTGCCGATGTCGTGCACATCGCCCTTCACCGTCGCCATGATGATCTTGCCCTTGGCCTTGCGCTCCTCCTCGGGGAGCGAGTCCTTCTCGGCCTCGATGAAGGGAATGAGGTGGGCGACCGCCTTCTTCATCACGCGGGCGGACTTGACCACCTGCGGCAGGAACATCTTGCCCGAGCCGAACAGGTCGCCGACGACGTTCATCCCGTCCATCAGCGGGCCTTCGATCACCTCAATCGGGCGGGCGGCGATCTGGCGCGCTTCCTCGGTATCCTCGACCACGTAAGCATCGATGCCCTTGACGAGCGCATGTTCGAGCCGCTTGGCGACCGGCCAGCCGCGCCATTCCTCGGCGGCCTTCTCGTCCGCCACGCTCTTGCCCTTGAAGCTTTCGGCGAGCGCGATCAGGCGTTCCGTGGCGTCAGGATCGCGGTTGAGGATCACGTCCTCGCAGGCCTCACGCAAGAGCGGGTCGATCTGGTCGTAAACGTCGAGCTGCCCGGCATTGACGATCGCCATGTCGAGCCCGGCGGGGATCGCGTGATAGAGGAACACCGAGTGCATCGCGCGGCGCACCGGCTCGTTGCCGCGGAAGGAGAAGGAGAGGTTGGAGAGGCCGCCCGAGTAGTGCGCGTGGGGGCAAAGCTCGCGCAGCTCGCGCACCGCCTCGATGAAGTCGACGCCGTAATTATTGTGCTCCTCGATCCCGGTTGCCACGGCGAAGATGTTGGGGTCGAAGATGATGTCTTCAGGCGGAAAGCCCTCCTTGACGAGCAGGTCGTAGGCGCGTTTGCAGATTTCGACCTTGCGCTGCTTGGTGTCGGCCTGCCCGGTCTCGTCGAAGGCCATGACAACCACCGCCGCGCCGTAATCCATGCAGATGCGGGCGTGGTGGAGGAAGGCGTCCTCGCCCTCCTTCATCGAGATCGAATTGACGATCGGCTTGCCGGAGACGCACTTCAGCCCCGCCTCGATCACCTCGAATTTCGAGCTGTCGATCATCACCGGCACGCGGGCGATGTCCGGCTCGGCGGCGATCAGCTTGAGGAACGTCGTCATGGCGTGGACCGCATCGAGCAGCCCTTCGTCCATATTGACGTCGATCACCTGCGCGCCGTTCTCGACCTGCTGGCGGGCGACCTCGACCGCGGCGGCATAGTCGCCCGCCATGATGAGCTTCTTGAACGCCGCCGAGCCGGTGACGTTGGTGCGCTCGCCGATATTGATGAAGCGGGCAGAGGAGGGGGTTTGCATTCTGGATTTCCCATTCCGTTCGTGCCGAGCTTGTCGAAGCGCCGCACTTTTCTTCGGAAAACAAGGACAGCCCTTCGACAAGCGCAGGGCGAACGGGTGTGGTGTTATGCCGCGATAAAGGCTTCCAGCCCCGCCAGCTTCATGGCCGGTTCGGGCTGCGGAATGGTGCGCGGTTCGCTGTTCGCCACCGCCTTGGCAATCGCGGCGATATGCGCCGGCGAGGAACCGCAGCACCCGCCGAGGATATTGACCTGACCGTGATCGGCCCAGTCCCTGACCAGCCCGGCGGTGGTCTCGGGCTGCTCGTCATATTCGCCGAGTTCGTTCGGCAGACCGGCATTGGGGTAGATCATCAGTAGCGTGTCGGCGATCTGCGAGAGCACCTTGACGTGCGGGCGCAACTGCTCGGCGCCGAAGCTGCAATTGAGGCCGATGGTGACTGGCTTGGCGTGCCGCACCGCATACCAGAACGCCTCGACCGTGTGGCCCGAGAGGTTGCGGCCCGACAGGTCGGTGAGCGTCATCGAGATCATCACCGGCACCTCGCGGCCGAGTTCCCGCTCGAGCTGCCTCACCGCCATGATCCCGGCCTTGGCGTTGAGGGTGTCGAACACGGTCTCGATCAGGATGAAGTCCACGCCGCCTTCGACAAGCGCAGCGGCCTGTTCCTTGTAGACGGCCACCAGTTCATCGAAGTCGATCTCGCGGAAACCCGGGTCCTCGACATCGGGGCTGAGCGAGAGGGTCTTGTTGGTCGGCCCGATCGCGCCTGCGACGAAGCGGGGGCGGCCGTCCCTCGCCGCATATTCGTCCGCGAGGCGCCGCGCGATCTGGCCGCTCGCAAGGTTGATTTCGCGCACCAGCCCCTCGGCGGCGTAATCGGCTTGGCTGATGCGGTTGGCCGAGAAGGTGTTGGTCGAGACGACGTCCGATCCCGCATCGAGATAAGCGCGGGTGATGTCCGCGATCACGTCGGGGCGGGTCAGGGCGAGGATGTCGTTATTGCCCTTCTGGTCGGCCGGCAGCCCGAGGTCGCCGGCATAGTCCTCCTCGGTCAGCTTCCTAAGCTGGATCTGCGTGCCGAAAGCACCGTCGAAGATCAGCACGCGCTCGGCAGCGGCGGCCTGGAGTTGCTGGCGGGCGCTCATGCGGCATTCTCCGGAACGGGCCGCTTCCCGAGCATATGGCAGATCGCATAGGCAAGCTCGGGGCGGTTCAAGGTGTAGAAGTGGAAATCGCGCACCCCGCCCGCATAGAGCCGGCGGCACAGCTCGGCGGCGACTGTCGCGGCGACGAGCTGGCGGGCGGCGGGCTTGGCGTCGAGGCCTTCGAACAGGCCGTCCATCCACTCCGGGATCGCCGCCCCGCAGGCGGCAGCGAACTTGCGGGCCTGCGCGACATTGGTGACGGGGAGGATGCCCGGCAGGATCGGCGCGTCGATCCCCGCCGCCGCGCATTTGTCGCGGAAGGCGAAGAAGATCTCGGCCGAGAAGAAGAACTGGCTGATGGCGCGGGTCGCCCCGGCATCGAGCTTGCGCTTCAGATTGTCGATATCGGCCTCGGGCGAGAGCGCATCGGGGTGGGTCTCGGGATAGGCCGCGACCGAGATTTCGAAGGGAGCGATGGCCTTCAGCCCGGCGACCAGTTCGGCGGCGCTGGCATAGCCTTCGGGGTGCGGGGTGAAAGGCGCGCCCGGCTCGCCGGCATCACCGCGCAGCGCGACGATGTGGCGCACGCCCGCTTCCCAGTATTGCTCGGCAACCTCGCGGATTTCCGCCTTGCTGGCGGCGACGCAGGTGAGATGCGCGGCGGCGGGCAGCTTGGCCTCGCCGATGATCCGCGCCACCGTCGCATGGGTGCGCTCGCGGGTCGATCCGCCCGCGCCATAGGTGACCGAGACGAAGCTCGGCGCGAGCGGCTTCAACTGCGTGACCGCGTCCCACAGCTGCTCCTCCATCTTGTCGCTCTTGGGCGGGAAGAACTCGAAGCTGACCGCGACATCGCCCGGCAGGCCGGAGAACAGCGGCGTGTCGGTCGCGGTGCGGTATTCGTGGAGCTGGTTCAGGGTCGGGGTCATCGGGCGGCATCCAGAGCTGGGGACTGGGCGGGAGAGGCGGCAGGAGCGCGGCGCTTGGCGGTCCAGATCTTGACCACCAGCGAGCCGCCTTCGAGCGCTACGGGGGCACTCGCCGCAAAGCCGGCGGCGCGCAGCAGCTCGGCCATCTGGCGGTCGGAGAAGCCGAGGCGCGCGTGCTGGTGGCGGGTGCGCAGTTCCTCGCGGTCATGGCTGGCGAAGTCGACGATCGCGATCCGCCCGCCGCCGCGCAGCACGCGGGCCGCCTCGGCGAGAGCGGGGACGGGATCGGGCGCGTAGTGCAAGACCTGATGCAGGATCACCGTGTCGAAGCTCGCATCGGGGAACGGCAGGTCGGCAAAATCGCCCTGCACCAGCTCGATCCGGTGCGCGGGCAGGTGCTGGAGCTTGGCGCGGGCGACGCGCAGCATCTCGAGGTTCTTGTCGAGCGCGACCACGCGGTAGGCGCGGTCGGCGAAAAGCTCGGCGATCCGGCCCGTGCCGGTGCCGATATCGAGCAGCGCGCCCAGCGGCGCATCGGACAGCGCCTCGGCCAGGCGGCGCTCGACCTCGGCATCGGCGCTGTGGAGCGCGCGCAGCTCGTCCCATTCGCCGGCGTGGCGGGCGAAATAGGTCTCCGCCGCCGCCTCGCGCGCCTCGCGGATCGCGGCGAGCTTCTTGCGGTCGGCCTCGCACAGGGCGGCAAAGGCGGGCTCGTGCGTCTCGGCAAGGGCGAGCAGGTCCTGCACCGCCTCGACCACCGGGCCGGCCGATTCGCTCTGGCGCAGGAACACCCACGAGCCCTCGCGCCGGCGTTCGGCAAGGCCGGCATCGCACAGGATGCCGACATGGCGCGAGACGCGCGGCTGGCTCTGCCCCAGCACCTGCGCCAGCTCGCCCACCGCCAGTTCCATCGCGCCGAGCAGGCGGGCGATACGCAGCCGGGTCGGATCGCCCAGCGCCTTGAAGATGTCCTCGATCACCATAGTGACCGGGAGCATATAAAGATATTTTTATATCTGTAAATCGCCCTCGCGCAGGCCGGGGTCAAAAAAAGAACCGGCGCGGGCGAGGTTGTGCTGGCTTATCCGCGCATTATCGCTGCCGCCCCGCCTGCCGCAGCGAAGGTCTCGGCGCGCGCGGGCAGATCGGACCCGGCATTGTAGCGCGCCACCGCCTCCTCGATCGCCGGCCCCGCATCGCGAGCGGCGAGCGCGACAAGGCACCCGCCGAAGCCCGCGCCGGTCAGCCGCACCCCGCCCGCCGTCCCGAGGCTCTCCGCGACCAGTCCGGCCAGATGGTCGATCGGCGGCAGCGAGACCTCGAAATCCTGCGAGAGCGAGAGATGGGCCTCGCGCATCACCTCGGCGAGGACCGCCGTCCTGCCCCGCGCCAGCGCCATGCCGACCGGCTCGACCCGCGCGATCTCGCTCACCACATGGCGGGCGCGGCGGAAGAGCACGGGATCGAGCTCGCCCTCGGCCGCGGCAAGGGTCGCCATGTCGAGGTCGCGCAGTGCTTTGATCCCGAAATGCGCCGCCACCGCCTCGCACTCGGCGCGGCGCTGGTTGAAGGCGCTTTCGGTGAGATTGCGGCGCAGGCCCGTGTCGATCACGGTGATCGCGAGATCGGGGTGGAGCGGGATCGGCAGATATTCGAGCGTCCGGCAATCGAGCAGCAGGGCATGGCCGGCCACGCTCGCGGCCGAGGCCATCTGGTCCATGATCCCGCAGGCACAGCCGACAAAGTCGTTCTCGGCGCTCTGGGCGACCTTGGCGAGAGTGACCGGCTCGAGCCCGAGGCCCGAATATTCCGACGCCGCCAGCGCCACCGCCACCCCGAAGGCCGCCGAGGACGACAGCCCCGCCCCGATCGGCACATCCCCGGCGATGGCGATCCGCATCGGCTTGACCTTCTGCCCCGCTCGCACCAGCGCATCGACCACCCCGCGCACATGGTTCTGCCAGTTGTTCTCGCCCGGGCGGACCGGCGCGGCCGGATCGAAACTGTCGCGCGCGCTTGCCATGTCGCCCATGTCGAGCGCCACTGCCTCGAAGCGCGGGTGGTCGGTGTTCTGGGGCGGGCCGAGGGCGACGATCGTCTCGCGGTCGATCGCGCAGGGCAGGACGAAGCCGTCATTGTAATCGACGTGCTCGCCGATCAGGTTGACCCGCCCGGGCGCGGTGATGAAGCGCGTCGGCTCGATGCCATAGGCGAGGCGGAAGCCCTGCCGGGCGCGGGCCATCAGTCTTTCGCGGCGATCCATGATTCAGATATCCTCTTGCGGGGCGAGATAATGCCGTTCGCCGCTGACCGAACGCAACATCTCCGCCGCGCGCTCGGGTGTGAGATCGCGCTGCGGTTCTGCGAGCATCTCGTAGCCGACCATGAACTTGCGGACCGAGGCCGAGCGCAGCAGCGGCGGATAGAAATGGGCGTGTAGCTGCCAGTGGGCGGTGTCCGGCAGGTCGAAGGGTGCCTGGTGCCAGCCCATCGAATAGGGAAAGGAGGTCCGGAACAGGTTGTCATAGCGGGTCGTCAGCGCCTTGAGGATGGCCGCGAGGCTGTCGCGCTGCGCTCCGGCGAGATCGGGCAGGCGCTGCACCGCGAAGCGCGGCAGCAGCAGGATCTCGAACGGCCATGCCGCCCAGAACGGCACCACCGCGAGCCAGTCGTCATTGCTCTCGACCACGCGCTCGCCGGCCGCCTCGCGCGCGGCCACATCGAGCAGCAGCGGGCGGCCATGCCGGGCGAGGTAGGCGCTTTGGCACCCGTCCTCGGTGGCGGTCTCCTGCGGCCAGTGCGCGCTCGCCCAGACCTGCCCGTGGGGATGCGGGTTCGAGCACCCCATCATCGCCCCCTTGTTCTCGAACACCTGCACGCTGGCAAAGCGCTGCCCGAGTTCGGCGCTCTGCGCGGCCCAGCAATCGACAACCTCGCGCAATTGCGAGGGCGCAAGCCGCGGGAGCGACTTGCCGTGATCGGGCGAGAAGCAGATCACCCGGCACACCCCGGGCGAGGCCTCGGCGCGGAACAGGGGGTCATCGCTCGCCCCGCCCGCCGGCTCGTCGGCGAGCGCGGGGAAATCATTGTCGAAGACATGGACGCCTTCATAGGCCGGGTTCGCCTCGCCGCCGACGCGGGCATTGCCGGGGCAGAGGTAGCAGGCCGGATCATAGGCGGGCGGCGGCGGGTCCGGCTCGCTCGTTTCGCCCTGCCACGGGCGGCCCATGCGCTGCGGCGAGACCTGCACCCAGCCGCCGGTGAGCGGATTGCGGCGCCGGTGCGGACGGGCGGGATCGAGGCTCATGCCGCCGCCTTTGCCGCCAGCCCGGCGAACACCTCGCGCGGAGCAAAGCGCGCCCGCCCGCCCAGCACGAAGCGGTTGAAACCGAGCGCCGCGATCACGCTCGTCACCAGGGTCACCACCATGAAGTCGATATAGTGGAGCCCGATCAGCCCCGCCGGCTCGGCCACGAAGCTGAACAGGGCATAGAGCGCAAAGCCCCACACCACGCCGACAATAGCGGCGCGGCTCTCGACCCCGGTGAACAGCAGGCCGACAATGAAGGCCGAGAGGATCGGCATCGAGGACAGGCCGTTCAACTGCTGGAGCAGGTTAATGATGCTGGTCGCGCTTGCGTAGACCGGCACCAGAGCGATCGAGGCGAACGTCAGCACCACAGTGACGATCCCCGAGAGGCGCCAGTGGCTTGCCACCTTGCCGACGAACTTCTCGTGGAAATCGACGGCGTAAAGCCCCACGGCAGCGTTCATCACGGCGGCAGTATGCGCGATCACGGCAGCGGCGATGGCGGCGGCGAACACGCCCGACAGCCACGGCGGCAGCACCGCGCCCACCAGCCGCCCATAGGCCGCATCGTCAATGTCGCCGAACATCTGGAAGGCGACCACGCCCGGGATCACCACGATCGCGGGGATAACCAGAATCCGCACAACCGCGGCGGCCAGAACGCCCTTCTGCGCCTCGCGCACATTGGGCGCGGCCATCGCCTTCTGGGTGATCGGCTGGTTGGTCGACCAGTAATAGATCTGGATGAAGATCATGCCCGTGAACAGGGTGTGGAACGGGATCGGGCTATCCGCCGCGCCGACCATCGTCAGCCGCTCGGGCGGCACTCCCTTGGCAAGGTCCCAGTCCACGGCATTGAGCGCCAGCACCACGATCAGCACCGCAATCGCCAGCACGCCGATGCCCGAATAGGTCTCCATCACCGCCACGGCGCGAAGCCCGCCCGCCATGGTATAGGCCGCCGCCACCACCCCGAGGAACCCCGCCAGCACCAGCAGCGGCAGGTCGATCCCCGAGGTCCTGAGGAACAGCGCCCCCGAATAGAGCCCGGCAGGCAGGTAGATCAGCACCATTCCGAACAGGAACAGCGCCGAAACCAGCGTCCGGATTCCGCCTCCGCCATAACGCTGTTCGAGCAGTTCGGTCACGGTCGTGACCCTGGCGCGGTAGTAGATCGGCACAAACACATAGGCGAGGATCAGCAGCCCGATGAAGCCGCTGATCTCCCACCAGGCGAGCAGCAGCATCTGGTTGCCGTTCATGCCGACAAGCTGGTCGGTCGAGAGGTTGGTGAGCGTGATCGCGCCCGCCACGAACAGCCACGAAAGCTTGCCCCCGGCAAGGTAGACGTCCTTCTTCGACCCGTCATGCGCCTCGCGCCGGAGCGTGGCCCAGGTCGCCAGCGCAATCGCCAGCGTCAGCCCGAGGCAGATGACGATCTGGGTCAGGCTCCCGCCGGTGGTGGCTTGTTGCATTTGCGCGCTTTCCCCTCTCTCCTGCGGCGGTTACAGCGCAATGGCGGGCGAGCGGCAAGCCCGCCAACTGGAGAAGTCCCCCGCATGAAACTCGGCTGCTGCTACTATCCCGAACACTGGCCGGAGGAATGGTGGGCCGAGGATGCGCGGCGCATGGCCGAGATGGGCTTGCAGCTCGTCCGGATCGGCGAATTCGCGTGGAGCCGGATCGAGCCCGAGGGGGGCGCGCACTACGACTGGGGCTGGCTCGACCGCGCGATCGAGACGCTCCACGCGGCGGGCCTCAAGGTGATCCTCGGCACGCCGACCGCGACCCCGCCCAAGTGGCTGGTCGACCGGATGCCCGACATGGTCGCGATCGACGAGCAGGGCCGCCCGCGCGGCTTCGGCTCGCGGCGGCATTACTGCTTCAGCCACGAAGGCTACCGCGCCGAATGCCGCCGGATCGTCACCGCAATGGCGGAACGTTACGGCCAGCATCCGGCCATCGCCATGTGGCAGACCGACAATGAATATGGCTGCCACGATACGGTGCTGAGTTTCTCGGACGCCGCGGCTGCCGCCTTTCGCGGCTGGCTGGCGGCGCGTTACGGCTCTGTGCAGGCGCTCAATGAGGCATGGGGCAACGTGTTCTGGAGCATGGAATACCGCAGCTTTGCCGAGGTCGATCCGCCGCACCTCACCGTGACCGAGGCGAACCCGGCGCACTGGCTCGACTATCGCCGCTTCGCCTCCGATCAGGTCGCCAGCTTCAACCGCGAGCAGGTCGAGATCCTGCGGCGGCTCTCGCCGGGCGTCGACATCACCCACAACTTCATGGGCTTCTTCACCGAGTTCGATCACCATGATGTCGGGCGCGACATCGATGTGGCGACGTGGGATTCCTATCCGCTCGGCTTCCTCGAACAGTTCTGGTTCTCGCCGGAGGAGAAAGCCGCCTATCTGCGGCAGGGTCACCCCGATATCGCGGCCTTCCACCATGATCTCTACCGGGGCTGCTCGGGCGGCCGCTGGGGGGTGATGGAGCAGCAGCCCGGGCCGGTGAACTGGGCGCGCTTCAACCCCGCGCCGCTGCCGGGGATGGTGGCGCTCTGGACGCTCGAGGCCGCAGCCCACGGGGCCGAGCTGACGAGCTATTTCCGCTGGCGGCAGGCGCCTTTCGCGCAGGAGCAGATGCACGCCGGGCTGCTGCGCCCCGACAGCAGCGAGGCCGAGGCGGCAGACGAGGTGCGCGCGGCGGCGGCGGTTTTGCGCGAGATCGGCCCGCAGGCATGCGCCAAGGCACCGGCGGCGCTGGTGTTCTCCTATGAGGCGGCCTGGGTGGTCGGCATCCAGCCGCAGGGGCAGAGCTTCCGCTATCTCGAACTGGTGTTCGAGACTTATTCGGCGCTCCGGCAGCGCGGGCTGGATGTCGATATCGTCTCGCCGGACGCCGACCTCTCGGGCTATCGCATGGTGCTGGTGCCGACCCTGCCGATCGTGCCCGAAGGCTTTGCCGAAAAGCTGGCGGCGCTCGCCTGTCCGGTGCTGCTGGGGCCGCGCTCAGGCAGCAAGACGGCCAGCTTCGCGATCCCGCAAGGGCTCGCGCCCGGTGCGCTGAGGCCGCTGACGGGGCTCACCATCACCCGCGTCGAGAGCCTGAGGGACGGCTTTGCCGAGCCTGCGGAGGGCTTTGCCGTGACCCGCTGGCGCGAGGATGTGGCGGGCATGACCGCGCCCGAACTGACCGACGCGGCGGGGCGCGGCGTCGTTTACTACAAGGACGGCCTCCGCTATTGCGCGGTGTGGCCCGACCGCGCCTTGCTCGCCCTGCTGGTCGAGCGAATGGCCGGCGAGGCAGGTGTGGAATTGCGCGATTTGCCGCCCGGAATCCGCGTCCGGCGCACGCAATCTCAGGAATTTACCTTCAATTACAACGCACAAGGCGTTTTCGTGCCGCATCTAGGGGCGGCCTTGCCCCCTGCCAGCTGGCATCTAGACCCCCGCTAGCCCGGGTTCGACCCCCTCTAGCCCCCCGCCAGAAGGCGCTCGTAATGCGCTTCCAGCGTGTCGGAGCCGAATTCGGGGGTGAGGTCGGCGGAATATTGGCCGGTCGCAGGATCGAGCACCAGCATCGACTCGGTCGCATAATAGCGCGCGATGCGGGCATATTCGGCTTTCTCGGCAAACCAGCCCGAAAACGGCGCTCCGAGCGCCAGAACCCGCTCGGCAAAGGTGAAGATCTTCGGCGATACCGACTTGAACTGCGGCGCTTTTCCAGCTGCCCGGAAGAGGATTTCGCCCTGCTCTTTCAGCGAGATAGCCGGCCCCGGCCCGCCAACCGGCAGAACCTTGTCCCGCATCGCAGGGTTGTCGATTGCCGAGGTGATGAACTCCGCGAGATCATCGTCCGAAATCGGCTTGCAACGGGTGAGATTGCCGTCCCCGAAAATGAGGAAAGGCTTGCCCGCTTTCACTCTTTTTACCTGTCCGGACAAGGACTTGAAGAAGGCGGTGGGGCGAATGACGGTATAGCCGATCCCGCTCGCAGCAAGCTCGGCCTCGAACTTGAGCTTGGCGTGCTGGAAGGCGAGGCTAGGCTTCTGCACGCAGATCGCCGAGAGCAGGATGAAATGCTCCGCCCCTGCGCCCTTGGCCACCGAGAGCAGCGAAGAATTGGCTTGATAATCAACCGCCTCGGCGTCCCGCGGGCTGCCCGAGCGCGAGGCGATGCAGGAGATCACCACCTCGGCCTGCGCCCCCTCGAGCAGCGCCGCCAGAGCGGCAGGATCGGCCAGCGCCGCGCGCGAGACCTGCGTCACCTCATGCCCTTCCGCTTCCAGCCGCCGCGCCGTCGCCGCGCCGATGGTCCCGCTCGCGCCTGCAAGGGCAATGCGGCGCGGCGTAGGAGTGGCCTTGGTCATTCCCCACCCTAACCCGCCCCGCCGCCAAGCGCAAAAGTGGCAGTTGCCGCCCACCCCTTGCGCGCCCCAGCAAACCCTCGCATCCTGCGCGCCGGAAGAGGGAGAAGAGGTCCATGCAGGCCGATTATGATCTGGTGATCCGCGGCGGCACCATCGCCGACGGCACAGGCGGCGATCTGCTCGAGGGCGACGTTGCCGTTCGCGGCGGGCGCATTGCCGCCATCGGGCAGGTCAGCGGGCGCGGGGCGGAGGAAATCGATGTCAAGGGCAGGATCGTCACCCCCGGCTTCATCGACGTCCACACCCACTATGACGGCCAATGCATCTGGGCCGAGGAGCTCTCCCCCTCATCCTCGCACGGGGTCACAACGGCGGTGATGGGCAATTGCGGCGTCGGCTTTGCGCCCTGCCGCAAGAGCGATCACGATATGCTCGTCAATGTCATGGAAGGGGTCGAGGACATCCCCGGCGTGGTCATGACCGAGGGGCTGGACTGGGACTGGGAGACCTTCCCCGAATATCTCGACAAGGTCGCCGCCGGGAAGCGCGATATCGACATTGCCGCCTACCTCCCGCACTCGCCCTTGCGGGTCTATGCGATGGGCGCGCGCGGCGCGGCGCGGGAGGCGGCGAACGCGGATGATCTCGCTCTGATGCGCCGCCTCACCGCCGAGGCGATCCGGGCCGGCGCGCTGGGCTTTGCGACCTCGCGGCTCTCGATCCACAAGACCGCGAGCGGCGATGCGATCCCGACCTTCGACACCGATCTGGCCGAACTGGAAGCCATCGGCCGGGGCATGGCCGATGCCGGCGCGGGGACGTTTCAGGTGGTGCTCGATGCCTTTGTCGGGTGGGACAGGGAATATCCGGTGATCGAGCGGATGATCGCCGCCTCGGGCCGCCCGGCGACTTTCACCCTCGCCTCGGGCAATGACGCGCCGCCGCGCTGGCGGCGGGTGCTGGAGATGCTCGAGCGCACCAATGCCTCGGGCGGCGTCGCCCACGCGCAGGTCATGCCGCGCCCGATCGGCCTCATCGCCGGGCTGGAGCTGACGGTGCATCCCTTCGTGCTGTGCCCCTCATGGGCGAAGATCGCGCACCTTCCGATCCCCGAACAGGTCGCCGCGATGCGCGATCCGGCCCTGCGCGCAGCGCTCCTCTCGGAGGATTTCACCCCGGGGCATCCCTTCAACGAGCTGGCCCGCAACTGGCGCTGGCTGTTCCCGCTCGACAATCCGCCCGACTACGCGCCGCCCGCCCACATGAGCATGGCGGGCCAGGCGGCGGCACGCGGCTGCACCCCGCAGGAGGTCGCCTATGACCGCTTGCTCGAGACCGAGGGGCGCGGCCTGTTCCTCGCCGCGCTCGGCAATTACGAGAACGCGAGCCTTGCCAGCGCGCACGAGATGCTGCGCCACCCCTATTGCGTCCCCGGCCTCGGCGATGGCGGCGCGCATTACGGGGCGATCTGCGATGCGAGCTATTCGACCTATCTGCTCACCCAGTTCGTCCAGAAGGACGGGCCGTTGAAGCTGGGGCTGGCCGAGGCGGTGCATATGCTCGGCGCCAAGGGGGCGCGGGCGGTGGGTCTGAATGATCGCGGGACCCTGAAGGTCGGTGGCCGGGCAGACCTCAACGTGATCGACCTCGATGGCCTGACCCTCCACCTGCCCGAAGTGGTCCGCGATCTGCCCGCTGGCGGCCGCCGCCTGCACCAGCGCGCCACCGGCTATGAGGCGACCATCGTCGCAGGCGAGGTGATCCGCCGCTTCGACCAACCGACCGGCGCACGTCCGGGCAAGCTGGTGCGCGGGAGCGGCTACCGCGCTGCGGCCTAGTTCTGCGGCACGGGGGCAGGAGCAGGCTCGGCTGCGAACAGCAAGCCGCTGCCCGCGTCAGGCACCGCCACGAAGCCCTTGGGCGCGGGCATGGCCTTGTCGACCTCGCCGACGATCCAGATGTGGGTGAAGACGCCAGACGGCACCGCCGCCAGCCGCGCCAGCGCGACCGACAGCTTCGGCCGCGTCGACCCGCGGCAATCCTTGCGCTGCACCAGATGCGAGGGATCGCGCACGAAGGGCTCGGCGGCGGGGTAGCTGACACGCATCGGGTTCACGCCGGGTTGCTGCCACTGGTCGTTCACGAAGGCGCTCTTGCGTGCCATCGCCGCGCCCGCGAGGTGATCGAGCGGCGCGAGCGCCCACAGCGTGCGGCACGGCTTGACCGAGAAGAACGCCACCCGCGCACCCTCGGGCAGCCTATCGACGGCGGGAAGCGCGGCCTGCACCTGCCGGTCCTGCTCGACATAGGCCATGGCGGTGCTCGCCATCCGCACCCCGAAGAACGCGAGCGCCAGCCCGCCCGCGACCAGCAGCGCGCGCGAACCGCGGCGCACCGGTCCGACCGCCAGCAGCGCCGTCGCCAGCGCATAGGGGGCAAGGCGCATGTCGGCGAAGGCCGATCCGAACACCCGGAACGGCAGGATGAGGAAGAAGATCAGGCACAGCAGCGCCGCGATCCCCAGCCCGGCATCATGCGCGGTCTTGCGGCTTGCCAGCATGAAGCCGAGCAGCGCCGTCACCACTGCGAGCGAACCCATGTCGAAATCACGCCAATAGGTCCGCAAGGGTGACAGCAGCCAGTTGAACTTGAACTGCCACGCCCAGCCCGAGATCGCCGCGCCCGAGCTTTCCGCGCGCCAGATCACCATCGGCACCACCGGCAGCAGCAGCGGCCAGCACGCCGCAAGGATGCGGAGCACGGCGCGCAGCGGGTGGAGGCGCGCGCGCCACACCTCGGCCAGCATCGTCGATCCGGCAAGCAGCCCGAGGAACGCCCAGCCATAGGTGTGCGCCACCCAGATCGCCGCGCCCGCAAAGCCGAGCCACAGCCCCGCCAACCCCTCGCGCCCATGCTTCCGCAGACGCAGCCACGCGGCGTAGGCGAGCAGCGCCAGCGCCATGCTCAAGGTGTAGTTGATGAAGCCGTAGTTGAACGGAAAGCCGTAAAGCGCCGGGATCGCCGCGAGGGCAAAGGGCGTGACGCGGCCATGCACCTCCCGCGACACCAGCAGCAGCCCGAGCGCGCCGAGCCCTTGCGTGATCATCACCGTCGCCCGGACCGATCCCTCCAGCCCCAGCAGCGGATGCAGCGCCTCGACCAGCAGATCGCCGCCGAGATTGCCGATCAGTTTCCACTCGAAGGTGAAGTAGGGCTGCAAGCCGGGGCGCTGGGCGAGTTCGGTTTGCACCGCATAGCGGCCGAGGTGGCCCCAGAGGTCGGTCAGCGGGGCGATCCCCACCACCAGCAGCGGCGCGATCGCGATCAGGCACACCAGCACCACCGTCGGCCAGCGGTCGAGCCAGTCGAACGGCTGCCGCGCCCCGTCGAGGGAGGCGCCAATGGGAGCGGAGGCGAGGGTCATTCGGATCGCGCGGGTTTGAAGACGATGAATTGCGAGAGCAGGAAGAAGATCACCACATAGGCCCCGATCGCCGGCACCTGCGCCAGCGCGCTGTCGGTGCCGAGCACGCTTTGCGCGGCGAAGAGCACCGCAAGGTTCACTCCGTAAGCCACCGCGAAGGCAGCGAGGAACCTAGCGACCTCGCGGCCCTGCACGGCTCCGGTGACGCCGAAAACGAAGCGGCGGTTCAAGGTGAAGGACAACACCAGCCCGACCCCGAAGCCTGTGGCATTGGCGGCGAGCCCGCTCATCCCGGCCCACAATCCGCCGAAGATCACCGCCCAGCCCACCGCCGAATTGGCAAGGCCGGTCAGCCCGAAACGGAGCAGGCGGGCGAGCATCGGCGGCCGGTCCTCAGCGGGCGACGAGGCGGTATTGCGCGCCCAGCGGCAGCCAGCCGAGCGCGCCTTCGAGCGGGCGCAGCGGGGCGAGGAAAGCGGGGAAGAACAGCGTCCAGCGCAGGTCGACGTCGGTGAAGCCTGCAGCCCGGAACCGGCGGCGCATTTCGGGCGCGCTGATCAGCACGGCATTGGCGTCGAAGGGACAGGTGGCGACCGCATGGCGGGTGAGCGGGTTCCAGGGATTGTGCTCGAACAGGATGAACCGCCCGTTCGGCACCAGCGTCCGGCGGATCTCAGCAAGGAGGCGGATGTGATCCTCGGCCGGGATATGGTGGAACACGCAAGCCGTGAACACCAGATCGAAGCTTGCATCCGCGAACGGCAGGGTCTGCCCGTCATAGCACACCGTCTCGAGCGGCCGGATCGCGCGCGCCGCGCAATGCGTCAGCGAGCGCGAGGAAACGTCGAGCGCGGTCAGCGCGGCATCGGGGAAAGCGCGTTGCAGATGGGCGACGCAATTGCCGCGGCCTGCGCCGAAATCCATCACCCGCTGCGGCGCGGTGCCGGCAGCGGCCATCACACGCGCGGCCTCCTTCGCCTTGTATTCGGCAAAAAATTCCGGGTCCTCGCCGCTCAGCTTGACCGATTGGGCGTGCTGCGCGTCATATTCGTCAACATAAGCGTCGAATTCAGCCTGCGACACGGATGCCCCCGCTCGGCTTGGCTCCGGTGGGCTTGGCTTGTGCCGCAGCCTCGGCGCTCTCGGGCTCCTCGTTGGCGGCGATCGGGTGGCGGCGCACCTCGGAGATGATGAACAGCGGGCGGGCCTTGCCCTCCATATACATCCGGCCGAGATATTCGCCGAACACGCCGAGCACCAGCAGTTGCACCGAGCCGAGGATCAGGGTCAGCGCGGCAAGGCTCGTCCAGCCCTGCACCGCCTCGCCCCTGAGCCACGAGCCCACGACCCACACCAGCGCGGCAAGCCCCGCCAGCCCGAACAGCATGCCCAGATGCGAGGCAAAGCGCAGCGGCACGACCGAGAAGCTGGTGATCGCATCCACCGCCA